>Ga0208189_1000679_pt1 | contig 17403 bp, 12 predicted proteins | sample June2015DPH_10_5_FD_184702 | JGI IMG/M metagenome (GOLD analysis project Ga0208189, IMG submission 184702) | Peatland microbial communities from SPRUCE experiment site at the Marcell Experimental Forest, Minnesota, USA - June2015DPH_10_40... | ecosystem: Environmental > Terrestrial > Soil >... | reverse complement strand
GGAGGGGCAAAGGCGTCATTGCCAGGGGAAAGCCCCCCAAAACAAACAGCATTCCATCCAATTGTGGCGGAAAGAATTTGTTCATGAAGCCCTCCAGTTTCGGAATCAGCGCACCGTTAATTAGAGCTGCGTATTGCGAGGCCAGGGGCAATAACCCTGAACCCGTATTAACCTTGTAGTTCAGATTTAAGTCCACCCCTGCCTCAGAGATGTGTCCTTGCCCACTAGCCTGTAACGATAATGCTGTCCCGAGAATGACCTGATGACTCTCGGGGTCCACGGTTCTGAGCATTGTTGAGAATCCCACCGAGTTGAATTGAATGTCTATCGTGCGTCTGTTTTTGTCGAATGCCGTAACGGAGAAGACCAAAAAAGGAGCCATGAGGTCGCCAGTTGTGATCTCGAAAGGGATAGGCGCATTCAATGCGCCTAAGGCCACGTTAATTTCATCTCCGACGCTAGTTCGTATCGCCTTGTCAAATCTCCAGAAGAGTTGGTCGTGAATCGTTATGGTTGGCCTTGGCGTTTGGTCAAACTGCTGGCCCGTGGCATTCGCCGCTGCGATGAGGGCACCAGTCATTGTTTGATCTATTACATAACCGATGATGTTGTTTATTAGATCGGGACGCTGATCGGATCGGGTGATGGCATGAGCTTCGGTCGTGCCCGCGGCAAACGGAAAAGGGATAGTTGATAACACGAGACACTCGTGCTCATCACCATCGTATATCCGTATGTCCTGCACTGTTGCTACCGCTGGAATACCATATCCGGTAGTCGCGGGCGATTGCGACTTAGTGCCAGCGATTCCTGTGTTGACGATGTCGGCCCGCACACCATTACCTTCATATCTGATCACTGGGTCGCTTGGATGGTCTGGATCAACCATCTTGATCGTTGCGAGGTTCGCGTTCATCAGCGCGTGGGCGTAGGGCAGCTTAAACAAATCATCGTAGCCTGGAGGATCTGATCCGGCGCTTTGCGCTCGTGTGGGAGTATCTGCCCCACTGGGGGACCGTACAAGAGGCGCCCCCCAAGCCGCAGCCTCCATCGAAGCCGCGGGCGTGGTCATAGCGGCGGCTTTTCGTTTGGCTGGCCTTTCGACGGCGGCAGACTTCGATAAATCGCGCTTCGCAGTTGCCTTGCGCTCTTTCTCCGGTTTACGCATCCGGGTTGCCATTGTCAGCCCTCCAAACCCCATTTGCCGACGCGTATTCTTGATGCGAACTCTCAAGATGAAAACACAAACTAATAACGCTCAAAACGACAATGGGGCCGATCTTGTCACACCCCATTGCCTTGGAGTGAGGCCTGGATCCAATATGGCGAACCAGACGATTGGATCAACACTTTCAGTCTGGCCACCTTTGTGCCCTGATTGCCCGGCGTAAAAGTTACGTCTATGTTCGAGTCCTGTTTTGCGGCGTAGAAAGAAGCCCTATCCTGTCCATCGATGGTGACTTCCCCGCCTGTGAAACTGGCACCTGTGACGCTAAAACTTGAAGCCCTTGATTGGCCGACTGATACGTTTCCGAAGTCGTGGGAGTTTGGAGACAACGACGCAGACATAGAACGCCTACCTCCGGATCGATTTAAGATATTTTATCATTTCGTCCTTTAATAATGCAATCCAATATTCGATCAAAGCCAGCCATTGAAAAGTCCCCTATGCTTTGAAGACGAAAATAGTAAACGAAGATAAGTGCTGGCGTTGCGCCGAAAACCGGTAAAACAGGTTTAGAGAATCATCGCATGAACGTTCCCTACTTCAATAGGCCTTATCCTTTCCCCGTTATTCGATCGATCTGTGCGCCGCCTCCCAGACGCCGTGAATCAGTAACGAAAAGTCGGCATTTGGGAAGAAATTGATCGTTCCAGAAAATGATCGACTCGTAAGCACTCCGCAATCAAATCATTCTCCAGAATTGAATACATATCCTACCCTGCTGACCGATCATTGCCGGAGTGACAAAGTGGATTGATCGCATATTGACGGGTCCCATCGCGCCCGTGCGCAAAACTGGGGAATGGAGGAGCAATGCGCATCTATTCGCGAATGTACCTCCGGGCAATTAGTATTTTGTTGCCTCTCTCCGCTCTGCACCTTGCGTACACTGCGGAAGCGCAGATGTCCTGCATGGTCACTTTCACCTGTCCATCCGCCCGAGGTGCTTGCGCTTCTAATATGGGGGGACAGGTCACATCAAGAGGTCCCTTCCCATTTGCTTCGATCGCCGACTGTAATATTGCGGCAAGGAACGCCAATCCCAATCTGGGCGGCGTCGGCATCAGTTGCAGTTGCACCTCAACCGAAGAAAATACCCCAGCCGAGCAGAAGCCGCCCGGCCCGCATATTAGATGGAATGAACAAGAGAAAAGTTGGTACCCGGAACCAGGATATAACTGGGTGATCGATCCACCAGTTCCCGGAGATTTCCGAGTAACATGGGTTCCAAACGAGCGCTCCGACAGCCATCCCCATGTTGTGGCGAGTGAAACGGAGGGTCCGTCCGGTTGCGCGGGGGACTGCGACAGAGACATTGGCGGCATGAGGCTCTGCAAACACTGAAGCCAGCCCTTGCGGGCTGGCTTCGCTTCCTGCTCACCAAGGAGCAGGGGGGAGTCTCTCTGCAATCATAAACCTTCGTGCGACCGGTTCATCCGGTCGAATGGGGGGAGTCATCAGGAAGACTTCGGCACCGCCGGCAAGGGTTGGCCCTCAAGTCCTTTACGCACGAGGCCCGCAATGAAGTCGGAGAAGGGAATTATGTCTTCTCCGACACTCGCCCTTTCGAGGGCATTCATGTAAGGGTTGCGATCCCCAACCGATATGACCGTCCAGGGGTATCCACCAGATGCCAGCATCACGTTCATCAGAAAACGCCCGATGCGGCCGTTTCCGTCCATGTAGGGATGAATGTAGACGAAGAGGAAATGCCCCAGCACGACACGCACGGCTGGATGAGTCTCTTCGCGGAGGAGATCGAAGAATGCTGGCATGGCGTCTCGCACCGCGTCGCGGTTGAGCGGGACGTGCATGGACTTCCGAATGTAGACCTGGCTGTTGCGATACCCGGCAAGGTCTGCGGGTTTCAAGATGCCAGATGCAACGCTGGGCGCGAAGAGTTCCCGATACCAAGCACCGTGCTCTTCATCCGCAACTTGCCCCGGATTATCGCCACGCAGAACCCGTCCAACGCCTTCCTGCACGGACTGAAACGCCAGCCAGTATCCACGCGCCGCCATCGCGTTCCGCTGCTCCCGGTCACTCTCGTTTTTCTCCGGGTTCCATGAGCCGCTGCGGACACGCTCGACCAACTCGCGCGTGACGCGGTAGCCTTCGATAGACAGCGAATGGTAAGCGTCAGTGACATAGGTTTCGTTGACGCGCTTCAAGTAGGCCGCCATATTGCGCGGCGTCCCCGGTGCTTTGGGGAATCGCTCAATAATCGGCTCCCGCATCTTCTGCCAAAGCATCCGTATTCGGTTTACATACGGGGATGCTTCACGGGTGCGGAGGACAAGATTCGGCCTATCGGTGAAGGGGTCGTTTTCCCGAACAGCATAACCGGCAGCAGTCATCGTCTTCACAATGTCGTCCGCGATACGCTCGCGCCCGACATTGCGGAAGGCTCCGGCCAGACGCCCCGCAATGATGGTGTGTCCTCCCGCCAGTAGCCGGGCCAGGAGCCCAGAGGCATCAGGGACCATCAGCAGGACAGCCCGAACGTCCGTTGCGTTGTGGGAAAAGTAATTGGCAGAGCACTCGATGAGGGCGGACTCTGGCGAGAAGACCTGTAGGCCGTCCACAACCTGCCGATCAGCGGCTGCGGGCAGGGCGGAGCGAAGATCCAGCAGGGAAGTGCAATGCGGGAGCTTGGTAACGGCATTGCGGGCTTTGGGTGCCCTCACCATCAATTGGCGAGGCACCGTCCAGCTACCGGCATGGAGCGATAGGGATTGTTCGGGAGAGAGACACCATTTCGTTCCGAAACGCTCTCTGAGGTAGACCGCGCAGAACTGCCAGTAGGAGGCATACCAAGCCGTGCTTTCGCCCTTCGCATCGTCCGGGCGGCTCGGGATGAACCAGCCCTTTAGAACCGGCTGGAGAAAGCCCTGGGCGACCAGCCGCTCTCTGTGTGTTCGGGATATATCCCTCGCACGGATCGCTATGGCACCGTCTGCAGTCTGGAGTTTGGCAAGAGCCTCCAAGGACTGCGCGAGTTTCTCTGACGGTGTGGCCATGTCGCTCCCTTAGCTTTTTCTGTTGCACGGTAATTATCTTTTCCTGTTGTACGCTTTTTAGCTTATTGTGTCGAGGTCGAATGGGCCGACGGTGCTGATGAGATACCTCCCCTCGTCCTTAGGGATCACTTCCGGTTTGCCGACATATCGGTACTAATCCCGGGGGCGCTAGTATCGAGCCATGCCCACACCGGAAGATTTCACCATCACATTCGGCTTCCCAGAATTTTGGCAAGAGGTCGTCGAGCGGCATAAGATTTTTTTCGAACCTGGGAATCGTCTCCAGCAAGCTGTCATCAGCGTGACTGATAGGGCCTACGAGGGTCTCGACCCAAATCAGCATATCTTGCTCAACATCCTGATGCTCGAAGCCGTTGCAATGACTGAAGCTGTAACGCTCATCGGTAACGGGATGGGCCACGGTGCTATGAAAATCGTCAGGGGCATGGTCGAGGGCGCGATCAACGCCGAGTACATCAGAAGATTTCCCGAGCAAGGCGAGAAATACAAAGAGTGGAACTGGATGGAGATGCATAAGCTGTACAACTACATGACGGAAACCAACCCGGACGCGTTGAAGGAAATTCCGCCGGAGAAAGTGGCTGAAGATTTAGCGAATTACGAGCGCGTGAAGGGCATGTTTCGCTACAACGTGACGGGCAAAGATGGTGTCGAAAGGGTTGTTAAGCAGGACAGTTGGTGCCGTGAGAACCTCTTTGAGCGTGCCAAACTTACCGACTGCCTGCAGATGTATACAACCGTCATGCCTTCAGCTAATCAGATTCTTCACGGCTCCATTGGGGGCCTCATTAGCCATATGGAGCGGGAAAACACAGATGGCCGCATCAGCAATCCCCCCAACCATCATTGGGGAGGCGAAGCTCTTATTGCCGGCCATACGGCGCTATATCAGACGCTCGAATCGGTTTCACGAGCTCTGGATGTCACGCCGACTCCAGGCATGGACATTTTGGCGGCAGATCATGCCGCTGTTTGGAGAGAATAGCCTCCAGCAAGCGAGGCCGCACCCGGAACTGAGTAGGTGCGGCGACATAAGGCTGCCTCCCTACGATCGTTGGTCTACCGGCGCTCGATACACGCCGGTTGCTAAAAATCGGAAGTACGGGATGAGCAAGTCATTCAGCTCAAGAAAATCGTCGGCTAGAAGCTGGGGTCGCGCTTCCGCACCGAATCTGCTGTCCGGATGAATGACGCGGATGCGATTCTCGTAGTCGTCCTCGAAGAACTTCTCCCATACGTTTTCATCGCCCGTAACGTCGTCGAAGTATGCCGACGCGTCAGCCGATGTTGGATTCTGGTTTCCGGCATCGCGAAGCTTTTGCAGCGTGAGGCTGAATGCTGCATCGAGCGCTATCCACAGATGAATACAGGCAGCATCCGAGAACTCAGAATGCTTCCACGCCATGTGCGCTTTTATAAGAGAGGCCATACCGCGCAAAAGTACCGGCCCGGCCGCCTCCAAGTGAGTTGTGCACTCTTGTATGGCCTCCGTGCAGTCCTCGTAATCAGCCGAGTCATAGCTGATTCCGCCTAGTGCCGGAGGCCGGTGTATAAGGCCGGTGGGCCTGAGGTCGGTGGCATGATTTCGGAGCATCTCAATGAGATGCTCCCGGCACTCAGCTATGCAGTCAGCTGTGAAGAGCGGCGAACCTTCTGCTTCAAGGGTGAGCCCGTACATCGGGTATGGATAACCTGGCCCTGCCAAGAGAATGGCACCCAGTAGTGGAATCTCCAGCGGCGAAAGCATGTCCACCTCGGAGAATCCCCAATCCTCCTTCGTAATACGCACGATGGAGAAGCAAATGTCAGGGCTCATTATGTACGCCGCGTCATCGAGAATAACGCTGCTCTCCGGATAACTCCCAAGCGGAGATAAGAGGCAGACATGAAAGCCCTGCGCCACAGGTCTGTGGGATAGTTTCATCTGTTTCGCCTCCCATTGGTTCATTTTGCCATTTCTAAACGTAGCCAAGCCTCGGAGCGCTCGGCTATGACTCCGTCTGAAAATGCTGCGATACGGTCAACCGACGGTGGTCCTTTTTGCATGCTCCTATTCTGCCCGAGACTTACCTTTAGGCCTCATAACGCCGTTCTCATCAGTTATTGCTGGATTTTCGGCAATCCGGAAGAGACCACCAGCGTTCTAGCAAAAACAGATGCGTACTCATTGATCCCATCATCCCGATGAACCGGCACTGAGGAACAGCGGCAAATCGACTTTTTCTCGCAATGGTTACAAAAATGGTTACAGTAGCGAAAAATGAGGCCAACCGGAATTGGTTGGCCTGCTGATAAGTCTTTTATTATGATATTGGTGCGGAGGAGGGGACTTGAACCCCTATGCCTTGCGGCGCTAGCACCTCAAGCTAGTGCGTCTGCCAATTTCGCCACCTCCGCATGGAGCCTGCGCACGCCTGTGTGCGGCAGGAGCGGCGTTCAATCCGAGCGTCAGTATAGCATCCACGGCGCATCTTCACGGATGGTGGTCCGCGTCGCGCTGCGAAAGCAATACCGCGATTCTGCTCTGTCTCCTTCGACTGCGCTCCGGGCCGGAGTTGCAATCTCGGCGCTTCCTCCATCTGCCGCAACCGTGAAAATGCTCTAATGGCTAGCGGAGGTTTGAGCGGCTTGCTGGTGAGTTCGATGACCTGGGGAGACATTCTGGGCTGTCTGCGCTCGGTGGCGGCGTTTGCGGCCGTGCTGCTGGCGCCGGGGTATTGCCTGGCGTGGGTGTGCGACTTGCTGGGATTCCGCGCGCGCGCGGCGGGCGAGCGGCTGGCATGGGGCGTGGCGCTCTCCTTTGGCTGCATGACGATCGTCTCTGTTCTGCTCGGCAAGTTCGGCTCGCTGACCGCGGTATGCTGGCTGGCGGGTATCTGCGCGGTTGGATGTGTGGGGACCATGGCGCGGGAGGGGTGGTCGCGGCGGCGTGGCTTCAGCTTCGCAAACAAGCGGGGGCTGATTGGCGCGGGAATTGCCGCGGCGTGGGCCCTGTTTGTAGTCGTTGAACTGGTGGACATCGGCGTGGGCAGCCGGCTCTACTTCAGCGTCACCGTCTTCGATCACGCCCTACGCACGGCCTTTGTGGACGCGGTGATGCGCACCGGCGTCCCCCCGGCCAACCCGCTCTTCTGGCCGGGACACGCCGTGCCCATGCGCTACTACTACTTCTGGTATGTGCTGACGGCGGTGGCGGCGCGGCTGGGTCATGCGACCGCTCGCCAGGCCATGATCGCCAGCGTGGTGTGGTCGGGTTTTGGGCTGGCCGCGGCGTTGCAGCTTTATTGCAGGGATTTCCTGGGCAGCGGTTCGCAGCTTGGTTCCGGCGCGAACACTGTCAAACGCCCGCCGAGATTGGCGGTGGCGCTGGCGCTGCTGGCGGTCACCGGGCTGGACATTCTTGCGGTATTGGTGAAGGCGCTGCTGCGCATGGGGATCGACCGCGACATGGAGTGGTGGTCGGAGGACCAGGTCACGTCGTGGATGGACTCGCTGCTTTGGGTGCCTCATCATATCGCAGGGCTGGTCTGCTGCCTGCTGGGGTTCCTGCTGGTGTGGATGGCGAAGGGTCTTGGCCGAGCGCAGAAGGCAGGTTGTGCTCTGCTCGCGGGACTCTCGTTCGCCAGCGCCTTCGGCCTCTCCACCTGGGTAGCAGTGGCCTTTGCCATGGCGATGCTGGCGTGGATGGTGTGGGCTCTGCTGTGGGAGCGAGGCTCGCGGGCTCGCGTGGCCGTTCTGCTGATGGCTGGAACGGTCGCGGTGGTGGCATTGCTGCCGTATCTGGCAGAGTTGCGCGCAGAGGCCTCGGGCGCGGTGATCGCCTCCTCTGCGGAGGCAGGCAGGGTCAACCGGCAGGTCAGCGGAGGCACCGTTGCGCACAGCGCCTCGCACCTGCTCCGCTTTGGTGTGCGCCGCATCATTCCCGCGGAGGGCCTGTTGGGGATTGGCTGGGTAGCGCGACTGGCCCGCAGCCATCCAACGCTGGTTGGATTGCCGGCGCAGCTGTTGCTGCTCATTCCGGGATACTTCGTGGAACTGGGCCTCTATGGCCTTGTCCTGCTGGCCGCCCTATGGGCGACGGCCCGCCGAAGACTCGACGAGGCGGGGCGAACGGCTGTAGTGCTGGCAGTCTCAGGGTTGATGGTGACGACCTTTCTCCGCTCGACCATCATCAGGAACAACGACTTTGGAATTCGTTCGGCGCTGGTGGCGCAGTTCTTTCTTCTTCTGCTGGTCGTGCTGTGGTGGGAGGGCGGGCTCGGTTCAAGCAGGCGTTTCCTGCGCGGCGCGATGCTTGCGATGGCCTGGATCGGGTTGGCCGGAACGGTCTACCAGGCGGTCCTGCTGCGCGTCTATCTGCCGCTGGACGAGAGGCTCGGACAAGCGGAGGATGCAGGGCTGGCGGAGCGTGCAATGGCGTTGCGGCTCGGCTTCGATGCGATGCACGCGCGCGTGGCCACCGATGCGGTGGTGCAGTACAACACAGCGCAACCGGGGGACAACTTCTATCTGACGCTGGCGATGCTGGCGGGCCGTCAGATGGCGCTGGCAACGCCGGATTGCGACGCGGCCTTCGGCGGAGACCCGGACGCCTGCAAGGGAGTGCAGCAGGGTGTGGAGCGGCTGTTTTCGCTGCACTCCTCGCCCAATGATTCTCCGGGAGTTTCACCGCCGGGACCTTCGCCAGACAGGCAAATCCCGGGGCCAGCCCCAGGCAGCGCGCTCACCGCCTCCCAGGCGCGCGTCGAGTGCGGTAGGCTGGGAGTCAGCGATCTGGTGGCTTCGCGATGGGACGAGGTGTGGGCCGATCCGCGGGGCTGGGTTTGGACCCTGCCGGCGGTGGTAGATACCAATCAGGTTCGAGTGCTCGATTGCGCCACGCCAATGCGATAGGCTTTGAACGTGGGCAGGGCTTGGGTTAGCGCAGAGATTGGCCGTGCGCGGAGTTGCTTTGAACGATGCATTGCTTTGAAAGACTGAACCCGCCTCAATTGAGGCAACTCCTGGGATTTTGCAAAGGGGACGGCCAAGAACGATGACTCCTTCACAGCCCGACCAGGAGAATACACAGGACGCAGCGACTGCTGCGCAGCATGGTGAAGAATTGCCGGAGAAAACGCCGGCTGGGACGGAGCTGCCTGCGCCGGCTGGGACGGAGCCGCCTGCGCCGGCAGGGCCAGACAAAGAGGAGGCCCGCGCCCAGCCTTCGCTGGCCGAGGCTGATCCGCTGCTCTCTCTGCTGCGCAGCGGACTGCTGCCGCCCGAGCCCTCCGTCTCCGGCAAGCACAGCGCGAAGGCCCAGAAAGCCCAGCTGAAGAAGGAACAGTTAGAGAACGCCAGACTGGAGAAGGCGAAGTCCGAAAGGGCGCAGGCCGAAAGGGCTGACTTCGAGAGAGAGCAGGCCGAGAAGGCTAAAAACGAGAAGGCCCAGCTTGAAGCGGCCAGGTTGGAGAACGCGGAGTACGAGAAGGCCAAGTCCGCCAGAGCGAAGCTTGAGAAAGCGAAGGCGGAGAAGACTCAGGCAGAGAGCGCCACGGCTGAAAACGCAGGGAGCGAGACTCCGCCGATCGTCGATTCGCTGTTGTCTCTGCTGCGTGGAGGGACGTTGCCACCCGCGCCGGTTGTCTCCGGAAAACACGATGCAAAGGCCGGGAAAGCCAGGCTGGAGCAAGACAGATTAGAGCAGGCGAAGCTGGAGGAAGCAGAGTTGGAAACGGCGAGGGCCGAGACGGCCCAGGCCGAAATTGTTCCGACCGAGGAGACTCAGTCCACCGAGGAGGCACCGGGCAAACCTCCGCTGCCGGACGCTCCCGCTCACTCCGGGCGGCGCGGGATGGGTGCTGTGGCGGAGGCCATTCTTGTCCTTGCATGCGTGGCGGGAGTTTTATTTCTCTTTCGAGGCAGTCTCTTCCGCGCTCCATTGCTGGGTCCCGGCGACCGGCTGATGGTGGCGGCGATTGAAAACCGCACCGGCGACCAGCGGCTCGACGGAGCTGTGGCCCAGGGGCTTCAGTTCGAGTTGCAGGAGTCTCCCTATCTGGCCTTTCGCGGGCGCGACGCCTTCCGCTCTTGCGCGCTCCAGTTGGTCGACACCGCGGACCGCCCTCCGTCCCCAGTGCTCGCTCGCCAGGCGGCACAGGCTGCCGGAGCAAAGGCCTATCTCTACGGAACGCTGCGCGCAGCGGGTGCTGCGTACATCCTCACGGTCGACATTCTCGACGCCGTGGACAACCGCAAGCTGCTGGAGCTGCGGGAGACGGCGGCAAGCCGCCAGCAGATTCCGCAGGCAATCGAGCGCATCGCCGCGACCCTGCGCTTCAAGCTTGTCACCGATACAGGCTCCCACCCCGGCAAGGGGGGCGATTCGCCGTTGCGCTCCGATGTGCCTCTGAGTCGTGATGCGTCCGCAAACCTCGACGCGCTGCACGACTACAGCCTCGGCGAGGCCGCGCAGCTTGACGGCAGAACGGACGACGCGCTGGCCGCGTTCCGGTCGGCGGCGGCAGACGACCCGAAGTTCATCCAGGCCCAGATGCAGCTCGCGTGGCTCTATCGGCGGCAGCACGCGCAGCCCGCCAGCGCAGCCGCGGCCCGGCTGGCCGAGCAGGCGGCCACAGCCGCCAGCCCGCGCACCATGCTGCTCGCGCGCTATACCTTCGAGGTCAATGCCACGGGCGATTTGCTCCAGGCCGACGCCGCCATCCGGCGATTTATTGCGCTCTACCCGCACGATCCGCAGGGAGCGCTCAGCTTGGCGCGGCTGCTGCTTCTGCAGAATCGGCCGGCCGAGGCGCTCGATGCCGCCCAGCGCGGCCTCGCCGACGATCCCTATGACGCCGAGCTATACCAACAGGCCGAGCTTGCGCTGGTTCTCCTGGGCCGCGCGGGAGATGCGCAGGCGTTGCAGCAGAAGTCGCAGGGCCTGAGGGTTGAACCAGCAGCAGCCGCGCAATGACGCGGGCCGGCCGGTTTGCGTTCGCTCCAACCTTGATCACTCACAGGAACCTCGAACCTCTCCAGTCCTCTTCCGCGTCTTCCAGCGACCGCGCAGCGTACTTAATATTGCACTCCGTTCTCGCCTCCGCAGCAAAGGACTTTTCATGCCTCCGATGTCGCTCCGTTTCGCCCCGTTCGCTCTCTCTGCCAAAACCACATTCTCCATGAATCACGCAGCGTTCGCGCGAAGATCCCGGCTGGCCCCGCTCGCGTGGCTCGCGGCATCGCTCCTGCTCTCCTTGTTTGCTGTCGCGCACGCCTCATTCGCGCAGAGGCGGCAGGCGACGGGGCTGCAGCCGGAGGCGCCCGTACCGTCGCAGCCGGTTACGGTCACCGACGACGGCACAAACTTTATTCTCTCCAATGGCTATCTGACCGCGACCATCAACAAGAAGACCGGCGACATGACCTCGCTGAAGGTCTATGGACTGGAGACGCAGGGCTACGTCTCCGGCCATCACGCTGGCTACTGGGAGCAGAACCCCAACGGCGCGGCGCGCATGGAGTCGAAGCTGACCATCGATCCCAAAACCAACGGCGGCAAGCGCGCCGAGGTCTCCATCAAGGGCTGGTCCGACGGCAAGAACCTGAACTCCGGCAGCCGCCAACCCAGCTCCGAATCTCCGGAGAGTGAGATTCCTCCCGGCGCACGGACCGCCCCGCAGGTCCAGTTGCCTCCTGGAGTGCAACGCAACCGCGGCACCGCGACAGGCCCCCGCCCAGGTGCACCCGGCGCAGCCGCTGGACCACCCGGCGCAGGCGGACGCGGCTCCGGTTTGCTGGTCGATATGGAAATTCGCTACTCCCTCGGGCGCGCCGAGAAGGGAATCTACACCTACGCCATCTTCACCCACCAGCCCAGCTACGACGCCACCCAGGTCGGCGAGAGCCGCTACGGCATGAAGCTGAACGGCGAGGTCTTCGACTGGCTCTCCATCGATTCGCAGCGCAACATGGCCATGCCCACCGGGGCCGACTGGGACAAGGGCACCGACCTCAACATGAAGGAGGCGCGCCGCCTCACCACTGGCGTCAAGGCCGGCCAGGTGGAGCACAAGTACGACTACTGCGCCGGCCAGTTCGACACGCCGGCCTTCGGCTGGTCCAGCACCAAGCGGCATGTGGGGGTCTACTTCATCAATCCCTCGGTCGAGTTCCTCTCCGCCGGGCCCACCCACTTCGAGTTGACCGGCCATCTGGACGACGGCGATGGCGGCGATCCCACCCTGCTCGACTACTGGCGCGGATCGCACTACGGCAGCGCTATTCTGCCCATCGCCGCCGGCGAGGACTGGAACAAGGTCGTTGGCCCCATCCTGATCTATGTGCCCACCGATGCGACTCCCGCCGCCAACTTCGCCGACGCCAAACGGCAGGCCAAAATTGAAGCCGCCAAGTGGCCCTATGCCTGGGTCGAAGGCGTGGACTACCCCAAGGCCGCACAGCGCGCCACCGTCAGCGGGCAGCTCATCCTGCGCGATCCGCAGATGCCGGGAGCCAAACTCCCCAACCTCCTGGTCGGCCTCGCTTATCCCGATCAGCCGCCGGTTGCAGCGCAGCCCAGCCAGCCGGGCCAACCCGGAGGACGCGGCCCCGAGCGCATGACATGGCAGAACGACGCCAAGCACTACGAGTTCTGGGCGCGCGGCTCCTCCAGCGGACACTTCTCCATTCCCAACGTGCGCCCCGGCACCTACGAGCTGCACGCCATCGCCGACGGCGTCCTGGGCGAATACGCCAAGGCCGACATTACCGTCAATACCGGCGGCGAGGTCGATCTGGGCAAGCTGGTCTGGGTCCCCGTGCGCTACGGCAGGCAGCTCTGGCAGATCGGCATCCCCAACCGCTCCGCCTCCGAGTTTCTGCACGGCAACGACCACTGGCACTGGGGTGAGTACATCGAGTACGCCAGGCTCTTTCCCAACGACGTGAACTTCACCATCGGCCAGAGCGACTTCCGCAAGGACTGGTTCATCTACCAGGTGCCGCACGACGAGCTGGCCAACGACCTGCTCGGCCGCGGGCAGGGCCGGGCCACGCCCTGGAAGGTCACTTTCACCCTCGCGCAGGCGCCCGCGCCAGGCGAACGCGGAATCCTGCGCCTCGCCATCGCCGGCGCCGGCACGCGCAGTATCGCGGTCGAGGTTAACGGCAAGGACGCCGGTTCCATCGACGGCCTGGTCTATAACGCCACCATCAACCGCGACGGCGTGGAGGGCTCGTGGGTCGAGAAAGACCTCACCTTCGACGCATCGCTGCTGCGCGCCGGCCAGAACACCCTGACCCTCACCGTTCCGGCGGGAGGACTCACCAGCGGCGTCGCCTACGACGTGGTTCGCCTGGAGCTTGCGCCCGCCCAGCAGCCCGCCGCGCAGTAAAGTGCTGTGTCTTGCGTCACACGGCCGGTCCACCGGCTGAACTAGGATGGCTTGCATGAAAATGAAGACGATCGGCCTCTGGATATTTGCGGCGACCGTGCTGCTTGCGCGCCCGCTTTTGGGCCAGACAGACGCTGCTGCACTGGAGGCCGTGCTCCACGGCAAGGCCTTCGCACTGCGCAGCTACTCAGCGGACCCGGTGGTGAAATTTACTTACCTCGATGGCAAACTGATTCCAGACCCCATCCTGTTGCATGGCCTGGGGGCATTCTTCACCGACACGGTCCGCCAGCGGGGAAGCAGGATTCTGATCGAAGGCCAGGTCGAGACCCTGGTCATGGACAGCGGCAAGGTCCGTTTGATGGGCCAGATCCCGATGCGGATTGAGGTGGACATCCAATCCGCCACTCCCTCCGTGGCCATTCCCCAGCTTCAGGCATTGCTCTTCTTTCCCACCCTGAAGGCGGCATTGGACGGTCTTCCCGAATTTGTAGCGGATTTTCTGCCCTTCCCATCCGACGGCAAGTTACTGCCGCCCGCCTGTCATTGCATCCATGTATTTCAGGATGGAAAGTGGATTCAGGTTGATCTCAGCGACCCGAAGTTCAAACCTCCGGCGGTCCTCAAGCAGAATTCAAATCCCGCTCTCGCCCAGATGGCAATCGACCAGAAGGCGTCGGGCACGATTGTGTTGATCTACTCCGTCTCCGAGACGGGCCATGTGGATGAGGTCTGGCTGGCCAGGCCGCTGGGCGGCAGCCTGGACGAAAGCGCCGCCAAATCCGGCCACGCCGACACCTTTCAACCTGCAACCCTGGATGGCAAGCCGGTTGGCACTGTTCTGATTCACCCAGTCCCCGTCAACTGAGCTCCGCTGTACGCGTAAGCTGCTGTTTCCGGGCTATTTGTAGCAATTTTCCTTGCTTTTTGCCCCTAAATGCCCTAGAATGAACCTAGATTGGAATGTTGCAGATGGCCGCGTGCGAAGCGCGGCGTTCCGCTCGCAAGAGCTTTGGCGAACAAAGGACCCAGGAAAAATGGCAAAGCGTCGTGGCAACCCAAACTGGGGCAAGCCCGAGCCGATCGGCCCGGTCGTCCCTACCGTAACCTCCTTCGAACAGGTCGTCAAAGAGTTCAAACTGACCCCCGACCAGTACATCCGCTCCACCCGCCTGCGCGAGTGGGCGAGGCACAACAAAAACTCCAAGTACATCCCAGAGGCGCTGCTCGAGGCCTGGGGATTCGAGATTGAGTCCATGCTGTAGGCTCGAACTATTCATTCGAAGCCGCCGTCCCAGAGATGGGGCGGCGTTTTACTTTAAGCTTCTGTGAGTTAAACCAGCTTGATCTGTCCTTCTCTCGAAGGCCCTCACGCTAACCTGATACGAAGTATGAGTCAGTTCAATGCCGTACACTGATTCGGTCATAGGAAAGGGTCTGAGACATGGAGTCTACAGCACGTCGCGCGTTTCGGCTTCTTCGCCAACATTTTCTACTTCTCAGCGGCCCGTGGCTTGTGGTCTGCGCGGTTGGCGTTATCGTCACGACGACAGTTCAGCAGATACTTAACCGGCTGTATCCGTTGGTCTACATGCGCGCTGCGGTCTATGGAAAACTGGACACCACGCTTTCGTATAGCGTACGAAACGGCTTAATCCGCGCGGGTTCCGTAGAGGGCGTTCAGATCGTGGAAGTTGCGTTCAAAGTGATCGCACTGGCATTGATGGTTCTTCTGGTTAAACAGCTTGCCACGCAGGGCGGGGATACGTTTTCCGCTGCATTGGAACGCTTGCAGAAGGATCCGTCCGTGGCCGGCACTTTGCTGAAGTTTTTTGCAATTGTACTTTTGCTGGGCCTTGCAACGAGTTTTATTACGGCACTGCCAATAGTCCTCTATCCCCCTTTGACTTTGTCAATGCACATGTTTCCCCATCTTCTTCCGAGATGGGTGTTTATGGTATCTAACGACTTGGGGAGGCTGCTCTTTGTCGTATGTGTGATGCCGTTCTTCCTCAATCTTGTGTCGCGCCTGCAGCGGCCATCGTTCTCCGGCGAGGAGAGACCGCCCGGATTGCTGTCGCGCGCAATGGGCTACGGTGCGTTGGCGGTTGTCGCTGAAGTTGCGCTGGGACTGCTGATGCGGCCAATGCAGAGGCCGCTCTGGGGCATGCCTCCGATCAGCGCTTTGATTGGGCAAAGCCTGATTGGGCTGGCCACGAACCTCGTTACCTCCTTGCCTACCATAGCCTGTGTTGTTGCGATTGTCTTGATGGTGGCCCACGTTGAGCAGCCGGTGACCGATGGGGAACCCGCATAGCTTCTGGGTGGAGTCGCAGGGTATCCTATAAGCGAGCGCCTATGCCTGAGACAAAATCAGCTTTTGCCACTGTTCCCGAGGCCGTCGAAGAGATTCGCGCCGGACGCATGGTGGTCGTGGTGGACGACGAGGACCGCGAGAACGAGGGCGACCTGACGCTGGCCGCCGAGTTCGTCACCCCCGAGGCCATCAACTTCATGGCGCGCTTCGGCCGCGGCCTCATCTGCCTCGCGCTCACCGAGGAGCGCGCCGACTACCTGCGCCTCGCCCCCATGACCAGCGAAAACACCTCGCGGTTTGGCACCGCCTTCACCGAGTCCATCGAGGCCCGCGAGGGAGTCACCACCGGAATCTCCGCCGCCGACCGCGCCCACACCATTCGCGTCGTCATCGACCCCCGCTCCACGGCCAACGATCTGGCGCGTCCGGGCCACGTCTTTCCCCTGCGCGCACGCAAGGGAGGAGTGCTGGTGCGCGCCGGGCAGACCGAGGCCGCCGTCGATCTGGCGCGCATGGCCGGGCTGGTCTCAGCCGGCGTCATCTGCGAGATCATGAACGAGGACGGCACCATGGCCCGCGTGCCCGACCTCATCGGTTTCTGCGCCGCCCACGGCCTCAAGATGCTCACCGTCGCCGCGCTCATCCGCTACCGCCTGCAGCACGAGCGTTACATCCAGCGCGTCGCCGAGTCCATCCTGCCAACTCGCTACGGCGACTTCCGCATGATCGCATACGAGAGCGAGATGGATGGCACGGAGTCGCACGTCGCCCTGGTCTACGGCAGCCGGATTGACAGCCCAAACAACCCCGCCGCCGGCGATCCCGTGCTGGTGCGCGTCCACACCCACTGCCTCACCGGCGAAGTCTTCGGCGCCACGCTGTGCGACTGCCGCGCGCTGCTGGACAATTCTTTGCGCTTGATCGCCGAGGCAGGCCACGGCGCGCTCATCTATCTGCACAACGCCTCGCGCGGCTTCAGCATCGACCGAAGCGGCCTTGCCTCCTCAGGCGAGATTGCCCCCAACCGCCTTGTGCTGCATCGCGAACCCCACCGCGACCCGCGCTCCAGCGAGCTGAGCCAGGAGCGCATGCAGCGCGCCCGCCGCACCCTGCGCCAGATCGGCCTGGGCAGCCAGATTCTCTCCGACCTCGGCATCCGGCGCATCCGCCTGCTCACCAACACTCCCACCCACATCCCCGCCTTGCAGGGCTTCGGCATCGAGATCGTCGAGCAGGTGCGCATCCCGCTGGACGCTTCCGCCGCCGTGCCTACTGCACGGTGAGGTTCAGCGCGACCGTCTGCGTGATCTGCACGCTGCCGCTGACCGAGCTTGCGGTCACCTGGTACTGGTAACTTCCCGCCGGAGAGTAGCGCAGGTTGGAGCTGACGCTGCTGCCTCCGCCGCATCCATTGGCCGAGAGCAGCATGATGGCCGCAAAGATCGC
>Ga0208189_1000670_pt1 | contig 17572 bp, 18 predicted proteins | sample June2015DPH_10_5_FD_184702 | JGI IMG/M metagenome (GOLD analysis project Ga0208189, IMG submission 184702) | Peatland microbial communities from SPRUCE experiment site at the Marcell Experimental Forest, Minnesota, USA - June2015DPH_10_40... | ecosystem: Environmental > Terrestrial > Soil >... | reverse complement strand
TCCCGTGGAAGTCTCTGACCAGCTTTGTCTGGTCTTTTGAGGCAACGATCCAAAGAGCCGGATGCGAGGCCCGCAAGTCCGGTTCTGTGAGAGGCGCGGCGGGGTAACCCGCTGCGCCTACTCGACAGCTCAGCGGAAAGTCCTTGCTTTAGGTATGCGTTGAGATCCTTCGCTTCGCTCAGGATGACATATCGGCTCGCGCAGCCTCAGCCCTGAACGATCGCGTCGGCCTCGATTTCCACCAGCATCTCCGGAGCGATTAATCTGCTCACTTGCACCATGCTCGTTGCCGGGCGGATGTCCTTGAAGAATTCGCCGTGCGCGCGCCCGATCTTCTCCCACTCCGCGATGTTGATCACAAAGATCCGCGTGCGGATCACGTCTTCCATCGTGGCTCCGGCCCGTCCCAGCGCCGCCTCGATATTGCGAAGCGTCTGGAGCGTCTGCATGTAGGCATCGCCGGCGCCCACGATCTTTCCATCGGGGCCCGTGGCTGTCGTGCCCGATACGCTGATGTGATTGCCAATGCGCACGGCCCGGGAATAGCCCACGATGGGCTCCCAGGGCGTTGCGCTGGAGATGTTTTGTCTCGGCATGGTGATTCCTCTATGAATACGCGTAAACAGGCAGATTTCCTAATGTCTCAGGGCCGCATGCTAAACTGAAGGGCAGTATGGCACAGGCGCGATGAAGTGTCTGTGCCGGCAATGAGACGATCGCATGCGCTGCAACAACATTCTCGAAGCGGTGGGAAGCACCCCGCTCATCCGCCTGAACCGCATCGCCAAGGACCTGAAGCCGCAAATCTGGGTCAAGGCCGAAATGCTCAATCCCGGCGGCTCCGTAAAAGACCGCATCGGCATCACCATGATTGACGACGCCGAGAAAAAGGGTTTGCTGAAACCCGGCGGCACCATTATCGAGGCCACCAGCGGCAACACGGGCATGGGCTTGGCGCTGGTCGCGGCCGTGCGCGGGTACAAATGCGTCTTCACTACCAACGACAAGCAATCCCAGGAAAAGGTGGACCTGCTGAAAGCGCTCGGGGCGGAAGTGATTGTCTGCCCCACTGCTGTTGAGCCCGAAGATCCCCGCAGCTACTACTGCGTGGCGAAAAAGCTGGCGCGCGAAATCCCCAATTCGTATTACCCCAATCAGTACGACAACCCCAGCAATCCCGAGGCGCATTACCGCACCACCGGCCCGGAAATCTGGGAAGACAGCGAAGGCAAGATTACCCATTTTGTGTGCGGCATGGGGACTGGTGGTACGATCAGCGGCGTCGCCAAGTTTCTCAAGGAGAAAAATCCCCAAGTCAAGATTGTCGGAGTCGATCCGGAAGGCTCGCTCTTTTACGACTTTCACAAAACCGGGAAAGTCACCAAAGCGCGCACCTACGTTGTGGAAGGCATCGGCGAGGATTTCTTTCCTACCACGCTGGACATGCAGATTCTGGACGATGTAATCCAGGTTAATGACGAAGAGTGCTTTGTTGTGGCGCGCCGCCTGGCCAAGCTCGAAGGGCTCTTCGCCGGTGGTTCCGGCGGCGGCTGCCTCTCTGCCGCCCTGAGGCTCGCCAAGGATCTGGGCCCGCAGGATTTCGTCGTCGCGCTGTTGCCGGACACCGGCATGCGTTACCTCAGCAAAGTCTTCAATGACGAGTGGATGCGCGAGCGCGGCTACACCGAGGCGACAGTGGCGATCACCGCCGCGGAAATCGTCACCGCCAAACGGCAGGCGGGCAAGGTCCGTGAACTGGTGATTGCCCGGCCCTACCAGACCGTCTTCCATGCGCTGAAAACCATGCAGGAGCAGGACATCTCGCAGATTCCCATTTTTGAGGAAAATGTGCCCATCGGCACCGTGTATGAAGACCAGATCCTGACGCTCGCACTGCAGGGCAAAGACCTGCGCAAGCTCGTCGTGCGCGAAGTGATGAGCAAGCCGCTGCCGCTGGTTCCCAGATCGGCTCCCGTCGAACGCATCACCTATATTCTGAGCCACGAAACCCCCGCGATCTTCGTGGAAATGGAAGAATCCAAGTTCGAGATTCTCACCAAGTACGATTTGATGAGTATCGTCGCCAGTTTAATGGAACAAAAACGCTGACCCGCTTGCCGGAGCCACGAATTCAGTGAACAGGACACACGATTCATGAAAATTCAGGATTTCAACGAACGGCTGAAGGATTCCATCCTCATTGCGGACGGCGCGATGGGCTCCATGCTGCACGAAGCCGTCGGCTCGGTGCGCTGCTTCGACGAACTCAACACCTCCGAGCCGGAAGCCGTTTTCCGCATCCACCAGAGCTACATCGAAGCGGGCGCCCAGATCATCGAAACCAATACCTTTGGTGCGAACCGCTTCAAGCTCGCTCCCCTCGGCCTCGGCGATGAGGTGCAGCGCCTGAACAGCCGCGGTGTGAAGATCGCCCGCGAAGCGCGGGAAGCTGCCGCGCGCGAGGTGCTCATCGCCGGATCCATCGGGCCTCTCGGCATCGGCGTGCAGGCGCGCCATCCCGAACCCGATTTCATCCTCTCCGTTTTTCACGAGCAGGCGCTGGCCCTCGAGGAGCGCGGCGTCGATCTCTTCATCCTCGAAACGTTTTCCTACATTGAAGAACTGCTGCTGGCGATTGATGCCATCCGCTCCTTCTCCGGCCTGCCCATCGTTGCGCAACTCACCTATTCGGAAGAGGGCACCACGTATGGCGATGTGCGGCCCTTCCTCGCCGCGGCGATGTTGAAAGATAAAAACGTCCAGGTGATTGGCGCCAACTGCACCCTGGGCCCGCAATCGCTTCTTCCCATTCTCCAGGAACTCACCAGTGTGGGGGACATCCGGGTCAGCGGCATGCCCAACGCCGGCTTTCCCAAGCGCGAGGGCGACCGCATCGTCTACCCGAAATCTTCGCCTGAATATTTCGCGCAATTCGCCAGGGAAGCCGCCGAACTCGGCGTGCGCATCCTGGGCGGGTGTTGCGGCACCACACCCGCGCACATCCGCGCCATGGCCGAAGCGGTAAAGTCGCTGCGTCCAGGGAAAACTCATGCGGCGGCGACCGTCGTGAAAACCGCGAAACACGCCGCAGCGGTACAGCAGCGCGAGCCGGAGAGCAAGTTTTGGAAAAAACTGCAGAAAAAGGAATTCGCCGTTTGCGTGGAGATCGATCCGCCCAAGGGCCTCGCGCTCGACCGCATCTACGAGCAAGTTGACAAAGTGATGGCTTCCAAAAAGGTGGACGCCATCGACATCAACAGTGGTGCGATGGCTCGCGTTGGCATGGACGCGCTCATCGTTGCCGGCGCTCTGGAAGCCAAGGGCATCGAAACCGTGCCGCACCTCACCACGCGCGATCAGAACATCATCGGCCTGCAGGCCATGCTCCTGGGCGCATGGACCGTGGGCGGCGTGCGCAACGTCCTCGCGATTACCGGCGATCCGCCTTCCGTCGGCGATTATCCGGAAACGAGCGGGGTGTACGAAGTGGATTCCGTCGGCCTGGTAAAAATCCTGAATCGTCTGAACCAGGGCACGGACTGGGCGGGGAAAACGCTCGGCGGCCAAACGAATTTCACCATCGGCGTCGCGCTGAACCCAGTTGCCGACGATCTCGACAATGAAATCGCGCGCTTCCACGCCAAAGTGGAAGCCGGCGCGCACTTCGCGATGACCCAGCCGCTCTTCGATCCCGAACACTGGCACGGCTTCTTGAAAAAGCTGGGCGGCAAGCCCGCCATCCCCGTGCTGATCGGGGTGTGGCCGTTGAACAGTTACAAACAGGCGCTGCGGCTGAACAACGAAGTGCCCGGCATTATGATTCCGGAGCCGCTCTTGAAATCCATGGAAGCCGCCGGGGCTGCCGCACGCGACCGCGGTTTCGAGGTGGCCCGCGAAATGCTCGCCTGGGCGCGCACGGAGCTGGCAGGCGCTTACCTCATTCCGCCCTTCAAGCGCTACGAAGAAATCCTCGAAATCCTATAGCCGATTCTGTCGCGCCAAAACATCGCTTCCCATTTTCCGCAGGCGCGACACGCGCGAATCCCCCGTAAGGGTGCAGGACTCCTGCACCCCAAACGCGCAGGCCTCAACTCTTAGCCAATTTGTCGTGCGGTGCGATCCACTCGTCGCCGCCGTCACACCGCCATAACTCAGCACGCGCCAGCAGCAAAGGAAGAACTTGCGCGGACATCAGGCCGCCTTGGCCTCCGCGGCAGGCAGGGACGCGCCGATGCGCCGGGCCACGTGGCGGAACACCGGCACGAGGACATAGTAGATCAGCGCCGTAAAGAGCGGCGCAAGAACAGCCCAAACCACAATCGCGTGCCACGTCGTGCTCCACAGGAACTTGATGGCGCCCCAAAGGTCGGCGTGGGCCATTCGGTAGATGTGGGGAATGGAGATCGGCAGATGCGGCGCCTGGAAAACCTTTTCGCCGAGCCGGAAAAAAGGCAGCAAGAGCGCAATCTGCGCCGGGTACATGGAATAGTTGATCATTTGGATGGCCGGAATATTCAGGCGAAAAATCAGGGCGGCCAGTGCGCAAAGCGCGGTGGTCCAACCCACCGCGGGAAAGACGCCGAGGACCAGGCCCAGCGCCAGGCTCAACGCCAGTTTCTCCGGCGTGACGCCTTGCCGCAGCAGGTCGAGGATCGGGCGGATCAAACGGCGATAGATGAAGTTTTCTCTCATGCGGCCTTCTGGCGGAACAATGCGGAAACCGGCTCTTCCGGCTTCAGCGAGAATAGTTGTAGCAACACGCAAAGAGTCTTCACGCTCACTTTTATTCCATCGTTTGCCGGGGCGAGGGGGGGAAACTCAATGGATGCGGCAACCTCATGAGGATACGCCATGCGTATTACAACAGGATGTATAAAATACTGCAAAGTCACATAAAGACGATTTTCCGCAAGGTGAAATTTCGTGCCAATTGTTTCTCTGCGGGAAAGTAGCCCCAGCACCAGAACGGACCAGAAACCCAGCAAGTAGCGCCAGCGGTGGACCAGGCCAGCGCTATTCCGCCTTCGTCTTCACCATGCTCGTGTGGTCGTGCACGATTCTCCACTCTTCCGGCAGCCGCTGAAACACCAGGCTGAAGACTCCCCCAATATCGCCAGAGCCGCGGTGCAGATGCCACTGCCCCAGTACCAGCGCTGCGTTCGGCCCCAGGAATCGGAATTCGAGATTGGAGAAATCGAGCTGTCCCATGGCCGCCTGATCCGGATATTCCCGCTTATAGCGAGCGAGCACCGACTCCCAGCCACGCGCAAGCCCGCCGCTTCCGGCAAAAGTCAGCTCTGGCGAATTCCAATAGCCGCGCATGAAGCTGCTGACGTCCCCGGCGTTCCAGGCGCTTTGCTGTTCCCCCAAGATCTTCGTGATCGCCGCGCGATCCTGCTCCGCCGATGCGCTAGTCTGATCCGTGCTACAGGCTTCATGACTCAAAAACAATCCCAAAAACACAGCCATCACCAACAGTGGCAGCACCGTTTGTTTGGACACGGTTCTTTCCTTCCATGAAACTGGAGTGTGCAGAGCATAACCAGGAAGTCCTTTCCATACAAGGGTTTCCGGACGACCCACGCAGGCCGGACGCTGCCGGATGCTACCGAAAGTAACGCCTCCGGGGGGCTACCAAGGTAGTACCAGCGAGCTATTGGGCACCGCAGCGTTTCGCCACATACTTTGCATGGAGGCTGAGGGATGTTTGCCGCCATGATATTCACGATAGCGATTGTTGCGCTGTTCCAGTTTGCGCTCTACTACTGGCGCGCGGTGCTGACTGGCGTTGCGTCTCAAGCCGTCTCCAACCGCGTCCTGGAAGCCGCCCAGGTTGCGGAGTCCGGCCCGTGCGGTGCCGACTTCGAGAAGCTGGCCATTCTGCACGAACTCACCCCCGAACTCAAGAGCGATCACAGCGGCCTCGGTCTTGTGCGCGCCTATTACGAAGCCATTCACGGCCTGCAGTCGCTTTTCGGGCAACTGTCGCCTGCGGTCGCCAATTGGGGCGAACGCGAAATGGCCCTCTGCGCGCGCTATGCGGCCGTGCAAATCGAGCGCCGGCTCCAAGACAACCTCGCGCAAGCCGCCTCCATCCGCTCCTGCTAACCTCGCCCCGAATCGCCAATCAATCGCCACTCGATCGCGACGTTTTCCCTTTGCTAGCAGGCCGTTGATTGACGAACAATACAGGCAATCCCGAATGGCCTGCGGAGGAGCCCGGCCCGCCCATGAGTACTGCGAAAAAAAGACTGAAAGGAGTCCGCATCATCCACGGCGTTTTTCTGCTGGCCGCGGTTGGCTACGTGATCGTGCCTCTGAGATTGCTGCGCGTGGAGTCCCCAGCGCCTCCCGCGGTTTTGGCGGCGGCTTTCGGATTTACGGCTGTCACAGTTCTCGGCTTTGCTGTTTTCTTCCGGTTGCGCTTGATGCAGGCTGCGAGCGAAGCGCTGAGGAACAATCCTGAAGATACGGCCGCGCTCCAGAAATGGCTCAGAGGCACCATGATTTCCTTCATATGCAGCGAGTCTGTTGTTCTCTTCGGGCTTTCCCTGCGGATTACGGGGGTGTCCAGGAACATCTGCGGAATTTTTTACGCCGTGGGTATTCTCTTTTTGCTGGCCTGGACTCCAAAGCTCGATCTCCCTCCGGAATAAGCCCGCGGCTTCGCGCCGTTAATAGGCCCAGCGCAACAGCGTTGCACCGGAAGTGAATCCCGCACCCACGGCGGCGATCAGCACAATGTCGCCCTTCTTCAGCTTTTTTTCTTCCAGCGCCGTCTGCATGGCCAATGGAATCGTCCCGGCCGTCGTATTGCCGTATTGCTCGATGTTGATAATCACTTTATCCAGCGGCATACCCAGGCGTTCCGCGGTGGCCGTGATGATGCGGCGATTGGCCTGGTGCGCGATGAAGCAATCCACATCCTTGCCGGTCAGTCCATTCTTGGCCAGCACGCGTTCGGTCATCTCCGCCATTTTCTTCACCGCGTACTTAAACACATTCTTTCCATCCTGATGGATGTAGTGCATTTTCTGGTCCACCGTCGCGTGCGAAGCGGGGTTCAAACTGCCCCCACCCGGCATGTAAAGGAATTGTCCGCCCACGCCCTCGATCTGGGCGACCTGGTCGATGATGCCGTCTTCGCCCTCTCCCGCGGGTTCCAGCAACACGGCGCCCGCGCCATCGCCAAAGATGATGCACACCGCGCGATCGGTGTAATCGGTCATGGACGAATTCACGTCCGAGCCGATCACCAGGACTTTCTTGTATTGCCCCGATTCCACGAACTTCACCCCCGCGTTCAGCGCGTATAGGAAGCCGGAACATCCCGCGGAAACGTCGAAGCCCCAGGTATTCGCAATTCCCAGCTTGTGCTGCACCAGGCACGCCGTGGAGGGATACATCATGTCCGGGGTGACCGTGCCCACCACGATCAGATCCACCGTCTGCAAATCGAAGGGATGCGCCGCAACGAGCTTCTTCACCGCTTCCACGGCCAAGTCGCTCGCGGCCACTCCTTTATCGGCCAGATGCCGTTCGCGTATGCCCACGCGTTCCATGATCCATTCGTCCGTGGTGTCCACCATCTTTTCCAGGTCGGCGTTGGTCAGCAAGCGGGGCGGCACGTAGCCGGCTACACCTGTGATTTTTGCGGCGAGGCGAGACATGAGGCTCCTTGATGAATCTTAAGGTGGTGCAAAGAAGAATTAATTGTATGCGAGGAACTTTGCTGGAAACAAGCGCCGCGGGCGGTGTTTGCGTGCGCCCGCCGCGGCCCGGCCTTCACTTGGCCGGAAGGAGCTCATAGCGCCAGGTCACCTTGGCCGTTTTCTGCAGCATGGCCGCCACGGAGCAGTATTTCTCCTCGCTCAGCGCGATGGCGTGCTTCACGGCGCCTTCGTCCAGCGCGCCGCGCAGGCGATAAAGAATCTCCAGCTTCTTCCACACGGTTGGGGGCTCGCTGGCGCGCTCGCCGGAGCAGACCACTTCCAGCGACTCCAGCTTCTGCCGTTTTTTCCCCAGGATGATCACGATATCGGTGGCGGTGCACGCTCCCAGCGCCATCAGCACCAGCTCCATCGGCCCCGGCGCCTTGTTCGATTCGCGGTCCGAATCGATAAGCACGCCGTGCCCCGAAGGGCTGGTGGCCAGGAATCTCTGTTCGCCAATCCATTGCACGGTTGCCGTTTGCATAAGTGTCCTCGGATGAAAAAGGCTGTCCTCCAATGTAGCAGAAGGGAGAAAAGCAGTGGCGAGTGACGAGTGGCGAGCAAGAAAGCGGGATAAGGCGGGATTCATCACACAGAACAGAGAGGACGCAATGCGCCCAGAGGAAGAGCTGGAGAACACATATGGCGATTGCTCCACCCGGTTCGGAAAGGCGGCAAGTTAGCTGGTTGGTTTTGGCGCGATCTGCTCCGCAATCAGGCTCGAGTCACGCCTTGCAGGGGCGGGCTTCGGAGTCTGCTTCTTGGGCTTTTTCACTTCGCGCTTTCCTCTGTCTTTGTTTCCCATGCCAAGAGATTGCCACAACTCGCCAACCATAGCCAGCGGTATCCATCTCAGGCTGGCCTGCTGCCTCGTGTTGCTTCCAGAGGTGCAGGAGTTGAAAGTCTAAGGGTTAAGCAAGAAGAGCGACCCAGGACCCATCCTCAGAAACCAAGCGTGGGCGACGCGGCGAGGAGAAACGTCCGCCTGCCCTACTGCGGAGGGGCTGCCGCCGGCGTGGATGGTTGTATCGCCGGGCCAGCTCCGGACGGTCGCAGTTGTCCGTTCCTTCCCTCCTCGGGAACGCGCTCCACGATGCGGTAATCGAGGGGGATCTGAAACAACGCGGGATCCGGCTCTCCAAGGGCAATCTTGGTCAATTGCATTTCCATCTTCGTCTGGGTAGTCCCCGTTTGGCGGACCAGCAAAAGCAATGCGCCCAACTCCTCCGAACACCAAAGCTCCGTTATGCTCGTCGCCGTTGTTGCCTCGCCGTTGATGATTGCGGGCATGGGCCTCGTCCCCCGCACTCCTTGCGCGTCCATTCCTTCGATGGTCTGGTGCCCCAAATCCTCTTTCTGTGTGTTGCCAACGCCTAGCATTGGCGCAAGCACACTGCAGAATGAATGTTGTGTCTGGATTCCGGCTTGCGGCTGGATTCCGTTTCGCAGCGAGCCCAGCTCTGGCGTTTGCGTGACGGTTGCCGTCTTGTTCAACGTATCCAGGCGCACCAGCTTCTGGCTGACCGGATCGCAAATCGTAATCATCTGCTGGACCGTTTCCGTTCCCGCTCCCTCTCCCTCTTCCACCTTGAACTTTCCCTCGGTTACTTCCACGCGGACACGCCCCTGGCTGTCCCTGGCAATCAGCGCCGCTGGCTGCAATGACGGCATAATCTTGCCTTGCGGTTCGCGAGTGAAGGTGGTCACCTTCTCAGCTTGAAACGGATTCCCCGATCGCACCGCGATACCGAGGTAATTGGAGCCCAAATAGCACTGCCCCGCTGCCTGCGGTGTAAAACTCAAAAGCAGCAGGCAGCCCGCCGCGACCCCTGCGATGCTCATTCTGGTGCGCCACATCGTCTCACCTCCGCTTCGCTCATTCCGAAGCTCCTGCCGCCGGTGCAGCGCCATTTTACATGAAAGAATTGTCGCTCGGTCACACCCGCAGGTAAAGATTCAAGAAAGGAAGGCTGCGTTGCCTGAATCGTGCCGCGAAGTTTCGGGCTCTTCTAGACGGCTCGGACATTCAGCGAAAGGCGCCTGGCCGACTCATCCTGCTGGGGCGTTACTTCGACCACGCAGACAAATGATTCATCCTTTCGGATATCCTTCGCGATCTCTTTCCATCGATTTGCAAGAAACCAAGCGGCTCCCGACGTCCCCCACTCGCCAATCCCTGCGCAACAGATCCACGTCCGTTCGGGGAATTGACTGGGATGAATCTTCAAAATGATCCCGTAATCGCGCGATTCCGGCTTAGGGTGAAGGCTGCTTCCGTCTTTCTTGGAGACAAAGCAAGCAATTTCCTTGTTGTAGTCCGCCAAATCATTTCCCGGGTTGGCGAACGTGTCCACGGTTTTCAGATTTGATGTGGCTCCAAACGCGACAAAGTTAAGGTCGAGCTTGCTTGTTATCGTTTCGTCGGATACGACATCGACGGAGATTCGTCCAATTCTCCGAAGTAGAGAAAACAGATAGGCAACAGCACGGATTTCGCAGCCACTTGTCAGTGTTTGTGCTGAAAAGGCGACATCGATTCGCCCAGGCTTCGAGAGAGGGAAGCGGGCGAGCGAGGTGGCGATCTTCTCTGCTAGGACAAGCAGATCCTGCCGCACCACTAAGGTTCCAAACACAAAGGAGTACCGGGATAAGTCGCGGCCGAATACCTTTGCAAATCGTATTCGCCGCCAATGTTTGTATGATTGCCGACTAAGCCACCCAAGGATTGAAAGTGTTCCTGTCACTATCAGCGCGACAACGACTTCAAGCGGGAGCGCAGCGACGATGTTCTGAACGAATGCGTGCAGATGAGTCCAGGTTGTGTGCATTGACGCGGCCTTTATATCGCCTCCACTGAAAAGCGTCAATCCCCATGCCTGGCGGGTGGCAAAGACATGCGCAGTTAAGAGGAATCTGGGTGTCGCACGTCCGGTGCTCGGAATCTTTATGCACCATGTACCCAGGGCTGGCGCCCTGGGCTAACTTCTGGCGCGCCTACGGCGCTGGGAAAGCAGATCCCTCGCTCCGCTCGGGATGACAAAGCGGGTGGGGGGCTGGTGAGAGGGCGGGCCCGATCCCGACGGGAGTCGGGACAGGTGTATCGTGCCTCTACGTCTTTTGGTGATACTGCCAAAGACAGATTTCGTTTCCTTCGGGGTCTTCAAAAGAGCCGAGCACGCCGGCGCCTTTGTCCACGGCCGGACCGATGCGCACACTCTTGGCTCGCAAATCGTTCAGCGCCTGCTGGACATTTTCCACGCGCAGGCAGAGACGCGCGTTGCCTGGAGTTAGCAGGCTGCCCTTGACGGAAGCAGGCACGAGTTCAAACAGGACACCATCAATATCGAAGCGAGCGACGACGTCGCGTGAGATGAGCTTGAAGCCAAGAATGTCGCGATAGAAACGGATCGCCAGGTCCATGTGGGAGACGTAGTGGAACACACAATCGAAGTGGAATTCCGGCTGGCGGGGGTCGGAGTGTGTGGACATGGCAGACGCGCAGAGGATAGCACTTCAAGGAGTCCAGCGGATGTATCGAGGTGCACCCGGCGCACATTTGAAGGCGCGTGCCGCGCCCACGGCGCTCAGGGCAGGCGGTATGACCAGGAGGCGGCGAGGGTCAGCAGAGCTGGGTGAGGAGTTCGTGAACCTCTTTGGAGGCTTCAGGGAGCGCGCGCTTGACGGGAGCGGAAAGGCCGTGGCCCGTGGCGATCTTCTTGGGTTCGACGCCGACAACGAACAGGCGATCGGGAAGTTCATCGAGGAGTTGCGCGGCGGCGAGGAGTTCGCCGGCGTTGCCTTCGTGCGCGGAACCGGCGCGGCCGGGATTGGCGCTGCGCAGTTCGCCGAGGGTCATGCGATGGACGGTGCCGGGAGGCGCGCCGGTTTTCACGGCATCTACGATGATGAGGGCTTTGCGGCCGCAGAGGCGTCCGAGGAGCGCGAGGCCCTGCGTGCCACCATCCATGAACTCAACCTGGCCTTCCCAGCGCTGGGCGGAGATGGAAAGGTGGTCGAGAAGGGCGGGGCCGACACCGTCATCGCTGAGAAGGGTGTTGCCAAGGCCTAGGACGAGAATGGGCGCGGGCTCGCGCAGGAAATTAAGATAACCACTCATCATTGCGGATGTCTCCCTGACGATAGAACTTGTAGCCTGAAATGATGGAAGTGATCAGGCCATTGCCGTATTGCGTGGAGTCGTAAGTAACGATGTAGATGTGCAAGAGAGCGAAGATGGGGAAGGCCCACGCCACCAGGTGATGAATCATGTGGGTCCTGTAGGAATTGCCGAGCAAAGGAATGACCCAGCCAAAAAGCTTGTTGAGGATGCCGGCGGGATTTGTCTCCGAATAAAGAGCGAGGCCGGTGAAGATCTGCACCCAACCGAGGAAGATGACGAAGAAAGTGTAAGCAGAGCCGCCCAGGGCGTTGTGGCCAAGATGGACGTGGCCGCGTTCGAGCCTCAGATAGTCGGTGGCCTGACGAAAAAGATCGCGCCACCAACTGGCGCGCCACACAAATGGGAAACCGGAGCGGGCGTAATTGTTGCCGGCCCAGAACCAGTAGATGCGCACAAGAAAGCTGATGACGAAGATAATGCCCGCGGCAAAGTGGATCTGCCGGATGCGGCCCATGACGAAGTGGTGCGCGGGCTCACCGCTGGGAGCGAGGATGGGCGAAGCGATGTACAGGCCCGTCAGGAACAGTACGGTGACGCAGAGCGCGCTGACCCAGTGCGTGATGCGAACGGGCACTTGCCAGACGTAGGCGCGGCGGAAATATGCCTCCGGATGGGCGACGACATCTTTCGGATCAAACGGCTGAATGACTTTTGCCATAGCCGCCTCCTAGACGCGAATCAGGAATTCGGAAAGCTTGCGGCCATCCTTGCCGATGACGTGAGAAGCGCAGGCGAGGCAAGGATCGAAGGAGTGGATGGTGCGCAAGATTTCCAGGGGACGCTTGGGGTCGGCCATGGGTGTGCCGAGCAGGGCAGATTCGTATGCGCCGTGCTGGCCCTTGGCGTCCTTGGGCGAAGCATTCCAGGTTGAAGGAACCACGATCTGGTAATTGGCGATTTTGGCGTCCTTGATGTGGATCCAGTGGCAGAGCGCGCCGCGGGGAGCTTCCGTGAAACCGTAGCCCTTGGCTTCGGCAGGCCAGGTGGAGGGTTCCCACTTGGAGGTGTCCGCGGTGGTGGAATCGCCAGCCTTGAGATTGGCGATGAGGTTGTCGAACTCGTCCTTGAGCCACTGAACGGCGAGTTGCGTTTCGAGGCCGCGGGCGGCGGTGCGGCCCAGCGTGGAGAAGAGCGCGGCAGCGGGAATCTTCAGAGCGCCAAGCGCGGCGGTGACCACTTCCTTGAAATCGCCGTGGCCGCTGGCGAAGCCGATAAGGACGCGGGCGAGCGGGCCCACTTCCATGGCGTTGCCTTTCCAGCGCGGCGTCTTCAGCCAGGAATACTTGGCGTTTTCGTCGAGCTGGGTGTAGGGCGGCTTCGGACCAGTGTACTTGGGAGAAGTTTCGCCTTCCCAGGGATGAAGAGCAGTCTTGCCACCGGAATACTCGTACCACGAATGAGTGATTTCTTCCTGGACCTGGCCGGCGTCGGCCGGATCAACAGGAAGAACCTCGGCGAGATTCTTGTTAAGAATGGCGCCGCGGGGGAACTTGAAGCTGGAGACATCGCTGATGCCGTGCTGCGGAATGTCGCCGTAGGCGAGGTAGTTGCCGAGACCACCGCCGATCTGCGTCCATTCAGGGTAGAAGGAAGCGACGGCGAGCAGGTCGGGAATGTAGAGCGTGTCCACGATCTGCTTGGCTTGCGTGATGAGGTCCTTGACCATGTTGAGGCGTTCAATGTTGATCGCGCTGTCGCCTTGCAGGTTGATGGCGGAAGCCATGCCACCGACGAGATAGTTCGGGTGGGGATTCTTGCCGCCGAAAACGGTGTGAATCTTGATGATTTCCTTTTGCCACTTGAGGGCTTCGAGGTAGTGGGCAACCGCCATCAGGTTGGCTTCGGGAGGAAGCTTGTAGGCGGGATGGCCCCAGTAGGCGTTGTCGAAAAGGCCGAGCTGGCCGGAGTCCACATACTTTTTGAGGGTGGTGGCGATATCGCGGAAGTAGCCGGGGCTGGCTTTTTCCGCGCTGGGAGAAACCTTTTGCGCGAGAGCGGCGGTGGCCACGGGATCGGCCTTCAGCGCGGAGACGATGTCCACCCAGTCGAGAGCGTGCAGGTGATAGAAGTGGATGACGTGATCCTGCACCATCTGGGTGAGGAACATGATGTTGCGAATGATTTCGGCATTCTTGGGGACTGTGATGCCGAGGGCATTTTCGACGCAGCGCACGGAGGCGAGGGCGTGAACGGTGGTGCAGACGCCGCAGATGCGTTCGCAGAAGGCCCAGGCGTCGCGCGGGTCGCGCCCCTGGAGGATGACCTCCAGGCCGCGCCACATGGTGCCGGAAGACATGGCGTCGCCGACGTGGCCGGAGTCATTGAGCATGGCCTCGATGCGGAGATGCCCTTCAATGCGAGTGACGGGATCAACAACGACGCGTACAGTCATAGAGCACCTTTATTCGCCTTTGTCGCCGGAGGGCGGAGTGTCGTCCACATGAACCTTGCGGGCATTCTGGCGGACGACGGTTGAAACGAGGTGGGAACCCACGCCAATGACGGCGGCGGCACCGAGGACTTCGCCGATCGTATTGGGAGTGGCATCAATGCCGGGAACCACGACGTTCGAGAGGCGCTGGTAGAACGGACCGTTGTCCCAGAAACCGGCTTCGCTGCAGCCAATGCAGCCATGGCCGGAGCCGATGGGGAACGAAACGCCGTTGTTCCATTTGAAGGTGGAGCAGGAATTGTAAGTTGTTGGACCGCGGCAGCCCATTTTGTAGAGGCACCAGCCCTTGCGAGCGCCGTCGTCGTCCCAAGACTCGACGAATTGTCCGGCGTCGAAGAAGGCGCGGCGGTAGCACTTATCGTGAATGCGCTGGCCATAGAACATTTTCGGGCGGCCGATGCGATCGAGTTCGGGCAGGGCGTCGAAGGTGAGGATGTAGGTGAGGACGCCGGTCATGACCTCGGCGATGGGCGGGCAGCCGGGCACGTTGATGATGGGCTTGTCCGTGATGAGCTTGTGGACGGGCATGGCGCCGGTGGGATTGGGATGAGCGGCCTGGACGCAGCCATTGGAGGCGCAGGAGCCCCAGGCAACGATGGCTTTGGCGTGTTCGGCGGTTTCTTTGAGGACGTTCAGAAAGGTATCGCCGCCGACGGTGCAGTATACGCCGCCATCCTTGGTGGGAGCATTGCCTTCAACGGCAAGGAGATAGCCGCCGGGGTGATCCTTAATGAGTTTTTTGCGAATTGCTTCGACTTGGAAGCCGGCGGCCGCCTGGAGGGTATCATCGTAGTCGAGGGAGATCATGTTGAGGATGATGTCCTGAGCGATGGGGTGGGAGGAGCGGATAAAGGATTCGCTGCAACAGGTGCACTCGAGGCCATGGAGCCAGATGACGGGGATGCGGGGCTTGGTCTCCATCGCGGCGACAACCGTGGGAACCATGGAAGCTTCCAGACCCATAGCCGCGGCGGTGGTGACACAGAAGCGGAGAAAGTCCCTGCGATCGACGCCATGCTGACGCAGGACATCGTAAGTGGACAGAAAAGATAGGTTGTTCACGGGAGAACCCCCTGGTGCGGACCGTCAAAAGTTGATGAACGGACGGGGCACTATCGTTCCAAGCCAAACATGGCGTCAGTGACGCAGCGCACAGAATCGTGTGAGGTTCGACCAAAAGGCTGTGGAAAGGCGATCTTGGCTGCGAAAAGCTGGGTGGAATGGTGACGAGAGAGGGGGGCTGCGCTGCCGCAGCAGCACTCAACAATGAACTCTGGCCCAAAGGAATAATGAGGTGTGTGAACAGAAACTGAGAAGCATCGAACCAGCAGCCATGCAAAGCTCCAGTCTAAAGGGCGCCACCCGGCTTGTCACAGCCGATCCCCGTACTCCTTAATCGCGATTGCAATTGTCGCATCTAGCCATCTCGTAAAAGAGTCGGCTATGTCTGGCATCTTAGTCTTATAGGTAAACACGAACGGTTCGAGCGAGCACAAGAAGAAGTCTTGAGAGACAGACTCCCTGTCATCAGAATCTTCAAACGACTCAAGTTTCGAGAAGGCTGTCACCTCCATGATGCCCGAAAGCTCTCTTCCCACATGATGGAAGGAAACAACAAAAATGAGGCGTTCTCGCTGCACGCGAATAGAGGATTTGACGAAATAGTGGTCCTCAGTGAAGTTAGCAAATTTTCCTGCGTCGTTCGCTGATCTTACGACCTCAAACCTATACCAGTGCGCATTTCCCCTGTCGGGACCTCCGTCGCTGACGCGAATCTCGGGGGCAGCGACTTCTGAAAGAGGGACGCTAAGTGCATGGAATGCATTCTCGAGAGCCTGGTGTGCTTGATCACGAAGCGCTACAGCCAGAGAGTTGACTTGTCTGAGTTCAGCAAGCTTGGCCTGTCGTCGTTTGTTAAATTTGTCGACGAGGCTCTCGATAACCGCGGACGTAAGTGTCTTTTGGTGAGAGATTTCAGCATCGGCGTCGACGCTGAGAGCTTGGAGGATTGCGGCCCGTTCGAGCCGTGCAAACAGGGAGGCGAGTGTCGATAGGTCGCCCGCGTCGGCGGATTCGAGGGCCTTAATGTACTCAACGCGGAGGTCGCGATCTATTATAAGGGGCAACAATTGTGAGCCGATAAGTATCAGTGTCGTGAGAGCACGGGCGACGCGACCATTTCCGTCTTGGTAAGGATGAATTTGTGTGAACCGGTGGTGAAACCACGCAGCGACTATTACCGGGTCTTCCGTGGCATAGCCCGAGAACCAACGAAGAAGATTGTCCATCTCCGCATCAACATGGATAGGGGGGCAATATTCGTGCAATGTCTCATCGGGGCGCCTGGGATTGTTAGGTTGCTCTTTGAATTTCCCTTTCAGGAGTGGGATATCGTGGCGATTGCCGAATTGGTCGATGGCCGTCGTGGTGTCCTGGTGCCGGGTGAGTATGGCGTGGAGTTCATGGACAACACCCTTCGTCAACTCGCGGCTTTTGACAACACAATCGATCATCAGCTGAATTGCCGCTTCTTGATCTTTTAGGATGTCAACAAGTCGCGAAGGCTCAATATTCGTGTTTGATCGAGAGACAAGATCCTCCACGAAACCATGGGCGATCAATGCCTCCGTGGTACCCCGATCTAAGTCGTAGATGCGCTCTAAGATACCGGTTTCGACGCTGAGGCGACGAATGAGGCGCTCATTAAAGCCCTTCAGGCGCTCCGGGCTCGACTGCTGTAATCTCTCTTTTGAGGCGCGCCAAGTCTCATATAGGGGACGAATCGCGATCAAATCAATGCCCTTATCACTGTCTGAAAGAGGTTCGATTGACTTCCATTTGTAATCTGACACGCGGACTCCTTTAGCGGGAAGAATCCACCATTCCGGATAAGAAGCAGACGGCCTCCACGGGGCTGCGGCGAACATTCTTCTGTCGGGTCGGCATGATTCGGCTGAGGATACCATTTTTGTAGATACAAGAAGAGTTTGAATGTCGCGAGAGCTTTGCGCGTCGATGTTGCGCGAGGAGGTCTCGGTATTGTCCGATGCCTATCGACATAAGAGGCTGCGGCGCAACAAGGAAGAGACTTTATTCTGAGGCTAGTGTCGCGTTACCGAAGAAGGTGACACACGGATGTGTTTCTTCGGGTTGGAATACGTCCAGCGAAAGGGCTGGGCGGTTCGATTGTAGAGTCGGATGTAGTTCATGATTTGGTGGCTCAAGTCC
>Ga0208189_1000665_pt1 | contig 17730 bp, 20 predicted proteins | sample June2015DPH_10_5_FD_184702 | JGI IMG/M metagenome (GOLD analysis project Ga0208189, IMG submission 184702) | Peatland microbial communities from SPRUCE experiment site at the Marcell Experimental Forest, Minnesota, USA - June2015DPH_10_40... | ecosystem: Environmental > Terrestrial > Soil >... | reverse complement strand
CAACCGTGCTTAGGGGGGCCGCGGTGCTGCTTCTTCTCTTTGTCGCCGCTCGAATCGCTCTCACCGTCTACTCGGAAAGATACAGCATCACTTCGCGTGATATATCCATTGAAAAAGGCCTTTTTTTGCAGAAGAAGAAAGTTATTATACCGCTCAATCGAGTCGCGATGCTCACAAAGCAACAGAGCCTCTTAGAAAGGCTGTTGAGAACAGGAGATGTTATTATTGAGACCTTTAGTGGTCACACTATGGTGTTTAAGGAGATCTATGATCCAGAAGAGGTGGCCACTCTGCTCGCTGAGTTGCGTGGGCGCAGCCCTGCCCGTCAAGAGTGATCGAACCTCGATGCCGCTTGCAACAAGCTCTCTCGATCGAGTGCATTTGCAACCCGGTAATACAGGTTTGGACGATGTATGTTCAATTTTGTAAGTATGGATTCGGCAATTGCTTTTTCCTGTTCTAAAATCTCCGGCAAATCTGTGGCTAGATAGAGTACGTCAGGGTTTTCGGTCATCGCAAGACCACGCGGAGAAAGTCCTGCAGCAATTTCCAAAACTTGTGTAATATCGTAACGTGCAATGATCTGATCCGTAGTTTTGTAGCGTGCCCCTCAATTGAAAGCGAAGTGAGTCATGAACTTAGCGCTCTGGCCCGCTAGTGTCTGAAAGTCTTTCTCTGCTCCGCTTGCTGCGGCTATTTCCTTAGCAAACGGAATATCGGTAAACGCCCTTATGTGCGCTACTAGCTTAGCAGTGGAACTAATTTTTTTCATATGCTTCTTCTTGTACCATATTTACTCATCACCCTTTTGCGCCCATCTACTCCAAGTGATTTTGTACAAACACGCCTATTCGCAATATATAGACGCCCCCACGCGTGTCAGAAGGCACGATAAAGACTCCGATTGAAAGTGCTACGGAGACGCCGAGTGCACAGCCGAAAGGGCAGGGCCACCTCTCCGCCAAATCATTGCAGTGTTGCAGCAGGTGATGTGCACGCACGACGCGGAGAAGCTTGCGATTTCTGTGCTCGAAATCTTGGAAGACGGTTTCATGATGAGGTGGTTAAAAGATGAGTTATGCAGCACCCGGAAGAAGAAGAACCCGCCAAGAAAGAGGAGGTACCAGTTGAGCGACTGTGACGACGGCGGTGAAAAAAAGAAGAGACTCGCAAGCGATTAAGGGCGCTTCCTTCAAGAATTTGAGAAAACTTCTTAAATGTACATGTCTTAGAAGCAAGAAGCAAATCCAGCACGGCTGGTCAGCAAAGCAGGTGATTAAGATGAAATTCAACTTAGATGTCGTTACGATATTGTCGCACATCGATGAACTATCGAGAGTCCACAGTTCGATTGTGATGGCGGGATTGGCCGATACCCTTAAAAATGCCCAAGGGATTACGCTTTTTGCTCCTGAGAACGAAGCGTTCGATAAGCTTCAAGGAAGCACGATAATGAGTGCGCTCGAAGACGCTGACAAAGCGAAGAACATCTTGACCTATCACGTCGTTCCAGAGAAGCTTGTGACCTCGAACTTGCGCAAAGAAAAGAGCGTTACCACCATGCAAGGCGCAACGCTCAAGATTGAGGAGCACGGCTGGTTGCGCCACGGCATAAAGGTCAATGACGCGGTGGTAAAAGAGGCCGATATTGAAGGCACCAACGGTGTCATCCACATTATTGATACTGTCTTAGTGCCGTAGTATCGTGGCTTTACTCTCTCCTGCCGGGGCTAAAAAAAGGTGAAAAAATAGGGATAAGCGCTGATTCTATTCGGCGCGTTCACGGGTCAGAGACCGTTAGCAGCAATAGCGCGACTTACTGTTGGTCAGTTTAAGGAAGCGCTGAAATTGGCTAAGCCCGTAATCGACGTTCTTACCCAGCAAAATAAGATTCGGATGCAGCATTATTGTCCGTTGCACCCGCAAGTTGTTGAATCGGTTGCGACATAAACGGTGTCGTTTTGCAGCTCAGCGTGTTCTGTACCTTTTTTGCGACGAACGGACACCTATTTCTTTACCAAGATGAAGTACACGCCCACGATAGCGAGGAGCGCAAAGATGCTCAGGACACCGGCAACTAAAGGCACGTCCACGCCTGCGAATCCCGGAAGTGACACTCCCAAGCCTTGGTTTCCACTTGCTTGGGTTGAGACGGGTTGGGTTGAGACGGGTTGGGTTGAGACGGGTTGGGTTGAGGGGGGCGCAGGCTGCTGCACAGGCGAGGTCGTGTAATTCCCAACTACATTCGCCGGATTTCCTGTAAATGTGTTGTTCCAAATATGTACATCTTGAGCTGATACGATTATCACGCCACATGCGGGAAACTCCTGAGCGAGTGCGCTGCTTGCGGGAGCGAGACCGTTATTTGAAATTGTGTTGTCGTGAAGCTGACAATTATCAGACCCGGGACCGAACCTTACTCCGATTCTTGTGTTCGCAGAAATGGTATTAAAGTCAATGACGTTATTTGGACACGAATATTGAGAAACGCCGAAGGCCATATTATCAGATAACTTATTATGCGAAACTGTATTGGAATTACCCAAATTGAAGAAAATCCCGTCGCCCAATGCTCCTGAACCTGTCATACCTTCCATACCGGTGTTGGCTTGGATGGTATTGTTTGAAATAGTATCCCGCGAAGCACCGTCGCCATACACGCCGTAACCGCCGTTTGCAAATTGACAGTTGGTAATCTGACAGTCATGCGAGTTGTTTAAATAAACTCCACGCAAATCGCCGCTGGTGTGTACGTTAGTTATTACACATGATACGCCTTCCACGTTCACTCCGGAAGCGCCGCCGTTTAATGTTAGGCCGTTAATTGTGACTCCGTTTGAGGTTACCTGGATTATATCTTGATTTGTGCTTGGTGAAGTGATTGTCGCGGTGCCTGTAATAGTAAGTGGTTTGTTGATAACAACAGATGTGTTATACGTGCCAGACAAATTAAGTGTCCCGCCGGAAGGGGTGTTATTGATTTGAGACTGAAGGTCTTCTGATGTTTGCGCGTGTACCGGAACCGCGTCAAGCGCAGCGGCTACGATTAGCGCTACGGCTGCGATTAGGACTAAACCTTCTATCATTTTTGACATCGGTTTCTCCAGTTCTTTCACTTTCTTTTGAACCTCAAAGATATCCAACAGTTCTACCAACGTCGGCGGATGCGGTTGAAAATAGTCACGCTCCACATATACTCTTGGGAATATAAACTGATTTAATTGTCATCGTTACAGAAGTGCTTAGAGAGTACTCTAGTGGCCCCACAAATGATGCCTACCATTGTATTGCCATTATCAAAGTAGAACCTGCAGCGGGTACACTTGCACCGGCGCCGCGCACGTCCTGACCCAGTCGTCGCTGTCCGGCTTTCCTGTCGCGTTGCAGCCGTCTGTTCGTGGCGGTAAGGCGTTCTTAAGCTCGGTCGCTGCCGCACCGTAGTTGCCTACCTCGGACGAACCTCAGCGGCGCTGATGGTGCAAGCGCGGCCACTCACGCTCGCCGCGCTGCTTACCACAGCGAAAAGCGAAACGAGCATAACAGTTGCTAAGACGATGCTTATCGTAGTACGTTTATGATTCATTCGTTTTTCCTTCATTAATGGTTAATGGGTTGTAGGGTTCCACCTAGCCCGCACCTCGTGACGGCCTCATGTGCCGACGGACGTCCAGCCCGACTAACTACCGCTGCTATAGGTCCGCCCCCAGAGGCCGTTGTCACTGCCGCGCACAAAGACGTCCATTGTACCGCTAGCCGGCGCTGCGGCAGCAGGTGACGACCTCAGTTCTAGCCTAATGATGACTAAGCCGCAGCTCAAGGCTTATTGCTGTGATTGGCTTCTGACAAGGCGTTAGGCGGACTAGAAAAGGCAACATCCTTCTAGTGTTTTTTTGTTGCGTCGTACTTTGTGTGTATCCTTTCTATGGTCTTCTTTGTTTTGGGCTCTTGAACATAGTAATGGTCTAGTAACTCATCTATTATTTCTAGCGTGAGTTCCGCTTCTTCTGGCTTGACGTCTACAATCGCATTAGTGTGCTTATCTTGAAGAGGATGTGCTCCAAGATTTCCGAGTTCTCTCACGGCGTGAAGTTTGTCGCTTGTGAGTGGGGGGATTTTCTTACTATTCCTAACCGCTTCAATCTCGTCAAATAGACTACCATTGTCGGGGAAGTTCTCCGTTTCTTGAGATGATATCTGTCGCAGAATGTTTTGCAAACATCTTCTGCTCAATGCGGCTGACGCATTCAAGCTGATGCTGAGAACCTTAGTCGCTTCAATGTAATCTTGCTCTATTTTTTCATCCACACCGGGGGGGATGGATTTAGGCAAGAGTGTTCCGGGGCGGATAAGTCTAGAGACCGTGGATTTAAAGCCCACGACGGGGGAGAGTGCCGGAGTGGCATAAAATCGCTCTCCTTTATGTAAATTCAGGGAGAGACGCCGACATTCGGGTCTTGTGCATAGAATGCCTGAAACTGCCCATTCTCCATCAGCATCGCGGCCGAGGGCAACTGTCTTTTCCGCCCCGTGAAACCCATTGTGGCAGTGCGGACACACAACGTCCTTCATCTTACTGCAGGCGATAATTTGAGGGCTGAGCTCAACATTTGGCATAACGAGGGGTAGCCATCAGGTCGGCATAAAGCTTGGTGTAGCTGTGAGCACACCCATTGCAGCCTGAGCGTCTATGGCTCAACTCAGCCGCAGGGGCGAAGTCGTTAAGCGTACCGCTCTCGGCTATTGCGTCGTACCACGTCTATGAAAACGGGCTTGAAGTCTTTGAGGGCTCAAAGGAGCGCCCGTACTTCTTTGTGCTGACTTCCGCGGAGGCTGAAATCTTCGGACTATGTTTAACTAAGCTATTGGAGGCGCGAGCAGGATGACAGCGGGGCGAATGTTTCACGCAAGGGAGCGCGAACGAAAACTCAAGCATAAGGTACGCGGCAGCCCGCATGACTATGTGCCGTCGGATGCAATGCTGACGCAATATTGTCCCGAGCCAAATAAATCAATCTTAATCGCGCGTGGTGGTCGCCCGTGTAGTGGTGGTCGCGCCATTCAGCCGGAACCAAATCAAGACGAGATAGACGACCGCTGGCACAGAGCGCAATGTAAACTGCGGAATCTACCATGCTTTAACTGCGAGTGGTTCCTTGATAATTTGCCCGGCCTCTCTTGTACTTACGGCGGCAAAAAACGGAGCATGATAAGCTTGCCGACTTCTGAAGAGGTAGCGGACGCATGCCCGTATAGCGGTAAAAAGGAGGCGATAGCAAAGAGATAAAACAAAACGCGACAGACAGGCGGGATTAACGGCGCTCACGACATTATCTTATAGGTGTTTGGTTCGTAACCAACGCTTTTTGTAAAGACGCTGCTAACCCCCGTAAGCTTTCTTTTTCGCATGCAACTTTTACCGTGCCTCCCGGTTCCGACTGATAAACTCTTTCACTCTTTCGCGGTCATAAAGCTCTGTTTTTCTGTTATGTGTATCTGTCATAACTTTATCCGGGGGATTGAGCGCGCGGATGAGTTTTTCATCAAGTCCATATTCTGTAGCAAGTGCTCGACGACTCACATAATACGTCATTTTGCCTCTTTATAACAATATTCAGTTTTAATCCCGTCGGCAGGCGGTGCGGTCTTTCTCTTACCGCCTCTGCAAGCGTATTTTAAATCTCGTTCCTTCATAATCATATGCCACATCCACCCTGCGCTACTCATCGTTCGTCAGCTCCTTTTTTATCCGATTCGAATTGTATTCCGTCTCCCTTATACGGTTTTTCGTGATACACTTTGTGAAGCAAAACTTCTCGCGGGTATGCCTTCTGGGAACGCGCCGACGTGGAAGAAGATGTATCACTATTTCGAGTTCAGAAACGAAGAATTCTTAGAGCACTACCACAAGCGGAGCAATGCTGAGACGACGTTTCATATGATAAAGAGCAAGTTTGGGGATGCGGTCAGGAGCAAGACGGAGGTTGCTCAGGTTAATGAAGTGCTGTTGAAGGTGCTCTGTCACAATATCTGCGTCGTTATTCAGGAGATGTTTGAGTTGGGGATTGGGCCGGATCTCTTTTCGGCTTAATGCCTATCTTTTTTATCGCTGAAGAGTAGGTAATAACGATGAAAGATATGGAAGAAGGTAAGGTCAGCTGGTTCGTAAGTCTATTCGGGAGTGAAAACGAAAAGAAACTGTTGCGTGACTTTTTGGATTTACCTAATTGTCGTTTGGTTCAGGCCAAAGAGAAAAATAAGGGATGTTATTTAACCGCTTGTCGTTTTTCCAACCTAGCAGACGACGAGAAAGTATGTGAATCAGCTAAAAAACTGCTTACAATGATTAGGGCATTCGCAAAGATAGAACTTGGGGGGGATTTTCAATCTATCAATGTCGGAGGTCGCGGTAAAATTGTGGTGGATAGTGAGAATGCCGCTACGATTATCAGGAGCGTAGATGGTAACGTAGATGGTAATGCAGATGTTTTCACATCTGGAATAACGGCAACTGCTAAAGCAAACGTAGCGAACGTTGTCATTCAAGACGAAGATGGTAACATCGTACATCAAGAAGGTTTAACGCGTCCAGAGCGTTGGTTCGACTACTACCTAAACCGGTGCGATGAAGAGATTGACAGAGTAGTATTTGACGCGCTTTATCATTTTGCCCAAGTTACATCGTGGTTCAGTTTATACGAAATATATGAGCACATTACGTTTGATATCTGCGACGAAAGCAATAATAAAGCAAAAAACAAGATGATAAAAGATGGATGGGTAGATGAGGGCAAATTAAACGATTTCCTCTTCTCAGCCCAGTATTACGACGTCGTAGGCGGTGCCAAAGACGCATATTTGGGTGCGGAATCATCTCGCCATTCTTGGGCTCAGCATCTAAAGGATTTAAGAAAACAAAAGAAATCTAAAGCGGATAACCCTCAAGACAGCATCATGCACTTACCGGAAGCCGAAAATCTAATGGGGCACATTTTAGAAAAATGGCTTAAATCTAAACAAACTAGCTGATACTCTGATTTCTTAATCCTCCAAAAAATGTTGCAAAAGTTTGAAGTCCGTCACAAAGTGATCGGAAAATAAGACCCCTGCAACGAAGCTGTACTTCCTTTGAGTCTGTGAGGGGCAGGTAGTGATGCCAGTTATCGAAATCCATTGCCAGAGAACGTACACGATATCTATATGAAGTACTGGGAGAACGTCGACTTCACAGTCTAAGACGGTCGCTGAACGATCCTGCTCTCGAACCAGCCTAAGCCTTTTCGCGGAGAGGAAGCGTTACGTTAATCGATCCATTTGGTTACCGCGCTCGCGTCGGGACGTTCGACTGGGGGGAGGCGCTCTACCGGATAACCGATCGCACATCCGTTTGTCCCAAATTCACCGTGCGGTATTCCAAGTACTGAACAAAACTCGCTATCCTGCCCCACCTGAGCAGTCACTGACACGAGCTGAAATCCCAGGCCCAGAGCGGTTGCCTTCAGCCACATGTTTTCAAGACAGTAAGCGAGTGATTGCTGCTCTGCAGGGGGGATGCCTCTCCGTTCTGCCACGACGATGTAGTAGGGAGCGGTACCGATACCTAGTATACCCATCTCTGCGAGTCGCTCCAGTTTTGTTCTTGTTACAAACTCCCGGGCTTGGTATTCCAAGGATGGATTAGTCGCCAGTTTATCGCGCAGCTGTTCCGCCATGCGCTTCGCCTGACGCTTCCCAAGCTCCGCGACGTGTGCAAGTTGGGGGCTCCCCTCTTGGAATATAAAAAATCGACGGAAGTCCTGTCCAGCGACGGCCTGCGCCGCATAGGGAGCGAGCAATCCCGCCCGTATGATTTTCAAGATATGCTCTTTTGACGGAACATCGGGCGCGAACAATCTCACTGAACGCCGTGATTCGAGGATTCGGTCAAGGATCGCGTTATCTTCTTGGGTGAAAGGTGAAACGTGTGTCATGGTCACAGATCTTACTCACGAGAATAAATATCATATTCTTATTATTAGCGTGGGCGGCATCGACTGGAAACACTACAAACACCCGCTCCCTGAGCAAGTGTTCAACGTTTATATGAAGTACTGGAGAAATGTCGATTTCACAGTCTAAGACTGCAAGTGGATTCATTTCAGTTCTGAGCTATTTCCCAGAGATCTTCGGAAATTCTGTGAACAAATGGGCGACATTTTGCAGTGGGACCAGTCGAATAAGAACTATATTCTTACTCACGTCGTTTCGGGTGTCGACTGGCGATTCTATAAGCACCCACCCCCAGCTTCGGTTTATGACCTCTACATGAAGTACTGGGGCGGCGTGCGCCTAAAAATCTGAGGGCGCGCTCATGCCATTTCTAGGCGTTTCAGCACGCCACTGAGCTTAAAGAAAAAGAAGATAAGAGTTAGCTCCTCTTCCTCACCATGCAGGCGGCGATTACGAGTCCGACAAAAATTAATCCGACAAAAACGAGCACGACATCGAAGCTTGGCGTCGTACCCTGACTTGTTGCCGCCTGACTTGTTGCCGCTTGACTAGTAGCCGCAGTTGCGTTGCCGATTGCGTAGACGTTGTTGTCATAGCTCCCTACGTAGACCTCACTGTTAACGACGGCGGGGGAGGAATCAACACCGCCTCCGGTCGTGTAGTTCCACAGCTTGGCCCCGGTGGTGGCATTGAAGGCGTAGACGTTGTTGTCCTCGCTTCCCACATACACCGTGCCGTTGGCGACCGCGGGGGAAGAGTACACACTGCTTCCGGTCGTGTAGTTCCACACTGTCGCCCCGGTGGCAGCGTTGAGGGCGTAGACGTTGTCGTCCTCGCTTCCCACATACACCGTGCCGTTGGCGACGGCCGGGGAGGACAGCACAGCGCTTCCGGTGGTGTAGCTCCAGAGCTTGGTGCCGTTGTTGGCGTAGATGGCGTAGACGTTGCCGCGAAGAACACCATATTCGTCGCCGCTCCCCACGTAGACCGTGCCGTTGACGACCGCGGGAGAGGATTCAACGCCGCCTCCGGTCGTGTAGTTCCACAGCTTGGCCCCCGTGGTGCCGTTGAGGGCATAAACGTTGTTGTCATCGCTCCCCACGTAGACCGTGCCGTTGACGACCGCGGGAGAGGATTCAACGCCGCCTCCGGTCGTGAAGCTCCAGACGAAGGTGCCGTTAGTCGCGTTGAGGGCGTAGACACTGTTATCATCGCTCCCTACGTAAACGAAGCCGTTTGCGACGGCGGGGGAGGAGTCCACCATGCCAAAGGTCGTATAGTTCCACACTTTAGCCCCCGTGGTAGCGTTAAGGGCGTAGACGTTGTTGTCATCGCTCCCCAAGTAGACCATTTCGTTAACGACGGCAGGAGAGGAGAGCACCGGCCCCCCCGTCGTATAGTTCCACACTGTCGCCCCCGTGGTGGCATTAAGCGCGTAAACGTTGCTGTCATAGCTTCCCACATAGACCACTCCGTTTGAGACGGAGGGAGAGGAGAACACGATGTCTGCGGTCGTGTAGTTCCACGTCAGCTTTCCAATTGACATGTTGTTCCCCGCCATGGGGCTGTAATCACCGCTGTGCTGGGCGTTGTTGCGGTACTGCATCGTATCGTACTGCGCCGCCGCAGGAACGGTCGTGGCGCCTGCGAATACGACTGTAATGAGAAGGATTACTACAGAGAATGAAACGATTTTCGATAGGCGCATATGATTGCATCTTGCGTTTGTTGACGCCCAAGAAAGTGGAGCAGATACGATAAAGGCTGCGGTCTGCTACGGATGACGAGAGGCAGCACTCAATGCGCTCTAAGACCTTGAAATTAAAAAGAAATAGTGGCTGAGGCCCGTCACCATGCCACGCGACGCGCACAGCGATAATACTCGCAATATGGGATACCTTCATCTTTGCCGCGAATCTTGCAGCCGACGAATTTAACGCACTTATGGTAATCTATATTTATGCAAGTGAATTAATGCGCCCCCCCTTACATTCGTTACCTATGTCCGAAAAAACGATGATAGCCACGATTGCTGATACCGGGATAACGCCAAAAAAGCGAGGTTATAGCATCGCTTGAAAAAGAGGAGGGGGTTAGCTCCTCCTCCTCACTACGTAAGCGGCGATTACGAGTCCGACAAGAGCGAGCATGACATCGAAGCCGGGCGTCGCACTCTGACTTGTGGCCGCAGCTGCGTTGCCGATGGCGTAGACGTTGCTGTCAACGCTCCCCACGTACACCGTGCCGTTGGCGACGGCGGGGGAGGAGAACACGCCGCCTCCGGTCGTGTAGTTCCACAGCTTCGCCCCGGTGGTAGCGTTGAGGGCGTAGGCGTTGTTGTCCTCGCTCCCCACGTACACCGTGCCGTTGGCGACGGCGGGGGAGGAGAACACGCCGCCTCCGGTCGTGTAGTTCCACAGCTTCGCCCCGGTGGTAGCGTTGAGGGCGTAGGTGTTGTTGTCATCGCTCCCCACGTAGACCATCCCGTTTGAGACGACGGGTGAGGATTCCACCGGGCCACCGGTCGTGTAGTTCCACAGCTTCGCCCCGGTGGTAGCGTTGAGGGCGTAGGTGTTGTTGTCACCGCTCCCCACGTAGACCACCCCGTTGGCGACAGCGGGAGAGGAGTCCACTCCGCCACCGGTTGTGTAGTTCCACAGCTTCGCCCCGGTGGTAGCATTGAGGGCGTAGGTGTTGTTGTCACCGCCCCCCACGTAGACCACGCCGTTTGAGACGGCGGGGGAGGAGCCCACGGGGCCACCGGTTGTGTAGTTCCACAGCTTCGCCCCGGTGGTAGCATTGAGGGCGTAGGTGTTGTTGTCACCGCTCCCCACGTAGACCACCCCGTTTGAGACGGCGGGTGAGGAGAGCACAGCGTTTCCGGTCGTGTAGTTCCAGAGCTCGGTGCCTGTGGAGGCGTTGAAAGCGTAGACGTTGTTATCCTCGCTCCCCGCATAGACGACGCCGTTGACGACGGCGGGAGAGGAGCCCACGGGGCCTCCGGTCGTGAAGTTCCACGTCAGCAGCCCTTTCGACGTGTTGCTCCCCGCTACGGGGCTGTAATCGCCGCTATGCGTAGCGTTGTAGCGGAACTGCATCGTATCGTACTGCGCTGCTGCAGGAACGATTGCAACGCCTGCAAATAAGACGGTTACGAGAAGGATAACTACAGACAATGAGACGCTTTTGGATACACGCATGATTACCTCTTAAAATGCTCTTAGACTCATATGAGCGTGTCAGAAGATACATAAAGGCTGCGGTCTGAAACTGACGGCGAGCAGCGCGCTCTAAGGCCCTGAGATTGAAAAGAAGGAAAAAACGAGTCAGGAACTATGGAAAGGAGGAAGAACATGCTGTGCTATACTGGTCGGGGACTACCCGGAAAAATTACCAGCCTTTGGCTGCATTTTGGTCTCTATTTGATAAATAGGCGCTGTTAACCGACGGTGTACATTGATGTGCACAGCTCGCGGCAAAAATTATTACAGTACCCCCAAAGGGATTTTCGCTATATAATGTTGAAAATATCAATAGGCGTATCTGGTCTTTGCTCATTGCGTTTGCCAATCAGACGGCAAAATAAGGGAATCAATACTATTACAAACGGTACTGTTGCCTCCGTTGTTAGCAGAGTGCGAGCCGCTCGTTGCGCTCTTCTTGTCATCTAAGAAAAAAATCTTGAAAGTTCTTACTTCTTGCTGGCTTAGTTGCTTGCGAGTCGTGCGGATGCTCGCACTTCGCCGTCCCTTGTTACATCATAACACTTCATAAGCTCCGGCAAAAATCTGATGAGATTCATTTGTTGCTGGAAAATTAACAAGCATCACTTTCTGCCAATCGCACTGGGAAAACACGACGGTCATCTGTTTGGAGGGGTAATCGATTTCTTTTTTTGAGCTTGGGTAAATCTCTTGCTGGTCATCATTTAGCTCCCGCCATTTGCTTACAGCAACAGCTCAGGCCAGCAAAGGCAAAAAAGTCAAAATTGCGGCTTTAATCCATTCTTTCTTTCTTGTGCCTCAAGAAACTCTTAAATCCAGTGTTTTCCACTCAATAAAGGAAAAAATAAATATAACGATTAAACTGAAACAAAGATTAGACTAAAATTCAACAGGAGGTGAAATAATGGCGGGGACAAGCCAACTGAGTGCGGGTGGGATGATAGGACTTGCTATCATACTCGGAATCCTTTTAGCGCTGTTTCCATTTTTAGTAATTTGGCTAGCTTGGTTGGCAGTTATCATATTATTCCTAGGTGGAATTGCTGCATTGTTCACAAAATAATTCAGCCATAACCTTGGATACATAAAATCTCTCTTTTTTTTCTTCGGGCATAGGTTTCAATATACTGCAGCGTTTTAGTGCTATCGTGGATTCCATTCGCAACGCTTCGCCTTCGTGTTTGAAGGCGCATGGAGGCTGTCCACAGTTAGCGCATAAGATCGACTTCAACCTAGTGAGAACCTAAATCGGCCTTATGTAGATATCTAAAAAAAAATACTGTGAGTCACTCAACCGTTAGTTAGCCCCTGCTGATTATTGATATATGGGCTGAGTCAAATTCGCAAACGATGGTTTCAGGGCTTGACATATCGATTCGAGAGAGGTGAACCACGAGCCTCAACGGTGTAAACGCATCTGTGTGTCTGTTTATGAAGTCACCCTCAAGGTGCATCTGCTTGTCAGTTTTAAGGTGCTGGTATAGCTGCGGCAACAACCTCTGGTCTTCCTGGGGATCAAGGAAAATTACACCGTATATGTCCGCAAGTCCGTTAGCCGTGGCCCTTGGGTTTTCCAAAGTTCCCGCGTGTATCTCATCTGGCTTGATTGAGCATCTAGCAAAGCCCTGCCCAGTTTGCACCTGATCGTCAAGATAGAAGGTCAAATCACCGACACTCTCATATTCTTCCCGCATTGTGTCCAAAAAATAGAAGGCCATTTAAGTCTTTAAAACTGTCGAATCATACTCAGAATCATACTCACGCACCATGCTCCTTGACACGCGCTGTTTCATTTTGCTCTCCTTGCTTCGTGCACAGGGTTACGACCGAGCACATTAGAACGCTTGACGGTTGGACAATTTAGATCCGCACTCCGTGAAGAGAAGCCTGTGCTTCACGTGCTTGCTGAGCAAGAAAAGAACGGGATCGAGCATTACGTGCCTTTGCACCCTTCAGTTATGATACAATTAGCGAGGTCTTAGCGCACGATTTTGACGAAAAAGACGATGCCAAGCTCTTCTTTATGTTCAATTCGTTTCAAAACTGTGATAGAACGACAGAGAATCCCGCTTTCGCGTGTTCGTGACGCAAGCAAGGCACGTATGTGGTTAAGTGACTCCCGCAAGTTCGCTGAACAATTTGGAGATATAATCGGCTGGGATGCGACAAACCGCAAGTATGTCCTAGGGCCTGGGAAGACTGGCGGTGACTGGGAACATTATAAGCACCCCCTTCCCGAGGACGTCTACGACACATCCATGCGATACTGGCGAGATGTAGAGCTTCGTGCATAAACTACTGCACGATTAGGTACTCCCGTAACGCTCCTCGCGGCTCTAGCGCTCGGTGCCCTGAACAGAACTCTGAGGCCCTAAGAAAGGGGGGAGGACGAGATCGTGTTTAATGCTCGATCGCAGCAGCAAAGTAGATGTTTTTCCCGGAGGCTTTCAGGGGAATCCCATACACCATACTGCATCCTTTGAACATCCCGAGTTTCATTGCGGCAACGCCGGCGGTATACATGACACGGTTGTCCACGTTATGGATGCTCGCCGTTTTCACCGCTGACCCTACAGCAATGCCGAGGTCAGTAACCTTGAACACGCAGTTCGGACCTTTGTAATCCGTTTTATTGGCCTTTGCCGCTGCACCGGCTATTTCCATATCCTTGCAGCTTACGTACCCGCATCCACCACAGTTCAGTCCGAGTGACTTCTCCCCGCTTACTCCGATGAGGAACGTTGCATCACTGACTTTGACCTGTTCGCCGTTGATCCGAAAAAAGTCCATGCCGGTTTCGGCAGCGAGATGGAGCATCTTCTCGGCGATCTTCTCTTGGTCTTTGCCCGTGACGATCTCAATAGTGATTGAATCGAGTCCTACGGCTTTCGGTGCGGTCCGTGCTGCCAGCGCCATAAGTCCGGCAACGGTTTTTACTGCTTCTGTTTCTGCAGACATACCGGATTATTAGTTTTACACAAGAAAAGTATTACGCCACCTAAAACACTTTTTTAGCCGCTAATTCTGTCAAAATCGCTCTTGATGCTCCTAGCAGCCAGCATTCCCGTAGAAAATGCCGCTTGCAGATTATAGCCCCCCGTATCCCCGTCCACATCCAAAACCTCGCCCACCAGATATAGTCCTTTGACCAGTCTGGACTGCATGGTTTTGGGATCGACCTCAGCGGTTTCCACTCCACCTCTGGTGCACATGGCCAGGTTAAAGCCACAAACATCGGATACGACCAGAGGTAGACCTATCAGATTATCAATCAATCGATTTCGCATCTTTCGGGTCAATTGAGCCGTTTGCAGGTCAGAGGCAATCCCCGAGATCTCCAGCAATCTCTTTGTCAAACGGGGAGAGAGTGGCACACCAGCAGGCACAAAGTTAGGCAGACTTGCCAACACAGACCGTAAGCTCCTTTCACCATCACGCCGTGCCCTTCCTACGAGCCATTCCTCCAGTTCCTCTCGTCTGTCCTCCGACACAAAAGAGAGCTTAATTACGTCTTCTGCTCTGATATACCTGGATAGGTCCAAAATTCCTGGGCCCGAGAGTCCATCGTGGGTGAAAAGAATATCGCCACGATGTTCTTTGATTTTTGCACGGCGATAGAGTGAGATCTTCATATCCGAAAACGAGAGACCAGCCAGCTCAGAGAAAGGATATTCCTTTATGAAAATTGGGGTTAGAGCCGGACCGATCTCAGATATGCTGTGGCCAAGGATGCCGGCAAACCTGTAGCCGTCTCCGCTCGATCCCGTGGCCGGATAGGAGCACCCCCCTGTGGCTATCACCAACAGCTTGGAGCGATAGCTGCCGCCAACACAGCCCACAAAAAAACCATCCCCCCTCCTGGTTATGGACTTGACAGCCTGGCTGCACTTGATAACTACCCCCAATTCTTGGCATTGCAGGGTCAAGATATCCAGCACATCTCTTGCCTGCATGGTATCTGGGAATATCTTACCTCCCATTTCTTGGACCATGCCCAGCCCCCGGTCTTCGAAGAAGGAAATGAGGTCGCGGTTCGTGAAGCCGAGAAGAGCCGGGCGCAGGAACCTGCCATGATTTCCATAGTGGTCAAGAAAGTCCTGAATATCTCCATCGTGAGTTATATTGCAGCGGCCAAAACCTGATATCAGGAGCTTATGCCCCGGGGAATTCTTTCTTTCTATAATCACTATCTTTTTACCATTCTGCATGGAGTTTATGGCGCAAAAAAGCCCGGAAGGCCCGCCCCCGACAATAATCAGATCGTAGTCTTCGGGTCCAGGCAAAAGCTCATCCCTCTCGCCGGTTTCACGTACATCATCTGGCTTAGCTCGGATTTTTTTATGAAATTTTGCCAAAGGAACCACTCTACATCTATTATTGCCAAACTGATCGGTAAAAAGCTTTAGGAGTCGCTTATATAGCTTTGTGAATGTATGGAAATATCAGATCTGAGGTGCAATATGTTAAAGATTGCCCCTTATCTTGGAATCACGCGGAGGACCCTCAACCTCTATCGGAAAGATGTTTCCTCCATGACTGGTTCAGATTCTAAGCCATGGTAAAAACGCGTCACGCCGCGTTCAGTGATCCGCAAGGGACTTTATTATCTATAGGAGACTGGATACGGTGTATTTTTTTAAGGAACTGTGAGAAGTCCTTCAGCCTCCATCCCGTGTTATTCAGAGGCAATACTAGCGTGATTCAAAAGTTATTTAAGGGCGAAAAAGGGGTATGCAGAAACGGAGCTTCTCCTTGACGCTTTGACATTGCCTATTCCAACTCAAAGAAAAGTCGCAAGGCATGATCGCGGCAGGACTGTCCGTCATAGGAATTGTTAAGAGTGATATAAACGTCGAGGGCATAGAAGGTTAAAAATGGCATGCTGCCGTCCAAGTCAAACACAAATAGCGCGCGATGGTGTTAAGGGAATAATCATATCGACAATAGAGGTTAATGGCGCGCCCGAAACCGTGCTTATTGATAAAAATACGACCTACGTCGTCGCTAAGTATAATACGCTCCGAGGGGCGCTACATGGACATACCTATTTTTGCGATGCGGTCGCCAAATCCTATGTGATAAAAGACGCCTGGGACGATGAGATAACTCTAGTACCGCGCGACGGGGCTTGACAACCCTGCGGGCTCGTGATAGTCTGCCACACAGCAGTCGAGGCAGAAAGAGAAATATTGCTTAGACATGGAAGGTGGTTAGACCCCTTGAAATTCTACATACTGGGCCGCGGGGGTTACCAGGCCTTGACCAGAGATTCCCAAAGGAGAATAAGGTGCCAATCCCTCTGAATGGAATCGTCAGCCGCAACCAACTGCTGGACCGTTTTAGGCAGGCGATAAGCGACCCTCTCGGCCAGGCTCAGCAAATAGGCGCAGCGGATATCGTTGTGGGGATTCCCTTCTACAATGAAGCGGACTCGATTGGTCACGTGCTGAGGACGGCCGTCCAGGGACTGGATCAATACTATCCCGATGCGAAATCGGTGATCGTAGCCGCCGGGTCGCCGGCGGGCGGAAAAGCGCTCCAGGCCATCAACTCCACGCGTCTGAGGAAGAAATCCCTTGTGGGGCGGATCGCCTTCAAATTCGATGACGACCTACTGGATGGGAAGGGCTGGAGCATCCGGGCGATCATGGAGATCGCGGATCAACTGGGGGGCGATCTGGTCCTGCTGGAGGCCGATCTGACCAGCCGAAGAGGCAAAAAAGAGGTGGTGGGGATGGCTCCGGAGTGGATTCGGTCTTTGCTCGACCCCGTCAAGCGTGGTCAGATGGATCTGGTGGTCTCCCGGTTCAATCTGCATTATGCTGATGTCATCGCCCACGCCAATCTGACGTATCCACTGCTGAGTTCGGTGTACAACTCTCCGGTCTATTCCCTCGTGGGCGGCCTCCGGGGCATCGCCCACCAACTGCTTCGGGTTTATAGGGATGAAGCGCGCCGCAACTGGAACACAACAACCGGCGGACATGGGATAGACGCTTGGATTGTCACCAACGCTATCGTCACCAACGCCCGGATCGGCGAAGCCAACCTCGGAGTGAAAATCGATAACGAACCAGGAGGGAAGTGGGAACTGGTGTTCCGGCAGGTGACCCGCTCGCTGTTCGATCAAATTCTCAAAGACCATGATTGGTGGCAATCGACTCAAATAGCTGAAGAGCCGCCCATTCTGAAACGATTACCGACAGTCGGCGTTCGGAAATCGCACCGGCCTGTGGTGGCAGAGATGGCTCCGGATGTGCTGATGGCCAAATACCAGGGGGGTTTCAACCGATTCCATTGGCTGTACGATAAGATATTCCCGGCCGAGATCTGCCAGCAACTGGAGAATATGGCTGAGGTCCAAGCGAGCGAGTTCAAATTCTCAGCCGGCCTATGGACAACCATCCTGTATGATTTGCTTTTAGCCTATGCCTTCAATCGAGACTTTACCCAGGATGACCTGTTCGATTCCCTCATGCCCCTGTATGACGGGTTCACCGGCAGCAACTTGATCGAAATC
>Ga0208189_1000658_pt1 | contig 17848 bp, 15 predicted proteins | sample June2015DPH_10_5_FD_184702 | JGI IMG/M metagenome (GOLD analysis project Ga0208189, IMG submission 184702) | Peatland microbial communities from SPRUCE experiment site at the Marcell Experimental Forest, Minnesota, USA - June2015DPH_10_40... | ecosystem: Environmental > Terrestrial > Soil >... | reverse complement strand
ATGGTCTGGCTGGGTAAACGTCGGCGGGCAAGTCCTCTCGGGCACCAGTCCGGCCGCGTACAACTGGGGATCACAGCAGATCGGTTGGTTGGTCACCGGCACTGACGGCAACCTCTATCGCAACTGGGTAGGTAGCTCCTCAGGCTATGAAGGCATCGCCGGCGCTCTGACATCGTCACCATCAGCCACAGCGAAGCAAGCGGGTGTCATCGACGTCTTTGCGCGCGGCAGCACCAGCACTTTCGCTGCACTCTACCAGACATCCTATAACTACAATGGCTCTGGTCAATGGAGCGTCTGGACGGCCCTCGGCGGTGTATAGCGTAGTTCGTTAAGGGGTTTTTACCCCTCTTCTTTTTTCTTTTTTAACTTTTCAGTACGTTTTCGCTGCACGTTATTGCCTTTAGCACGCTCGCAATTGTGCAAGTAACCCAGCCAAAATGAGTCTAGGCAACACTAATCAGGTTCTACGACCTGCTAACTCCATGCCTTCACACGGAGCCCGCACGTTTAAGCCGTCATGAAGATCTCGCGTATTTGTTTGTCATTGCGGGGGCTATTCGTGGTTCTACCGAAAACTCTCGGGAGGGACGTAAGCGCATGCGGAGATTATTCTGAACTTACCAATTTCTGTTTTGAAGAAGTTTGTATCTGGATCAATGAGGTAGAAATCTTGAAATTGCGATTTGCTATTTGCTATTTGGGGACTCTTAAAGCGTATAGCGAAGGCGAAAAGAGACGGTGCGCGAACATAAGGATAGCGAGTATTGTTGAGTGCCTTTACCACATTCGTCGCTGCGGCGAAATGTTCAACGTCGCATTGGGCGAGTGAAAAATGAGTGTGTATCACATCAAGGGCGTTTTGTCTCGGCTTGTTATTTATGCTGCTTTTTCCCTCAGCAAGACGCGGAGTTTCGGAGCAATTCCGGCTGGCGAGAATTGATCTCTTTGCTTCAGTATGTTCTCCTGTTGCGCGCGGTAACGATCTAGAGGTTTCTTTTCAAGGATCTCCATAACAGCACCCTTTGCGTCATTGTAACTCTGGCACAGGTACCCGATGTCCCCCATCTTGTTGAAGTAATATTCCGAGAGTGGGGTCTTTAGTGCGATAATTGGCTTGAGATGTGAAAATGCGTCCAGCATCGCAGCAGTTCCATTTAATTCGTAAGCACTCGCTACATGAAAAAAGAGGGCATAATCGATGCGTTTACTATATTTGTCAAACTCCTCTTGAGTGAGGGGCGCGTGCGGTGAGGGGATATTAATAGAAGCGTGCCGCATCTCTTTGAGCTGCTCATCTCTTATATCTCCAATAAGAACAAAAATTGGCCGATATTTTGTTCTTGCAGAGCTCACTTCATCGGCCAACTTGAAAAAAATGTCTGCTCCCTTGCGCAAACTCGCATGACCATAGAAACCAAAATGAATGGCATCATCTTTGAATGGCTCGGTGCCGGTAGAATCTGCAAAGATATAAGGAACGTCTATCGGCGAAATACAGTTGTGCAGACGTGGCAAGTAATTCTTAAGTCCTTGTTCCATAAGGGGCGGGGGTCCCGGGAGTAAGTAATGTATTTTCGCCGTGTTGCCGGCGAGAAGCCAGTGTCGATATGAAAGGAACTGAGATGTCAGACGCTTTGGTTCAGGAGTGCTGATTTTGTTCTGCAGATCGTGTAGCACAACAAGACAGGAGATCTGAGAAAATCGCCTCAGCATCATTTTGATAATGACCAGATCGTTCCTATGTGCTGCCGTACAAAATACTATTTGGCTCGCTCGATTTTTGTCGGCCAATCTGAATAAGCGCCTGTACAGAGTCAGCTCCTCGAGGAGCGCTGTAAAGGGCAAGCGCCGACCTCGTTGCTCTTCGCGCAGGGCCCTATCTGGAAGTTCGACTTCGACAAACCTGACTGTGGTCACGTGAGTATCTGCAATCCACTTGACGTGATTCAAATGTTCGCGTTCAGCACAAAATATCAGCTCCTCCTCAGGGAAAGCCTCAGCGACTGAACAAATCAGAGCCGCATTAAATTGGGCGTGCCCAAAACCGCGAAAATGCGGTTCGCATATAACTATCATGAGCTCTCTATATCTTTAATCGGTTGATCTTATCGATTTCGTTTTTTCGTTGACTGCGCTTCGTGATAATGGCGAGGTTCATTTCCGCATGCAAGCGCTATTCCAGCCCTTGAGCTTTTCAGATGCGCAGACATGCCTTGATTTGCCAATATATATTTAACGTTGCAGGGAAGCTGCATCTGTCAGGAAGCTTGACTGTCAGGTTGTTTCAGTTGATAAACAAGCCTTCGCACCTGCCTAAGAACCCAGTCTTACACAATTGCCAAGATCAAACGCCTAACTCGCTTCAAAAAAGCGTCAGAAAAAGCGATCAGCCCAGATCTCTTCAGTTCCGATGCGTAAATGGATGACAATGACCTTGTTCCGTTTCCGAACGAGGTGGTTAGCACGCTCGTAGAGGTAGTCCCATTTTTGATCAAGCTTGTCGTACGGCTCATCGCTCAACAAACTACTGAACCACATGACAGTGGCGTCTGTAGTCGTAGAGCACGGCAAAAGTCCTCCATCAATGCGCAGTGCAACAAACTCGACACGACTCTACGAGTATTCTCTGTTGATCAATTCTAAGCTTTCTCGTTATTCCTTTACTACTTCACACCATATGTTTTCGTAGAAGGTTTTCGAAGAGAAGATCCTAGAAAGAACAAAGACCGCGGTTCTGGGTATCCGATTGTTCCACAAATTTATGCCCACTGTCGCATTTATCTTCGTCATCTCTTTGTAGCTTCGGATCTCCCCTCCACTTAAGCGCACGATAGTATTGACCTCTTCTTGTGAAAAACCACAATGTTGATGCGTTTTATCGAGTTGATGGTATTCAACAACTCCACGTTCCCAGAGCGCCTCATTTCTTTTCGGAACACACACAAGGACGTTCTCTTCGCAACTCTCGATAGATTTGCTCAATAAAGCACATGGATCGTCGACGTGCTCTAATAACCAGTACAAAACCACGGTGTCGATTTTTGGGAAGGTGACTGCGGTTGCATCGTTTGTTATGAGCTCAACGCCAGGCGGGTACGTATAATCGTCGTACCGTTGTGCGTCAATGCCAGTGTATCGCCCTGTCCACCCGCTTTGAATCAAAAAGTTGTACAGTCGGCACGTGCCGCAGCCCACATCAAGGATGTCCCCTTTTTGGTATTCCAAAGCCAGCCGGTCGGCTTCGTATATAGAATGGCCTGCTTTCCACCCAAAATCAAATTCTTTCTTGACTATTTCTGAGCAGTCGTTCTTGATCATTTTTTACGCGCCGGTATTCGAATGGTTGGCTAGCCTAATATAAAAATCATTTAACTCCGCTGCCGTTTTAATGCTTCTGGGCCTCAACCTGCAAACGCGTTGCCACCGTGAATTCGATATTTAGCCAGCGGCTCTGCTATGTAGTAAAACTCGTACTGCCAGTTCCGGCCACAACTTGAAATCGTTTATGATGAGTAGAGCGTTTGGGCGTTAAGCACTTCATTGCAAATGGTAGGATGACCCGCATTGTTCCTTGATTCTTACACCTTAAAGGTGAAGTCATAACAAGGCCGTTTGCGTTGCAGCAACGACGAATGGTATACCGCTGAACAATTCAGTGTCGGTTTTTGCGGATCGTTGAACAATCGCTTTGTTTTCATTTTCCTCCTCTTGTGCGCAGCCGTCTCATTCGGCGATATCTTTGTGCTGTTGATATCTCGGAGGTGCTCTGCGACAATTGTCCTATTTGAAGAATTAAGCAAAAAAAGCACGTTACGCGAGCACGAATCCCTTTCATCGCTTAGACATTAATCAACCGGAAGGGCTAATCGAAAGACACGGCATTTGCTGAGGACGCATTTTAAAAAGTATATAATGCAGCGCACATTTTTAATCTACTTCAAATAACCAGGTCAATCAGAGCCCGTCTAGATCTCATAAATGAGTTTAGTCTCTCAGGCCTTCCATATGTAGGTGAGCGATGTTTCGTGCTTCGGGCATTAAAAACAAGAGTGGCTCTCAGATGAGTAGATTTGCGATCTGCCTGTTGTCACGAGTCTTGACTTTACTGAATTCAGATTCTAAAAGAAATGTGTTGGATCTAGTCACGAGCAGCACTAAATACACCTGTCTCTCACTATAATCCTCACTAAATTCGCCGATATTTGAGTACTACGGCAGTCGATCATTTATCTTGATCTTTCGATGGGCTAATGTGTACTGCTAATATCAAGCGTTGATTCAGCGTCGTAGAGCGGGTTGAGACGTTATCGGTGTGAATAGCCCATCGATAAATCCGCGAACGAGGGACCGGATATGACCGAACTGACGTGCTTTCAGAAGCCCTGGGATGCTGTAAGCGGGGTACAACAGCAAAAACGAAATAAATTGCGGGACTCGCGCGTGCTTTCTTGCATTAATCACCCAGTTTCTGTGAAAATAGTATTCCGCACATTGTCTTACTTTTGAAGTGGAAACGTTACTTTTGTGCCAAATCTTAGTGTTAAGGTCGCATACGATCATATACCCAGCTCTGCTGATTCGCACGCACCAATCAAGATCCTCACCATAGCAAAAATAGGTTGGATCAAGCGTTCCCACTTCTTCGATTACTTTCCGTTTGATCAGAAAGCACGAGCCTGACACAAAATCAGCAGGTAAAAGCTTGTCCACAGCGAAATGTTCGAGCTCATCGTCGCTTTTTCCAGCGTTACCTATTGCTCTTCCTTTCCAAAAATCAATATGCGCGCCTGCAGACTGAATGGCATTTGGTGCGTCGTAAGAGCATATTTTCGGGCCAATCACTCCAATACCGGCATCATTATCTGCAGCGCGTACGAGTTCCGTAAGAAACTGTTTATCGACGACCGTATCATTGTTCAGGAGCAGCACATAATCAGCAGATGCTTTTAATGCGTAGCGCATTCCTATGTTATTCCCTTCTGGATAACCGAAGTTCTGTTCGTTCTGGATAATGACAAGAGATGCGTTTGACGCTTTATTGCGACTCTCTTCAGCCAGTTTTTTGGATAAAGTCGCTACTTGTATATCTTCGGCTTCACGTCTCGTATAAGTTGTGACGTGCAGAGGGTCGATTCGACCATTGTCTAGGCGAGAAGCAGATTCGACTGGTGCTTCGCCTCTTGCGTATGCTCTGATCCTCGTCAGTGAATCATCCTGTGAATCATTATCAACGATAATGAGGTTGTAGTTTGGGTACGAAATGGTATGGAGTGATTCCAAACATTCTATCGTATCTTCCCAGCCGTTCCAATTAAGAATTATGATGAAGACCTTGGGCCACTCGACACCATCCATTCTATCCACGTTCAATTGTGGCATGCTATTAAAAGGTTTCCCGGAGCTGCTCTATCTCAGTTTTCGAGATGCCCTGGTTGTACTTAGGAAATATCACCTGAATCGGAAGATCCTTGGTTGTATAACTGTCCATAATCTGTCTCGATACGTTGTTTAAGCGTCGTTCACCATTATCAGCTCAAAGTCGCCAAAATTTTGCGCTGAAATACTCTCATTAGACTCGGCGAGAAAGCTCGAGTGATTGTAAGACTTCATCATTACGCGTACTAATGGCATTGTCGATCGGCGACAACGTACCCTTGCCGCTTCAAAGCTTCCCTGAATAGGTTCACCGTTATGCTCAAAGTCATGACTCAGGTTACCCTTTCAATCCCTACTTGTGATAAACTTGCGCGATGAGACATTCTGACGTGTCTTATTTATACACAAAGACATAGTAATTGCCAACGTGACTTGGATCATAAACCCAGCTTGGAGATCGGTCCAAAAAAAGGGTCGACGGCAAATTTGGAGATTTAGATCGGTCTTTAGATTTCGGGTTTGAGGAATTTGACGTCGTTTTTTTGTTCCCAAACTTTATATTAGGGCCCTCTGGACGGCTGAGTGGGATTTGCGGTGCGCGCATTTTAAAAGTACATAATGCAGCAAACGTTTTCTAATCTACTTCAAAGCTGCGTTAATCAGAGCCCTTGTAAATGTTGTATATGAGTTTAGTCTCTTGTATCGTGAAACCCCGCAGCACAAGCAAAATAGTCAAATAGATTGCAGCGGCAAGCGTGATCGATAAAACTATACTTAAGAGCCCAGAGGGATTCCATAAGAGCAGAAATAGGGCGATAATACTCGAGCCGCAGACACTCTTCACGATGAATCCACCGTTCACGTCAAACTTAAAGTATCTAAATGAATAGATTGTAGTCAACACGAACGCGAGCAGGAACGCGAGGAAAGTTGTCAGTGCAGCACCTATGAGGCCAAAATAGGGGATAAGTACTAAGTTTAACCCGAAATTCAACGCAGCGCAGAGTATCCATATCGTGCCCATAATGGCGGTCTTCTTTTTTAATGCGATTATCTGAACAAGCACCGCGTACACTCCAAAGAGCGCAGTTCCTGCGGCAACAAACGGAGTGACTAAGTAGCCGTTTGTTGCGATCTGCTGTGTGGTTAGCAGAAGCAAAATCGGCTTTGACAAGACCGATATGGCAAACACGCAGGGGAGAGCAATCCCGATATAGTACTTTAATGAGTACGTCATGATCGTGCGTACATCGGCTATGCTGTTCTCGTCGTAGTGTTTTGACAGGACCGCAGGAAGCAGCATCGCTAGCGGCGCTGAGATCACGCTGATGGTAGTTCCTGCCGTGTATCCCGGGGAATAATAACCCACTGCTGCGGCGCCTAAAAAAAGCGCAATGAGATACCGATCGCTTGAATTCACGATCCAGCTCGATAGACTGCCCGGGACTAATGGTAGGCCAAAATTGAGATACTCCCTCACGTGCGTAAACTTGGGGATAGCAACCCCAATCTCCGCGACGATTAGATACATTATAATGGAGAACACCACAAGCTGCTCGATTAAAAGCGCTATCACGGCGCCCTCCAATCCGTAACCCGAGAGGACAAAATAGGCTACGAGGGCCGTCTCCAAGTACGCGTTAAAAAGGCTTAACCAAGTGTACCTTTTGATCTGCTGGAATGCCACAAAATATTGCAAAACATAAACAGTCAGGCACGCAATCAAGATGTTCGGTATAAGCAGCAGGGCTGTGGTGAGATTGTTTTGAAACAAGCTTGCCGCTATTTGTGGCACAAACAAAAGAAACAGCCCAGAAAGAGTCAAGCTCACAACCAAAACGACGAATCCCATGGAGTAGAACAACTCTCGGATGTCACGTTTGTCCTTCGCTGCGGCGCCAAACCGAACCAGTGCACTTTGGAGCCCTAAAGCCGCAAGCGGGGGCAATAGGCCGAGTGTAACTAGAATCAAAGCAAAGGCGCCATAATCAGCGATAACCAGATTCCTTGTCAGGATAGGAAGGAGGATGATGTTGCTGAGATAGACTAGAGGAGATATCACTGCGCTCAATCCTATTCGCCGAACAGTGAGTGTGTATCTTCCCATTTACGTGGTTCTTCTGCGATAATCTGATTGACTGTTGCTCGGCCGTTTTTTGATCTGTCGATGCCTTGTAATTGCGCTAGGTCACAAAAACGGCAGAGTGACCTTTGATCCGCCTTAGGATATTAATCTTCTTTAATCGTCTTTTTTTTCACGATGTTGTTGACTCTCGCGGATAGCCCTTTGAGAAAGGAATTCAGCTCGCGCGACGTTTATGGCTTCGTCACGAAATTCGTCTGCATATTTGATTCTTCATTCTCGCAAGCATCTTTGGATCAAAAAGTTGTAGAGTCGGCACGTGCCGCAGCCCATATCAAGGATACCCCGTTTGGGTACTCCAAAGCCAACAGGTCGGCTTCGTGTATCGAACGGCCTGCTTTCCAGGAAAAATCAAATTCTCTCTTGACTATTTCTGAGCAGTTGTCCCCGATCATTTCTTACGTGCCGGTGTTCGAATTGTTTTTCTTTTTTGTTAGGGGCAGCTTATAAATTTATTTAACGTGACCTTAGACAAGTTTGCTGAATAAGGCATAAAATGGCAAATTTGAATCCGGAAATGTTGTCGGTCGGTACCTGCTTTCCACGTGGTATCAAAAGTTTCTCTCTGCAAACAAACATGCGAAAATACTCGATGTAGGCTGCGAGATCGGACATTTTTTTGTATTTCTTGAGAAGAAGGGTTATGCGAACTACCCGATCGCAAATTCGATTCGTGAGAGAGTCCATCACGACAAGAGGTTGGAACATCGCCAAGTAGCACCACTGGTTGCACAGCTAAAGCGATTTCGTTCAACACCGTGCAGTTTGCACCTGGAACGTATACGGTAACGGCGACGTATCCTGGCGATTCAACGCACACACCGGCACAGGCGACCGCGCAGATGGTAATAGGCGGCTCCGCCGACGGCTACTCCGACGCCTACGCTGAGGCCAACACCGACACTCTACCGCGGTGATGATACGTTAGGTGGGTCAATCGGCTCACCTCTTTTTTATTTTTGAGTGTCTGAAGGCCGGTGCTGCACCGGGGAGTAGGCCCATTATATCGCCTACCTCACATTTCATTATTCGGTTTGCAGCGTTTGAAGGGCCCCGTTCACGACTGACGCACAACTTAGTTAGGGCGGTCACGTTCAAACCGCAACCTTTATCGGCTCTTCCCCTGCGTTTTAGACGCCGAATCCTCTGCGAGGCACTTTGACGCTCAAGATTGTTTCCCTTTGTTGGCTGAAAAGATGAAACGTAAACGTATTGCGATGAGCAGCATAGCCTTAGCAACTCTGATGCTCGTCTCGCTTTTTGCTGTAGTAAGCAGTCCGGTAAGCGTGAGTGGCCAAGCGAGCGGAACGACTGTACCCCTTGCTACGAACCCGGTCGACGGAACGAGGACAGGCACCGGCCCCGGCGCGAGCACCTCGTTTACCACTGGGCAAACCGAAATCTTTGCCGTCGACGCTAATGGTGCCCTCTGGAACACGTCGATGGCACCAAGCGGTAACGGCACCTGGAACTTCATCGGTGGAATGTGTACCTCATCACCGGCCGTCGTCTCCTGGAACTCTAGCTACTTCCGTGTCGACGTCTTTGTGCGCGGCAGCAACGGCGCCATCTGGTGGAACTACTACCAGAACGGCTGGCATGGCTGGAACTCCCTCGGCGGGCAGGCTGCGTCTGGCACGGGACCTGCGGTCGCTTCATGGTCAGCAGGCCGACTCGACGTCTTCGTACAAGGTACGGACGGCGCCCTGTGGCATAAATGGTGGAATGGCTCGAAGTGGTCCGGCTGGGAATCGCTCGGCGGGAAGCTGACCTCGACACCCGCTGCAACGTCAAGCGCTGCTAATAACATCTACGTCTTTGCGCGCGGCACCGACGGCGCCGTCTGGCAAAAGTACTGGAATGGCCGCACATGGTCTAGCTGGGAATCCCTTGGTGGGCAAGTCGCCCCCAACACGGGACCCGCCGCGAGCCATGACCTCGGGCTCTTTGTACAAGGCACGGACAACCAGCTCTGGCATAAATCGCCTAGTGGTTCCGGATGGAGTACCCTCGCCGGAAAGCCTCCCGAGGCGCTGTCCACTGCCTCACCGGCCGCAGTCCTCCTCCCCAGTGACAACACCCTGGTGTGTGTCACCAGCACGAGCCGGAACGTCTGGTATTCTGCGGATAGTCTTGCCAACTGGCACGACTGGGGGTCTGCGGGTACCCCGGCCGTGATAAATGCCACCTACCGTCCCGAGCTGACGCAGGGCATTGCAACCGACGGTACGTACAACTACGGCATAAGCAACTACGCACTGTACAAGTACGACGCGAACTGGAACCTTATTATGACGAACGGTCAGGCCGCTGCTCAATGCGGCGGCAACCATATAGGGGCTGGCGAGATCTATAATGGGACTCTCTATGTACTTTGTACTGAAAATTCCCCAGCACCGGAGCTCGCATACGTAGGGCTGTTTAATACGAGCCACTTGAGCTTTATAAAGAGGGTTGATCTGACCAAAGTAGCAGGAAATCCACCGACTGCCGCTCAAATGAATATTGGTGCCGTTGGAGTCAACCCCGATGCTGGTCTACTTTTAGGCCTTCAATTTGGCCCCTATGGAAGCACCACACCTACCCCCGCTGAAGTATTTACATTTAATTTAACAACGTTCGCATACGAAGGCCACATTCAGGCATCAAACTTCTCAACAATTTACAATCAGGGTATCAGTTACTACGACGGCTATTATTATTATTCATATGACAACCCAGGCGGCGTAGCGATAATGAATGCTGATGGAAGCAATGCGACACAAATAATCTCAGCGTCGAGGATGGTGGCTGGCGAGATAGAAGGCTTATACGTTACTAACGGCAATATCTCTGTGCTCTGTGGCGGCTACATCTACACGTTCCCGTTCCAGGCGACTGGGTGGAGTAACGCGAGAAGCGCGATTAAGATTTTGGGACCTACGGAAATACAAGCGCTATAACCTCCGGCCGGAGCAGGCTTTACGATAACGGAGGCGTATAGCTTTATTTGAATTTGCGAATCAAGACCTTTTTCGCGCAGTGCGAAAGTATCCAATAGCCTAAAAAAGAATCACAGAATAACAAAGAGAGCCAAACTCAAACTAAGGTGCTACTTAGGTTTCCAATCAAACTTCTCATATATAGATGTCATACGCGGGTTCCGGTAGCGGATGGCGGTAGTGTTTTCATTCGATACCCGACAGCCCGTGCGATAGAATATGGGCCCGATTTGACTGTTCCCATCCCAAAATATCGCTAACGTCAGGACGAGCGAGTACACCGAACTACGCATTATGGCGCGGAAGATGTAGGCGACCGCAAGTATGGCCAACAGGTACGAGCGAGTATGCAAATGACAATCCGGTGCTCGCAGGGATGCTGCCATCGACGATGCGCACCGACACTGCCGCTATCAAGTAAAAAAGCTCGATAGCGCCTACAGAAACGAGCGCGCTCGCAATCCTTACCAATGAATATCGCCGTCTTCCTGATCGGGTTCGGAAACAGGCTGTACCCCGTTTTGGATTCGTACTGGGAAACGATCGCGTCACGCACCAGGCGCAACGACTAGCGGATATGATGCTCGTGTATCGCGCGGTAAGTAAGCTAACGAGCAGCCAAAACTATTCCTGTATGCGATTTAAACGTCTACGATACGTTGCCGACCACGATCTACAGGTGTTGTAACAGGCTTATCAGCGACGGCATGAATGGATCCAAGTTAACGACAAAATAGCTGTCGATTCTAGCGCAGAAGTAGAACTGCTCGGATTCGTTGATATTCACAGGAAGTGACGGGGATGCGGCCGTGGAACCGATCTTACGACTCAGCCGTCGCGGTCGATTGACCGGCAATATATGGTCGAAACGCTCACGTCGATGGATGTGTGGAGCGCCTATTGGTCAATAATATTGCGTGAAAAATGCGAAAGGTGCGCAGCTAAATGAACCGTTGATAAGAGCGCGCAACTGCAAGTTTGCCACAGACAATACGACGATAACCCCAATAACAGCTATCTGGGCGTACTTGTAGTTGATATTGCACATCCCCTTAGCGATTAATACGTAAAACGCCAATGAGCAGCGCTCGTATACTTGTCGATGTAGATTGGGGTGGAAAAGCGAGAGATAATGAACGGTATGAGGTTGATGGTGAGCCCCCATACTACGAGAAAGTGTGTTTTGGCCGGGCGGTAGTCAGTACGCAGGTTTTTATCAAAGCCCACAGTGCGCGCACCAAACGACTTAGTATTCGGAAACCGAAACGTACAAGTTGCAGCAAAGCAGTTTCGGGACCTTAGGTTGCAGTACTTGACTCAGCCTCCTTGTCGCTAAGCTCTTTACTCAGCGCGAATACCCAGAACATCAGCAAACCTGCCATGACTATGAATACCCACCCGAACGCGATCATCCCGAACCCGAGTCCGGCGAACCACGCTAGGATGTGATAACCTGCAAAGTTTAACACTCCTGTAAATGCCAGCGAATGCATCGAGTAAGACAGGTACGTGAAGAGAATCAGGATGCAAAAGACAAGCCCATACTTGCTCCGAAAACTATCAAGGACTAAGAGCGCAGGCGGTAAGAGGAACATCCACCACTGGGGCAAGGTTTGAACCGCTATGAAGAACCAAGCGACGATAGCGAAGGTATCGAAGACAAAATACTTTTCGTCACGAAGAGACATAAGGGGCTTCCTGAGGACTCTCGCAGCCATATAGGATAATATAAACACGTAGCCCAGCAGCCATATTGGCACTTGAAAAAGCGGCGAGGGGAATTGTAATAAAAAGTTCGACTGACCATGGAGGATTATCGTGGTGAACCACCCAGGATACGGCAGCCAGACGATGAAGGTCGCTACGAAGAACGCGGCTAAGCACGACCCCAATGTGAGGAGCGATTTCGCCGTTTCGAGCTTTCTAGTCCTTACCAGTGCCAGCGTGTATATGGCGTAGGCTGGTAGCAACAGTCCGCCATAGGTTTTGAACTGCATAGACACGCCTAGTGCTAGATAACCAAGCAGTAACAAGGAAAGATACTTCTCAGCTTTCAACGCCCTCTGCAATAATATCATCGAGACGAATATGAAAAGGACGCAAACCACGTCGATCTGCCCCATAATGATCACCGATACGAACGTGATGGGCCCGAAGCAAATGAGCGCAAGCCACTTATTCCGTAGCTCTTTGTATGCTATCCCTACGAGGAGGAACAGCGCCGCCAATATTGGTATCATGCCCCAGAAAGGGAATAGGCCGGGGCTTGCCTGCATTAAAGATGGCGCGGAAGAATTGAACGTCGAAGATGTCAGGTTGTAATTGATCGCCAGGTCGTAGTGAAAAAGATGTGAGCCAAACCACAGCCACGCTCCTTGCAGCGCGTAGAAGGTGGGTGGGAAAGCGACGCCTTTCACGCCGGCCATGAAGTGCAGCGGGTCGAAAGCGAACGCCACGGATATATTGGCGATTACCCAGTAGTCGGCGTGCTTGGGCAGCGCGCCAGCGATAAAATAGAAGGCGCCCAAAAGAAGCAGGAGCGCCTTTAGCATAAAGCTCCTATTCGTCAAATAATTCAGTAGCGCCATCTTTACCCGTAGTTGAGAAAGTCGCGAGTTTTTCCGTTTGATGCTAATCCCAAGAATGTGATGCCGTACTTGGTTATTTTCTGCCTGCTACTTCCACACGCAGACGTTACGCTGCGATACATATGGGTTGTGATTCGAGACTCACGTCTGAGTACGTTGATAGCCGCGTCTCAGCTTCTGATTTCAGTTCGCACCGACAACAAACACCTGAACATCTGGAATACTTCTCGCCTCACCTTGACCTTGCTATCACCCTTGTTGCGCCACGTTATCGGTACTTCCGCGATCGCAAATCCCTTTTTGTGGGCTTTTGTCACGAGCTCCGTATCGAAGGCAAAACCATCACAGTTAACATTGAGAGCGTCCCATAAACTGCGCCGAAACGCCTTGCATCCGCACTGAAGGTCGCGCTCGGTTGTCTGAAGGAGTGCGCGTGCTAGGGCCGCGTACGCTGACCCTAAGATCCGTCGTAAGAGTGGCTGGGGCTCAAGAATAACTGACGCTGGAAGCCTTCGCGATCCAATGGCAAGATCTGCGCCGCAGTGTATCGCGTCAACAACCTTCATGAAGTCGTCGGGATGAATCGACCGGTCAGCATCAATGAACCCCAGAACATCGCCGGTTGCCACCGCGAGTCCCCGTTTTATAGCGGCGCCCTTCCCCGTGAGGGTGCTGCTGCGTGTGAGTATAACGTTACGGTTTCGAGCGGCAAATTCTTGCACGATTTCAAGGGTCCCGTCCGTGGACGCGTCTTCTGCGACGATGAGTTCTAACCCATCGAAGGAGCTGAACTCTTGAAGTAGTCTATCTATTTCACCAGCTTCATTATGCGCCGGAATCACCACAGAAATCATTCTCTTTTCCTAACAATGTGCTCTCGTCGTTATCTTTCGTGGAACTTTGATGCGCGCGCACGGCGATATCTTTTCCTATGCGTGACCTCTCCCGAGCCCGTATCGTCGAGACGCGCGAGCGCGTGAACCTTTTAAAATTTGATTGCCAGGAAAGCATAAGCACGAATTTAACCTAGACGACATTACCGCGAGCTTTGCAGGTAACGTGCAATACGGGCCGTCAACAGGCAACCCGTACGTTTACATAGTGGCGACCTTGGGCGGCAACCGACACGGGCGGTTACGCGGCTTCGTCGCTGTTGCAGGGGATTGCTATCCGCTTTGTCGCACAACTCTTCGATCTAATAATCGTAGGGATCATATCTGGAATACTGACCTCGCCTTTGTTGTCATCTATTGTGAATACTACGACCGGGACAGTGACGTTAGGCGCAGCGTACTATGCGATAGCAGCGATCGGAATCATCATCTCTCTTCTCTACTCCATACTGCTTCTAGGGCACTTTGGGCAGACTGTAGGCATGATGGTAGTTAAGATAAAAGTAGTCAAAGAGGCGGATTACTCCGCGATTAGTTATAGCGAAGCGGCAATACGAACTATTTTGCTGTACATCGACGAGATTCCGTACGTCGTCCCCTACCTGCTCGGCGCAATCCTCATTTGGGCCTCAGACAAGAAACAGCGCCTCCGATCGCGTCGCGCACACCGTCGTACTGAAAGCGTGATGGGGGCGCAAGCCCCTTTTTCTCTTTAGATGAACTCCAGCTCCTTGGGTGTCATTTTGTGTCCTTCAGACCTCTTTGAGTATTTCGTTTGGCGATCAGCTAGAATGGCGTCTTATCGTATGATTCGTTAATATCCTGGTCGTTAAACTGCAGATACACCGACGTCACGTTCAAACTTGAATGCCTGCGCACTTGTTAGCCGCCTGATATCCCACCCGTTTCGCACAGTGGATCGCATATGAGTGCCGGTAGGTATGCGGATGGACGCCTTTTCCGATGACCGAACCGTAGCGCTTGACGCTAGAGGGTAGTCCGTTCTCGAATGCTAGCGCATATCGGTTCACCGAGACGACAAGGCGTATGGTATAATCCTTTCATAAATTGATCGCTTTTTGGGAATGCGATTCGGGCACCGCCAATTCCGAGCACAGCGAAAAATCATGTGCGTGTTCGCGCACGGGGAGCTCAAAAACACTAACTGCCGCTCGGTCAAAATGCTTGTCGCGTAGTTGTCTAGGGAATTCGTCGTATAACGAATAATTACGGTATTTTTTAAAGGTGCCACCAAAGTCGCTGCTGTGTACAAACAGCCATTAAAGCGATTTTTTGATTATATTATATACCCGTTCTGAGCTTTTACAGTCTCGAAATTCATTAAAACGTTGGCAAATTTCCTTCCGTTGTATTCTATAGTCGTCACTTTGAAGATTACGTTCCACAAACTCTAAGACTCCCTTCCAGTCTGTGGCTTTAGGGCCTGGCGTTACCTCATCATAGTCATAGAACAACTCTTGACCGTCCAAACCAACAAACTCGTGAAGATCAAATGGAGCAAATATGATGGGCCGGTCTAACAACAAAAAATCAAAATAGACGCTGGAATAATCCGTTATGAGGATATTGACACGTTTCAAAAGGGGGTAGATATCAGGCAATGCAGTATCGGAGGGGGTGAAAATTCTGCTTTTGCGGTCGCCGTGTTCTGGATGTAGCGCTAGTTCGGCTCCTCGCTCATGCACTTTCATTATCAGAATTGCATCTATTCGAGTGAGCAATGCTTCTACTTCGTCAATATCGAATCCGTAATCAAAAAGCAAATCCCGCTTTCGACCAATATCTTGCCGCCGCCACGTTGGCAAGTAACAAATCACAAACGTAAAATCAACTATGCCTTTTATATTCTCAAGATACGGGCAGTTATCATCGGACCACCATGCGTCGAGCAATACGTCATTTCGCGGATACCCGGTAACAACTACATTCTTATTAGATCGGAAAGCTGGAAGCTCGTCGAAGGCGGATAACATCGTTGTTCGTGACTCCTGGGACGTCGCGATGGTAAGATCATAGTGTTCAGCCTCAAAGCCAAATATGCTAGCCATTAGACTCCTAAGGAACAGCCAGAAATGAAGCATGAGTTTATGATTTCTAAAGCGGTATTTGCTGGTTACAAGCAGTCTCTTCAGTGGCGTGCCGTGCCAAAGTTGCACTACTTTCGCTCCTCTGATAAGGCTTCTATTGACGTCCCACAACGAAGTCGAAACGATTACGCATCCGGCGTGTAATGAGTGCAAAATACCTTTTAGACTGCTTACGTGATACGCAGAATATCCGTTCTTCTTCAGCTTTTCGATGACATCCATATTGCGCGATAACCAAACGCAGGTAATATCGGGATGGTTCTTGGTTACATAAAGAAACAGGTATTTGGAATTGTCTGCAAATTTCTGACCGAGTGGGGACCCAAAAATCCATATATCCGGATCTTTGCGGAAAAATCCTGAGGCAAAATACTGAATGTTGAAAGTTATGTTAGCAAGAGTGTGCTTGAGTTTCAAGTAACATCTATTCATATTCCACAAAAGCTCCATTGTCGACCGGGGGTCTAATCGGCATCAAACGCCTCTTTTGACGTTCTGCACTGGACGTTACACTGTCCTTTCTGACAAACATCATCCGTTGGATAAACAGGCCACGTTCTATAGCGAATTGATGCTATCTGACGGCCGCTTTGTTCATAAAGCCTCTTCACATAGTCTTCTGCGTACGCTGTAGCGCTCCTAATGCTAGCCGCTTTGTCATCGGCAGCGCGCAGCAACAATCGCGTGACAATCGTTCCTTTTTCGTTGCTTGTTCGGTCATCTTTTGAAACGGAGGCCTTTTCAGCAAGAAATAGTGGATCAGAATGGTTAACTTCATTTTTTTGCTTATTAGAGCTGTAGAAATCACAAGTTGCCTTTTTTCGTGTTGCCTTATAACGGTTATGATCCTTGTTCTCCTCACCAAGCTTCTGCTCATATCCATTCTTGTTGTAAACGCTACGTCGGTGGTTTGAATCGAAACATTGGCGAAAGGAGCGAATTCGTCGCGAATTGCTGCTAGGAAGATAAACATCTGGGGCCTGGTTGATCATGCCGATGCGGTTAGGCACTGATGCGAGCAAGCCTAGTCATGCAAAAATTGCACGAGCGCAATAGCCAAATTCACGCGTCTGCAGAGCTATAATCCGTGAGGATTTTGCTTCACTAATCGTCTGACAAGAACGGCTATCAAGACGGGGAATTGTTTTGATGAGTTAAATAGAACGCTTTCGAGAGACAGACTCAACAATTATTTGCCCGGATCTGGCTGGCTTGGTGCAAGGCGTAACTCATTCAAGAATGCGCCGACAGAATTCTTCAACGCACCCGTAAGGCCACTCGTTTCTGAGGTTCGATACGAGGCACTTCACGTAGGCATTCAGCGTTTTTTTCACGCATATTTCGTTTTCCACGGGGAATTTGATGAACAGCACACAGAGCGAGTACACAAACGTGATCGCAAATTGCCATCTTGATAAGCTTTCGGTGACAAAATAGAGCCATGAAAAGGTCAGCAAGTATCTATTCTTCGAGCAACAGTGCTTACCGCGACTGGGATAGATCACGTAACCTAAATGTTCTGGACGAAGCTTGTTGATAGCCGCACCAAGCCTTGATTCATCTCTAGGTCTAAGTGGGGACTCTTGCAACGCTGTTTTGCGCCGAAGGTCAGGGTGTCGGACTTCGGCCGCGTCGACAGCTACAATGGCAATTTTCGCTGGCAGCGCGCGACGTGCGTAATCATAATCTTCCAAACCGACAAAGAAGTGGCACGCATCATAATACCCGATCAGGTCCATGACTTTCTTTGAAATGA
>Ga0208189_1000648_pt1 | contig 17953 bp, 18 predicted proteins | sample June2015DPH_10_5_FD_184702 | JGI IMG/M metagenome (GOLD analysis project Ga0208189, IMG submission 184702) | Peatland microbial communities from SPRUCE experiment site at the Marcell Experimental Forest, Minnesota, USA - June2015DPH_10_40... | ecosystem: Environmental > Terrestrial > Soil >... | reverse complement strand
CTGGCCGATGGTGAGCGAAGAGGTGGCAGGAAACGCGTTGGCTGCTGCGATGAAGTTGGCCGCGGAAATAGGATTGATAGCGCCGGCAATCTTGGCATTCGCAATGGCCACGTTGGCCGAGGTCGCGGGAGCAAGCAGGAGCGGAATTGCATTTGCCTTTCCAGAGGAGTTGGTGCCGGCCAATGGGCCGAAGGCGAGCAGGTAGACGGGATTGAGCTGGTTGTTCCAGTAGCCACGCGGAGACTGGGCGCCCTTGATAAAGGTGTGGTGGCTTTCCGATCCGACATAAGCGATGCCCAGAGTCATGTCCTTGGTGATGGTGCGCTCAAACCCAAGATTGTAGAAGGTGTACTCCGGCGCGCGGCCGGACTGGACCGGATCGACGTATCCCATGGCCGCCGGAGTCACGACCGCGCCGGAGGAGTTCAGGTAATTGCCGGCATCCAGGTTCTGGGTTGCAGCGCCGGGGGTGGGTGGGCCGGGGTAGACAAAGCCCGGGCCAAAGAGCGAGGTATTGGCGTTGGCTCCCAGGTACGCACTGTTACTGCTCAGCCAGAAGGACGGGCCGGCGCCCACCCCGCTTGTAACATCGCTTGGGGAATTGGCGGTTGTGCTGGAGCCGAGAATCTGACCGGAGCTGTTGGCCCCGCCCACGCCGCCGCTCAACTGTCCGCCGCCGGTGCCGCCGCCTTGCGAGTAGGTGAGGCCGAAGCCGGAGCGAATGACGGTCTTGTCATCGATGGAATACACCACACCAAGACGCGGTCCCCAGTTCTTCCAGTAGGTCTGGATCGGCGTGGTGCAGCCGCAACTGATGGTGCCGGTTGTGCCGCCATAACCTCCGGCGAACTCCAGCGCTCCGGGAAAGCCGGTCGCCGGATTGGTGATGTTCGGATTCATGTAGCTGAAGGTGAAGTTGCCGCCCGGAAGGGGGATGGCTTTCTCGTGCACCGGAGGGATGTAGTCCCAACGCAGTCCTGCGTCGATGACCAGCTTCTTGTTGACCTTCCAACTGTCCTCAACATAGGGCGCGTACAATTTGGCGCGCGTGTATTGTGTCGGCGCATAGGCCAGGGAGTAGTTGCTGATGGGGTCCGCGGCGCCCAGCAGGAAGCTGGCGAATCCATATCCGGTCACACTGGTGTCGATGCTGGATGAGTTGGCAACGTAGTTGGCGGTTGGCGATTGCTTGAAGGACAGAGGAAGAATATTGGTCAGGGTCGCGGGGTTCGCATTGTTCAACCCCTCCCACATATTTGTGAATCCGAAGGTGATGATGTGGCTGTCCTTCAGCCATTGCACGTTGTCCACCAGGGCATAGTTGTTGGGAATGGTGACCTGGGTCGCCTGTCCGCTGATGTTGGCGCCCCATTGCGAGGGCGCGATCTTTGTGCCCGATGAAAAATTGGATGATCCGAATGTCACGTTGGGAAAGTCCTGGGCGCCCTGGCCGCCGGGCAGATTGGTAATTCCAAATGAGCCGGGTGTGAATGAACCACCGACGACGGGTGCAAAGATGGGCATATAGAAGCGCGTATAGCCATACTTGAACTGGTTGGTCATGTGCGAATTGATGGTGTACGCATCTTCCACATCGAACTGCTTGGGAACGATGAGCGGCTGGTCTCCCGTGATATACGGCGGGTCGTTATAAAAATTGGAAAAGTTGGTGGCATACAGGTCGTGGCCCAGCGCCCCAACCGTGGAGACACGGTTCTTGGGGCTGATGTCATAGTCCCAGCGCCAGTCCCAGTTGTAGTTGTCTCGGCCGCTGGTGCCCTGGTTTCCATAATTGCCTGAGAGCAACGCGGTGTTGACGCTGTTGAGATGTCCAGCATTGGGCGACCCCGGATAGTTTGGCAGGTAGGATTCCAACTGCTTGGAGATGGGCGAGATGTCGGCGGCCGGAATCACGTTGAAGGTCGGGATACCATTCTTCATCCCCTGAAACGGCTGCCGGGTGCAGACGCCGGCCACGCAACTGTTGGTCATCGGATCGTAGAGAAACGCCGGATTTGTCCCTCCGTGCGATGGATCTCCCGCGACGCCGGTGAGCCCCCCGCCAGGCAGCGCGGTCGGGCTTTGATTGAGTTCGGTGAAGTCGCCCTGTTCCTCCAAAGCGGTGGGAATGGTGGTGAAGTTCACGCTGGTGCCGCTGCGTCCATGGAACTTGTCATAGGCGATGAAGAAGAAGAGCTTCTTTCCGGTATGCGGAATATATCCGCCGCCGAAGGCGGAAAGCTCGTTGGTGTGCTCAACGCTCTTGGGGGCGGGGCATGGGCTTTGCGCTGCAGGGCAATCGAAAGGCGCGCTGGCGTTGGTGATGGTGGCCTGCTTCTGAGTAAAAGTGAATGTGTCCAGTGCCGTATTGCGAATAAAGTCGGACACCGATCCATGGAACTGCAATCCGCCCGACTTCATGGTGTAGTTCTCGGCTCCGGCGCCCATATACTCCGCCGGAGGAACGCTGGTGACCACCTGGAACTGATCGACGGCATCAACGTCCACATTCAAGGCAACGGTGCGGTTGTCGCCCTGCTGATTGAGGGTCTCCGAAGGCACGCCGTCCAGATACAGGGAGGCCTGATGGCCGGGCGTGCCGCTGAGCGAGGGCAGGCGTCCGTCGGTGCCCGGCTGCGCCCCCTGCACCAGCAGCGCAAACGCGGTAGGGTCGCGCTCCTGGGTTGCAGCGATGAACAGAGGCAGACTGGAGTAAGCGGTGTTTTCCATCACCGCGCCGAGGGTGGCACTGTCCGTGTCCAGCACCGGGGGGGCCGAGGAGACGGTGATGGTCTCGTTGGCCATGCCGGCAGACAATACGGGGTTGAATGCCAGAACATTCAAGGCCACCACGTCGAGGTTGTCCTGCAGCAGGGACTGGAATCCCTTCGCTTCCACCTTGACGCTGTAGATTCCCGGGGGCAGCGGCGCGATGACATACAGGCCCGCCGAGGACGATGCGCGCACCGCAATGGCATGGGTGGCAAGGTTGGTCGCGGTGATGGTTGCATCCGCGATGACGGCGCCGGTCTTGTCCGTTACCGTGCCCTCGATGGAGCCTTCACCGGCGGTCTGCGCTGGCAGGGCGGCTGGGAGGGCGATGGCGAAAACAGCCAGCATTCCCAGGGAAAAGAAGCGCACACGCGTGGCGCGCACAAGGCGAGAGATCAACTGCCGCATGGTGATACCTCCAGCTGGATGTTGTGGAAGGGCAGCGCAGAGGATTCCGCCAGCGCCAGTTCCACGGGGGGCCCCGTGATAGATTTTTGGAATCTATCGTTACGGGCGGGGCGCTGTCAAGTAAAAAAGTAACGATAACTTTAGCGATAACTACACTCATTTTTTCAATAATATAGCGGTCGCGCCAGCGTCCGGCAGCGCCCCGCCTGCGCTGCGGACCGGCCAGCAGAGCCGATCTAATTGTGGGGATTGCGTCCGTTTCCGGAGGCCCGGCCCCGGCGCAGGGAGGACTCGCGGATGACCAGCGACGGCTGCAACACCACGCGCCGGTTGGCCTTGGCGGTCCTGTCCTTCAACAGGCGCAGCAGCATCTTTGCGGCACGCACGCCAATCTCACTGCTGTGGTGGTCCATGCTGGACAGCGGCGCCTTCAGGCTGCCGCCGTAGTGCAGGTTGTCGCATCCGATGAAGGCGATGTCCCTGGGAATCCGCATGCCTGCCTGCAGGGCCACATCGATTGCGGCGATGGCCATCGGATCGTTGTAGCAAAAGACGCCATCGGGAGGCTTCCCGGCCAGCAGGTTGTGCATGGCAAAGTAGCTTTGCTGCCAGTCCCGTCCGTCGGCGGTCATGTAGGGGCTCACCAGGTCGGGGTCGAACCGGATGCGGTGTAGCTGCAGCGCCTGCCTGTAGCCTTCGAAGCGGCCGACCCCGGTGGTGAACTCCAGACCACGGATGTGCGCGATCCGCTTGCACCCCATGGCGATCAGATGCTCGGTGGCCACGCGGCCCACGACGCGATCGTCGACTCCCACATAGTTGGTGCGGAAATTGGGGAAGAACCGATCGATCAGAACGAACGGAATCCCCTGCTCGGTGAGCTGCTGAAACTTGGCCGGAGAAGTGCTGCAGGAGGCAACGATCAAACCATCCATGCGGTGCCCCAAGAGCTGCTCGATCGCCGCCTCTTCAATCACGGGGTCTTCCATCGACGAAGAGATCATGACGGCATAGCCGTCCTCCTTCATGGTGGAAGAGAGCGCCTCCAGAACATCGGCAAAGAACGGATGCAGCAGCGTGGGCACGATGACTCCCACCTGACGGCTCTTTCCGGTCACCAGGCTGCGCGCCGTCAGATTCGGTCTGTAACTCAGCTCCTGCGCCTTGTCCAGCACGCGCTTGCGCGTCTGGGCGCCGATGTCGGCGTGATCGCGCATGACCTTGGAGACCGTCACCACGGAGACGCCCAATGCCTGCGCTATGTTCTTCATCGTGACTGCCATTGCGAATCCCCGAAATCAAAAAAATGAAACTGCCGTCGATTCGCCCCGCGCGGCAGGTGTCGAGCGCTTTGATACTACCATTCATTTGGCGCCGGCCAAACCAACCGGCGGCTCGCCGAAATACTGACCGCGCGCGAAAACGCCGAGGGCAAACTGGATTTCCTATGCAGCGAGGCGAGGCATTGGCCGCTCTGGAGGCGCCGAAATTATCGTCTGTAGGTGCCCATCCATTCCGCCTGAGAGAGCACATGCCGGTCCATGGCGCGTTGCAGTTCGTTCCTGCCGGCGCCTGCCTTCAGGTCGAGCCTGGCATCGAGTGCGTAGAGCTTGAAGAAGTAGCGATGGGGCTTGCCGGAGGGCGGACACGGGCCGCCATAGCCAATGCGCTTGAAGTCGTTGCCTCCCTGACGCGCGCCGTTGTCGAGGGACTCGATCTTGGGCACACCCTCCGGCAGGACCGTGGCTTTGGCCGGGATGTTCCAGATGAGCCAATGGGTCCATGTTCCCATGGGCGCATCGGGATCGTCGGCGATCAGCGCCAGCGATTGCGTCCCCGCAGGGGCGTCATTCCAGGTCAACGCGGGCGAGATGTCGGCGCCATCGCAGGTATACCTCCTGGGGACCTCGCCGCCATTGGCAAAAGCCGTTGATTGCAGAGCAAAGGACATGGCACGACCTCCTTGAAATTCGGAATGAGCCGCTTTCAGCGGGACGGGAGTGGCGAGATGGCCCCGCGGGCACGAGCGCATGCAGATGAATGGAACCAGCAGAACTGAGCCTGCGAGCATCAGCGGCGTTGGTCTGTGCTTGCGCATGGTGCAACTCCAGCGGAAAAGATGTTACCACCGCGCCGCCACGCATCGCATTTCCCGGTCGGCAAGGGAAAAGGCGCGGCAAGCGGAGAACTACAATGGTTGCGCCCCGGCCATGGTTCATGGATGGCGGGGCCGGGAGCGAGGATTGCGATGAAAAATCTACCTCTGTCGAAGGTCTACCAGTTGCTGGAACCGGGGCCGGTGGTCCTGTTGACGACCGCTCGCAAGGGCCGCGCCAACGTCATGGCGATGTCCTGGCACATGATGGTCGAGTTCGAGCCGCCGCTGGTTGCCTGTGTTGTGAGCAATGCCAATTCGAGCTTTGCCGCGCTGCGTGCGACCAAGGAGTGCGTGATTGCCATTCCTGCGCTGGAACTGGCGCGCAAGGTTGCGGAAGTGGGCAACTGCTCGGGACGGGATGTGCAGAAGTTCGAGAGATTCGGTATGACGCCGCTGCCGGCCGATCGCGTGGCGCCGCCTCTGGTGGCCGAGTGCTTCGCCAATCTGGAATGCAAGGTGGTCGATACACGTCTGGTCAAGCAATACAATCTCTTCGTTCTGGAAGTGGTCAAGGCGTGGACCGATCCAGCGCAGAAGAACCCGAAGACCATCCACCATCACGGTTTCGGCCGGTTCGTGGTGGATGGCGAGAGTATCCAATTGAAGTCGAAGATGCCGTAGAGGGCTTATACGGGGGGTGGTTGCGGGCGCAAGTTGCTTCTGGCAGTAGGCCTGGGGCTAAAGCCCCTGAATCTCTGGGCCATATTCAGGGGGCTGAAGCCCCCTGCTCCCTCCAGAATGCAAAAATGCAAGTTTTTCCGCAGCCTGTAAAGCATTTCACTAATGAAGTAGAGTGTCGCGCTACGAAGAAAATGCGGGGATTCTTCCCCTTCGCAAGCTCAGGGTCAGAATGACAATTCTGAATTCTCTACAGTAATAGTGAAAATGCCTTAGCCGGCACGGGGCGGCGAGACTATTGGACTGTGCAGCCGGGCTCCATGCCCAGCGAGAGTGTAACCGTCACCAGGCGATTGGTGTCCACGTTCACCGAGCAGGTTTGACTGGCAGTGACACCTCCGCTGGACTCTCCCGCAGCGGTCACCTCCCAACGTCCAAGCTGCACGTTCGATATGGTGGCGATCCCATCGTACTCAGGCCCAGGCGTGTATGCGGATGTGGTGTTGAATTCGTCGATGAACAGGCATCCGGGGGCCTGCTTATCGGCGCTGAAGCAGGAGACAAAACGAGAATCACTGGCCGAGGAAAGCTGCTTGCCGCTGAGGGTGACGGACCTGGTAATGCCGAGGTTGTCCTCGGAGGCAGCGGTCCAGGCAAACTGCACCGTCATGGTTGCTCCCGCAACCGACGGCGGCGAAGGATTGCGACTGGTCGCGCGATACGGGCAGCCGCTCAGATGAATCACGAGGAGGCCAACCAAAGCAAGAAGTCCAACTCTGTGCAATCCGCGCCTGCATGGCATCATTTCGTTCTCCCTTCATACGCTCCCAGGACCCGAGTCCATCACTTCCGATTGAGCCCGGAGAACTGGATTATGCGCTCTGGACTACGAGCCAATATACCCCCAGTTGCCCTTCAGCCAAGTCTGATTTCTTCTGAAAGTTTCGGGCCGAGCGGAAATGTTCTGATTTGATCAAGCCTGGCGAAGGGAGTCATGCAGCCAATCGAGGTAAGGGCGGCTGGCGGATTCGACAGCGAGGACGAGGAACTCCGGGGTCTGATAGCTGTGCAGCTCAAGCAGGCGGGCCTGGAGGGCGGGGAGTTGATCGGGGCCGGTTTTGAGCAGGAGAAGAGTTTCAGTGGAGGATTCGACCTGGCCCTGCCAGCGGTAGATGGACTGCGCGGCGGGAACCAGCGTGGCGCAGGCGGCCAGCCGCTCCTCAACCAGAGTGCGGCCCAGGCGCGCGGCCTCGTCGGGACCGGCCGTGGTGGTGAGGACGATGCGGGCTGGGGGACTGGGTTCGGGCATAGGACGCTTCCACAGTCAGTGTACGAGGGTGGCGCGAACGGTTGGCTAATTCTTCGGCTGGCTGTAGGTTTCCGCGAAGGACTCGTCGGGAGAGGCCGCCGGCCAGCCAATAATTACCAGGAAGACATCGAAGACGAAGAGCGCGATGGCGAGATCGTTGAAGATCGTCGCCTGATGGTGGTATGGCCAGAACTGGTTGGCCGACCAGAAGAGAAATGCGGCGGCCAGCAGGACCGCTTTGAGCCACTCCCTGGGCGGAGGCCGATGAACACTCTGGTACAGGAGGTAGGCAAGCGCAATCAAGGCAAGCGGCAAAGCCTCGACGTAGCCATGGGCGCCGGCAGGCAGCAGCGCCGGGAAGACGTCGCAGGCGAGCAACAGGGCAACGCAAACCATGGTGACGGCTCCCAGAAGGACCGGGACGGCTCTGTGGTCTGGATCGGCGCGGGTGTACATGGATACAAGGTTATCGTAATTACCGTGAAGAAACGGTGAGTATTGAAGGGGCGCGATTCGCGGCGCGCGCTGCGGCGGTATATGATTTGGCTATCGGGTTGCGGTTGGGGTGCGTCTAATCCTGACGGGCGCCTGGGAGAGACAAGGGTCCGCGACCAAGACCGGCCCCGTGGAGATGCTGCGACTTATGCCTAAGATTCCGAAGATTCTGCTGCTCGCGGCGTCGGTTGCCCTGGTGCTGACGGTTTTTCTGGGGGTGAACTCCAGCGGCGTGAGCGCTGCCTCGGCGGGGCAGGACGGCGCCTACAACCAGATGAAGGTGTACAGCGAAGTGCTGCAGCACATCCAGACGGAGTATGTGACAGACCCCAACATTCCAGCGGTGACCAATGGCGCGCTGCGCGGGCTGCTGGAGTCGCTGGATGTGGATTCCAGCTATCTGACGCCGGAGGAGTACAAGACTTATAAGGCGGCGGAGAGCGGGGTTGGAAACGGCAAGGCGCAGGTCGGGATCAATATTTCCAAGTCAAGGCTGTATGGCTTTGCGACCGTGGTGTCGGTGGTTCCAGGAAGCGCGGCGGACAAGGCCGGGCTGGTGGATGGCGACATTCTGGAGGCGATCGAAGGCAAGGACACGCGCGACATCTCGCTGGCCATGATCCGGCTGATGCTGGAGGGCGCTCCAGGCAGCACGCTGACGGTTGGGGTGGTGCGTTCGAACAAGGCCGAGCCGGACAAGATCACCATGACGCGAAGCATGCAGGCGCCGCCCCCGGTCGGCGAGGCGCTGTACGAGAACGCGTCGATCCTCTATCTGAAGCCGGAGGTCCTGGACCGCGACCACGTCAACGAGGTGGAGTCCAAACTGAAGGGGATGCAGAAGGCAGGCAACAGGAAGGTGCTGCTGGACCTGCGCGATGTGGCGGCGGGCGATATGTCGGAGGCGGTGCGGCTGGCGAATTTTCTGCTGAAGAGCGGAACCATCGCGACGCTGGAGGGGCAGAAGTTTCCCAAGCAGGTGTTTACGGCCGACCCGGCCAAGACCATCCAGGCGACGGCGCCCGTGGTGGTGCTGGTGAACCGCGGGACGGCGGGGCCGGCGGAGCTGGTGGCCGCGGCGCTCGGGGACAACAAGCGGGCGGATGTGGTGGGCGAGAGGACCTTCGGCGAAGGCGCGCAACAGAAGACCTTCGAGCTGCAGAATGGCGCGGCACTGATCCTGTCGGTGGCGAAGTACGAGTCGCCCTCGGGCAAGATCATTCAGGACGACGGGGTGACGCCCGATGTGCTGGTGGCCTCGGGGCTGGACGAGGGCGCGGGCGTGGATGAAGAGGAGGCGCCGGTGACCGCGGCACCTGCTCCGGTGGTGAAGAAGCCCGGCGTGCAGGTGGACGAGCCGCTGACCAAGGCGCTGGAAATCCTCAAGGCCAAGCCGGCTTAGGGAGAGCTGCTGCACCAGAACCCGCGTCTTGGAAGCGAGCCCTGGGACATTCTTAGTGCTACCGGGAAGGCTTACGTTTCCCTGGTTTCTGCTGCTTCGTCTCTGCGGCGTGCCGGAGTTTGCTAACGTCAAGCAGGTCCTGCGGCCTTCCAGTGGCCAATTTGTTCACGATCAGGTTCTCCTGCGAGATGTATCGCACGGGGATCTCATCGTCCACCAAGCCGGGTTTGGAGGTTTCATAGGCCTGATCAAAGGACAGGCCAGAGATGCTACAAATGATGTCGATTCGGAAGGGATCGACTCCGATCTGAAAGATCAGCCCTGGATTGGCGAAGTCGGCGACGGTCACATCGGCAAGATAGGCCCCGTAACCCGCCAGTGCCTTGTAGGTGGCGACTGCGTTCCTGGGATCAGGCTGGACGAAGAGGTCGAGGTCCTTGGTGGTGCGCGGCTCGGTGTACTCCGCGTAAGCGTAGCCGCCGACGATCAGGTAGCGGACGTTATGCGCGTTGAACGCGGACAACAGATCTTTGAAGTCCTTGTGCATCCTGCGCGAGTCCCTTCATGCGGTACATCTCCAGCGTGAACTCCCAGGTGGCGTTCATGCGCTCCGAGCTGGTACGGCTCTGCCAGTAGCGGTAGGTCTCCGCCTGCTGCTCGGCCAGATCGGTCACCTTGCGAACGGTCTTGTCCATAGAAATGCCTGCTTCCATTATACCGGGGAGGGCGGGCGGTTTGGTGCGATGCGTCGCTCTGGGGCGCGCGCTGTCCAAGTCGCCCAAGAGCCTGATGCGGATGCTGAGCGCGGAGGGAAACCCGCAGGCGCGCAACCTCTTTGAGATGGTTGCCTACCTGCAGAAGATCGAAGGCACCCGGCTCGAAGTCCGAGCGGCTACAGCCGCATGAGACAGAGGCGCGAGGAATAGGGCACTCAGCATCCATATTTTGGATGTTGAGGAATTGGTCGGCATATTAGAATAGTCACGACAAGATTTATAAAGGAGCAGCCATGCCAGAACACTGTTTCAAGAAGAAGGACTCATATCCTCCAGTCTGCGGCATCCATAACGTTGAGCTTAGAGAGAATGAGATTCAGGGTGAGACGAATCCGCCAGGGTTGGGACACATCACCTGTTACATCTGTCCAGCCAGTCGCGATATTGTGCTAGATGCTGAAGGTCTTTAGCCTGTGGATTTCAAACTCATACACTAAAAATAACAGACCTCTACGATCAACATTTCTGCTGGAGCCGCTGCGGATCTGCAACCCAGCGCTGGGCTGAGAAAGTTGACGAATATCCCACCCATCTGCTCCGCTCCAGCAAAGCTGGCTGGAACCCCGATCACAGAGTGCGCGATGAATGGCGCACCCAGCATTTTATTGCATACCGCAGGCGGAAAAGATACTTTGTGTTCCGGAGTATACACGGTAAGCACTTTCATGAGCTGAATTGTAGTCCAATAGCCTCAGTTGTTCCTGCGCCTTTTGTAAGAATACCGACGGATCGCCAATTTCATCGATAAGTCGATCCTGAGTCGACGTGCAGACGTTTTCGGGAATGTTCTGAAGCCTTCTCACACCAGTGGCTAACGAACTTGCACCCGTTCTTTTGACCATCCTTGATGCTGTCTCAATTTCGTTCCATATTATTGCTCTCTTAAGAATCGGGTTTGTGACGGTCAAGGTTCTCTCAGGGATAACGAACTCGGTTGTCCTGCTCTTTCTCATGGTCGCAATATCTGTAACGTTTTCTTCGGATTGCATTTGTCGAACAACATCTGCAAGTGTGCGTGCCTTTGTTATCGCATTAAGTGCCAGACCATAATAAAGATTGCTTATTTGTGAACGTGCGTACGCGAGTAGATCATCGCAATCCTTCATATTCTGGCTAACTATCTCTTCTTCAATCGTACCGATCAGCTGTTTACTATTCCAAAGTACATAATCAGTTTGTTTCTCTTGCTTTAGAACATTCTGCAATGCATTAATCTCATCAGTGAGTCTCTTACCTTGTGTCAGATCAAGTTGGCAGTGAAGTGGTGGACAGATAAAGAAAGCAAAGAATATAGTGCTTAGCGCAGGAAAGATTGATATTTTCCGTCGAATTGAGGCCATGGTCCTCACTTCTCCTCTTTCCAGTATTGTATGGACTCACTGCATGGCACGTCTGATCCATCATCTTTACCCATGATCACTTGAGCGCATCTGCACGCTAAAAGCTTTGCGGCACGACTATTCTCAGTCGTGCCGCAAAGGATAAATTGAGTATGGCCTGGCTCCATTGTAAAGGCGTGCCACTCGCCTAACATCTCTCCAACGAGTAACTTCACATCGAAAGCGGAGAAAGTCGAGACTTGGGTAAGCCCCCCATACTCCGGCAGAAGCCCGGCGATCATTTACAGGCCCTTTTTGACGAGGAAGAGGATGAGGTCGCGGACGCGGCAGGAGTAGCCCCACTCGTTGTCGTACCAGGCGATGACCTTGCCGGTGTTGGCGACGACCTTGGTGAGCTTGGAGTCGAAGGTGCTGGACATGGGGTCGCCCTTGAAGTCGGAGCTGACCAGCTCCTCCTCGGTGTAGGCGAGGATGCCCTTGAGCGGGCCGGCGGCAGCGGCAGCCTTGACGGCGGCGTTGATGCTCTCGATGGAGATGGGCTTCTCGGCGACGAAGGTGAGGTCGACGACCGAGACGTTGGGTGTGGGAACGCGGATGGCGAAGCCGTCGAGCTTGCCGGCCATGGCGGGGATGACCAGCTTGAGCGCCTTGGCCGCGCCGGTGCTGGTGGGGATCATGGAGAGAGCGGCGGCGCGGGCGCGGCGGAGGTCCTTGTGCGGCGCGTCGAGGACAACCTGGTCGTTGGTGTAGCTGTGGATGGTGGTCATGATGCCGCTGACGATTCCGAAGGAGTCGTTGAGCACCTTGACCACGGGCGCGAGGCAGTTGGTGGTACAGGAGGCGTTGGAGAGGATGTTGTGCCTGGCGGGGTCGTACTTGTCGTCGTTGACGCCGAGGACGATGGTGAGGTCCTCGTTGGAGGCGGGCGCGGAGATGATGACCTTTTTGACCGTGGCGCCGAGGTGCGCCTTGGCCTTGTTGGCGTCGGTGAAGAGGCCGGTGGATTCGACGACGACCTGCGCGCCGACGGAGGCCCAGTCGAGCTTGGCCGGGTCGCGCTCCGCGAAGACCTTGAACTGCTTGCCGTCGACGGAGATGAAGTCCGCGCCGTGGGCGATCTCGTTCTTGAGGTTGCCCAGGATGGAGTCGTACTTGAGCAGGTGCGCGAGCGTGGCCGGGGTGGTGATGTCGTTCACGGCGACGATTTCGAGCTCTGGGTTGCCGATTGCAGTGCGGAAGATGTTGCGTCCGATGCGGCCGAAGCCGTTAATGCCAACTTTTACAGCCATGTTCGCTTGCTCCTGTGGGTTTCTCGGTGAGGATTTGAAGGCCCTTCCGGGTGGTGGATTGCAGCGCTTCAACTCCTGTGGAAGATGAAATTCGTGTTTTGGTTGTCAATTCAATGCTAGCACCTGGGTTGGGGCGGCGCAACGAAATGGCCTGCAAACAGGCATGTTGTGTGATTGAAATCACAGGCGGCTTAGGAGTGCGCCGGCGTCGCCGACTTTTTTGCGCAGCGTCGCCGCTGCCGGGACTGGACCTGACCGGTGCGAGGGTGGGGTGTACGGCTTGGTGCGGAGCATTTCCGTTGGACGCCATGTCTGTGTTACAAGCGACCTATGCGCGACGTGCGCGATTGGATGCGCGAGATCATGAGAAGACGTTCCAGGCGTGGCCCGAACGAGTCGGAATCCACGGGGAAGAGTGGGCAGGAGCTGCCCTCGAACCAACAGGCACCGCTGCGGCCCGACTATCCGGAACCGTTGGCTGAACACCCGCCCCAGCCGCAAGAGGCAATGAACCAGGGTGCAGCGGCGGACCGAGCAGACCAGACGTTGAGGGAGGTTCGTCCTGCGCGTCCGCCGCGGGCGCAGGCTGCGGCGGCCGCCCCTTCCGCGCCGCAGAAGACGATGGTGGTGGAGACGCAGCCGGAGTCGCTGGCTACGCCGCCGGAGGAGCCGACGACGGTCTCGCCCAAAGAGCCGCGCGGCTATGTGGTGCTGGCCATCGGGCTGCCCGGTTCGGGCAAGACGACGTGGTACAAGCGCCGCGGCGTCACGCCGCTATCGAGCGACCTGCTGCGCAGCCTGTTGTTCGACGACATCACGGAGCAGCGCTACCAGGGGCTTGTCTTCTCGACGCTGCGTAGTTTGCTGCGCGCGCGGCTGATCGCCAAGATGCCGTGGAACTATGTTGACGCGACCAACCTGAGCACGCACGAACGCAAGCAGTGGATCAAGATGGCCAAGAGCTTCGGCTACGAGGTGCAGGCCGTGTTCTTCGACGTGCCGCTGGCGGTGTGCCTGGAGCGCAACGCCAAGCGCGACCGCCAGGTGAGCGACGAGGTGATGCACAAGATGGCCGAGCGGTTAAAGCCGCCAACCTTCAAAGAAGGCTTCGAGAAGATCACGGTGGTGCGTGTGAAGGGCCACCCCGGCACTCTGCCGGTGACGACCAACGGCGGCGAAGAGTCTTCCGCGGAGAATGCGCCGGTGGAAGAGAATGGGCCGGTGGAGTAGAGCCGCGATAGAGCCGGATTACGCGAGGTGATGTGCGCTTCCAATGGCTGCAAAGCGTGCTTGATTCATCGCTGAATGCGGCGTTGCTGGCGCTGCTGACCATGAGCTATGTGACGCCCCTTGGCCTGACCGCAATTCTGGTGTGGAAGCGCAGAGTGTGGCGGCCGAATGTGGCTGCCTGGCGTTGGCGGGTCTGGCACGTTGGACTCGCGCTGGGCGCAGTGGCCGCGATCGCAGTGCCGCTATTTCTGCTTGGAATACAGTTACTTTCCGCTGCTGCGAAGCAGCGATGGTTTATCGATGCTGGGACCAGGGGGATGTTCTACGCGTTCGTGCTCTCTCCGGTAGCGGTAATTCTGTTCGGCTTCGGCGGGGGGAGACAACGCTGGGTGGGAATGGTCTCCGCGGCCATCTCTTTTGTTGCGCTGTTTCTCTCGCTGCTTGCAGTGAGCACCTGAAGCGGTTTTCGCTCGTAATTTGCTTGTGCTTAACCCAACGCGTGTCAGCGATCAGCGGTCTGTCCCCACTGATCGGAGTGGAGCGGCTTCATCGTAGCAGCCAAGGATTTAGATGGATCATACGGCGGCGTGGGCGGCTCAGGACGGAACTTCGCGCGTAGCGCATTCAGCGTTCTACTGACTTCGCTCAGAAAGATCGTCAGCATAAACAGTGAACAAGCTTCGTCAAAGGTATACCGCTTCAATACATACGATGCAGTGCAGTAGATGAGAACAGCGATCCAAGTAAAGAATGTCGTCAGCAGAACTACCTTCATGAATCGCTTAAATGCAGCGGTATACAACCATTGATGTGCCGACAGTAACTCATCATCAGTCCATTTGTTCTCAATCAGTCCGTTGTATATGCGCCATCTTGCAAGTCCCAGCATCAATGCTCCACACGCGGCTGGTAAGAGCGATACGACAACTAGAAGCGTTAGATGTGAATAACTTGAACCAACTTTCGCAATATATGCACGCCTAACCCCTAGCCGGAGTAATAGTCCCAAATATGTCATGGAGGCAAGAAGAAGCGAGCCGATGATGGCTAGCTTTGCGAGCTCGATTGGCTTCGATCTGGTGAGCATTCTCTTGCTTGGCCCTGTATGGCGTTGTCCCAATTCACTGCAAGGCTAACATCAGATCGCCGTCAGCACCATACAACTTAGTCGGCAGACTGGCCCCAATGATCGGAGTGGAGAGGCTCCGGCGGCGTGCGCCGAATCAAACCTGAGAGCCCGGGAACTGGGCATCGAGCGCGGGCGTTCCGCGGCGCGGAGCGGCGTCTTGCATATGCGGGTTCCCATCGGGGGCAAAACAACATATTCTGTCTGTATGCCCAAGCTCTCCATCCGCGACCTCGAACTTGCCGACAAGCGCGTACTGATCCGCGTCGACTTCAACGTTCCTCTGAAGGACGGCGCCATCACCGACGACACGCGCATTCGCGAGACGCTGCCCACGCTGGAGTACGCGCTGCGCCACAAGGCCAAGGTCATCCTGGCCTCGCACCTGGGCCGCCCCAAGGGCAGGCCGGTGGAGTCGATGAGCCTGCGCCCTGTGGCCACGCGGCTGCGCCTGCTGCTGGACCAGGTGTTCAACGAGTCGGAGAATGTGGCCTTCTCGCCCGACTGCGTGGGCGAGATCGCCAAGGAGATGGCGCGCGAGCTGGAGTCCGGGCAGACGCTGCTGCTGGAAAACCTGCGCTTCCACCCCGAGGAGGAGGCCAACGACCCGCGCTTCGCCGCCCAGCTCGCCGCGCTCTGCGACCTCTACGTGGACGACGCCTTCGGCAGCGCGCACCGCGCCCACGCCTCGACCGAGGGCATCACCCACTTTGTTGCGCAATCGGCCGCCGGCCTGCTGATGGAGCGGGAGCTGAACTTCCTGGGCAAGGTGCTGACCGAGCCGGACCGGCCGTTTGTCGCCATCATCGGCGGATCGAAGATTTCAGGAAAGATTGATGTGATCGACAACCTGCTGGACAAGGCCGACACGCTGCTGATCGGCGGCGGCATGGCCTACACCTTCCTGAACGCGCTGGGCCAGAGCACCGGCAAGTCGCTGATCGAGGCCGACAAGATCGACGTGGCCAAGGCCGCGCTGGACAAGGCCAAGGCCAGGGGCGTCAAGCTGCTGCTGCCCATCGACCACGTGCTGGCCGACAAGTTCGCCGCCAACGCCAAGACGCAGGTCTTCAGTGGCAAGGGAGCGTTCCCCGCCGACTGGATGGCGCTGGACATCGGCCCAGCGACGATCGATCTCTTCGCCAAAGAGATCGCCGACGCGCGCACCATTGTGTGGAACGGGCCGATGGGCGTCTTCGAACTTGCGCCATTCGCGCACGGGACGAATGCGATTGCAGAACTGGTGGCGGCCAACCACGACGCCACCAGCATCGTGGGCGGCGGAGATTCGGTGGCCGCGGTGCACCAGGCCGGGGTCGCAGACAAGATCACGCACATCTCCACCGGCGGCGGAGCGAGCCTGGAATTCCTCGAAGGCAAGACCCTGCCGGGAGTGGCCGCGCTGACGGACAAGTAACTTCGGAGCTGGCGCCCATGCAAGCTGCGTTCGCCTTTGGCAAGACGGGTCTGACGATCTCTCTTCCCGATGGGCCACAGTACTGCGTTGTCGAGGGCCGTTCGGCAGACGCGCTGGAGGACGCAGCAGCGGCGATTGGCGCGGCGCTGGACCACCCCATCGGGTCGCGGTCGCTGGTTGAGCTTGCGGCGGGCAAGCGCACGGCAGCCCTCTCTGTCTGCGACATCACGCGGCCCGCGCCGAATTCTTTGACGCTGCCGCCACTGCTGGAGCGGCTGCACGCCGCGGGCATTCCCGAGGACGGCGTCACGATTCTGATTGCGACCGGCCTGCATCGCTGCGCGACCGGCGAAGAGATCAACGCGATCCTCGGCCCGGAGATTGCCGCGCGCTATCGCGTCGTCAACCACGACGCGCGCGCACTGGACGATCATTGCTGGCTGGGCAAGACAGCCAGCGGAACGCCGGTGTATATCGACAGGCGCTTTCTGGATGCGGAGTTGCACATTACGCTCGGCTTCATCGAGCCGCATTGGATGCTGGGCTTCTCCGGCGGACGCAAGCTGGTTGCGCCCGGCCTGGCCGCCGAGCAGACAATCCAGGCGCTGCACTCTCCGCGCTTCATGCGCGAGCCGCTGGCCAACGAGGGATCGATCGAGCGCAATCCGCTGCACGCCGAGCTGTTGGAGGTAGTGCGCATGGCGCGCCACGACTTCCTGCTGGACGTGGCGCTGACCCAGCAGCGCGCGATCTGCGGCGTCTTCGCCGGCGCGCCGGAGCAGGCCCACGCCGCGGGAGTGGACTTCGTTCGCTCGTCCACGATGACGCGGGTGCCGCAGTTCTTCGACGCTGCCATCGCCAGCGCGGCCGGACATCCGCTCGATCTCACCTTCTACCAGTCGCTCAAAGGCATCCACGCCGCGCACCACATCGTGAAGCCCGGCGGCAGGATTCTGCTGCTGTGCGAGTGCGCCGAGGGGATCGGCTCGCCGGAGTTCGCCGCAATGCTGCGCAGCTACGCGGGACCGCAGCAGTTCCTCAGCCAGATCGCGAGCGCGCCGGTTGTGATTGACCAGTGGCAGTTGGAGAAGATCGCGCTGGCCGGACTGAGAAACGAGATTCTGATCTACACTCCGGGCGTCTCGCCGGAGCAGCTCGGCGCGCTGGGCGAGCGATGCACCAGCGATGTGAATCAGGCAATCGCCGCGCTGCTCGATGGCCTGCCCGCAGGCGCGCGCGTCGCGCTGATTCCCGAAGGGCCGTACGCCTTCGCCCAGGTGGCCGAATGATGACGGGCGTGGCAGGACTGAAAGAGATTGCGCGCACGATGTTCGAGAAGGCTCTGGCGGAGTGCAGCATTGAGCGCGCCTTCGAGCGCAAGCTGCACGTGGTGGATGATGCGGCGGGCGCGCGGCTGTTGGTGGAGGGCGGCGAGGCGATTGCTCTCGACCGGCTGCGGCGGGTGCGCGTTGTATCGGCGGGGAAGGCCGCTGCTGCAATGCTGAGCGCGCTGCTGACGCGACTGCGTTTGCCAAACTCGTGCGAACTGCAAGGCGTGCTGATCGCGGCCGAACGACCGGCGAATCTGCCAGCGACGATCCAGTATTTTTGCG
>Ga0208189_1000628_pt1 | contig 18440 bp, 20 predicted proteins | sample June2015DPH_10_5_FD_184702 | JGI IMG/M metagenome (GOLD analysis project Ga0208189, IMG submission 184702) | Peatland microbial communities from SPRUCE experiment site at the Marcell Experimental Forest, Minnesota, USA - June2015DPH_10_40... | ecosystem: Environmental > Terrestrial > Soil >... | reverse complement strand
CCTCCGCCCGCACTCGCTGTGACGCCTGAGAATCCGCCCCAGCCGCCCATGCGGCCTCCGGTTCCCTCGCCGGCGCCGTCGCGCCCCACGCTCAATTGGAACCGCGCGGTGGTAATCGCGCCAATAGCGGGTCTGCTGGTTGCCCTGGTACTGGTTTTGTTGGTGGTGCATCAAACTCGCAAACGCAACGCGAACAACGCGGGGCGCAGCGCCGCGGCCGTCGAAGTCGGCATTGCGATCACTCCTCCGGGCGCGTCCGTGAGGGTGTCTGCAAAACGGGCGGACGGCGGCAGCGACGAGACTACCTGCACATCCAACTGCAAGCTGGCGCTGACGCCGGGCACTTACCAGGTCTCCGCGTCTCTAAATGGCTTCGAGCCAGCGGCGGGCGCCGTCACGGTGACGGCCCGGCAGCCGGCGGCGGTCAGCCTGACACTTCAGCCGCAGGCGCAATCGGTTCGCCTGCTGACGGACCTGAACCAGGGCAAGGTCGTGGTGGACGATCGGCCACCGGTCGATCTGCAAGAGGGCCAGTTGGTGCTCGACAAGGTGGCTCCGGGCACGCACACCGTGAAAGTCACCGGGCAGAATGGGGACGCCTCGTTCTCGTTTGAGATTGTGGATGCGCGGCTGCCGGCCGTGGCCGGCCCCGTAAACGCGCGGAACATGATCGCGGTGCTGGTGGCTAGCTTTGGAAAGCGGGCGCGCGTCGCGACCAACGCGGGCCCCTGGAAGCTCGCGGTCAACGGCCAGCCGCAAAGCGACGCCGGTCCGGCCGGGACGGACCTCACGAGTTTTCAGCCGGGTGTGAATGAGATCGTAGTGGGCGAGGGCCGGGATCGGCGCAATATGAGCGAAAGCTTCGGCGCCGCGCCCATGCTGACTGCATTCCTGAAAACGGACGTCAATGCGGGCACGCTGATTGTCTCGACAGGCCAGGACGACGTGCGTGTGTTTCTGAACGACAAGGAGTACCGCCGGCGCACTCAGCGTGGCCAGTTGCGGGTCCAGACCCTCGGAAGGGTCACGGTGCGGGTGGCCAAGAGCGGTTTTCAGGACGAGCCCGCGCAAGCCGTCGAAGTGAAGAAAGGTGGGGAAGTGCGCCTGCAGTTCGATCTGAAACCGCAGCCGCAATTCGGCTCTCTCGAAATCCACGGCGCGATGGCCGGCAGCGAGGTTTTGGTCGATCAGAAAAACGCCGGTACGGTGGGGCCGGACGGATCGTTCAGCCTCAGCTCCATCCAACCGGGCGACCACACTATCGAACTGCGGCGCGAACAGTACCTGCCGAAGCGACTGCAGCGATCCTTCCATGCGGGCCAGGCGGTAGTGCTGGCGGGCGCGGACGTAGTGTTGGCTGCTGCCAACGGCACCATCCGGCTCACACGCAACCCCGCATCGGCAACCATTACTTACCGCCGCGGTGACGAAACGGAGTCGCACGAAGCCCGCGGAAGCCAGATCGAGTTGCCCGCGGGGAGCTACGCATTTTCGGCGAGCGCGCCGGGATTCACCGAGTCTACGGCACGCGTCCAACTGGCCGCCGGCGAAAGCCGGGAAGTGGACTTCACCCTGGCTCGCGAGCGGCCGGCAGCGCCTCCGCCCGTAGTGGCAAGCGGAATGGCGGAGTTCGAGGACGCGCAGAGCTGGAAGAAGGACGGCGACAGTTGGGTCCACAAGGGTGGCGGATTTGTGCCCTACAAGCTGCCGCCCAAAGGTGTCTTCACCTTCACGGTGCAACTGCTCAAAGGCGGCGGCGTATTCCGGGCAGGCCAGATCCGCTGGTGCCTCCAGTATCTCGACTCCAAGAACTACCTGCTCTATGAGATGGATCGGAAGAATTTCTGGGCCGGGGCGATCCAGAAGGGCACGCGGCTGGAGCGAGTCAAGGCGCCGCACAACCTCGGGAATCAGAAGGCGTTCACCATTCAGATCGAGGTGACGCCGGATCGCCTGGTGCAGAAGGTGCGCGTGGGCGACGAGTGGAAGGTGCTCGATACCTTTGTCGAGGAGGGCCGCGATTTCACCCGGGGCAAGTTCGGGTTTCTGATCCAGGGGAACGACGAGATCGCGATTTCCGATTTCCAGTTCCTGCCGAAGTGACAAACACGCGAGTCTGCGAACTGCTGTCCAACCATCGGGACGGATGGGCGCGCGTGTTGTTTCAGAAGAACCTCGCCCGTTGGAAGAACTGGAAACCGCAAACCGGCGACACGCTGCGTCGGTTCCGGCAAGCGGAGGCCGGGATAGCCGAGTGCGATCGACGGCTGAAACAGCGACAACGGGGGTGCTGGCGCCCGCATAGGAGTTGCGGGGGGCGCCGCGCCACCACGCGGGCCGGCGACGCGATGGCAGCCTTAGCCTCGCCTCTTTACGCAATGGCCCGCCGATTCAAGCGCGCGCACTGCATTCTTTTTCCCGTCTCCTTCCCGGTGCGCGCCGGACTAGTCGCGGAACAGCAGCGGCACGTACTTGGACAAGTACACCTGCCAGTTGGGCCAGCTATGCCCGCCACCAGACGGGTTGAAAACGTGTTTGACCTTCTTCTCCGTGAGCATGTCCGAGAAGCTCTGAATGGAGCTGAAGGAGACTGTCTTATCCTCGGTGCCGGAGCCGATCCAGAGTAGTTTCAGCTTTTGGTTCAGGACGGCGGGGTCCATCTTGTCCCATTCGGTCCGGTTCGGCCCTCCGCTGAATGCGCCGATGTAGGCGAACTGGTCGAGGTTGTGCAGCCCGATCGACAGCGACTGCATAGCTCCCATCGACAAGCCCGCAATGGCGCGATGCTCACGGTCCGTCAATACACGGTATCGGCTCTCCACCAGCGGTTTCACAGCGGTCAGTAACTCCTTCTCGATCGCCAGGGCGTCGGAGGGCGAGCCGATTGCATTTTGACCGGGCTTGATCTCGCGGGGTACGTGACCATACGGCATCACCACCACCATCGGTTTGATTTTGCCGTCGGCAAGCAGATTGTCCAGGATCGCGTTGGCATGACCCGTCCATGTCCACGACGACTCAATCTGTCCGTTGCCGTGAAGCAGATAGAGGACGGGATACTTCTGCGAGCCGGTTTCATACCCCGGAGGAGTGTACACGCAAAACATACGGGGTGTACCCAGGTTCTTGGAGTCGTAGAAATTGGTTTGGACCATTCCGTGAGGAACAGGCCGCTCTTCAAAGACCGCCTTTTCGCTCCCCGGCACGATGAACATGCTGGTGGAGCCCCAGCGGCGCAACTCGAGGTTCGGGTTCGAAGGATCGGGCATACGGAGTCCGCCGTCAATGGCGTAGCCGTAAGTGTAAAAGCCGGCCGGCAGCGGGCCGACGGTCAAACTCCAGACACCCTTGTCGTCTCTTTGCAATGGCTTGGGCTCCTTGATGACTTCCAAAATGCCCGGCGATCCCATCAGAACTACTTCAGATGCCTTGGGTGCGAAGAGACGAAACGTCACCGTGCGGTCGGGGTGCACTTCCGGAGAGACCGGCACGTTGTTCGTGTCCTCATAGTAGGGCGAGGGGCCCCGCTGGCAAAACACCGGCGCGGCGAGCCAAATCAAACCGAATACAGCGATCGGAGCACGCATTGTTCTCAATCCTTTCCGGCCTTCAGAGAACTACTTCATGTAGCCTCGTTCCTTGTAGTATCGCGCCGCTCCCGGATGGAGCGGGACGATGCGCGGCGCCTCGGCCGCGTTGTAGTTTTAACAGATCTGCACATCGTAGCCGTATGGTTTCATGGCGAACTCTTACGCAACTTCAAATTCGTAGAGGCTAACGCTAAAAGGCGGAACCTGCACGGTCTCCGGAACTCCGTTCTGCGCAGTTTCGACGATTTCGACTGCAGGCTCCTTGCCCACTTCATTGGTCGAGTCGAAACTGGACGGCGCAATCCGATAAAGCTTGCCCTGCCCGCGCAGCTTGACGCCGCCGATCTTCAGCGTAAAGCCGTTGCCCTCTTCCGTGGGGTTGACCACCGAAATGAGGAACTTCTTGCGGTCGCCGGAGAACGCCGCGAGAATATCCAGCGGATAGGTCGGGCTTCCAGTGGGCTTAACACCCCTGTCGACAAACGCCGTGCCGGGCATCAGCGGCTGGGGCGAATCCCCGCCGACCGCAACCGGAAGAGCGTTGAGAAAACGGTTCTGCAACAGCTTGAACACCACACCCTCAGGCGCCATACCCACGCCATCGCCGGTGTTGCCGGTCAACACGCGCAGTCCTCCGGTCGCACAACTCGCCGCAACCTTATCGGAGTGACGGAACAGTTCGTGCAGGCAAAGTGCGTAAGAGAGCGGCGTCAGCATTCCGTTCGGCCGCCCAAAGCCTCCGCCGCCATTTTCCGCCATCGAGCGGTTACGATTGCCCCATTCATCGAAGATGAACTTGATGTCCTTGTCTTTCAACGAAGGCATCTTCTCGACATACTTGTCCCACGCATCAAAAAAGCCGCCGATGCGGTTGGCTATCCTGCGGGCTCTGAACTGCAGCGGCTCCTTCACATCCACAAAGGACTGCTTCTCAGCGTCGAATATCAACTCAGGATATGCGTAGGTATGTTCGGAGAGAAAATCGACGTTGCCGGCGCAGTTGGCGAGCAGCCAACTGTCCCAGTCATCCGTACTGCCGAACTCATAGGGCAGCTTTGCAGTAATAGGCGGCTCCCAAATGCTCGGGAAGAAGTCACCCTTCTTCTCCGCGGCGCCGATGGACTTCTCGCAGATGCTGGCCCCGCCCAAGACCACCTTGATCTTCGGGTCCACTGCCTTCATGGCCTCGACGATGTTGTTATACTTCACCCAGAACTGGTTCAGCGACATGTGGCCGAACTGCCAGGGGCCGTACATCTCGTTGCCGATCGTCCAGCAGCGGATATTGAAGGGCTCGGGACTGCCGTTCTCCGCGCGCATTTTGCCCATGCGGGTGTTGACGGAGCTATTGCAATATTCAACCTGCTCGGCCGCCTCGCGCGCCGATCCGAATCCGCTGTCGATCGCCAGATCGGGCTCGGCTCCGACCAACCGGTTGAGGGCGATGAAGTCATGCAGGCCCACGTCGTTCGACTCGATCCCGCCGGACCACATCGGCTGCATACGCGGCGGGCGCTTGTCACGATCGCCAAGACCGTCGCGCCAGTCGTAAGCGGAGACAAAGTTGCCGCCGGGCCACTTGAACATTTTGAAGCCTTCCTCTTTGAAGAGGCGGATCATGCCGGGGTGGAATCCCTGGACGTTATCGGCAGGCATCAGCGAAGCAGTCCCGATATGGAATGTGCCGCTGCCGGCGCCCACGATTTCCAGGCGGGCGTCAGTCGAGTCGGCCGTCGGCGTGAACTTGAACGGGAATTTCTTGTACTCGCCCGTGAGAGCGGGAATGTCGACGGATTGAGAGTCGCTGGCGCCAGATCCCCAGACCAGACGGACCACAACCTTCGCGCCGGGACCGCCGGCAAGATAAACACGGCCTTCGTAAGCCTTGCCGTTGGCCACGCGCAATCTGGTCTGCTGAATGCCGCGGGGGTCGGAGCCGTCAAGCTTGACGCGCGGGCTGTGCGTGCCAACGAACGGCCGCACGGTGTCCATTTCGACAGTTCCTTCCGGTCCCACCGGCCTGAACGGCTCGCCAGGGAAGCGGAACCCGGAAGAGGAATTCGCTGGTGCCGGCTGGGCACTGACAACCGGCCCGGCAAACTTCCTATCGCTCAGCATCTCGGCCCACACACTCGTGGTCGCCGGCTCCATGTATCCGCCGAAAATCATCGGATTGATCGGCTTGCCGCTCCTGGCTGCATCGATCGCAACTTGGATGTTTCCTGCGGGAGCAGCGAACGCCTTCCTCCCTTGCTTCAACATGGCAGCGCCTGCCACCGAAGCTTTTAGAAGCTCACGCCGGTTCATTGGCATGTCGTCTCTCCTTGTCTTCGTTAAGCGCCATCGACGAAAGCGTAGGTTTTCATTCTTGATCGCGTATACCAGTCTATCGCGTATGTGCGTGCTCTCCGAGGAGATTGACCGGCTGACGATTCTCAACCGCCTCAGCACCCTCTCCCGGCCAGGCGTTGGGAGGAACCTCGGGGCGGCACACGCGCACGGGGTGCGCTACGATTTTGGGTGAACAGTGTACGACCCACCCCACAGCGGTACAGCCGGCAGCACGGTCCGTCTGGACGATTCCAAGGCGGTATATCCGACGCCGGACACCTTCTCTGTGCGCGACGGCGCCAACGGACAGCCGCCCGTCGCTGGAGACCGAAGATGAAGCTCGGCCTGGCGATAGCGACAGCGGATGCTCTTCCGAGCGCGTTCGTGGTTTTTCGCGACGATCTTTGCCGCTCCATTGGCCGGTGCGCCGAGATCGGATTCCACGGCGTCGAGTTGGCCCTGCTCGATGCTTCGCAGGCCGATATCCCGCGCATCGACGAGCGTCTGCGCGCCACCGGTTTGGAGATCCCCTGCATCTCCTCGGGCCAGGTCTTCGCCGCGGACCGCCTCTATTTCACGCACCCCGACTCCGCGGTCCGCCAGGCGGCTGTCGAGCGAATCACCGGCATGATCCGTCTCGCCGCCCACTTCGGCGCCAAAGTAAATACTGGCCGCGTGCGCGGCTTCATACACGAAGCAGAGACCGCCGAGACGGCAACGGCGCGCTACCTGGACTGCCTCTGCCGTTGCGCCGACGTGGCGGAGCCGCTGGGAGTGGAGCTGATTATCGAACCGGTCAACCGCTATGAGGTGAACTTTATCAACAACTGCGCGGAAGGCATGCAAATCATCGAGCGCTGCGGACGCAAATGCCTGAAGCTGATGCCCGACCTTTTCCATATGAACATCGAAGACGCCAGTTTTCGCGAAGCGTTCGAAGCCGGCCGCGAGTACATCAGCTACGTGCACGTTGCCGACAGCAACCGCCTCGCCCCGGGCTGGGGCCACATGCCATTCGATGAGATCTTCCAGATCCTTTCGGATATCGGCTACGACGGCTACATCACCGCGGAGATTCTGCCGAAGCCCGATCCCGACAGCGCCGCCGCCCAGGCCGCACGCTTTCTGTTGCCGAGAATCCATAAACCAGCGCCGCCACAGCCTGCCGTCTGAGTGGCTGTGGCAGAGTTGGACGGGAGCTCGCGTTGGTCTGAGATCTTTCTCATGCGGAGACCGCCGGCCAGTTTTCCGCTCGCAGCAGCAACCCAAAGCATAAGTCTTGATAAAATATCACATTAGATATAATCTAGAACTTTCATGGACGCCGAGGCGATTAAACGGTCCTTGGAAAGCAGCGGCTTGCGGTGCACTCCGCAGCGTTACGCCATGATGGCATTCTTGATGAAACACAACAGGCATCCCACGGCTGCGGAATTCTTCGAAGCCGTGAATCGAGTGGATCCGCGCTCTTCAGGGGCCACGACTTATAACAATCTGCGGGACTTGGTACCGGCGGGTTTGGTGCGTGAAGTGGCCGTCGAGGGCCGCGGCGCGCTTCCGGTTAAGTGTCGCAGGCCTGTGGATACCGGATGAATGGCGCGCGCCGGCGAGCGCAGTCGGCGGCGATTGCGCGAATGGGAAAGCCAGGATGGGTTCGCAGTTCGTCACAGTTTTTTTAACTAATTCAAAGGAAGGCAAACATATGGATAAGACACTCACCAACGCAGCGGGGGCGCCGGTCCCCGATAATCAGGAGCAAAACTTGTCAACCGAAATCAAGTGCCCGGTATCGGACGGCGCTCGCGGACACACGGCGGCTGGGGCCACGACGAATGCGGGCTGGTGGCCGAATCAGCTGAACCTGAAGATCCTGCACCAGCACTGCCCCCTGTCCGATCCTATGGACAAGAAGTTCAATTATGCCGAGGAGTTCAAGAGCCTCGACCTGAATGCCGTGATTAAGGACCTCCATGCCTTGATGACGGACTCGCAGGACTGGTGGCCCGCCGACTACGGCCACTATGGTCCGTTCTTCATCCGTATGGCGTGGCACGGCGCAGGCACGTACCGGATCGCCGATGGCCGAGGCGGCGCGGGTGCCGGAGCACAGCGATTTGCGCCCCTCAACAGTTGGCCGGATAACGTGAGTCTCGACAAGGCGCGCCAGTTGCTCTGGCCGATCAAGCAGAAGTACGGCCGGAAAATATCCTGGGCCGACCTTATGATTCTCGCCGGTAACGTCGCATTGGAGTCGATGGGACTCAAGACCTTCGGTTTCGGCGGCGGGCGCGAGGACATCTGGGAGCCGGAAGAAGGCATTTACTGGGGGTCTGAGGGCAAGTGGCTGGGAGACGAGCGCTACAGCGGCGATCGTCAGCTCGAGAATCCTCTCGGGGCAGTTCAGATGGGCCTGATTTACGTGAATCCGGAAGGGCCCAATCAAAAGCCGGATCCAGTCGCCGCGGCACGGGATATCCGAGAGACGTTCGCACGCATGGCGATGAATGACGAAGAGACGGTAGCCCTCATCGCCGGCGGACACACGTTCGGCAAAGCCCATGGCGCTGCCGATGCGAGCAAGTATGTCGGTCCCGAACCCGAGGCTGCCGGCATCGAAGAGCAAGGCCTGGGCTGGAAAAACACCTTTGGCAGCGGCAAAGGCGCCGATACGATCAGCAGCGGGTTGGAAGGCGCATGGACCACCAACCCGGTGAAGTGGGACAACAACTACTTCGACAACCTGTTCGGTTATGAATGGGAACTCACGAAGGGCCCCGGCGGCGCTCACCAATGGACTCCCAAGGACGCATCCGCAGCGGGCACCGTTCCCGATGCCCACGATCCGTCGAAGAAGCATGCCCCGATAATGTTCACCACGGACCTCTCACTGAAGGTGGACCCAATCTACGCGAAGATTTCGAAGCGCTTCCACGAGAACCCGCAGGAATTCGCAGACGCGTTCGCCAAGGCTTGGTTCAAGCTGACGCACCGCGACATGGGGCCTGTTTCGCGGTACCTTGGCCCGCTCGTTCCCGCGGAACCGTTGCTGTGGCAGGACCCCGTTCCCGCTGTGGATCATGAATTGATCGGGGAGCGGGATATTGCCGCTCTGAAGGCCAAGATCCTCGCATCCGGACTTTCCATCTCCCAACTGGTCACGACGGCCTGGGCGTCGGCTGCGACATTCCGCGGCAGTGACAAGCGCGGCGGGGCTAACGGGGCACGCATTCGCCTCGCGCCGCAAAAGGATTGGGAAGTCAACCAGCCGGCCAAGCTGGCCAAGGTTCTTCCGACGCTGGAGGCGATCCAGAAGGATTTCAACGGCGCGCAGTCCGGTGGGAAGAAGGTCTCGCTTGCCGACCTGATCGTTCTGGGCGGCTGCGCAGCCGTCGAGGCAGCTGCGAAGAAAGCCGGCCACGACGTGAAGGTTCCCTTCTCGCCGGGGCGCACGGACGCGTCGCAGGAGCAGACCGATGTGCATTCGTTCGCCGTACTGGAGCCGACCGCGGACGGGTTCCGCAACTATCTCCGCAAGGGACAGGAGGGATTAGCGGCTGAGCTGCTGGTGGATCGAGCGAACTTGCTGACCCTGACCGCTCCCGAGATGACGGTTCTGGTTGGTGGCATGCGCGCCCTGGATGCAAACTTCGGGCAGTCCAAACACGGTGTTTTCACCAAGCGGCCCGAGACGTTGACGAATGATTTCTTCGTCAACCTGCTCGACATGAACACGAAGTGGCAGAAGTCCGCCACATCAGAAGGCGTGTTGGAGGGGCGCGATCGGGCGACGGGCGAACTCAAGTGGACGGGCACTGTCGTCGATCTCGTCTTCGGTTCCAACTCCCAGCTCCGAGCCCTCGCGGAAGTCTATGCGTGCAGCGACTCGCAGCAGGCGTTCGTGTGTGACTTTGTGGCGTCCTGGAACAAGGTGATGAACCTCGATCGCTTCGATCTTGCCTGAGCTCGGCGGAAAAGGGAGCTGTGCGAGCCAACGGTAGCAGGATCAGACCCGCACGTATTTGTTGAACCAGTCAATCGTGCGCTGCCAAGCCAGGTCAGCCGCGGCTTTGTTGTAGCGTTCCGGCGTCGCGTCGCAATTGAAGCCGTGAACGGCTCCCGGGTAGATATAGCCCTCGTGCGGGACGTTTGCTTCTTTCAACGCGCGCTCGTAATCCGGCCATGTGGCTGCCAATCGGGTGTCGAGTTCCCCGTGGTGCACCAGAACCGCGGCCTTGATTTTCGAAACGTCCTCCTTGGCAGGAGGACCACCGTAAAACGGCGCCACGGCTTTTATCCCGGCACCCAGCCGCACGGCCAGCGTATTCGACATGCCTCCCCCGTAACAGAAACCGGTGGCGCCGATCTGGCCCGTGCAGTCAGGACGGGATTTGAGCCACGTCGCGGCGGCCACGAAGTCTTCGGTCATCTTATTGCGGTCCACCTTGGCGAACAACTGGCCGCCATGATAGTCGTCACCGGGAAAGCCTCCGACCGAGGTGAGCCCGTCCGGCGCAAACGACATGAAGTTCGCGAGCGCCACCCGGCGCGCGACGTCTTCAATATGGGGATTTAGACCCCGGTTTTCGTGAATGACGATGATACCGGGTAACTTACTCGGCGTCTGCTCTCGCGTGTCGGCACTGACAGGCCGGACGAGATAACCTCTAATGCTTCCGTTTCCTCCCGGTGACGCGACCGTTTCATATGTAGCCTTGATCCGATCATCGGTTCTGGAAACCTGCTGTCCCAAAGCGTAGTTCGGCATCAACGCCTGGATGATCGCTGACGCCGCCAGCCCGCCCGTAGCAAGCCGCTGCACGCCGTCCATGAAGTCACGGCGACTGATCTCGTTGTGAATAAACAGGTTGTAAAGTTCAATGGCTTCGCGTGGAAGTTTCGGTCTCGTTGGCTGCATTCGATGCCCTCCCTTCGCAAGACTATAGCATTTCCTTGGGATCTGTAGGTTGTAGCGCGGGTAGTGCCTGGGTCGCACGGGGCGCGCGCGTTACTGGCCGGGCGCGGAGGGATCAACGCCGAAGCAATAGCCGTCGTTCGAGCTGGAGGGACTGAAGGAGTATTCGCCGGTGGGCAGATCCCTGACGGTTAAGGCATAGGTAATTAAGCCGGACTCATCGTTCTTCTCGATATCGAAAGGCCATGTCACGAGGCCGCCCCGACGGCCGGGTTGGGACCGGGTCCGCCGGCTGCCGTTGACAGTCGCCAAAGGGAACAGGCTGTAGCTGGCGGGGTCGACTCCTTTGGGCAAGCGGACGACGAACACGAGACTGGAGGCCTCACTTAGACGAACGCGCGATTGGGGGGCCGGCATCTCCCAGTATTGAGTGGAGCCGCTTCTATGCTCGGCGGCTTGATTGCGTTCGAGCGGGGTAAGAACTCTGCCGTTCCAAAAGTAGACCATCCCGATTTCCTCCGGTTGCGAGAGACCGCGCGAGGGCGCCGGAGGCGGCGCGCTGCCGGAGGGTCGCATCAACGTGGGAGGCTGCGGCGGCGAGCCGGCGGATGATCGCGCCAACGTCGGAGGTCGCACCGGCTGGGCTGCGCCTGGGGGAGGTTGCGCTGATGTTGCCGACGGCGGAGTCGAAGGCGCAGGCGGAGGCGGAGGCAGGGTTGCGTCGCCGAAAGTCACCGCCGACACGCCGGGCCGGGGATAATGTTGGAGCTGATTATTCACCAGGAAGTGCATGTCGGTGGCGTCGAGGGACCACCACCTGCCAGTGACGTGCGTGCCGTCATTGAGAATTAGGCTGTTGGGTTGGGCCGGCGCAGGTTCGGGCGCTGCGGCTGCGGGGGCTGCTGCTTTGGGTGGAGGCGGCGCGGTTGCCGGCGCAGGCAAGGAAACACCGAACTGGATGGCCCGAACCTGATGGATATCGATTGTCTGCGACTGAACCCCGACCTTGATGTAAAGCTCCTGGGTGTTGCCGGACTCCACCAACCCCGAGATCTGGCGGCCATCCTTCAGAGTGACGACATCGGCGAAGAGCCGACCGCCGGCCAGCAGGCCGAACTGCCAGAAGATGAGCAGGAGGATTCTTCTCATATCCACCTCCTAAACGACGTTTCGGAGAATGATCCTGAAATCGAACTTGCGTCCAATACATCATGATACTGAGAATCTGAGGTACGCAGCCGACGCGTGCGGCCGGATCCCTCGTATGTATTTGAAAACAGTGGTGGGCCCGTGGCGACTCGAACGCCAGACCTCTACCGTGTCAAGGTAGTTCCGGTCAATCACTTACGAGCACTGACACTGAAAACAAAAGAGTTACGCGCCGAGAAGTTACACCAATCTTGCACCAGTTCCGCACCGGGAGCGTTATTCTGCGCCAGTTTTGCGCCAGTAAAAGGCACTGGTCCGGTTGTGCCAGACCATGAATTTTGGCTCCATCCAGGGTCTCTCGGTCAAAGATGCCGAGCCGATATTCAGTCCTCCGCCGCTGGTGCTCATAGATGTAAAGCTCGATTCCGACGAAGGCGAGAGGCAGGAAGCGGACCTGCCCGATTTCGTCCTTCGAGATGAGGTCCGCCGGCTAATGGCGCGCCTGGATGAACTCAAGGACGGAACGATTGAGCGGATCGAGGTTCGATCCGGTATTGCGCGCCGCATCGTCATCCAGCGTCGGCCGGAGGAGGCGCCGCGATGCTGACGCTCGCCATCCTCCTGCGGCGGGAAATAACCCTCGCCTGCCTGCGTCGGCTCCCGATTCGCATTATGCGAAGTTCCCGCAAATGGGGGGCAACAAGATGAGTGCGACTCCATCCGCGGGGCCATCACCGCGACCGAAAAAGACCTCAGCCTCCATCGCAACGGGATGGAAATCCCGGCTAATCGTTGGCCGGCGTGGACCGCGGGCTGTGGTTGCCAACGCCCTTATCGCGCTCCGGAATGCTCCCGAATGGCAAGGCGTGCTGCATTTCAATGAAAGCTCCCTGACTACAGTTGTAAAGCGCGACCCGCCGTTCCAGAGTCCTGCCGTTGTCCCCTTCAGGTGGGCCGATGAGCACGATGTCTTAACCGCCGCGTGGCTCCAGCATCAGGGTATCCAAGTTAACAAGGAAATCGCGGGGCAGGCGGTAAATACTGTCTCCAGGGAGCATCCCTTCCATCCAATCCGCGACTACCTCGACTCGCCCAAATGGGACGGCGTCAGGCGAATCGACGACTGGCTCACGGTCTACCTTGGCGTCCCTCCATAAGATTACGTTCGGGCCGTCGGCGCCAAGTTCCTCATCGCCGCTGTTGCCCGCGTCTATCAGCCGGGTTGCAAGATGGACACGTGCCTGATTTTGGAAGGCGAGCAGGGTGCGAAGAAGTGCACAGCCCTCCGCACGCTCGCGGGCGCCGATTTCTTCACCGACGACATATCGGACCTTGGTTCGAAGGACTCCGTCCTGCAAACCAGGGGCGTATGGATCATCGAACTGAGCGAACTCGAAGCTATGAAGGGCGCTGAACTGTCCGCGTCAAAGCCTTCATGTCGCGCCAGGTAGACCGCATCCGGCCACCCTACGGGAGACGGGTGATTGAATCGCCGCGTGAGTGCGTCTTTGCCGGCACGGCCAACAAGGAAACTTACTTGAACGACGAAACCGGAGGGAGGCGCTAGTGGCCGGTCAAGTGCGGCGCCATCAACATCGCCGACTTGGAGCGCGACCGCGACTACCTTTGGGCGGAGGCCCGCGAGCCCTTTCAGGCTGGAGATACCTGGTGGCTCGATAATCAGGCGCTGACGCAATCTGCCGCTGAGGAAGTCGCAGAGCGTCACGAACCTGATCCCTGGGACAACCTCATTACCGAATGGCTGAAGACCCCCACGGAACGCCTCGATGCCTTTGGCAATCCGGTCACCGCAATGAGTTCAACTCCCGATTTCGTCACTGTTCCGGACATCATGGCTCACTGCATCGGCAAGGAACCCAAGGCGTGGACGCAGCCAGATCAGAACCGCGTGTCGCATTCGCTGACTGCCAGGGGCTGGAAGCGATACCAGAAGCGAATTGCCGGCCAGCGTATATGGGGATACATCCTGTCACCAGTGTCACCAGTACGGCCTTAGTGAGTGGTGACAACCTATCTGCCGTATCTTCTAGCGTGTCACCAGTGTCACCACTTGTCACCAGTCATTTGATAAAGAGCTTAGGTACGAGGCGTATTACGCACGGAGTTTATAGAAACCCTGTGGTGACGTGGTGACAGTGGTGACAAGGCGACTGAACGCCAGCATTTCACGCCCTCCGCAAGTTGATCAGCAAGAAGCGGCGGCCGCGGGTCGTGGAATCCAACAACTTCGCTTTCGTTAGGCGAATAAAAGGCGGTCAGTGCCGGCCCGGTCGCCGGAGGGCGGACCGGCGCGTCGCGTGGAGGATTCCGCGTCCCGCTCGAACCGCCGCACGATGGCCAGGATCGCCCGCGCCGTCTGGATGCCGACGTAGTGGATCTCTCGGAGTTGGCGATCGGGCACCCAGCGCAGGTCTCCCAGGCAGCGGTAGCCGGCGCCGATCAGCGATCTCAGCACGACGGGCTTGATGCGGATGTGATGTTTGGCCAGGTCCGCCGGGTCGTCGAGCCGGATATCCATCCAGGCCGGCCTGTCTGGGCTGCCAGGACGGGTGAGCTCACCGAAGCACTCCTTCTGGCCCGCCAGGAAGCCGATGTCGTGGGCCTCCCGTGCAACCGCCAGGAGCGCGGTGTGCAGGGCGCGTCGCGTGCAGACGACTTTGTTCCCACGGGGCGGGTTCACGCTCGAAATGGCACCGGAGACGAGGTGCTCGGCGATCCGGTGATCTAGTTCGCATGGCATGTGGATTTCCGCTGCTCCTGGCCGCCAGCATACAGCATCGCGCGCGGCCAAGTGGATTCCTGAATCTCCTGTTGCCGGGCGGAGGTCGCCGCCGAAGCCCAGATCCGCGCCGGACACCCGGACCTTGAAGGGCTGTGTCGGGCACTGGCGGATTAGTGGGCGGAACCCCGGTTGCTGCGAGCCCGATAAGGAATGGCCCCTGTTGCGCCACGTTTGGCCCACGTTCGCTTGAAGGGCGACGGCTTGGCGTATGAGCCAAGGCTGCCGTGAATTGGGCAGGGTGGGCACGAATCGGGGCCAGAAGCAAGAAAGAGCCCGCCGCGGCCGGAGCCGGGCGGGCCAGGAAGGGGGCGTTCGCTATTACTGGTTGATGCGGTAGGTCCGTTCTCCGCCCTCGGGCTTGAAGGACTCGACAGTGAATCCGGCCTTCTTCATCGCGCCGGCCATGAACCCGCGGACGGTGTGCTTTTGCCAGCCCATCTTGTCCATGATTTCGGCCAGTGTCGCGCCGTTCTTCCGCTGGAGCATCGCAACGACCTGGGCCGTCTTGCTGCCTTCGCGCGGTGCGGTAGCTTCGCGTGCCTTCGCAGCCGTTTTGCTCTTGGGAGCGTTTTTCGGCGCAGTGATTTTCCTGGCTGCCTTACCCCTGGCTGTCCGTGCGCCACTTTTGGCCTTGCGTTCCGCTTTCGGCTTCTCGGGTTGATCCGCTTGCGGCTTCTCAGGCTCGCCCAAGCCCTGGATGCGCTTCCAGATCCGAGTGACCGCCGTCTTGCGGTCCGTGAAGCGCTTCACCGGGGTAACGCCCGGCAGGCTGTTCCAAATGGCGACCAGGCGCTCCGTCGGCCAATTGGCGGCCAGTTCTGCAAGTTCCTTCTCACCCGCCTACCGGGAGGCTCGCCGGGCCGCATTCGGGCAAGCCATCGCGCGGCTCCAGCAAGGAACCTCGGCGGCAGCGACCACTCTGCTGAAAACGCTGATTGATCCGGGCAGGCCAGCATCGGTCAAGGTACTGGCTGCCGAGGCCATCTTCAATCACGCGGCGAAAGCCATCGAGATTGAGGATATCGAAGCACGCGTGTCAGAGCTGGAACGCGCGGCCGAACAGGTGAAGTCTCCACGGAGGTGAAACGAATCACGAGTGGACGGAGCACGAATCGACCGCTGTGCAGGCGCTCACTTGTGCGTTGGAGCAGGAAGCGCAGCGCGCTGGATATCGCTCGATGGCTGGATTCCAGCGACGCCAGTGCAAGCTGCCGAATGCGTTGGAGGCGGATACGGGCCGGAGGTAACGAACATGATCAGCAGAAGTCTCACTCGGCGTTTGAAAGATCTAGAATTCCACTTCCGACCGGCTGCCGAGCCGGTGATCGCCCAGATCATCTACGTCTCCCCGGACGGAAGCGAAGAAGACGGAGGCCGGTTCACCATTCCGAACAGTGGGCGGCAAACTGGAAGCACCTGGCTTGCCGGCGGCGGGCGCTGCGGCTTGGCTGGTCGGCCGTATCGCGAAGGACACGGATGAAGACGATACTCAGCAGGTTGCGGCGGCTGGAGCGGCGGACGCTACGGCGTCGGTTTGTCGGTGTCATTCGTTCATGGTTTCGCTTCTTCCCCGTCGTCAACGGGCTTGGACGGATGGAGTTTGCGTATCTCTTTGGCTCCCTTCTCGGGATTCTCAGGCGTGACCTTGATCCCAGTTGCCATGGGTCCGGCGGTCCATTTGAAGTAATAGGTTTTGCCCGCCTCCGCCTCAAACCGGGCCCGCTCGTTTTCTTTCTGCCTGGCTTGATTGAGGGCCGCCCCGGCGGACATGATGACGCTTCCGTAATACTCCTTGGGCAATCCGGAGATCACAACAGTCCCCGGCGGCACTTCCATGAATGCGTATTCGCTGTTGAGGAGTTTGGCGAGGTGAGTGCCGTTGATATACAGCTCGTCGTGTGAGGACGAGCCGGTAAATCTGTACACGCGGTAGATACAGACGATGGCTTTGCCGCTGGATGGCGCGGGCAGCGCCGCGGGAGTTTTGGAATCCTGTGCGACGCACACGGGCCCGGTGAAGAGAAACGCTATCGCACTGAATTCGAGCAGAAGGCTTGCGAGTGACCTGCAAGCTCCCCTGGGGCAAAACGCTGCGACGCCACCAAAAACGCTGTTACGCATTGGAACGCTCCTTTCCCTAGGTTCGGAATCTGGTGAGCAGTATAGCAGGTTGCGCCCACACTGACCACGACCATCTCCGGCGCCGGAACCGCATAGTTTGTCCACTCCGCGAGCGCCGCGCCGCTCACCTCGTGGTCTACCAGCAGTTCCGGGGTGACGACCACGTATAGCGTTTTCGTTGTCGGCTGGGGAACCGGCACGGCGTCGCCGGTCTCCACTCCCGTTATGGGGACCTTGGGCCTGGTGATCAGCAGATTGGGGACGGGCTCGCACGGATCGGGTTCGCACGCGGTGAACAGGAGAGCCTTGGGGAGACGTTCGCACGTTTCCTCGGGATCACCCCGCGCGAGCTTCGCGCGCAGTTGCATCGTCGGGCGGCCGGCCAGCCGGCGGAATAGCTAATGGGATGGTCCGCCGCAGGAGCCGTTGGGCAAGATTCCGGTGTAAATCAATTTGGGCCCGGCGAGGGACCGGCAAGGCTATGATTGCCTGGGCGTTCGAGGATTTCGCGAACTTCGGGTTGACGGAGCGGTCCCGGCATGGCTGGATGCCGCGCGCCAAAAACGCGCGCGGTAAGGTGTGTCTGTGAAGTCGCGCGAGAATAAGCCGGTCTGCAATTCTTCTGTTCCAGGAAGAGGCGGGACTGGCCCCTGCCCGATCCACCGAACTCACTCGGGCAAGGCGGGATAGAGAGAATAGCCCCAATGGAGGCAGTTGGATGTACAATCGAGAGTGGCCAGGAAGCGAAAAAGGAAATCCTCGCTCATTAATGCGGCGGCCGGCCAAGGGCGGCGGCATAGTCTGGATCGTGTGGCATACACCCATGCCCACATATCGCTCGTGGAATCTCTTGCTTACGAATAAGATAGGCATTTCTGCAACATGCTCGACGAAAGGAACGACGATGATCTCTCGAAGTCGGATATTTGCTTGGGGGCCAATTCTGAGCATGATTCTGTCGGCTAATGTCTACGCCCAAGTACAAAACGCAATGTCGACTCAGGACCGGCAGGAGTACCTGCAGAAGCTCCAGCAGATTCTTCCTAGTGATCCATACTTCGATGCTTGGCTGAAGAATACTGGCACGTTGCCGCCGGACTTCAACGCGCTGTTCAGGCAAAACAGCCTGCCCGATCCGTTGAAGTTTCTGAATGGGCGTACCGTGCGCACCGCAGCCGAGTGGCCGGCACGCAGGGAGGAAATCGAGAGTCTCTCCCAGAAGTATGTCTGGGGTACCTTTCCGCCGAAGCCCAAAATCGATCGCGCAATCATGCTCGATGAGAGACACGAGGATGGCTACACGGTACGCAATCTGCGCTTGGAGTTCGGTCCAGAGTCCAAGGGAACGATGCGAGTGCGTGTGATTATTCCCGACGGGTCCGGACCGTTCCCGGCATTGATAGCTAATACTACTGTGTTATAAACGGAGCGAGCAGCAAAAAGGACAGCAGGGGAGTTGCTGGAGCAGGGCTCGGGCGATCCGGATGCGGAGCGTGGCGATGGACTGTGGGTTATGCCGTTCGGCGCGCACGCG
>Ga0208189_1000622_pt1 | contig 18511 bp, 22 predicted proteins | sample June2015DPH_10_5_FD_184702 | JGI IMG/M metagenome (GOLD analysis project Ga0208189, IMG submission 184702) | Peatland microbial communities from SPRUCE experiment site at the Marcell Experimental Forest, Minnesota, USA - June2015DPH_10_40... | ecosystem: Environmental > Terrestrial > Soil >... | reverse complement strand
GGCGATAGCAAAACGTCATTCGGGAGATCATGAAAGCGCTTTTCAATCGTCGCTCTGAGGTCACGATTGAACGCCTGCACTTGTTTGTTGAGGACATCCTGGGTAGCGCTGCTGGTAGCGTTCAGCCGATCCAGAGCTGCGTTCAGCTTCACCAACTCATCGTGGCTGAGTTTCGCATTCAGGGCCACGTAATCGTTGGCGTTGTAGATTGGACCGGTACATTGGACCATTTCATAGGTCCAGTTTTCGGTAGAGTCTATCGAAGTATGCGTGAGCTGACCCTCGCACACGTACCCACCCCGGCCCATTCTTACGGACTGGTTCGGTTCCGCGATGGGCCGGATTTCTTGTGCTCGTAGAGCTCCGGCAGTCAGCAATGAGAGTAGTGCAAGAGACGCTGACCATAATGTGAAATGGGCCGTCTTCCTGATCTTGCTCATAGCGGTTACACACCTCCCCACTACGCAGCATGACAGAAGCCGAAGACAGATGTCTGCCCACTTAGGAACACTCTCCTGTATTGATTTGCTCATTCCCAGCATGTATGTCCCCGTCGCAAAACCTGGATGAGCTATTTTGACCAAACGTGTGAGCAGTACGGAACTGAAACAGGATTCACTCCAGGATATAAGCAGTGTGCTACGAGGGCTCCGGCTGATTGAAATCACCGCCTGAAAGGTAGCAGGGAAAAGGAAGATAGATCATGGGAGCGCATTGGATTTCGAGGCGGCGTCAGGGCCTATAGGTTAACGATTGTTGGTTCAAATTACAGCGAGCCGGTGGCTTCCCCTAAACGAGTCAGACGGGGAGCGAAGTCAATCCGGAGCTGAAAGGAGGTTGCCATGTTACTGATTCTGCTGATTGTCGTTTTGCTGCTCGTGTTTGGCGGCGGCGGAGGCTATTACGGATATCGGAGATGGGGTTCGGGCGGAGGCATCGGGATCGTGGGGGTGATCCTGATCGCTCTGGTGCTCTTGTACCTGTTCGGCGGATTGCATCTGTCCCTTTGAGCTTCGATCCGAAACCGAGGTTAGAGTGTGCATACGTGGCCGCGCACGATAACAAGTATCCAAGGGCAGATTCGAGGAGGGGAAATGGCTCCTGACTATGACTTGTCGAACCTCGAGACCTCTCAGGCCGACCTGTGGATTTATCTCCAGGTCAATGCCATCTTCAGCCAGATCATGGCTGATCAGGCCGAGCGCCTGGGCTTCCCCCTCGTTGTAGGGGACTGCATCGTTTCAGCCGTAACAGAGAAGCCGCAGGCGATATTCAACAATGGGAAACGGGGAGCGGGCCGCTGGGCCCGCCTCAGAAAGCAGAATTAGGAGGATTAGATCATGCCTTTAATGCAAATCTTTATTGCCCTGATCGTGGTTGGGGTTCTTCTCTGGCTCGTCAACAGATTCATTCCGATGGCGGGCTCCATCAAGTCGATCCTGAATGCTGTCGTAGTCATTTGTGTAGTCGTGTGGCTCCTAAATGTCTTTGGACTCCTGCATTCCATCTCCGCGATTCACATCGGGCATATAGGATGAGGCTGGTCTTGGTTTATGGCGGGAGCGCGATTCGTGGCTGGCGCATCCCTGGATTGCGAAGGCTGCGCAGGGGTTTGACAAGTGCGCGGCGGGGTTTATGTGTCCCTTGCGGATGGGTGGCTTACCGGCCACTAATCGTGCGCGCATATAGGAAGATTGGAATTTCGTAAAGCAAGATTTTGTGGAAGGGCAAGTTACGCTCCTCCTGCCCTCCCCAAGCCACCGAGGCGCCGAGGCGACCGACACCGTCCGGTGGTCCACTCGGCCCAAAATCGCTCCGCATCCCGTCTTGCGGGACACCCGTAGCGTGGCCGACTGACGACAGTCGGTCACCCCACTGGCGCGCTGGAATTCTCCCAGCAGGTTGAATAGCATCAGGATGCTCAGGAAGGCTGCCCCGGTGGGGGAGAACTCCTTCAGGCAGAAATCATCAGCGGCCAAGTCCGACTTCAACTCCTCAATCCGCCACTCCATCCCGCCTCCCGGGGCCCGCTGGTTGTAGTCGCGCCAGATCTCTTCCGGTGGGTCCTCCAGGTTGGTCACTCAGACGCGAAACACCTAACCGGGAACCTCGAACAATTTACGGCCCCGCGAGTGCTTGCCCTCCTGAATTATGCCGACTCGCTGAGAAGCGGGGCATAAGGAGCCCCGCTTCTCAGCCATCGATCACTGCTCGTCCTACTTTCACACCGAATGCCTCACGCCTTACGGCGCAGGCACGTTAATGACGGTGTTTACCATGGTGACCGATGCGGTTAGGCCCAACGCTCTCCCGTTCAGCACCGTGAGCGTGGTGTAGCCGGCAGTAGAGAATGTGACTCCTGCCGGAGCGATTATGGTTCCCACCATAGTGCCGCCCCCTGCTCCGTTAATAGTCGCGGCACTGCCGACGTGCCAGAAGACGTTCTTGGCCTGCGCGCCGTTGATGAGTAGAACGCTGCGAGGAGACGTATCCCCAACGGTGAGTCCCGCCGCCGTCTGGAAGACCCAAACAGCATTGGCATTACCTTGGGCGTCGAGTGTGAGAGGTCCACCCGTTATATCAAAGGTGGCTCCCGCGGACTTATAGACACCGGGATAAAGGGTTAAATTGCCTAGGTGACCGGCGCCTGGATCCGTACCTCCTGGAATCGAAGCGGGGGAAGTGTTGTTCCACGCGGTAAGCGCGTCGGCTGCGGCCGCGGCTGCGATCGCTGCGGTGACAGCAGTTCCTTCATTAGGACACGTCACAGTGGGAGGCGGGGGAGCAGTATATATCCCTCCCGTGACGTCTCCTATATTAAGCGTAGTTTCGGTATATATACATCCTGATGGCGGGACGTACGGGACGAGGTGATCGTGGAACCCAGTCAGCTTGGTCGAAGCACCTGTGGTCCCAATATCCCCATTGATCACGGTATAAATTCCCGTGTTTGTCATCCCGGCGCCACCCCCAAAACCTCCGAAAGGCGCGGCCGCTCCAAGGGGCACGGCAGCTATACATGCCTTCGTCCCTGTTGTGAAGCTCCATACATCGTCACTTGCCAGTGCATTGCCTGCCAGGTCGGTGACCCCGGTCGTGATCGTGGCAGTGTAGGGGGTGCTGGCTGCGAGATTGAGCGCGGGTGTGAAGGTTGCGATTGTACCTGTTACGTCTAGTGAGACTGCTCCAATGACGGGCGCACTGGCAGGTCCAGTCACCGTGAAGGTCGCTGTGTTGATCGTTGCAGGGTCCATTGCCTTACTGAAGGTTGCGTTGATGGCCCCGTTGATACACACCCCTGTGGCACTACTCGCAGGGTTCGTGGACTTCACTGTGGGCGGGGTGGTGTCTAGCGCCGAACCGGCCGTAAAGGTCCAAACATAATTACTTACCAAATGATTGCCCGCCAGGTCGGTTACCCCGGTTTTAATCGTGGCAGTGTACTCCGTACTGGCTGCGAGACCAGGGGCGCTTGGCGTAAAGGTTGCAGTATTGCCAACCGCTGCGTAGGTCACCACGCCTGATACTGGTGCACTCGTTGACGTTACCTGTAGGGTGAATTGTGGTGGTGTGGTGATCGTTGAAGCGGCCATCGCCTTACTGAAGGTTGCGGTGATAATCTGGTTGAGGGGCACATTGATGGCAGCAGGAGGGCCAGTCAGAGGGATTGTGGAAATCACCGTGGGTGGGGTGACGTCTTTGGTCGCACCGGTTTCAAATGTCCATACATAGTTGCTTGGCATTGCAGTGCCCGACAGGTTCTGGACCCCGGTTGTAATGGTGGCAGTAAATAAGGTAAGGGGTGCCAGATTGCTTGCAGGTGTAAAAGTTGCAATGTTGTTTGTAGTATCGTAGGTAATTACCCCGCTTACGGAGGTTGCGCCAGGTCCGGTTAGCGTAAAAGTTGAGGCGCCGATGGTTGCAGCTTTCATCGCCTGGTCGAACGTCGCGGTGATTTTCGTGTTGAGCGCAACACCCGTAGCTTTATTGAGAGGGGTTACGGCGGTCACCCAGGGTGGCGTGGGGGTCGAACCTGTTTTAAAGCACCATGTAAAGGGCAAGAGGTACTCGAGTCTTTGGCCGTTCACATCTGTCACGCCGCCTGTAATCGTGGCAGTATAGTAGGTATTGGGTTCGAGATCGCTTGACGGTGTAAAGGCCGCCCACGTCCCGGAGCAGTTGACTGTTCCTGCTACGGCTCCACGATCTCCTCCATGTTCCGACCACTCAGAATCCCACCCCTCCCTGTCTTCCTTCAGGGCGAAGGTTGACGTGGTAACCGTTGAACAGTCCAACTCCTGATTGAAGGCTGCCGTGAGCACCTGATCGATAGGCACGCCTCTGGCGCGATCTGTGGGGACCGTGGAAATCACCTCAAAACGGGGTTTCTTGCCGTCCGCCCACAGCGCAGACGCGACTAAAAAAACGGCCGCCATTGTGGCAAAAATCCGGTAAATTTCTTTCTTCATCGTTGCCTCCTGAATTATGCCCACGCACTCAGATGCGGGGCATTCGGACTGACCGGCCTCAGCGTTGGTAGGAGCGTTCTCGGCTCTCGACCGCATCCGGCCACAAAAACGACCGGTAGGAGTGCCATAAAGCACAGCTTGCTAACTTTCCATGTGCCCATTCGTGACCTCTCTCTGTTTGGTCACACGGCGTCTCCACCCCGGCCGGGTGACAGTGCTAACATTAACACCCTAGTACCACACCGACGCATCCTATCGAATCGGGTTCTGACCTGTCTGTTCAAAAACGCACGCCCGTTTGTTCACAATTGCTCAGGCCACTTAAGCGGGAACCCGGCACGCCGTCCACCATTCCTATCGGCTGACCATGGAGGAAACTTGAATCTGTCTTTCCGGATTCAAGGGACGGTGGTTTCTCCACGGCGCGGTGTGGATCCCGAACAGCGCTATTCGTAAACCTCCATTTATGCACTTCGCAGCGCAAAGCCTCCGATGCGGATGACCGGCACGTTGAACTGCCAGCCACCGCGTGACCGTAGGGTTGTGCAATTTTGAGCAGACTGCCGATGCAGAATTTGTTGCACTGTGAGGCTACGCCCTTGGGCGTGCCGGATGAGCCTGCCTGGGGGTAATTCGCTGGATAAATCTGGACCTTTTGCGACCGTCGAGGGTATCAGTGAATCTGAAAGTCGCTTACGCTCTGCTCAAAGAGGCATGCTCTGCATGGGCAGAAGACCATGCCTCTAGCCAGGGTGCAGCGCTGGCGTTTTACACAGTCTTCTCGCTCGCTCCGGTCCTGATTGTCGCGATTGCGGTCGCGGGTCTGGTGTTCGGGCAAAAAGCGGCGGAGGGTGAATTCTCACGGCAACTCCAAGGCTTGGTGGGTGAGACGGGTGCAAGAGCCATTCAAGCGATCATCCGGAGCGCGAATCGGCCCGCGCTTGGCGTCATTGCGAGCACATTTGGCATCGGGACCCTACTGGTCGGTGCGTCAGGCGCCTTTGTTGAGCTCCAAGACGCGCTCAATAAGATCTGGAGAGTTCAGCGGAGATCAGAAAGTATCTTGTTGGGCGTGATTCGAGAGCGGTTTTTGTCGTTCGGCCTGGTTCTGGGCCTCGGCTTCCTGTTAGTGGTGTCACTCGTTGTGAGCGCCGCGCTGGGGGCCGTGGGAAATTTCATAGCACCTCTGCTTCCCTGGCCTGTATTCTTGTTGGAATCGGTCAATTTTCTCCTCTCGTTGGGTGTGATTGCGCTGCTACTCGCGCTGATCTTTAAGTATCTGCCGGACACGGAAATTGCCTGGAGTGATGTGTATATCGGTGCGGCAGTTGCGTCACTACTTTTGACGATTGGCAAAGCGCTGATCGGGTTGTACCTCGCCAGGTCCACCGTGGCGTCAGCATACGGAGCAGCGGCGTTCCTCGTCATTATCCTCACTTGGGTTTATTACTCAGCACAGATTCTCCTTTTAGGCGCGGAAGTCACGCACGTCTACTCCTACAAGCACGGCTCGCGGGCCGAAGGAAGTCCTGTGCATCGATAGCCGGAGTAGTGCTGACCCCGCAAGGCGGGGTCAGCACCGCGGGAAAACGACAAACGTGCCGACCCCGCCTTGCGGGGTCGGCGCTACTGAATCGGGCAATCGATCGAATCTCTGGAGAGGAAAAGGCGAGCAAGCTAAACAGAAGTCAGGTTCCTCACGGAAGGGCAGCACCATCAGGCGCTACCACCGCGGGAGGGGTCTTGCTTAATAACTGCCGGTAAACGACTCGCAAAGTAGCGAGAACCGGAACCGAAAGAAAGCTGCCGGCTATGCCTGCGATAGAGCCGCCCGCCAGGACTCCGAAGATGACCAGCAAAGGATGTAGCTTCATGCCGGCGCTGAGCAAATGCGGTGACACAACATAATCCTGGAAAAAGCGGAACGCGACAAGGAACGCGAAGAGTCCGAGCAGGTGGTGGGAGCCGCTTAAGCCGGCAACGAGCAAGACGATGATGGCTCCAGCCAGAGGACCCACCATGGGAACAAATTCCAGAGGGAAGGCGATAGCCGCCAACAGAATCCCATACGGAACGCCCATGATCGAGAAGAAGAGTCCATAAGTCAAGGATGCCACGACTCCCAACAGCACCAACGCCCGCATGTATTGTGCAAGCAGCAGGTGCAGGTCAGCGGCAATTCTCTCCACCATGTCGCGGTGGGACCCTTCGGCAAGAAAGCCCAGCACGGAATTGCGCATCTCCCGCCCATCTTTCAAGAAGAAGAAACTGAGAATCGGAACCAAGACGATAAAGATGAGGCTTCCAGCGCGCGAGATGACCCCCAAGGCAGCATTCGGAAGCAGTGCCAGGAGATCTCGCGAATGATTGGCCAGTTGCTTTTGCACCGTCGAAATGACAGTGCTCTTCAGCGTCTGAGCGGAGGGTGAAACGGCGGGCGCGACCGGAGGCTCTAATTTCGAAAGGAGCTCTGGGAGCCTGGCTGCCAGTGCGTTCGCTTGGTGGACTACACGAGAGCCGATCGCAATTCCAATGACAATCAGAAACCCGACCAGCGCGAGGTAGACGAAGGTGAGCGCCAGCACCTTTGACCGCCCCGGTAGCCGTCGATCAAGAAGCTTCACCAGTGGCCAGAGCAGGTAGGCGAACAGCAGTGCCACAAAAAAGACAAACAAAGTCTCGCGAATGAGATACAGCAGTCCCACCACGAGGAGAATAAAAACCGCTGTCCAGGTGTAACGCGCGGCGCGACGATCAAGACCAAGCAAGATTCTGCCCCCTCAATTACCCAGACCACCTTCCGGACATGCTGTGCTCTACCCCCGTGGACCCAACAGGTGCATTTGCCGTTTTCTTCCCTGTCCGCACGGCCTTCCCCTTATCTCAGGCGGGTCGGTGTCCACTACTGTTTAGCTCGAAGGCGGTGGATCGCCGCTCAGTTTTTGAGAGGTCCTCCCCTTCAAATAAGGCCTCACCCGCTGTATCGTGTATTCACCGAAGCGTGCCAATCGTGGAATGGGACGAGGATCATCCGATAGGAGGTTTGAGATATGGATGAGCGAAGGGCGCGAATCGGCAACCAGCTTGACGAAGGCCGTGAGCGGAACGGCCAACAGTAATCCCATGATTCCCCACAGCCAGCCCCAGAACAGCATGCTGATGGTCACCGCCACGGGTCCGAGCAGAAGACGAGAGCCGACCAATTTGGGAATCAAGAAGTCCGCGGCGACCAAATGAAAAAGAAGGATCGTGATCGCAATGGTGATGAAGGGACCGAGGGTGTTGAACTGGAGGAGAGCCGCCGCCAAGGGAACTGCGGCGGCCAGCAGGAGGCCGAGAAAGGGAATCAGATTCAGAAACGCACTCACGATCCCCAGCGTCACGGCTCCCTTCATTCCGAGAACCAAGAATACCACCGACGTACCTGCGGCCATGATGGATCCGACGATCAGGTTCCCCAGCACAAATCCGCGGATCATATTGCCAAGATTACTGACAAACTTCGGGACGTCCATTTTGTCTTGGAACATGTTGGTGAGGCGAACAGACATCCGATCTTTTCCGGCCAACATGAAAAACACCAGGAAGGGAAGCACCCCGGCCATGATCAGGACACCGGATATCGATCCGACGCCTCGAACCAGAAAACCCGGCCAGTTCATCGGCGCTGGTTTAACCGTCACCTCGGTCCCGTGCTTCGGGCCTTCCACTAGTGGAGTTATGGACTGGGCGTTTTTCTCAAAACGCTCGAATTTGCTGACGAGGGGAGCCATGGCCCGTTGAATTCGGTAAGCGTAGCTGGGAAACTCGTCTGCAAAAGCAGATGCCCTGTTATAGAGGACATAGGTCAAAATCCCCGCGAGAAGCATGAAACACACCACAACTAATCCTGAGGCCAGAACCCGTCCCAGGCCGATCTTCGCCACTCGCACAACCAGAGGGTCGACCACGATGGCAAGAAATGTCGCCAGGACAATGGTGATACACAACGAACTGGCAAAGAAACAAAACGCCAGAACGATAGTCCCCAGGATGAGGCCCAAGAACAGCGCAATTTGTTTCAGCCACTGTTGCGCAGGATCGACGCCAGGGGTCAGGAGTGTTGGAGAGTTCAAGAAGAGCTCCTATGGTCTTCAGAGCCGGTACAGTGACTCACTTACCGGCCCGCCATCCGTTAACCACGCCCTAGAGAGTTGCGACCCTTTCATCCCCAGGGCGGCTGATGTTAGTAGGGGCGCCACGGACCCCGCTCATCCAAGTGGCGGCTTCTGTACATTCATCTCTGGTGGGCGGGTAGATCAGAGCCAGCCCATCACGGCAAGCATCGGCGTGACGTGTGAACTGACCCTGGTTCATCAGGATGAAGTCAAGGGCCTGACCCAACTGATCAGACTGGAATTTATTGCTGAAACGTATCCCACTTGGGTGAGCCGGAGAAGTCCACGTCCAGTAGTCGCACACCAGATCCTGTTTACCCCCGGCTCCAACCGACCAGACGCTCAGGTAATCCAACGAAGTTCCAGGTTCACATCGGTATTCAACCCGTGCTGAACATGGGCTGCTGACTTTCATCAAGTCTTCCCAGGCTAGAATCACTGCAAACTTAAGGGCCTTGTCCAATTCCATGTTGAGTCTCCCTCACGAACGAATCACTTCGCTGGCCTTGGAATCACGCGCTGGCGAAGAGATCGGCCAGATGTCGCCTCTAAGAAGTTTGTTTGGGCCGAAGACGCGTCGGCAACGAGTTCGGTGATCTTATATTTCACGTCGCGCGAAACCACCGTGCATGGGCCGAGTATCCGGACATGGGCGGTGGCTTCCGAAGCCGTCTGCAGCCACATTCCGCCGACATCGCCGTAGCGCAGTGCGATGCGCACGTCTCGGACCCACCAAGAGGGAGCCTTCGCCGGCTGGCCCTCGGTGCGACGAAGCAAGTAGGTGTTGGCATCGACCCAGATGTTCCCGCGCAGCAGATTCTTGTCTTTGCGCCTGGGAAGCAACTCGAGGACGTAACAGCGTTGGCCGCTTACCTCTTCCTCGCGGATGAAGCGGAAATCGTAATTGTCCGGCGAGATGTCGGTGGCGCCGTAATCCTTCGTGACTTCCGCTTCTTTTGCCAGCATGCGGCCAATAATCATTTTTCCCAGACCGCTCCCGTTAATCTGCTGAATGGTGTACTCCTTGGAGTCCGGGGGGACGAAGCTCACATCGGCAACCACTTCGGACTTGGTTGCCTGCCTTTCTTTACCATACAGCTTGTATTCGCGGGTGACGATGTAAGGACGAAGGCGGGCCCGGTTCTCAGCCCGGGCCTGCGCCATGCTGGCGACGATGGTTTCCGCAGTTGGGACCGAGCTTCCGGTCTGCGCCGATGCGGTCGCCATTGCGAAGACGAGATAGAGAAAAAGCAACCACGAGGTTTGTTGTCGCGCAGCCAGGTAGGAAAAGCTCCGTCCTGCTTCGCGAATCTTGGACCGCCAGTATTGCGGCATAGGCGCACCCTCCGCGATCATTCGACGGGTCTTCGCCCTTGGATGACCCTAACCAACGCTACGGCGACGGCCAGCAGGCCCTGAATAAGAGGAGCAGCAGGGCTAAATCTTGCCGACCTCTAAGATTTGGCCTGTTCGGCCGCCTCACGAAAAAGACCTGCGACCGGCGAGCAGGTTCCACACCAACCAAACCACTGCAACCACGAGCAATATGTGGATGAGGCCTCCGCCAACGTGAAAGCCAAAGCCTAGCAACCACAGGATTACCAGAATCGCAAAAACTGTCCAAAGCATGTTGCTCCTTCCCCGTTGGCAACCGCCTCTCAGCAGCACCTGGCTGTCAACTCGGGCACATCCTTTATAGCTTGGGGTCATTCGCGTGTCAGTCCCATACTGCTCACACGTCTGGTCAAAATTGCTCATCCCGGTTAATGACGGGTAACTACAGGGTGGGGTCGGCGGAAATTACGAAGGCGTGGACATGGGCACAGGCACGCGTGCAATCTTTGCATAGCTGAGAGAGGGGTGCTTTTGGGCTACTCACCCGTTGCGCAGGCACCGCGCGCGGGGTGGAATCCGGGTTTCTGACTCGAAGCAGCTTCAGCTTGGCATCTGCCATTGTTGGATTCGGAACGCCCTAAAACCGCACAATCTTGTTGCGAAGGGCGTAGCGAATCAGGCCGCTCAAGGAATGGGTATCGAGCTTGTGCATGATGTTGCTTCGGTGGGTTTCTACCGTGTGAACGCTGACCCCCAAGGTGGCCGCGATCTCTTTGTTACTCTTCCCCTCTGCCAGAAGCTGGACAACTTCTCGCTCGCGAGGGGTGAGAAGGTCACGAGAGCGGTTCCTTCTGCCGGTTGTCTTACCCCCATTCAGGTAACTCTCCACTACGACCGTGGCTACCTTGGATGAGAAAAAACCTTTGTGCCGGCTAAGCGCCGCCACGCCCTCCACCAAGTTTCGTCCTGCGTCGGACTTCAGGACGTAGGCACGAGCGCCTGATTCGACCACTCTACGTATTAACTGTTCGGACTCATGAAGCGTCAGGATAAGCACCTCGGTTCTGGGGAGGGCTCTCAGGATCTGCCGCGTGGCTTCCAAGCCATTCAATTCCGGCATGCTGATATCCATCACCACAACGTCGGGCTTCGTCTGTTTTGCCAGTTCAAGAGCCTCCCGGCCGTTGGCCGCCTCCGCACAAACTTCCCATTCGGGACGGACTTCCAGAAGGGCTCGCATACCCTTCCGCACGACCTCGTGATCATCCGCCACCAGGATACGAAGCGTTTTCACTTAACGACCTCGGGAGTCGGGATCACCACTCGGATGGTCGTGCCTCGGCGGCTTGAATCGATTTCCAGCCGACCCCCGAGTTGTCTGGCTCGTTCGCTCATGCCCATAATGCCCACTCCAAGCTGTCCGCTTTTCTGATTGCCCGAGTGGAGGGCCTTCTCGGGCATCCCCTGGCCTTTGTCCGTTATTTCTAACTTCACCTCAGTCGCGCGCCGCGAAAGCCGTATGCTGGCTGTCACACTTTTGGAGTGACGGTGGACGTTCGTAAGGCCCTCCTGCACTACGCGAAAAAGGGTCGTCTCTACTTCCTGGGGCAGCCGGCCAAAATTGGGAGAAACTTTGAGATCGACCTTGATTCCGCTTCGCTCGGTGAACCCCTTAACGTACCAAGCTAGGGCTGAAGCCAAGCCATCTTCATCCAGCAGTGGCGGGTGTAACAAGTAGGAGAGGGTACGCATCTCGTTCAAGGACTGCTCTGCCACCTCAAGACTTCCAGACAGAGCTTGGCGCGCTTTCGGATTAAGCCTGCCAGCCGACCTGTGCGCCAGGGTGAGGTTCGTCACCAAACCGACGAGGTTCTGGCCTATGGCGTCGTGGAGTTCCCGGGCAATGCGCCGCCGCTCCTCGTCCTGCAACTGCAGCAGACGTGTGGAAAGCCCGCGGAGAGCCTTTTCACCTTGCTTGCGTTCGGTGAGGTCTCGCATGACGGCCAACACACAGCTTGATCCCGTCCCATCAGCAATTGGGACCGCATAAGACTCCGCCCACCTCCGCGTGCCTTTGAGCCCGACAATCTCGAATTCTAAATTGGCTCTTTTGCCGCTGCAAACTCCCTGCAAGAGAGCTTTGAACGCCGCCCGGTGCTCGGGAGCAATCAAGGGGAGGACTGACTTTCCATTAACTTCGGCAAAGCTCCCAGCCTCGATCATGGTCAAACCCGCCGGGTTCATTTGAAGGAGGTCGCCGTTGCACGCGACTCTCGCGACACATTCCGGCTCGGCTTCAACGATGGCACGCAAGTGGCTTTCACTTTGCCGTAGCGCCTCCTCAGCCTCCTTGCGCCGGGTAATATCAATGATGGTCCCTAAGATGAACGGTTGGCTGCCTGCCTCCCCTTCGATCAGATTCTCGTTAACCAGAACCCAGACCGGGCTGCCATCTTTTCGCTTAAGGCGCAATTCCAAATTGGAGAGGGTCTTTTCCGCCCTTATGCGGGCGGTGATTGCCTCCGGCTCGCGGGGATCAAAGTAAAATTCCTGCACTGGATGAGCTAAGAGCTCCTCACGAGAGGCAAATCCGAAAACCTTGACGAAAGCTTCATTACAGTCCGTGATGCGGCGGTCCAGGGCAGTGCGGTATACCCCGGCAAGGTTTTTTTCAAAGAGCAGGCGATACTGCTCCTCGCTTCTCTGCAGCGCTTCCTTCGCTTGCATCCGCTCAACCGCATAGAGGACGGCGCGGCAAATCCACTCGCCATTCACCTTTCCTATGACGAGGTAATCTTGCGCCCCTTCCCGGACTGCTTGGAGGCCCAGCTTTTCATCGGTAACACCCGTTAGCACTACGATGGGAGTGCGGGGGAAATGATGGTGTAACTCCACAAAAGTGCTAATGCCCTGGCTGTCAGGGAGCCCCAGATCCAATAACACCGCGTCGATTCCGCCCTTCGCCAGCCGCTCGACAGCCGTCAGCAAGCTTGGGGCATCCTCCAGGGCAGCTAAGGCGGGCTTCGCTTCCTTCAACATATCCCGGATTAGGCGGATATTTCCCGGATTATCCTCCACCAACAAGACCTTAATCGGCTCGGATGTCATGGCGTTTTTCCTTGCGGAAGTTTCACGATCGTCAACCCAAAATCTTCAATCGACTTCACAACCTGGACAAACTATTCCAGGTCGACCGGCTTCGTCACGTAACAATTGGCATAGAGGCTGTCCTGTCGCCGAAACAAACCTTCTCCAGCAGAACACGGGGCTTGGGAATGTTCCACTGGCCATCCCCCAGTTCATACGGGATTGGTGGCGCCTAGAACACACCATACAGCCAAAATAGCATACTTGGACTCTATAAGAAACCGAGTGTGAAGGATTCTCAAATGCCGCGCAGCGGTGCCGAGCTTGACACACTTATTAGCAATTATCAAGCATCAGCGTGCATCAATCCACTGCCATTCGTCTCTACTGTGGATTCTGTAGATATGCCTAGAGCTCCAGGCGCTCAACGTACTGTCGAATACTCAATCTGCAGAATTGTGTCTGTTCGTCTTAAAGGATATCATCTCCTGATACGGGAAGTGTCCTATGTCGGGAAAGACCTTGGTCGTCGGTTTTTGAAAGACAACGAACCAGCAGGCCTTTCGCACCGTGAAACTGTGTTGGGGCGAGGCCAACGCGCAAGGCGATGTCAGAATCGTCGCCACAAACCAATTGCTTTTGATACCGCGGGCTTGCTTTCAGCAAGCAGAAGGAGGTTGCTATGGCCCTGACGAAAAACCAGTCTCAGGCTGTTACGGCAAATATTAGCAAGCCGGTGGTCGATTGGGAAGCCTTCCTCGCTGGATTGACCGGCGGGAAAACCAACGTTGAATACGGCGCGAACCGCAACATCTTCTGCCAAGGACAACCTGCGGATTCCGTGTTCTACCTCCGACAAGGCAAGGTGAAGATCGCGGTAACATCCGACCAAGGCAAGGAAGCGATCGTCGCCATTCTGGGCGCCGGTGACTTCTTCGGCGAGGGATGCCTCGCCGGTCAGCCGTTGCGCATCGCCACGGCTACCACGATGACAGATTGCAATCTGGTCAGGGTTTCGAAGCCGCTGATGGCGCGCATGCTGCACGAAAAGCACGAAATCTCGGAATTGTTCGTCACGCATCTGCTTTCACGCAACATCCGATTCGAAGGGGATCTCGTCGATCAGCTTTTCAACTCCAGCGAGAAGCGTCTGGCTCGGATTCTCTTGCTGCTGGCTCATTTTGGGAAGGAAAGTAGAGCCGAAACTATACATCCCAGAATCAATCAGGAAAACCTGGCGCAAATGGTCGGCACAACTCGGTCGCGGGTCAGTCATTTCATGAATAAGTTCAAGAAGCTGGGCTTTGTCGATTACGAAAGCCTCAGCGGAGGGTTGACGGTTAACAGCAGCCTCTTGAGCGTGGTCCTGCACGACTAGCCTTATGTAACTGAAATAGGTGATAACGGCTCGATGAGCCTGCTGGGCTGGGCGGTCTAGTGCGGAGGAAAGCATTCGGTTTGGATGAAGTGCTTTCCAAAGGATAGCCTTGGCTCAGGCTCAGGAAGCGAGCCGCGGCATTGTCCACCTTGTTGCGGAACGAAGCCCCCGTTCATTTCAAATCCTCGGCAAATCCCCACCGGCTCCACCCTGTGGTTCCCCCCCCATTAACTGGGGTGAGCATTTTTGACCAAATACGTGAGCCTTAGTGAACTGACACCCATGCGCACAAACGGTATAAGAAGTGTGCCTCGAGAATCCAGCGAGAGGCGGAGGCTACACCTATGAAACAAAATCGAGTTATCAGCACAGCAGTTCTGTTTTTGCTTCTCGGAGCCGCCATTCCTGCATTAGCACAAAAAGGCGAGGAGGAAAAGGGCGGTGGCGGAGGAAAAGCCCAGCAGGCGCAACCGCAACGCGCAGAGAAAGCGCAGCCACAGCAGCGTGCGCAGAAAGCGCAGCCACAGCAGCGTGCGCAGAAAGCGCAGCCACAGCAGCGTGCGCAGAAAGCCCAACCGCAGCAGCGCGCGCAGAAAGCCCAACCGCAGCAGCGCGCGCAGAAAGCCCAGCCGCAGCAGCGCGCACAGAAAGCGCAGCCACAGCAGCGTGCGCAGAAAGCTCAGCCGGAGCAGCGCGCACAGAAAGCGCAACCGCAGCGCACCCAGCAGGCGCAACGCCAGCAGCCACAGCGCGCCCAGCAGGGGCAACGCCAGCAGCCGCAGCGCGCCCAGCAGGCGCAACACCAGCAGCGGCCACAAGCCGTTGCTTCCAACAGGGGCGGCGGCCACTATGGCCGCATTTCTGACGCCAGTTACCGTTCCCATTTTGGTCGGGGCCACTCGTTCCACATGGGGCGTCCCCAGATGATCGAAGGGTATAACCGTTTCCGGTACGGCGGCTATTGGTTCGGGTTCAATGAAGGATGGCCAGTAGGCTGGGACTACAACGACGACTTTTATGTCGAATACATTGATGGCGTCTATTATATGTTCAACCTGAGGCATCCCGGCTTCCGCCTTACCCTCAACATATTCTGACGATTCATCCAGCACACCTTCGGGGGAGGATTCAATCGGCACGGGCGGGGTGGGTCGCCCCGAGGGTGGTGTGAAAGGCGGTTAAATCCTTCTGCTTTCGAGAGCCACCGAAGTGGTAGGCGAAGGCAAGGTGACTACAAGGAAGTGGAAGTTAAACCCGAGAAAAAAATCTTAAGACCAAAGGAGAGCGCAACATGGCAGAAAAAATAGCGGTGTTGGGCATTTACCCCAGTTACTCGAGCGTGGAGAACGGCGTCGACGTCTTGAAGGAGGCCGGCTTTCGAAACACGGATATTTCCGTGCTGTTTCCGGAAAAAGTAGTCTCCAAGGACTTCGCCCACAAGAAACACACCAAGGCTCCAAAGGGCGCTGCCGCAGGTGCCGGAACGGGTGCAGTGCTGGGCGGAGCATTGGGATGGTTGGTGGGCATTGGCGCTCTGGCCATACCGGGTTTGGGTCCCTTTATCGCCGCCGGTCCTATCATGGCGGCCCTGGCGGGGATCGGCGTGGGCGGTACAGTAGGCGGGATAACTGGCGCGCTGATTGGCATGGGGATTCCCGAGCACGAGGCCAAGCGCTATGAAGTGCGGGTAAAAGAGGGTGGAATCCTCCTCTCGGTGCATTCGGACAATGCGGATTGGACGAAGCGCGCCAAGGAGATTCTGGTGCGCACAGGAGCGCAGGATATATCGGTAACCGGAGAGGGTGGCGCCGACTACGTCAGAGCCGACAGGCCGGTCCCGCGCAAGGCTACGGGTGGTGCGACGGAATAGCAGTCCGGGAGAGGCGCTTCCATCCCATGATCTGGTGAGTTGCAGATACTTTGACTCTCATGAGTGAGGTGATACAAAGGAGGCAACGTGATGAAGCGAACTACTAAGAACAAGGCAAAGGGCAAGTTTCACGAAATAAAGGGCGAGGTCAAGGAGAAGGCTGGACAACTGACGAAGAATCCCAGTCTGGAAGCCGAGGGTACAGTTGAAAAGGCGACCGGGAAGGTCCAAAAGAAAATCGGCCAGGTAGAGGAAGCCCTCGAGAAATCGTAACGCAGGCTCGTAGTCCGACAGTCCTGAACGTAAACAGCGGACACGCCGGTCAGTGGGAGTAAGTACAAAAAAAGAGCTTCAAATGAAAAGGGTTATTTTGGTTTTTCTGTTTCTAGCCTTCTGTGCGCCGGCATTCGCAGGCGAGAGCCAACTGCAAAAAGCAACCCACGTTCTCAACGAGAGACATTCTGATCAACGGCACGGCGCCCACCCCCCAGGCGGCTCGGGGCCTGGACAACACGTTGGCGAAATACCCTCCCAAGGGTGGACAATCGTTCGAGTGAGTGTAACGGTCCATCGGGCACGAAAGGCGCTCAAGTGAGGTAGCCCCTTATGAAAACTGCAACGCTGGTTGGGATCTTGCTCATTGTGCTGGGGATTATCTCTCTGGCTTTCCAGGGCATCACATACACGCGGCAAAGGAAGGTCGTGGACTTCGGCCCGATTCACGCAACTGCGGAAACGAAAGAGCGGATTCCTTTGCCTCCGATTCTGGGTGGAATCGCCCTGGTCGGAGGCATAGCCCTGGTGATCGCTGGAACGAGACGGAAGGCGTAGGTACCTTTTGGGCTCCCATTTTTCCGGCCTCACGGGAGGCAGGGATTGTCCTTCGAGAAATGTCATTGAGTTGCCGGAATCTCTCGCACGTCCCCCAAGACGCAAGTGGCCAAAGAGGAGGCCCGGGGCAATCCCAGCCACCGACGCACCCGCAGTGAGGTATGCCCCGCAAGGCATGAGGGGTTAGGGGCTGGGCCGGCAGCGCCGAAATCCTGCCCACCTCGGCTCCTAAGAGGCGCCGCGAGAGAGGGCTCTCCGCCAGGAGCAGCCAATAACATCGGGCGTGTTTGATCAAACGTACGCCGGTTTTCAACAGCCGCTGCTGCGAGCTGGTCAGCGACCGAGGAGCCCAAGCAGCCCAACCAGGATTAGGTAAAAGCCTACGATATATCTGAGGAGCTTGGGGAAAATCAGAATCAAGATGCCTGCGGCCAGAGAAACGATCGGCGAAAACGAAGTGTAGCGCAGCGTGAAGGAACCGCCCCTGGTCTGCGCGAGAGCCGTGGTGGTCAACAAGCTGAATAGCACTATAGAGACAACGCCTTCTTTGAGTTTCAATCCACACCTCCTGTTATGAAGAGAGCGTCCTAAACTGAGATTTCTTTTTTCGATTCTCGACCGACCAATAAGATACACGTTACCGGCACTGAATACAACTCTACTGATGCGCCACCAAGCAGTAACTTCGACCGGCCCACACTGTCGTTGGCCCTCATTAGCTGGGATGAGCAATTCTGACCAGACGTGCGAGCGGTACTGAGCAGACACGCGGATTACCTCCAGGGTATAACGAGTCTACCTCAAGCTGCCAGCCAGGATCTGGTGGGAGGCGAATGGCAGAAGGGGAAGGGTGCTTACGTTTCTCATCTTGTTTGTTGTGCTCGATCTGGCCTGGCTTTTTGGGCTACATCCCATGGAGCGACCGGATTATTAAGGAGGGGTGCCATGAAAGTTAATGTCTTGAACCGGATAGTGGTGGCGGCTGTAATCAGCGCGGTGTCGTTGGTGGGAATGAGCATACCGATCACCGCGCAGCAACAACCGCAGCGAGACCAGAAACAGCAAGAAAAGCAACAACCGCAGCCACAGCGGGCTCAGAAGCAACAACCACAGCCACAGCGGGCCCAGAAGCAACAACCGCAGCCACAGCGGGCTCAGAAGCAGCAACCACAGCCACAGCGCGCTCAGAAGCAGCAACCGCAGCCACAGCGGGCCCAGAAGCAGCAACCACAGCCACAGCGGGCTCAAAAGCAGGAACCACAGCCACAGCGGGCTCAGAAGCAACAAGCGCAGCCACAGCGGGCTCAGAAGGAGCAAGCGCAGCCACAGCGGGCTCAGAAGGAGCAAGCGCAGCCACAGCGGGCTCAGAAGGAGCAAGCGCAGC
>Ga0208189_1000619_pt1 | contig 18571 bp, 18 predicted proteins | sample June2015DPH_10_5_FD_184702 | JGI IMG/M metagenome (GOLD analysis project Ga0208189, IMG submission 184702) | Peatland microbial communities from SPRUCE experiment site at the Marcell Experimental Forest, Minnesota, USA - June2015DPH_10_40... | ecosystem: Environmental > Terrestrial > Soil >... | reverse complement strand
CTCGCCTTCGATGTCGACGTTCTCTATCTTTTCCCGGTGGCGCTGGCCTATGGCAAATACGCCTCCCGTGACCTGATCGAAGTGATAGTTTTCGTGGGAATTTTGTCGCTGGCGATTGTCTACGCCTGGCGCAAAGGAGTTTTTGAATGGAAAAGAAGGTGAGAGAACCGGGCGCTCCGGTAGTTCAATTCGCTCTCCTTGACGATATTTTTAATCTCGCGCGGGCCAATTCGCTGTGGCCAATGACGTTCGGCCTGGCGTGCTGCGCGATCGAGATGATGGCCGCCGGGGCTTCGCGCTTCGATCTGGACCGTTTCGGGGCAGGTGTCTTCAGGCCCTCGCCGCGCCAATCCGATGTCATGATCGTAGCTGGGACCATCGCCAAAAAGATGGCCCCTGCTATTGAAATGCTCTGGGACCAGATGCCCAATCCGAAATGGTGCATTGCGATGGGAAACTGCGCCATTTCCGGCGGTCCTTTCGAGTATGAGGAGCAATATGCGATAGTGCCCGGAGCCCATCTTATAGTCCCGGTGGACATCGTAATTCCAGGGTGTCCTCCCCGGCCCGAAGCTCTCATTCAAGGGCTGCTCGCTCTTCAGGATAAGCTCACCCGCGGTGAGAAAAGGAACCTGCTGCGCCGCTTCAAAAGAGTCTCGGAGGCGTAAACTGAAATGAAAGTAAAGGAATTGGAAGCAATAATGCTCGAGAAGTTCCCGGACGCGCCTCTTAAACGGGACGAGACAGGACTGACAGGTGCCCTGTGGTCCATAGATGTGCCGATCTCGGGCATCAGGGATGCGGCAAAGGCGTTCGGGAGCGCTGGTTTTTTCCTGGAGTCGATAACGGCGCTGGATTTTGAGGACACCTTTGAACTGGTCTACCACTTCAACCGCTATGAACCCAAATCGCGGCTGGTGGTAAGGGTGCTCTGCGGCCACGACCAGGTGCCTGCCTCGATTTGTGATATCTTTCGCGGCGCGGGTTGGCTCGAACGCGAGGTACATGACTTTTTCGGAATCAGCTTTTCCGGAAATACTGACTTGAGGGCGTTGCTGCTTCCTGAAGACGCGGACTATCGTCCGCTGAGGAAGACCTTCGGCAAAGTCAGCGCATACCATAAGCGAGAAGAGATTTATGGCTGAACAAGATAATACTCAGGAATATCGAAGAATTTACACATTAAACCTCGGACCGCAGCATCCCAGCACGCACGGTGTGCTAAGGATACTTCTGGATCTGGACGGCGAATATATTGTCAAAGCCGACCCGGTCATCGGATACGGCCACCGCGGCCACGAGAAGATGGGAGAAAACCGGCAGTACAAGCAGTTTCTCCCCAACGCAAGCAGATTGGATTACCTTTCCGGGATGCTCTTCAATCATGGATTCGTCCTGGCGGTTGAAAAACTTGTCGGGATCGAGGTCCCGGAGCGCGCGAAATATATTCGAGTGATCGCCTCGGAGCTCAATCGCATATCGAGCCACCTTCTCTGGTTCGGAACATACATTATGGACCTGGGTGGTTTTACGCCTTTTCTGTACGCATTCGACGATCGCGAGCAAATTCTGGATATCCTGGACTCGGTGAGCGGTTCAAGGCTTACTTACTCGTATTGCCGCTTCGGTGGGGTCACTCGTGATGTGGACTACAAATTCATCGACATGACCCGTGCTTTTCTCAAGCGGATGGAGACTCGCTGGGCCGATTACGACGACCTGGTAACCAAGAATATAATTTTCATACACCGCACCAGGGGCGTCGGTATTATTGACGAGGAGCTTGCCCGTCAGTACGGAGTCACCGGACCGAATCTGCGCGCTTGCGGGGTTGGTTTCGACGTTCGCAGAAGCGAACCCTACGAGGTGTATGACAGGCTTGATTTTGAGGTCCCGACAGGGTCAAGCGGCGATGCTCTGGATAGATATTATGTACGCTTCAAGGAGATGCAGCAGAGTTGTCGCATAATCGATCAGGCCCTGGATCAGCTTCCGGGGGGCGACTTCCTTACCAAGAAGGTCCCGCAGAAGCTCGCCCCTCCTAAAGGTGAAGTCTATGCTGCCTTCGAAAGCGCACGAGGCCTTAGCGCCTTTTACCTGGTAAGCGACGGCAGCCCCGGTCCGTATCGTTGCCATATCCGCGTTCCAAGCTTTGGCAATTTGAATGTTTTGAGCGAGGTGCTGCCAGGGACGCTCGTTGCCGACGCAATTTCAATTCTGGGCAGCATCGACGTGGTTATTCCGGAAATCGACAGATAATTGTGAGGCAGCTTAAGCCGCCGGCTGCAGTTAAGTCTTTTTTGGGAGGATGAAGAATTGTCCGAGGGCTTGTTGGGTTCTGAATGGTTCCGGTTGATTTTGGGCCTTTTGATCGTATTGGGTTTTGCGTCGCTGAACGCCCTTTTCCTTGTCTGGCTCGAACGAAAGGTGGCAGGGCATATTCAACTGCGCCCCGGCCCGATGGAGGTCGGCCCTCATGGTCTCCTGCAGACTATTATGGATGCCATTAAGCTGATGGGCAAAGAGCTGATACTGCCGGCGAAGGCGGACAGGAAGCTGTTTTTTCTTGCGCCCGTGCTTGTTTTCATGCCCGTTCTGGTCGGGTTTCTAGTCCTGCCCTTCGGTCCGAGCATGATAATCCGCGATATGAACCTGGGGGTCCTGCTGGTTTTTGCTTTCTCGACGTTCACCGTTTTGGCCATTCTTGCCGGCGGGTGGGCTTCAAACAACAAGTATGCTCTGCTTGGCGCCATCCGGTCGGTGGCCCAGAACGTCGCCTATGAGATCCCGCTTCTGCTCGCCGTAATGAGCGTTGTGCTCATGGTACATTCCCTGAGTTTTTCAGAAATTGTGACATCGCAAAAAAGCGTCTGGTTTGTTTTTGTGCAGCCGATCGCTTGTCTCATATACCTGATCAGCGCAACCGCTGAAACCAACCGCGCCCCGTTCGATATCCCGGAAGCAGAATCCGAACTGGTGGCGGGATTTCATACTGAATACAGCGGCATGGGATTCGGGCTTTTCTTCCTGGCTGAATACACCAATATGTTTATCGTGTGCGCAGTTGCAACCAGTCTGTTTTTCGGCGGCTGGAACGGTCTGTTCGGAATCAGCCTTGGAATACCCGGGGTTTTCTGGTTCCTTTTTAAGACCTACGCACTGATCTTTATCCTCATGTGGGTACGCTGGACCTTTCCCCGTGTCAGGTTCGACCAGTTGATGAACTTCTCCTGGAAGGTGATGATTCCGCTAAGCCTTGCGAACCTCGTAGTCACGGCCATTGTTCTCAAACTTATCTGATTTTTTAAGGCAAGATCAAAAATGAGCTATTTCAAAGAAATATTCGTTGGCGGACTCAGTTTGATCGAAGGGATGGCGGTTACCGTGCGGCGGCTGTTCCAGCCACTGGTGACCGTTCAGTATCCGCGCAAGAAAATCCCGCTTTCTTCGGCTTATCGCGGGCACATTGAGCTGAAGATATTCGAAGATACAGGCACGCATAAATGTATCGTCTGCCTGAGTTGTGAGAAAACCTGCCCCAGCGGCGTAATTCAGGTGGAGGGTGTCAAAATGAAAGAGAAGGGTCCCAAGACCGCAACGAATTACGTCATCGATTTCAGCAAATGCTCGCTTTGCGGCCTTTGCGTCGAAATCTGTCCCACCCAGACTCTGCAATATTCAAGAGAGTATGAGTTGGTCGGCGAGACGAGATCTGATTGCGTAATAGACTGTTTGGCAAGGCTGGCAAAGCAGGTTGAAAAAAAGGAAATGGAAACGGGACGTCAATTAGGGCAAGGGGATGGGGATGGAAATGTCTAACCTTGACATCATCACACAGGCGGCCTTCTGGGGAACAGTCGCCTTGACTATTGCGGGCGCCTTGATCGCGGTATTTCCCCGAAATATCCTTTACAACGTCCTGGGCCTAGCGCTGGCGCTGACAGGAATTGCCGGTTTCTACATGTTTCTGGGCAGCTTCTTCATTGCTCTTATGCAACTCCTTATTTACGTGGGCGCCATCTGCATCGCAATCGTGTTTGCCATAATGCTTTCCCGGCCGCTCCACCTGGATACGCCGCCGCGGGCCACCCCTAAAGTGGTGATGGGACTTGCCGCAGGCGCGCTCTTTTTTGTCGCGGCAGTTAGCGTGGCCCTCAAGACCGATTGGACGCCCTCCTCGGCGCGTGTCGCCGACGTGTCGCTCTGGTCGGTCGAGAACATCGGTCACGCGCTGCTTACGCGCTATGAACTGGTTTTTGAAGTGATCTCGCTGGTGTTGCTCGTGGCCATCATTGGTGCGGTGATCACCGCCGGATTCAGCCGGAGGTTAAGTTAGTGAACAGCCTGTCCACTTATCTGATCATATCGGCCCTTCTTTTTTCTCTGGGCCTTCTGGGAATACTCCAGCGCCGCAACCTGATCGGGATGCTGATCGCGGTCGAGCTCCTGCTCAATTCGGCCAACCTGAATTTCATGGCCTTTAACCGGTTTCTCACTCCGGACCCCGTTGTAGGGCAGATAATTGCCCTTTTTGTAATGGGCCTGGCAGCGGCGGAGGCCGCAATCGGCCTGAGCATCATTCTGGCCCTCTACCGCAAAATGCACTCGATAAACATCGAACGTGCTCAGAGGCTGAAAGGATAGAACCGCTATGGGCGCATGCTTTACAGATCCCATCCTGCTCGCGACCGTTCTGGGTACAAATCTTCCATTTTTATCGATGGTTGCCATCCTGCTCTTCACAAGATCGAAACCCAAACTGTCCAGCAGAATCTCGGTAGGAGCAATCGCCACTGGCGCGGTCTGCGCGGTTTTCCTGCTGGCAAAGCTCTACAGCGCTTCGCCTATACAATACCAGACACTCTGGTTTAGCTCTGGAAAGTTAAACATCGCCTTCGGCTATTATCTCGATCCGCTGAGTCTGCTCATGCTGACCATTGTGGGTGTCGTTGCCTGTCTAGTGCAGATTTATTCCCTGGGATATATGGCGGGCGACCCCGGATATAGCCGCTACTATGCATTTCAGTCCCTTTTCGCCTGGGCCATGATGAACATGGTCATTGCGGGCAGCATGATCCAGTTGTTTATCTTCTGGGAAATGGTCGGTCTTGCGTCCTATTTTCTGATTGGTTTCTACTACGAGAAATGGAGCGCCTCCCAAGCCGGAAAGAAGGCCTTTGTAATGAACAGGGTCGGAGACGTGGGCTTTTTTCTCGGTCTGATCTGGCTTGTCATCGGCTTCGGCAACCTGGGAATTCCGGAACTCAATCACGCCGCAAGCACTCAGGCTCTGCCCCAGAACCTGCTGACCGTCTCAGCACTTCTGATCTTCTGCGGCGTTGTCGGCAAGAGCGCCCAGTTCCCGCTGCTCACGTGGTTGCCTGATGCAATGGAAGGCCCCACCCCGGTCAGCGCGCTGCTCCATTCAGCCACCATGGTTGCCGCCGGCGTTTACATGTTCAGCAGGATTTTTCCCTTCTTCGCCGCCTCCCCTGACGCCATGGCGATTGCCCTTGCAATCGGTACGGTCACCATGCTGCTTTCTTCGACGATGGCGATGGTTACATACGATCTTAAACAGGTCTGGGCCTATTCGACCGTTAGCCAACTCGGAATGATGGTGATGGCGCTCTCCGCAGGCGGATATTTCGCGGGCGTTTACCACCTCACGACCCACGCCGGGTTCAAGGCCCTTCTCTTCCTGTGCTCCGGCATATTCATCCATGAATTCCACACCAATGACATGCGCATAATCGGCAAGCAGGGGGGCCGCAAGCTGAAAATACCCATGGTGTGCATAGCGGTCGGCGCTCTTGCGCTCTCCGGCGTCTACCCGTTCTCCGGATTTTTCAGCAAAGAGGCTATTCTGGGAGTTCTTGCCGCTCAGCCCAATAAAATCTGGCTTGCAGCCGGGCTTTTCGGGGCTGTTCTGACCGCCTATTACAGCTTCCGCCTGATTTTCCACATTCTGTTGCCCAAAGGCGGGATCGAGCAGAAGCATCATGACGACCACGCTGAGGTCGCTCACAAACATGAGGATGAGCACCACGGCTACATTTTCTGGGCCATGGCAATCCCCGTTATGATCCTTGCCTGCGCTACCCTTGTGCTGGGCTTTTTGGAGCACCCGATCGAGGAGTTTCTGCTGCACGCGGTTCATGCCCATCCGGTTCAGCATGTCGCCGAACATGGCGGGGGCGGAAGCGACTGGCTCCTCATTATGGGGGTTTCGGCCGGTCTTTTCGGTATCGCCCTGGCCTGGTTTGAATACGGAAGAAAAGGGGCCAGCCGCAATGGGTTTCTCAGCTACTTTCCTGCGATTTGGAAGCTGTTTGACTGCAGATGGTTCATAGACATTTTCTACCGCAAAAGTCTTGATACGTTTGTCTACAGCGGCTTTACGGCCCTGTTCACCAAAAACGACCGCCGCATAATAGACGGCGGTATCGATGGGATTTGCTTTTTTACCGAAGGCAGCGGGCGTGTTTTCAGTTTCCTTCAGTCCGGAATGCTTCAGTACAATCTGCTGGTAATGGTGTTGGCGGCCGGGGCCGCAATTCTCTACTTCCTGATGTAGGGTAAACCGAATTTTAACTCTTACCAAGGGCATCAAATGACTTATCTGGAAATGTCCGGTTTTCCGATCCTCAGCGCGATCCTTATGACAACGGTTTTGGGATTGCTGGTAATACTCTTTATTCCGCCGGAAAAAACCAAGCTGATAAAGCAGGTCAGCCTCGCCAGCGCAACCCTCGGACTGGTCCTTTGCATCCTGCTCTACCTTTCATACGATCACCAGAAGGGCGGCCTTCAGTTCGCCGAGCGGGTCCTGTGGGTAAAGAGTCTCGGAATATACTGGTTCAACGCTGTCGACGGCATAAACCTCCCGATGCTGCTGCTTACCTCCGTGGTCCTGTTCACCGGCATCTGGACAATGTGGGAATTGGAATACAGGGCGAAGGAATTTTTTGCGCTCATGTTCCTCCTGGTTGCCGGAGTCTACGGCGTCTTCATGTCGATGGACCTTTTCTGGATTTTTGTCTGGTACGACGTTTCGCTTTTTCCGATGTACCCGCTGATCGCCATCTGGGGAGGGACTCGAAAAGAATACGGCGCAATGAAGCTCACGCTGTATCTGCTGGCCGGAAGCGCCCTCATTTTGCCCGCTATACTTTATCTCTGGGTGGCGGGCGGGGCCCATACCTTTGATCTGTTCGAGCTTCAGAGAATCGGCTTTAGCGCCTTCGACCAGAAATTGACTTTCGTTATGCTCTATTTCGGGTTCGGGATACTCGCCGCCGTATGGCCTTTCCACACTTGGTCGCCGGTGGGTCACGTAGCGGCCCCGACTGCAGTGAGCATGATTCACGCGGGCGTGCTCATGAAACTTGGCGCTTACGGAATCCTGCGGATCGGGATGACGCTTTGCCCGGCCGGTCTGTCGTACTGGTCGGACCTTATGGCCCTTCTGGCCTGTATCGGGATCGTTTACGGAGCGCTGGTCGGTCTTGCGCAGACCGACTTGAAATATGTTATCGGCTACTCCAGCGTGTCGCACATGGGAGTAGTTGGACTGGGACTTGCGACTATGTCGGTAAACGGCATAAACGGGGCGGTTTTCCAGATGTTTGCCCATGGCGTCATGACGGCCCTTTTCTTTTCTTCTGTCGGCTATATCTATGACCGCACTCACACGAAGATTATTCCCGAACTGGGAGGACTTTCCAAAACAATGCCGATTGCCTCCTCCTTTTTCATAATCGCCGCTCTGGCAGGTATTGGCGTGCCCCTTATGGCGAGCTTCTGGGCGGAACTGCTCGTTTTCATCGCCGCCGTGAAGGTCTTCCCGGTCGGTGGTATCGCGGCCCTGGTCGGACTCATAATCAGCGCGCTGTTCATGCTTAGGGTCGTGCAGAACACCTTCTACGGGGACAAAAACCCCAGGTGGGAGCACATTCCCGATGTTCCTGGGTTTCTTGCCGTACCGCGAGTCGTATTGGTGAGCATCATCCTGTTCTTCGGATTTTTTCCCAAGATTATGCTCGATGTGATTCAGAGCACGGTTATTCCGTTTGTAAATCGGTTCTAGAGGCGAGGTAAACGGAACGTGATGACGGATTTTATGCTTTTTCTTCCCGAGTTGTTATTCATTCTTGCCGCTCTGCTCTTTTTCATCTTCTCGTTGAAAAAGACTGCGGACCCGGCTGGGCATCACAAGTGGGCGATCGTGCTTGCCGCAATCGGGCTGCTGGTAACGGTTGCATCATCGCGTCAGGAAGGAATGCTCTTTTTCGACTGCTACCGGGTGGACCTGTTCAGCCAGGTTTTCAAAGTCCTGCTGGCCCTTGGTACGATCTGGGTCATTTTCTCATCCGGCGAACTCAAGGGCATCGACCCCAGGCAGCATGCCGAGTATTACTTTCTTATCTTCGTCTGCACGCTGGCCATGATGATGCTGGTAAGCTCGGTTGAGCTTCTGACTATTTACGTATCGATAGAGCTTTCCTCCTACTCCCTCTACCTGCTCGTTCCAATGCGCAGACATGCCGACCAGTATGTTGAAACCGGCATCAAGTATTTCATGGTCGGCGTTACGGCCTCAGGCCTGATGCTTTTCGGCATTAGCCTCCTTTTCGGCATGGCGCATACCACCTACGTGCCGCAACTGGTCAAAATACTGCCGGGCATGATCACTCAGCCCGCAGCCATAGTCGGACTGATACTGGCCCTGTCGGGGTTCTTTTTCAAGCTGGCCCTCTTTCCGTTCCATATCTGGGCGCCAGACGTATACCAGGGGTCTGCGAACCAGGTCACCACTTATATTGCAACGGCGTCTAAAATGGCCGCTGCCGCTATGATCATCCGGTTCGCCGGCCTTTCGGCCGGGGCGAGCCCCGCAATGATAAAGCTGCTGATCGTGATGTCGATTCTGTCGATGACCTTCGGAAACCTTGTCGCGCTGATTCAGAAGGACATAAAAAGACTTTTGGCATACTCCAGTATCGCCCACGCGGGCTATATCCTGATAGGGATACTTTCGGTCTCCGGGCGCGGCTATGCCAGCGCGATATACTACGCGGCCGCTTACCTCGTGATGAATTACTCGGTGTTCATGGTCATCATGAAGCTAGCCGGCGATGGACACAACCTGCAGATAAAGGAACTTGCCGGCCTGCACAAACGCTCCCCGCTTCTCGCCATGACGCTTATGCTGGGCCTCTTCGGACTTGCCGGAATCCCCCCTACAGCGGGCTTTACGGGCAAATTCCTGGTATTCGCAGCAGCCCTCGAAAAAGGCTACCTCTTTCTGGTCATTATCGGCATGATAAACGCGACCATATCACTCTACTACTATCTTATCGTCATAAAGGCGGCTTATCTGCTCAAACCTGTGAATGAATACCCAGCGGTGCAGGTAGACGGCTGGACGCGCTGGATGAGCTTTGCCCTGATAATCATGACGATATACCTTGGCATCTTTCCCGATCATTTCCTGTCTCTAACCGAAGCGGCGGCAAAGACCCTGTTCTGAGAGACCGCAACCGGTAAGCGTTCACCGCAGAGGCGCAGAGTACGCGGAGAAGATCAAAATTAAACAGGATCAACGGGTCTCAGGATTTAGAAATAGCCATTCCTCATGATCCTCTAAATCCTGTGCTGCAAAGTTTTTCTGTCCTTGGCCGGGCTATGCCCAGCTCTCCGCATAATAATTTGGTCAATCCCCTTACCGGCTTCCGCCGGAAGCTCTGTGGCGAGTTCACTCGGTACTCTAGAATTGAATCAAAAGAATTGTCCTTGGCTTAAAGGAATGAAAAGTGTTTTTCTCTGTGGCCTCTGGGGCTCTGCGGTGAACGGGTACCGGCATTGACGGCAAGAACGCAGCCTTCCGCGCGGTCCAGGCGCCCGATAAGACGAAGGATTTCAAAGTTACCGATAGCTGGAAAGCCAAGGACTCTGAAAACTGATTAATTAATCGCCAAAAGCCACTGCAGGTTACGAGAAACCCGTAAGGATTTGAAAGGGCAGCTATTTCTATTAAGTTAACGGCATTAGGTCCGACGCCGTTCGCACACAACTTGACGCATTATCCCGGATCATAGCGCTAGCTGCCTTCGTTCAGGTCCCGGTTCCTGAATTCAACGTAATCCGCAATCGCTTCGCAGAATCGTATCGCAACCTCGGAGGGGTCTTCTTGAAGGTAAGAAGAAATCCTTTCCACCATCATGTGGCTGAATTGCTCAATATCCCCTCCGGTCGCGCTGATTCTGGAATAGGCATCAAAGAACGGTCCCACACATGCGGGTATGCCATGCTTGTGTAATATCTCAACTATCTTTCTCTGGCGCGGCTTAGGGCTGCGTTCAAAGGAGGCATTCAATTCCTCGGCCCTTTGAAAAATACTGTCCAAAGACAACGCCAAACGCTTAATTTCACTTGCCGTATCCGTCTCTGTATTCATTTTTCCTTCTCCTGATTCCAGAAATTATTAAACCTCCTGAAAAAGTAAGCACTTTTTTTGATTTTGAGCAAGGATGCGGATAATGCGAACTTATTCAGTTTGGTGGCTTCTCCCTCGTCGGCGAGTCTAAGCCTGGCAGCCACTTATTCCGGCTATTCGTTCTCCACTCGTAGCCCTAGGGTTCCGCTTATTTGGATGGATTCCGCGAGATAAATCGGAACGCAAAGGGGTCGGGCCAAGCTAACAAATTAACATTACTTGACAAATGGCTTATGTTATAGCCTGTTTGGGCCTTAGAGGTGCATGTTTGCCATCAAAAATGACCGTTTAACCAGATAGTGAGTTGTCAGTTATGGCCGGAGCAGAGCGAAAAATCCTGCCCGGATACGATTGGCGAGCCCCAGGCCCGGCTTAGAGGTATCATTTTGGGGTCAAAAACGTGCTTTTAAGCCCTAATAAGGCATGTGTTTTTAACATTTATTCATAGAAACCGAGTTGTTGCCTTGGCCCGACCCCAAACCTACGATTGTTCATACACAGCACGACGAAATAATAATCGAAGCCAGAGATGGCATAGAGGATCAGGTGGAGGCGATTGTGGAGGAGTCGATGGAAGAAGCATTTCAGGGGATTATCCCAGAGGTGCCGTTTGGCGTCGAGATCAGAGTGGCTGATAGGTGGGAATGAGATATCCAAAGCTTTGAACAGACTATAATCTCAAATTACCCAAATTGGTCTGATCGGCATTTTTTCTTTCGGGTTTTGATTGGAATATCGTATGATTTACAGACATTCGCTATTCCAAGAGCTTTTCCTATGGAACCCGAGCCGGAAATGCGCTTCGGGATTCTTTGACAGTCAAGTTGACGCATTATTCAGGTTTAAGGAGTCAAAAAAAATGAAGAGATTTTTTGGATGTGTCTTAGTGGCGGCGGGCATTACCATGGCCTTTTCTGTGAACGCGGTTGCAGCCGGTGGTTCGCTGAAGATTGGTTTTTTTGATCTCCAGGCGGCGATAATGCAATCAGATACAGGTAAAAAGTTTAACGAGGAGATGAAAAAAGAGGAGGCCAATTTGAGCAGCGCCGTGGACCAGAAGGGGCGCGCTTTTGTGACGGCCAAGGATGAATACGAGAAGAAGAAAGACGGAATGGACGTAAAGGCCAGGACCAGCAAGGAGAAAGAACTAAGCGAAATGTACGCGGAGTTGCAGAAGATGAGCTCCGAATCAAGAGCTAAACTCAATGAGCAGGTAAGTGCCGCAAGGGCGCCTATTTTCCAGAAAGTGCGTGATGTGGCGAAAAAGATCGGCAGAGATGAGAAGTATGACTTTATTATTGAAAAGAACTCTCTGTATTTCGAAGGCAATGAAAAAGAAGATCTGACCAAGCGGATCGCCGCCGAACTGGACAAATCGTCCTCTAAATGATTGAGCATTATAGAGGATCAAAATCCTCGGTTCAACAGAGCAGGGTTGCAGACACGGTTCAAATATCGAAGGAATCGCTGGACAAAGCAGAACAACTGAAGAAAAGCGAACAAATTGTCCAGGGTCTTAGCTACAACCCGGGCGGGAGGAAAATCAGCGCTTCGATCATCTTCCCAGATCAAAACACTGACCTGAGCAATGAGAGTGATTATGCCGGAGAGAAGTACGAGAATCAGAATATTCATTATTATCTTTCTGATCGGAATCATCGCCTTCTTTGATTATTTGACCGACATGCATCACCGGAGATATCATATTCTCTATCAGGGATTTTTCTTTCTTCCCGTGATGCTTTCCGGGCTCTGGTTCGGCCTGCGTGGAGCTCTTGCAGCTTCTATGAGCATAACCCTGGTCTTGATTCCTTCCAGTATCATCCATTGGAAAGGTTTTTCTCCGGATGATTTCAACAACATCATAGAGATGGTTCTTTACAACGTTGTGGGAGGGACACTGGGTGCGTTGAGGGATCGGGAACAGGTGAAGGAAAGAAATCTTAGGGAATCCGAAAGCTTGGCCGCCATGGGGAGAGCCGTATCAAGCCTGGCTCATGACATCAAAACTCCTCTGATGGCGATCGGCGGTTTCACAAGCTGGGTAAAGAAGCATACCGAGGAAAATAGTCCCTGCCAAGAGAAGCTGGACATTGTGATCAGGGAAACCATGCGGCTGGAAAACATGGTGAAAGACATGTTGGATTTTTCCCGTCCCTTGGAACTGCATCCCGAAGAGGGGGATATTGCCCCGATCCTCAGAGAATGCCTTGCAGTCATTGAGAGTATGGCGCAGGAGCGTAATGTGACCATCCGCATCGAGTCCCAAGGGGATATCCCTTCGGTGCTTCTTAATGCCATGAAGATGAAACAGGTGCTTATCAATCTCATCATGAATGCCGTTCAAGCCTCCCCAGAGGGGGAGATCGTTACCGTTTCCAGCTATCGGAAAGAGAGTCAGTTCATCATAGATGTGAGTGACCATGGATGCGGTATTTCGCTCGACAAGCGAGAATCCATCTTCGCCCCTTTCTTTACGACCAAAAGAGAAGGAACAGGATTGGGACTCCCTATTGCCAAAAAGATCGTGGAAGCGCACGGAGGACACATGGAGGTTGTAGATAATCCTGAGAAGGGGATTACTTTCAGGATATTCATCCCTATTGCGTCCATGTGAGCTGTTGATTAGTGTGTTTGCGGAGATGAGAAATACCATTAGCATTGATCGGTTAGTCTTCACATTTGTACGAAGCTTTGTTCTCATCAGTCTAATGTTTCAGTCAACAAATGATTCGAAAACGACGAAGATTTTGGCGCCTGATTTCTCAATGACGAGATGGTGAAGCGGGTAAAGATTTGATACTGCAGGCTATTAGGTGATACCGCCTTTTTGAAATTGATCCTCAGCTTGAATTGGCCAGGAGGCTCGGATAGTCGTGCCTTCACTAGGAGTTGACTCGATTGAGAAGCTTCCCCCGGTCAATTCGGCCCTTTCCTTCATGCTGGTAAGGCCCGCGAGCAGTCCCTTATTTCCCGTCTGAGCCGCAGTAAAGCCGTTTAGCGTGCTCTTCTGTAAAAACCCAGAACTTTCACGGTATAGGAACTGGTCGGGGTGGTATCGTATTTATCAGGATCTCCCGTCATCCACCAGGATGCAGCGCGACGTACGGCTACGGACTCATCTTTGCTGATCTCATACTGCTCACGCAGTATTTTACCCATGATGCAGGCAAGGATCTCGCGCGCCTTTTGCGTGTTGGCTTCAAATTCTGCTGGCTCGATTTCTGTTCCCGTACATCTCTTGGACCATCGAATAATGTTTTCCCACTTGATCTTCCAATCGCTGTAGAGACCGTCATTGGGATTTCCGGTATTTGGAGCAGACAGACGAAGCGCTTCGACAAGCGCAGAGACCTGCTTATCACTGATCTGCGTCTGCGAGGAAAACGTCTCGGTTGAGTGCACTTTCTCCTCCGACAGCTTTGGGACCACTTCCCCTTGTGAGTCACCGGGTGGTTTGAGTGCTTCAAGTACCGGTTTCTCCAGATTCCGATTCTTTCCCGCAGAAACAATATCCGAGAGTAGGATATGTTTGTCCTTGCTGAGGTCTCCGGTCGAAGAGTAAGTGATTAGTGCCTTCTTATTTCGCAACCGGTTGGCCACCCTTTTCAACGTCTCTATTTTTCTTTTATCCATTTGTGTATCAAAATAGAAAATCAGATTGGGTACATAAACGGCCCATTCATCGACTTGGATCACGACGGCCTCAATTTGGCCCGTATTTCCGGCTGGCTCCGAACCGGCTGCAAAGCAAAAACCGCCTTGGCAGAGAAATCCCGCCAAGAGACACAGACCGATAAAGATTGTTTTGAGTTCTCCGATTGACAGCTTCCGTTCCATTCTCACCCTCTACGATTCTCGACACCACTGCCCCGCTGAGAGAGTTCTTGCACAGGGCTGTGTCTCTTTACACTCGCCTGAAATCATACATCCCCGAAGCGGTGATTATCAAGACCCCCGCGGAAATCTTTCTCTTCTCATCACCATTCGTCTTGCACCGATTGGCTCTTTTGCTTTTCACTTATGGGCTGTTGTACTTGAGAAAATGGAGGCTTCAATCCTTTTGATTTCTGGAGCATTATCCTCACAAGTTCAAGGCGGATTGGTTACCATCGAAATCTTCCGGTTCAGGCCACAGGCGCCGATGGTTTCAAACTTGCCCTGTACCTCATTTCACGTGCGCTGGAAGGGACGGATGCCAGTATCGTACACCAACACGACGAAATAATAATCGAGGCCAGAGATGGCATAGAGGATCAGGTGAAGGCGATTGTGAAGGGGGCAATGGAAGAGGCATTTAAGCAAATTATACCGGAGGCCCTGTTTGTGGCCGAGACCAGAGTGGCCGAGGCTTGGGGGGATTAGATCCGGTGATTAGGCACACTGGTTATGTTTGATTTATTTACACTTACTTTCGTTTAAGATATTTAAGCTGAATAAGCTTCAGCACATAACGACCATTTTTATTCCATAAGTCGCCGTTCATGGAAAAACCGAGGGTGGACCAGCCGACAAATCTGGCAAAGAGCGTAACTGTCAAGTAAACTCAACCTCTGTGCTTAACTGCCCGCCTTGAGCCCTCGGAGGCGCAGCACTTGTCGCCGGCGTGGATATAAATCAGACTACCGCCCTTTATCCGGTTGATTACCGATTCTGCCACTTCGGCCGGGATGGCTGGACACCCCAGGCTTCGCCCCAGTCGGCCGCCGTTCAGCATCACCGAACGCACGCTGACGTAATTGGCCCCATGCATCACGATCCCGCGTCTGAGCGCGTTGTCGTTGACCCCTTTTTCAAGCCCATGAAGCTGGAGCGCGGTTCCGTGCTTTCCGGAATATTTTTGGCCCGTGACGAAGAATCCACGGCAGCTCTGGCAGGATTCGCGCCGGTTTGAAAACGCGGTCGCATACGCCCAGCCTGAATTCTTGCCATGCGAGACGAGGAATTTTTCAACTCTACCCGTCTTCATGTCTATCAGGTACATTCTTTTAACATTCGAAGGTTTGCTGTAATCGATGATGGTTAGGTAACGCGTGTTTTTGATTACTTTCCGGTAGGACCGCAAGTGGATCAAAACGTTCGAGAATGCATCATTATCTCTGTTAGCCCCGGTGCGAAGGCTTTTTTCATTGACCGGAAGTCTCCCGAACTTTGTATTGGAAGAATGGCAGATACAACCAGCATGCCACGGAAGTAGCACTAGGACGAGGGCGATAACTCCGGCAAAAAGAAATCGAGGATCGGCCAGAGGAAATGATTGAAAGTTTCCTACCACGCTCGACCCCTTATGTTTTTGCCTTACCGAATAAAGAGTAAACATGAGAATCTCTGCTCCATCAAAATCTGATATTTTTACTTCACCGGTGGTGACTTTACACTAAGCGAATTCGGTCCGCAACATCGCCGTTTTGACGTGCTTTCATCGCCCCCGAATCGGCGACCATTCCTTGCCGGGTCCGATTGCCGGTTACCGAAGACAATGAAGTTATCGAGATCCTTCAACGAAGATCCAACAAGCGTATCGGGACAAAGATCGGCACGTTGATTCACATTCCGGATAATGCAACAGATCCTTCGTTATTCTGTTTGCCGGTCCAAGCAAGCGGAGCTGATGGTTTCAAACTTGCCCTGTACCTCATTCCACGTGCGCTGGAGGGGATGGATGCACGTATCGTCCACACACAACATGACGAAATAATTGTCGAGGCCAGAGATGGCATAGAGGATCAGGTGGAGGCGATTGTGAAAGAGTCGATGGAGGAGGCATTGGAGCAGATTATCCCAGAGGTCCCGTTTGTAGCGGAGATCAGAGTGGCTGAGGCTTGGGGATGGGATTCAGTGAAGTGATGTGATAACCTCAATCCAATCTTATCAGTTCTCTCGTCATTTTTTCCGATCTCGTCCTACATGTTGTCCGACTGTTGCCACTGCGGAAATTCACATAGTAAGATCATAAGGCGTTATGCGGCGGTGTGTTTCCGGGATTTCAGGATTGGCAAGGAGAGTGAACTTTCCCTGAGCCTGAGTTGACGGCTACTTGAAAGATTTTTTACGTACCTTGGCAAGTATAGGGGCTGCTTCTAATTGCAATTCCCCTGGCTTTCAGTACAATGGCCTATGGGTGGAAAAAATCCTAATTCTGGGAAATCCCAAGGTTGGCCTATGCTGGAATCTTTCCTGCTCCAAGTTTCTCTTTTTTCCTCTCTGGAAAAGGAAGATAGACGTGAGATTATAAAAACTCTCAATCACCTGCGTCTCCGGCCGAACACGATCCTTTTCCGCGAGGGCGACAAAGGACATCACCTTTACATCGTTTTTAAGGGTGAGGTCGAAGCCGTTAAGGGCATAGGCTCTTCGGAGGAGCAGGTTGTTCAAATTATCAAGCCCAGCGAATACTTCGGGGAGATGTGCTTCTTCAACCCCCGGGAAATCCGGGCGGCAAGCATCAGAGCCCGCACAGAAGTTGACTTGCTCGAACTGGAGAAGAGCGACTTCGACGAATTGGTCCTGCGTAGGCCGGCTATAGTAAAGGTTCTGGCCCGCGACCTTGCAGTCCGATTTGACCAGGCCGAAAAACATCTAATTGGCGCGCTTCACAAGAAAAATCTCCAATTAAAGAGACAATCCAGGGAATCGCTGGAAAAAGAGAATCTTGCCGCAACTGGCAGAGCGGTTTCCGCCCTGGTACACGAGATCAAAACATCTCTCATTGCTATCGGCGGCTTCGCCCAAATCGTTCATAGGCACCTGGATGGGAATAGCCAGGACAGAGACAAGCTCGGGATCGTGATTTCAGAAATCCAGCGACTCGAGTTTATGATAAAGAACATGCTTGATTTCGCGCGGCCGCTCGATCTTGATAAACACGCCACCGACATAAGCTTGTTAATTGAAGAAAGCGTCGAGATATCGAGTGCTTCCATGCTCGATTCTCCGGCACGAATAGAAACGCACGTAGCCGTAAATCTCCCTCCGCTGCATATCGATGCCAACTGGATAAAACGGGTCCTGATCAACTTGTTGGTCAATGCGGCTCAAGCATCTCCAAAGGGAGGAAAGGTGACAGTCCGTTGCTACATGGCTGAAGATGACTTCTTGATCGAAGTAACCGATTGGGGGCGCGGTATTCCCGCTGACGAAAAACCGAAGATTTTTTCTCCCTTTTTTACGACCAGGAAAGGGGGAACCGGGCTGGGACTTCCGATAGCAGGCAAAATCATCGAAGCCCATCGAGGAAGCATCGAAGTACTTGATAATCCCGAAGGTGGAACGATCTTCAGACTTCGTATCCCGGCGCGGTGAAGTTGAAACAGCCCGCTCCTGAAAACAAAGTCTTTCCCGCACACGAGTCCGCAGAAAAATCCTATTAAAGTTCAGACATCCTCTCCTCCTTCTCGATCGGAGAGGTAGCCTCTGATCTATTCTCATTTCCGAATCATATGTGAGCAGTCCACATGGGTGGCTTCCTTGAATCCCGCCGACTGAAAGTCCCTGCCGGGTGAAATAGAACCCTTTTAGCAATAACTGATTAGAGCTTGCAAACTCCCTCTTCAATTGCGTTTAAGAGCTTTTCGCCACCAGGATTTGTGTGGAAAAATAATAATCTTAGCCAGTCCTACCAGGAACAGGAGTATCACCGCCCCGACCGTAGCACTAATCAACGTTCCGATCAGTCCGTGAAAGGGCAACTTCAAAAAGCCCGACAGAGAGCCCCCAATCAAGGCGCCTACGACTCCTACGACCATATTGATGACCAGACCGGCTCCTTTCCCTTTCATAATTCGTTCAGCCAGGAAACCGGCTACAACCCCTATTACCAAGAATCCGATCAAGGGTTCAATTTGCAAATTTATTCTCATGTTTTCCTCCTGCCACACTACTGTGTTCTGCTCGACGAGCAGTCCCTTCAGATCATCTACACTTTTATTTAATCATTTATCTCCTCTATTCCGACTATTTATTCGATGAACAATTTATACTGTGTACTGTAACTCTCTCAATTCTACACTGGCATCATTTATGGAGCCTATGAAGCTGTTCGGATTTACCATTGTTAGAAATTTGAGTGCAGGC
>Ga0208189_1000615_pt1 | contig 18632 bp, 16 predicted proteins | sample June2015DPH_10_5_FD_184702 | JGI IMG/M metagenome (GOLD analysis project Ga0208189, IMG submission 184702) | Peatland microbial communities from SPRUCE experiment site at the Marcell Experimental Forest, Minnesota, USA - June2015DPH_10_40... | ecosystem: Environmental > Terrestrial > Soil >... | reverse complement strand
ACCAGCAAGGATCAGCCCGCCCAACTCGCGAAGAATTTCAAAACCAGCCCGTGGGTGGTCTCGGTGGAAGGCGACGTGGCCAAGCCGCGCAAGTTCAGCATGGAAGAAGTCCTGAAACTGGCGCCGCTCGAAGAGCGCATCTACCGGCACCGCTGCGTGGAGGGGTGGTCGATTGTTGTGCCGTGGGTCGGCTACTCGCTGAGCGCGCTGCTCAAACAAGTGGAGCCCACCTCCAAGGCCAACTTCGTTTACTTCGAGAGCTACTACGACCTCAAGCAGATGCCCGAGGGCAAGCATGCCGGCATCCCGCTGCCCTACATCGAAGGCCTGCGCCTGGATGAAGCCATGCACCCGCTGGCGCTGCTGTCGGTCGGTATGTACGGCGAGTCGCTGCCGCCGCAGGACGGCGCGCCGGTGCGCGTGGTGGTGCCCTGGAAGTACGGGTTCAAAAGCATCAAGTCGCTGGTAAGAATCAGACTGGTAAGCAGCCAGCCGCGAAACACCTGGAACATCGCCAACGCCCACGAGTACGGTTTCTACTCGAATGTGAACCCGCAAGTGGACCACCCGCGCTGGAGCCAGTCGAGCGAGCGCCGCCTGGGCGAACTGCGGCGCCGCCCCACGCTGATGTTCAACGGATATGCCGACCAGGTGGCGCAGATGTACGCGGGCATGGACCTGAAGAAGAACTTCTAATCCATGTTACGCAACCGGTGGATCAAGGCCCTGGTGTTCGTGGTGTGCCTGGTGCCGCTGAGCTGGCTCGCCTGGCGGGCGTGGCACGACAACCTGACTGCTAACCCGATTGAGTACATCACCCACCTTACCGGCGACTGGACCATCCGCTTCATCGTCTTCACGCTGGCGGTGACACCGTTGCGCAGACTGCTGCGTCTGCCGGATCTGATTCGTTTCCGCCGTATGCTCGGCCTGTTCGCCTTCTTCTACGGCTCGCTGCACTTTCTTACCTGGTTCTGGTTGGACAAGTCTTTCGACATGCACGAGATCACGCGGGACGTGGTGAAGCGGTCGTTTATCACGGTCGGTTTCCTAGCCCTGTTGCTGATGCTGCCGCTGGCGGTTACATCCACCAAAGGCTGGATCCGCCGCTTGGGCGGCAGGCGCTGGCAACTGCTCCACCGCTTGGTCTATGTTACGGCGATTGCCGGCGTGGTGCACTACTACTGGCTTGTAAAGTCCGACATTCGCTTGCCGGCGCTCTACGGCGCGATCGTAGCGCTCCTGCTGGCGTCGAGGCTAATTGGCTTGCGGAAAAGCCCATCCAAGAACACAACGTCGCTGAGACTATCGAGCATCAAGCGGCAAACCGGAGATACGGTGACGTTGAGGTTTCCCCTGTCCGGAAGCAAGCCGTTGGGAGCGAGGCCTGGGCAGTTTCTCACATTCGACTGGGTGGTGAATGGCAAGAAGCTGCCACGATCCTATTCCATATCGTCAGCGCCCCTCCGGACCGATTATGTCGAGATCACCGTAAAGCAGCAGGGCATCGTTTCATCGTTCCTGAATCGCGACGCGAAGGCAGGCCTGAAGGTGGAGGCACACGGACCCTTCGGGCAATTCTATTTCGATGAAAAGCAGCACCGGAGTATTGTCTTGTTCGCGGGCGGGAGTGGGATCACGCCCATCATGTCGATGTTGCGATACATCGAAGAGGCCGCCGCCAATACTGAGATCACGCTGTTCTATGGCGTCCGCACCGAGCACGATGTAATCTTCCAGGAAGACCTTGACGGCCTGCAGAAACGGCTGCCGCGATTCCGCTGCTTCATCGTCGCGAGCAGGGCTGGTGCGGAATGGCGTGGCCCACGCGGCCACGTGAATCGCGCGCTGATCGAGCAGCAGTTGGGCCAGATCAGCGATCAGACGTTCTTTCTTTGCGGACCGACTGCATTCATGACGAGTGTGAAAGAGGTCCTGATGTCTTTGGGCGTTGGCGCCGAACAAATCCGGCAGGAACGTTTCACAATCGGCGCGGCAGCTTCGACATACCCCGCAGCTTCGACGTGCTCGGTGGAATTCGCGAGATCGGGCGGGAAATATGAGTGCTCCTCCGCAGAGTCGCTGCTCATGATTGCACAAAGTCACGGTATCGATATTCCCTGCAGTTGCCGCGTCGGGCAGTGCGGCACCTGCGCAACGCGCGTGCTCGACGGCGAGGTAGAGATGGAGGTCGAGGAGGGACTTGAGCCCGCGCTGCGAGTCCAGGGCTACCGCTTGATGTGCGTCGGACGGGCACGGGGCGACGTGAGGCTGGACGCGTAGGACTATTTGATCCTGTGGGTCGCCAAAACTGGATCGGCGAGCGTTCCTTCGCGTTTTCGGTATGTTCCAGAACCGTGTCCGGATAGCTCGGCGTGGTTTTCGGCGTCATTAAGCGCTTCAGAAGCGTGGAACTCCGCATCGCAGTCGAGCGGTCGCCCGCCCGGGGCATGTCGTGCTCGGGGTGCCACTGTCGCGCCGCGCACTGCCCACCCGGCGCTAGCCTGCGGATCACCTGCCGCAAATGCAAGCGGTCCATGCGTGAAAAACGCCCTGAAAGCGGCCTTCGTGGCCAGCCGAAGGGCGATTGTAGCAAGAAATGTAGCTAAAGTTCCCACAGGATACAACAAGCGGTCCCTGCAAGTGATTGATTACAAGAGAGATGTTTGGGTGGATCACTTGCACCCCAAACGGCAAGCTGCCCTTTTTTAAAGTGGCCTATTGTCAACTACTTGCATACAAAGGACTTGGCCGGAGTTTGTTGAGAGCTGTGGAACCCTGTTGAACTTGGGTGCTCGCGACAGCTACGTTTTTGACTACAATGGCGAACATCTCATGCTCACGCTCTTCGCCTACCTGCGCGCGTTCCTGCGCACACGCCACGACCTCGGCCTCGAGATTCTCGCCTTGCGCCAGCAAGTCGCCGTGCTCAAGCGCAGGCATCCGCGGTCGCGGCTCAACAGTGCTGACCGCATGTTCTGGATCATGCTGCGGCGGATCTGGCCGCGCTGGATGGAAGCGCTGGTCGTGGTCAAGCCCGAGACCGTGGTTGGCTGGCACCGCGCCGGCTTCCGGCTCTACTGGCGCCTGCGTTCCCGTGGCGGCGGGCGCAAGATCGGCGCCGACGTGTTCGACGTGGTCCGGCGCATGGCGCGTGAGAACCCCTCCTGGGGCGCCCCCAGAATCCACGGCGAACTGCTCAAGTTGGGCTTCGACATTTCGGAACGCACCGTGTCGCGCTCCCTGGTTCGCAGGCTGCCGCGGCCTGGCGACGCCGCCAAGAACTGGCTCGCCTTTCTGAGAAACCATCGCGAGGCGATTGCCGCGATCGACTTCTTCACTGTGCCGACCGTCACTTCCGCCTGCTGTGCTGCTTCTTTGCGATCGATCACAGAAAGCGCAAGATCCTGCACTTCAACGTGACCGCGCACCCGACCGCCGAGTGGGTGGTTCAGCAGCTTCGAGAGACGTTCCCGGACTCTGATCGTCACCGCTACGTCATCCTGGACCGCGATGCCAAGTTCAGCCGGGAAGTCGTCGGCTTCTTGAAGTCTTCCGGCATCCAGGCCGTGCGAACGAGCGTGCGCAGTCCGTGGCAAAACGGCCTCGCGGAACGCTGGGTGGGCAGCGCACGCCGGGATTGTATCGACCACGTGATCGCGCTGGACGAAGCGCACGTCCGGCGGCTCGCCCGCGAGTACATGGCCTCCTACCACGCGGACCGCACCCACGATGGGCTGGGCAAGGACACGCCGAGCGGCCGGGCAATTGAGCCGGAGCCGGGGGGTGCGGAACTGGTTTCGCTGCGGCGCGTCGGCGGCCTCCACCATCAGTACACGTGGAAGGTGGCGGCTTAAGCTCAAGGCGACAGAGTCGCGGGCCGGCCGCGGCGAGCAGCCGACGCGTCGCCCGTCATGTCTGTGTGCACCCTTCATGCTCTTTCCCGCCCTGGCCGAACAACGCTTCGCGCCCATCGCACCCGGCGAGGCGACCACACCCCCTCCGAAACCCGCCCGCTTAACATGCTTATAACCTCCCGGACTTGGCCGGATTTCGGTTGTGGCGACCGACAGCCTTTCTCATCCCAAAGCTTACCGGTTGTGAGACACAACGGTCGGCTAGTGAAGACAGGCAGAAACGCCCTGGCCCTCAGGGAAGAGCTACTAGTCCATCGAACCGGGCGCCAGCGTTTACCGGTTGCTGCCCCAGCGGGCTCGTCCGCCTCCGGATGATGTTGTTATTATCGAGCCGCCCATCCGGTCTGCCCATTTACGCGCAGCCTGCTCCAACTTTGAATTCCCGCAGTTTAGGAAGGCCACAGCCATCTTGGAATTGTTGGTCTCATTTAACGCCCTGATCAACACATCCTCTGATCCCGGTTCACCCCGTTCAATGAAGAACGATGCAGCTCCGCTGATCGCCTCATCGTCACTCTTCCTCCATGCTGCCAGAAGGACACTGACCGCGCGGGGATCCTGAATCTTCCCCAACGCCGCGGCCGCGTTCTCTCGGACGGTGAGGTTTGGGTCCTTCAGGGCGGCGATCAGGGGTATAACTGCGCGAGGATCGTGACTCGGTTCTAACGCCCCGGTAGCGTTCTGTCGGACCTCCCCGTCCGGATCCCTCAGGGCGGCAATCAGAGGCTCGACGGCGCTGGGATCCTGAATCGTCGCCAACGCCTCGGACGCGCCCCTTCGGACCTCCGCGTTCGGGTTCCTCAGCGCTGCGATTAAAGGCACGACTGCAGACGCACCGATCCTAGGCAACGCTGCGGCCGCTTCCGTTCGGACACCGTGGTCCGGGTCCTTCAAGGCGGCAACCAGGGGCACGACGGCGCGGGGATCCTGAATCTGCCCCAACGCCATGGCGGCGTGCGATCGAACCGAATCGTCCCGATCCTTTAGGGCGGCAATCAGAGGCTCGACGGCGCGGAGGTCTTTGATGTCTCCCAGCGCCCAGGCCGCCCGCATACGGACGCTAGGATCCTTGTGCTCCAGGGCGGCTATCAGCGGCTCCACAGCAGGCGTCCCGATCCCTTCCAACGCCCCCTCCGCCCTGTTCTTGACACCGAAGTCCGGGTCCTTCAGTTCGGCGATCAGGAGATCCGCAACTGGCATCCCGATCCTTCCCAACGTTTTCATCGCGGCCCTTCGGACAGCGGGGTCCGGGTCCTTCAGGGCGGCGATCAAGGGCTCGACGGCGCGGGGATCCTCGCTGTTCCCTAACGCCTTGGCAGCGTTCCGTCGGACCCCCACGTCCGGGTCCTTCAAGGCGGCCATTAGGGGCACGACGGCGCGGGGATCCTTGATGCTCCCTAGCGCCCCGGCAGCGTTCTCTCGGACGTTCACGTCAGGGCCTTGGAGGGCGGCGATCAGGGTCGGGACGGCGCGAGGGTCCTTGATGGACCCCAATATCCCGGCAGCGCTGCTTCGCACGTTCATGTCAGGGTCTTGGAGGGCGGCGGCGATCAGGAGCGGGACGGCGCGAGGGTCTTTGATGGATCCCAACATCCCGGCAGCCTTGTTTCGCACGTTCACGTCAGGGTCTTTGAGGTCGGCGATCAGGGACTCGACGGACCGCCCGCACCCAACCGGCAGGAATCCTAGTATGCACACGCACGCCAGTATGACTTGAGAGAAGCGACGGACTGTCAACGGAATCACACAACCTCCTTCAAAGGGAAACGTCAAAAGGATACCAGAACCTAGGCAACAGGACGAGGAAGATTGTGGACGAGTGAAGATTGTGGACGAGGACAGGCAAAGGTGTTACACAGGGACGGAGCGCGATCTGGCGCATGAAAGGTCCGTCGCCCCAAAACCTTTGCCATCTGTGAAACCCGCAAAAGCCCACGCCTGATCGAGCAGGGGGGTATGGTTTCGGCGAACATTAATCCGGTAGCTCTGCCACTCCATGTGGGCGTTCACATTGGCTTTTGCTGCGAGCAACGCCTTGACGGCGGGTAGGCACTTAGCCAGCGCTTCCAAGTTGCAGCAGCCTCTAGTGTTTGAGCCAAGCGGCCCTGACCGGCGAACCCCCTGGCACGGCAATCGCGGTCGCATCACGTCCCTGTTGAAGCCTGTGGGTCCTTGTTGTGTCAGCGCCAGTCTAAAACGACAGCACTTTCGCCGGTCTTGTAGCCGGCCAACAAGCCATCGGCGGGGAGGCGGTAGCACTCTACATCAGACTCTATAGAGGTTGGGCGCCTTCGGCCTCCCTCCCGCCTATTTCAGCCTGAAATACACCTCGGCGGAGAATGGACGGCTCAGGAGGCCCGATTGCTGACCGTCCGCCGCTGTCCCTACTGTCACTCATCTTTCGCACCCTCTCGCTTCCGTCCACAGCAGACGGTCTGCAGCGAGCCCGACTGCCAGCGCCGCCGGCGCGCCGAGTATCATCGCCGGAAGGTCGCCGCCGACCCGGAATACCGCCAGGTCTGCCTGGACAGTCTGCGAAAGTGGCGGTCCGGCAATCCTGATTACTGGCGGCAGTACCGGGAGCAACACCCGGCCGCGGTCGAGCGGAACCGCCAACAGCAGCACGACCGAGACCACAAGCGCCGCCTGCGCGATCTTGCAAACAACAACTCAGCCTTCGACCTAAAGCGTTCCGCCGCAGAGATCTGGGTCCTGGGCGCGGGCCTCGACAATCTTGCAAACAACAACTCAGCTCCAGCCCAAGTCTGGGTTCTGGAAGCACTTCCACCTCGGAAACCGCAGCATACGGAGTCTTGCAAACAACAACGTCCTGGCCTTCAGGCGGCTTCTGCCGGATAACGGAAGTCGCCCCTATGCTCACCACTGATCAGATCAACGACCTGCATCGCCTGTACTGGTCCGAGCGGTGGCCGATCCGCAAGATCGAACGGCGCCTGCGTATGGGCTGGCGGACGATCAAAAAGTATCTCGACGCGCCGGCGCAGGGGCCCGCCCACCGGCAGCGCGAAAGCAAGCTCGATGTGTTCAAGGCCACCATCGCGGAATGGCTGGAGAAGGATCCCACCGTCAGCGCAGCCGTGATCGAACAGCGTCTGCGGCCACTGGGTTATCGCGGCGGTCACAGCATCCTGCGCGCGTACGTGCACACCGTCCGTCCGCAGTTGAAGCCGAACCGCGCCTTTCTGCGGATGGAGCCGCCGCCCGGCGAACGGTTCGAGGTCGACTGGGGCCACTTCGGTGCACTCGATTACGCCGGCGATAAACGCAAGCTGTATGCTTTCGCCCTGGTCGAAGCGCACAGCCGCATGCTGTACCTGGAGTTCACTCACAGCCAAAGTTTCGAGACCTTTGTCCGTTGCCACGTGCATGCGTTCACGGCACTGGGCGGCGTCGCGCGTGAAATCGCCTACGATAATCTGGCCACCGCGGTCGCCGAGCACGATGGCCGCCTCGTCCGCTTCCTTCCGCGCTTTCTCGCCTTCGCCCGCGAGTATGGCTTTTACCCGAAAGCCTGCAACCCGGCGGCAGGCTGGGAAAAAGGTAAGGTGGAGCGCGCGATCGGATATGCGCGCCAGAGTTTCTGGCCCCTGCGAGAGTTCGGCGATCTGTACGATGTGAACCGCCAGGTCCGGCAGTGGCTGTCCGAAGTGGCCAACCAGCGCTTGCACCGCGAAACACGCGAGCGCCCCATCGATCGCTTCAAGGCCGACGCCCTGCGCCCTCTACCCGTGATCCCCTACGACCATCGCGACACGGTCGAGGCGCTGGTTCACAAAGACCTCCGCCTTCAGTTCGATGGGAATCGCTACTGTGTGCCGCACCGCTTCGTCGGCCGGCGCCTCACCCTGAAGGCAGATTCCAGTTCGACCACCATCTACGACCGCGTCAACGAAATCGTCTCCTACGCCCGTTGTTGGCGCCGCGGCCAGACCTTGGGCGCCGATCGCTTCGAAGCCGAACTGGCCGACTCGCGCCCCGCGGCCAGACGGTCGAGAGCGCAACAACGCCTCTTCGCCGTTCTCGGTGGCCTCTGTTCCCAGGCCATGCTCGAGGCCTATCTCCGCGACATCGCCGACACGGATCGCGCCCTCTCCCGGCAACTGAGCGAGTTACTGGAACTGGTCCGGCAGTACGGACCCGAACCGGTCGCTGACGCTATCACGAAAGCTTCGGCAGCCCGTGCCTTCGGCGCCGACTACATTGCCAACATCCTGCGCCAGCAGCAGTCGCCGCGCCACCCGCAGCCGCCCTTGCGCCTTCACGATCCCGCGTTGAACGACCTGGCCACCGATCCGTTGTCCCTGCTCGAATACGACGCTTTCATCCTTCATCCCGGAAAGGAATCCGATGACCCCGCTCGAACAGAAACTGAATCAACTGACTCTCTCGACGATGAGCCGCCAGCTCGAGACCACTCTGACTGAGGCCGCCGCCAAGAACCTCAGCACTGCGGCCACGCTGGAGTGGCTCGCCGACATGGAACTCGAAGCCCGTCAGCAGCGCGCCATCGACCGCCGCTTCAAATGTTCACGGCTCCAGGCGCAGCCCAGTATCGACGCCTTTCACTTCCACCATCACAAGAGCCGCCAGCAGGCCAGGCCGCGCATCCTGCGCTTGCTCGACCTGTCCTTCCTCGCCAAAGGAACCAATCTGGTGCTCATCGGCAATCCGGGTGTGGGCAAGACCTTCCTGGCGAAGATCCTTGCCTGGCGCGCTTGCCAGGCCAATCAGCGCGTCCTGTTCACCACCGCCATGGACATGCTCAATCACCTGCTCGCTTCCCAGGTCGATCACTCCGTGGTTCGCAAGCTCAGAACCTACACCGAGCCCTCGCTCCTGGTCTGCGATGAGCTGGGCTACCTGGCTCTGGACCAGCAAACGTCCAATCTGTTTTATCAGGCCTCGGGGGACACCCAAAACCGGCCAATGAGGGACGGCTGAAAACCGGCCAACGAGATTGAGGTCAGGACATTGACTGTGACGGAGAGTACCCTCCGTCATCGTGAGCAATGTCTTGAGCGAAGAGAAACGACAGCAGGTAATCGCGCTGGGGCGGCTGGGCTGGCCGCTGCGGCGCATCGAAGAAGCCACCGGCGTCCGACGTGAGACGGCCGGGACGTATCTGAAAGCAGCGGGCGTTGCGGTCCGGCCGCCGGGATCGTGGGGACGGCGGCCGCCGGCAAAACCGGCCAATGAGGTGTCCACCGACTCTGGCGCGGAGTTGAGGGACGCGCCAACGGCTGCCGGGCCGGCAGGCAATCCAAAACCGGCCAAGGAGGTGTCCCCCGACTCGCGGCCGGTACCGGCGCCGGGCCGAAGCCCCAGCGCCAGCGCCTGCGAGCCCTTCCGCGACTTCATCGAACTCTCACTCAGCAAGGGGCGCAATGCCAAAGCCATTTACCAGGACCTGGTTGATGACCACGGTTTCGCCGCGCGCTACGCGAGCGTCAAGCGGTTCGTCCGCCAGTTGCGCGGCGGCTCCAACCCCGAGGCGTGCGCCGTCATCCTGACGCCGCCGGGCGAGGAGGCACAGGTCGATTACGGCAGCGGCCCGATGGTCCGCGACCCGCATTCGGGCCGCTACCGGCGCGCGCGGATGTTCGTCCTCACCCTCGGCTACAGCCGCAAGGCCGTACGCCTGCTCACGTTCCAATCCAGCACCCAGACCTGGGCGGAGCTTCACGAGCAAGCCTTTCGCCGGCTCGGCGGCGCACCTCGCACCATCGTGTTGGACAACCTTGCCGAAGGCGTGCTGAAGCCCGACATCTCCGACCCTGCCATCAATCCGCTGTACCGCGATCTGCTGGCGCATTACGGCGTCGTCGCGTTGCCCTGCCGCGTCCGGGATCCGGATCGAAAGGGCAAAGTGGAGCGCAGTGTCGGGCATGCCAAGAACACACCGTTGAAAGGCCTGCGCTTCGAGAGCCGGGCCGACGCTCAGGCCTACCTCGACCGCTGGGAGCAGAACTGGGCGGACACGCGCATCCACGGCACCACCAAGCGCCAGGTGGCGGCCATGTTCGCCGAAGAGAAGCCGGCCCTTCTGCCGCTGCCGTTGGAGCCCTTCCGCTATTACCAGTTCGGAGATCGCCGCGTGAACCTGGACGGCTGTGTGGAGGTGGACGCCGCCTATTACAGTGCGCCGCCAGGCTGGATCGGACGTCAGGTCAAGGTGCAGTGGGATGCGCAGCGCGTGCGCGTTCTCGATCCGCGCACCGGCCAGTTACTGCGAGAGCACGTGCATCAACAACGCGGCGGCTATCGCATTCCGGACCAAGACAAGCCCCCGCACGCTCTCCGCTCCACGCAGCAACTGCTGGCCCGCTGCGGCAAGATCGGCCCCCATGCCGGCTCTCTGGCCGAGCAGATGTACCGGCAGCAAGGGCCCGAGTCCATCCGCCGTATTCAGGGCCTGCTGGGGTTGGCCCGCAAGCATGGCGCCGCGCTCACCGACGACGGCTGTGCGGCCGCCCTGGAAGTGGCGCTCCCCGCGAATCCGTATCGCTTCGTTCGCCGCTGGCTGGAGCGCCGGCCGCAGCTCACCCTGCGCCAGATCGACCCGATCATTCGCCAGCTCACCTTGTACCGCGATTTCATTGACCGCAAAACCCAGGAGGACCATTCCGAATGAATCTCATCGAACTTCAACGCTCCTTGCGCGAGCTCCGTCTCGGCGGCATGGCCGCCGTGCTGGAAACCCGCCTGCACCAAGCCCAGGCCGAACCGATGGCCCCGATCGATCTGCTCTCTACGCTGGTCTCGGACGAACTGGCCCGTCGCGCCGACCGTCTGCTGGAGAGACGCCGCAAACACGCCGGCTTCCGCGATTCCACCAAGACCCTCGATAACTTCGACTTCACGTTCAATCCCAAGATGAACCGTAGCCTGGTCTTCGACCTCGCCACCGCGGCCTTCATCGACCGCCGTGAAGACGCGTTGTTTCTCGGCCCGGGTGGGACAGGAAAGAGCCACCTCGCTCAGGCCATCGGCCAGGCGGCCATCCTGCAAGGCCACAAAGTGCTCTACCGCGAAACCCACATTCTGCTCGAGGAACTGGCAGAAGCGACGCTGGATGGTTCGCGCAAAGCCTACATGGATTCCGTCTCCTCGGTGGCCCTGCTCATCATCGACGACTTCGGCATGCGCAAGCTTCCCGCCACCGCGGCCGAGGACCTGCTGGAAATCATCATGCGGCGCTACGAGCGCGCGAGCACGCTATTGACGTCGAACCGTCCGGTGGACGACTGGGGCAAACTGCTGGCCGATGTAGCTGCAGTGAGCGCCATGCTCGACCGCCTGCTGCACCACGGTCACGTGCTCAAGTGCGGTCCCAAGAGCTGGCGCACCAAGACCGCGGCCACATCATAAGGAGGGTTGGCTTTTCTGATGCGAGGGCGCCGCCCTCGCGCTCCCGGGATTTAACGCTTTGCCGCCAGAATGATCTACCTGTTTGCTTGACGAGGCTCGCCACGTTGCAGCACGCCATAGATGGGAAGGAAATGCTCATCATCAATCAGCGCCCGAATCGCTCGTTCGACGTTGTCGGGAGTCAGACGCTTCACGAATAGAATGGGGCACCCGAAAAAGTAGTCCAACCCTTCGTTCTGCATGCACCAATACACGTTGTTTGGTGTGGCCACCGTGATGCTGTAAACCCGTCCATCGTCGAGTTCGACAAATACATCGTAGTTTCCGTTGTCCGGGTCGAGACCATCGAGAGAATGCGGAACTCGGATCGTCATAATCTAACCAGAGCAGAGCCCTTAGTCTTTTTGGGGCGACTTTCGTCGCCCCGCCATTCCGGCTGCTGGGTCGGCGCTCCGGTCGCATCCCTGCGTTGCCGTATCCTCCGCCCAGGTGCTCTCCAGTATAGAACGACCATTTCCAGCTACCGCGAAAAACTCTTGCCGACCGGGGTGCAGGTGAGGTATAAAAGCCTTGTCCTGCCTTACGCTCGTTGGCCGGTTTTCAGCCGTCCCTCATTGGCCGGTTTTCAGGTGTCCCCCGAGGTTATCAGGTGATCTCCACCCGGCACAGCCAGAAGCGCTCGACCATCATCACCACCAACACCCCCTTCTCCGACTGGGGAAACATCCTTTTCAATACGACGATCGCCACCGCCATCGCCGACCGCCTGGTGGAAAACTCCGAGATCTTCCTCATGGGCGGCGACAGTCTGCGTAAGCCGAACAAGAATCCCAATCCGCCGGCCGAGGAATCCTAACGCCGGCTTCGATCATGCGCCGCGCTGTGACGATAACCCGCGCGGAGGAGTCCGCCGGCTAACCCCACAACGGCGCTGCCGAGGCGGGCGGGATCTTCCGGTCCCGCCCCTTCTGTCCACCATGTTCAACTTCAGCGCCAATCATCTGTTCCTGATCTCGCGGACGGACTACCAGGCGTACGCCGTGCTCCTCATGCTCGACCGCGATACCCGACGGGTCTACCGGCTCTATGACTTCTCCAAGGCCCAGCCCATCCGGCCCGGTGTGGCCTACTGCGTGGCGGGCAAGGTCAACAGCGCCGGTAAACTCTACCTCGTGATCGAATCGGTCCGCTTGGACACGAAACACCGCCGGGGTTCCACAACTCCTGTTCCTGCTGACGGCGCGGGAGGACCCATCGTGCGCTGATCGGCGGCTCTCCTGAATCCGGCCACGCTGCGACCGCCGACTTCGTCGCCGGCGGCGACGCCGCACCCGTGTGCGCCGGCCCCGGAACCGGCGCCCACCGCGGCGTCAAGACCGGCGGAAGTGCTGCTCTTTTAAGTCGGCGCTAACACTTGTTGGACCTTGAGGCTCGCGCCAGCTACATTCGTAGCCCGCAGCATGCCGAGAATCTGGACCAATACCAACGAGGACCACTTGTCGCAATTGCAAGTGGTCCTGCCCGAGGGGCGCCTGCCTGAAAGCACCCTTAGATTCAGTGTGATAGGCACCGACCGTAGCGACAACTGTAAACAAGTCATGCCCAAATAGGCAAGCGGTCCATGTAAGCGTATGAAAACAAGACACTTATAAGCATGGTAAAAGGCACCCCAAGCGCAGGATGCCATTCGCCCCAAGTGGCCTATTTTCAACTACTTGTATTCTCAATGGGTTGGTGGAAGTCTATTGAAGCCTGTGGAACCCTGTGGAACTTGGGTGCGCGCGACAGCTACGTTTTCATCTACAGCACTGACACGGCAAGGTTTCTCGGGAGGGAGCGGGCGTCGAGAATCTGCGGGCGCGCTTGCTTTTGAGACAAAGTGCCCACCGTTATGCGGTGCTGACTTCAAGCCACTAACTGCCTTCACGACGCCCGCCACCTGTTGAACCCTGTGGAACTCCAAGGCCTGGACAGCTACGTTTCTACTACACTTCGAAGACCCGCATGTTCACGCTGCTCGCCTACTTGCGCGCGTTCCTTCGCACACGGCATGATCTTGGTCTCGAGATTCTCGCCTTGCGCCAGCAGGTCGCCGTGCTCAAGCGGAAGCATCCACGGCCGCGGCTCAGCGGTGTTGACCGCCTGTTCTGGATCGCGCTGCGGCGGATCTGGCCGCGCTGGATGGAAGCGCTCATCCTGGTGAAGCCTGAGACCGTGGTTGGCTGGCATCGCGCGGGCTTCCGGCTCTACTGGCGCCTGCGCTCGCGTGGCGGCGGACGCAAGATCGGCATCGACGTGTTCGAGATCGTCCGGCGCATGGCGCGCGAGAATCCTTCCTGGGGCGCTCCCAGAATTCACGGCGAATTGCTGAAGCTGGGCTTCGACATTTCGGAACGCACCGTGTCGCGCTACCTGACGCGCAGGCTGCCGCGGCCCGGCGACGCCGGCAAAAACTGGCTCGCGTTCCTGAGAAACCATCGCGAGGCGATTGCCGCGATCGATTTCTTCACTGTGCCGACCGTCACCTTCCGCCTGCTGTACTGCTTCTTCGCGATCGATCATGGAAGGCGCCAGATCCTGCACTTCAACGTCACCGCTCACCCGACCGCCGAGTGGGTCGCGCAGCAGCTTCGCGAGACGTTCGCGGATTCGGACCGGCACCGCTACGTCATCCTGGATCGTGACGCCAAGTTCAGCCCGGAGGTGCTCGATTTCCTGCGCTCGTCCCGGATCAAGGCCGTGCGAACAAGCGTGCGCAGTCCCTGGCAAAATGGCGTCGCGGAGCGCTGGGTGGGCAGCGCGCGCCGGGATTGCTTCGATCACGTGATCGCGCTGGACGAAGCGCACGTGCGGCGCCTGGCCCGCGAGTACATGGGCTACTACCACACGGACCGTACCCACGATGGGCTTGGCAAGGACGCGCCGGCGGGCCGGGCAATTGAGCCGAGGCCGGCGGGGGCGGATCTGATTTCGCTGCCGCGCGTCGGCGGTCTCCACCATCGGTACACATGGAAAGCGGCGGCTTAAGCTGAAGGCGACAGAGCCGCCAGCCGGCCGCGGCGAGCAGCCGACGTGTCGCCCGTGATGTCTATGTGCGCCCTTCATGCCGTCTCTCGCCTGTCGGAACACGCCCCGCGCGCCCCTCGTACCCGGCGAGGCGACCACATCCGCTCCTAAATCCGCGCGCTTAACATGCCCCAGAACCTCCAGGACCTCTCTGTATCCGATTGTGGCGACCGACAGCCCACCAGAACTCTGCTTGTGCTCCTTGCTCAGCAGAGTCAAATCCCCGAGGCCCAGTATTGAGGGGTCCTTGGTGATTTGTTCCTGCAGCCATTTCTCGTCCAGCCCGACTTCCCGCAAAGTGATCTTCTCGTGCTTCTGGAACTCAATCGCCATGGGGCCTCCGCCTGTCCTAGCACAAGGACACAAACGTCCCTATTCTATGCGGATCTTGACCACTGGGCCACCTGAATCGTATGGGACGGGTGAGGAATCGTGAGCTGGTACTTCTTTGGAACCTTGACTGGTCGGACTCCCTGATTTGAACGTCGGACCTTCTTCTGCCGAAACTCACGGTCCCTCTCGTTGTTGAACCGCGAGGAACGCCACAGCTACAGAATTATCTACTGTGGGATTTGGAAGGCAGGCCGAATAGTCCGTATCTGCTTGATTCTATTGGTCGGGGCGGGCAGATTCGAACTGCCGACCCCCTGCGCCCAAGACAGTGGCGCGCCTTCCCAGATAACGCGGCTGTTGATCCTTGAGGCTCTCCACAGCTACAAAATCATCTACAGCGGTTTCGGCGAGGCGGCAAAAGGCGACGTAACTGATTGAAAATATTGGTCGGGCCGCCGAGATTTGAACTCGGGACCTCTTGCACCCCAAGCAAGCGCGCTAGCCAGGCTGCGCCACGGCCCGAACCAGTTCATTTTATCGCACTTCTCGCGGCTGCGAGTTGGGCCTGACGGGCGTAGTCGATGGCCTCGGCGAGGAGGCGGGCGGATTCTTGGGGGGCGTGGAAGCCCAGGGACCGGTCGGCGGCGACGAAGTCGAGGCGCCATTGTGCCTTGGTTTGCAGTTCGAGCGCGGCGGCGGGGCGGGCGCCGGCGGCCTGCGCGATCTCGATGGCGTCGATCGCGGCGACCAGCGCGTCTTCGGCGCGCGAGAGGAGCGCCCGCGTGCGCGCCTCCGTCTCCTTGACACGCGCGAGCAGATCGCCGGCCGATTCGCCGTGGCAGGACAGGCAGGCCCGTCCGATGTTCTCGAGCGGGCGCGTGGCCCGGTGGTCCGTGATCCGAGTCGCGCCGCGGCGCTCGAACGGCATGTGGCAATCGGCGCAGGCGACGCCGGCGCGGGCGTGCGGGCCTTGCGCGTGCATTTCGAATTGGGGATGCTGCGCCTTGAGCACGACGGCCCCGGTTCCGGCGTGAATCCAGTCGCCGGTGCCGCGGCTCTCGTAGAAAGCTTCGATCTGGTCCGCGGTGCGGCCTTCCGGGAATGCGGCCTGGCCAGCCACGATGTAGTACTCGCGATGGCACTGTTCGCAGACGGCGGAGCGGAGATCTCCCTGGCGCTCGTGGCAATCGGGGCAGCCTAGCGGCTTGCGGTCGCGCGCTTCATAGTAGCTGGAGGCGCGCGCCGTGCCGGCCGCGGCATGGCAGGTGAGGCAGGCGGTGGGTTGCGGGCGCAGCTTGGGACGTGCCCCCAGGATGCGCGTCCAGCGCGGGTCGCCCTCGGGATCAGTCTCCTCGCGGTCTGCGATCGACCAGGCGTGGCCACGTTTTTCTTGCCAGCGGGCGTCCACGGACGCGGGTTGGTGGTAAGCGGCGGCCTGCTCGGGGAAGCGCTGCTCAAAGGTCGCTGCGGCGGAGGGGGGCCGCGGCACCGTTGCGCGCTCGCGAACGAGGAGCGATGCCACGAGGAAGGCCAGGACGGCGGCGGCCAGGGCTGTCGCCAGGTACTTCACGGCCGGCCTCCCAAGCGGGCCAGTGCGCGGTCGGCGGCCGTGACGCCGCGGTGTTGCGCCTCTTCGATGACCGAGAAACCGCTCAAGTCGGAATGCGCGAAGAAGACCGGACCGGGCCAGGCGGCCGCGCGGAGGCGCTCGTCCGAAGAAAGAAAGCCGACGCGGGGACGCACCATGGCGTGGCCCAGGCGCATGATGTCGAGGCGCGAGACGCACTGCCGGATATCGGGATGCGCGCGCTCGAGATCGTTGAGGATGGCGTCGCGCCACCACGCCCAGTCGGTCGAGAGCAGCAGCTTGCGGTTGCGCGCGGCCGGGCCGTTCGCCAGCGCCCAGTAAAACGTCCACACGCTCGGCCCTACGACGGAGCGCAGCGACTGGTGGGTCGCCACCACGTAGCCGAGCGCGGGCGACTCGTAGATCACGTTGTCCCAGGCACGCTCGATGGAGCGCTCGACCGGCGGGCGTTCGACGACCAGGTTGGCGGTGAGCCAGGGAGAGTACTCGAAGCCGGAGACGGGCGGGGCGTCGTCCATCAGATACGGCGCGAGGAACGTGGGGGCGGCGAAGACGACGGCCTCGGCTTCGTATTCGACATCCTCGGTGAGGACGCGCAGGCGCTGACCGTCGCGCGCGACGTGCCAGACCGGCGCACCGGTGCGCACGTGGCCGCGGAGCCGATCGAGGAGGCGGCGCACGATCCAGCCGTTGCCTTCGGGCCAGGTGAGCGGTCCTTTTTCGTCGGGCTCGCGCGAGGCGAAGTAGTGGATGCCGGCCCAGGCGGAGGTGTCCTCGGCCAGCGCACCAAAGTCGTCGCGGCAGGCGTAGTTGACGTACCAGTTGAGGTAAGGCGAATCGAACCGCTCGCGGCGCAGCCAATCGGCGATGGAGAGGCGGTCGAGGGCCGCGTCGGGCGGGCGGCCGGCGCGCTCCATGGGGATGGTGAACTGGCCCGAGGCGCGGAACTCCGCCATGCGCTGCTCGAAGCGGCGGTAGTCGTCGTGGTCGCGGCGGGTGGCCGCGATCTCGGGCTCGATGCCGTCCTGCCATTTGCCGTGCAGAAACAGGCGCTCCTGGGGCGAGAAGCAGAGATAGCGTTCCTCCCAGCGGCCGTCGACCAGGACGCCCAGGTCTTCGAGCAGCTCGCGGATGAGCAGCGACTTCGGGCCGGGCACGGGGACGTAGTGCGCGCCCCAGGGGAACGCCGTGATGCCGTTTTCGCCCCAGCGCGCGACGCCACCGGCCTGCTTCTCCATTTCGAGCAGGACGAAGTCGCGGAAGCCGCGTTTCTGGAGGCGCCAGCCGGCGGCGAGTCCCGCCATGCCGCCGCCCACGATGACCAGCGGGACGCGCTCGCGGCGCGCGGGCGTACGGAATGGGCCGCGGCTGCGCAGGCGATGGCCGAGTTCGGCGGAGTCGTTGACGAAGGAGCCGGCGATCGGCGGATCGGTCTTGGGCGTCAGGCCGACGAGGGCCGCGGCAAGGAATCGGCGGCGGGGAATCTGCCTCAATGCGAGATCGCGCTCCATTCCTGATCGTAGTAGCGGACCAGCACCTGATCGTTGAGGCGGTTGACCTCGGCGGGCACCGGCCCCATGTCGGCGGGGAAATCGAACATCTGCGCCAGCGTGTGCGCGTTCAGAAAGCGCAGTCCGGGGGGAAGCGCCGCCGGCGGCCGGTAGGGCGCAAGAGTGCCCAGCACGAAGCCCCATTCGCCGAACGCGGGCACGTAAGCGTGGTAGGGATGTACGTCGAAGCAGGCCTGCTTCATTGTCGCCACGATGCACCAGTAGGTTTGGCGCGCGAACAGCGGCGAAGTGCTCTGCACCGCGGCCATGCCGCGCGCGGTCAGGTGGCGCGCCAACAGCTTGTAGAACGCCGTGGTGTAGAGTTTGCCCAGCGAGTAGTTGGTGGGATCGGGGAAATCCACCACGGCGAAATCGTAGAAGCCGGTGGTGGTGTCGAGCCAGGAGAAAGCGTCGGCGTTGACGATGTGTACGCGGGGCGCCTTGAGCGAGCCGCCGTTGAGCGGCGTGAGCAGCGGATGCGTGGAGAACAGGCGCGTCATTTCGGGATCGAGGTCCACCAGCGTGATGCTTTCGACGGCCGGGTATTTCAGGATCTCGCGCACGGCCAGACCGTCGCCGCCGCCCAGGACCAGGACGCGGCGCGCGCCGGGCAGCGCGGCCAAACCGGGATGCACCAGCGCCTCGTGGTAGCGGTACTCGTCGCGCGAGGAGAATTGCAGGTGGGAGCTGAGGAAGAGGCGGATGTCGTCCTTCCACTTGGTCAGCACGATGCGCTGATAGTGGGTGTCGCGGGCGAAGATGACCTCGTCGGCGTAGATGTTGTTCTCG
>Ga0208189_1000608_pt1 | contig 18771 bp, 14 predicted proteins | sample June2015DPH_10_5_FD_184702 | JGI IMG/M metagenome (GOLD analysis project Ga0208189, IMG submission 184702) | Peatland microbial communities from SPRUCE experiment site at the Marcell Experimental Forest, Minnesota, USA - June2015DPH_10_40... | ecosystem: Environmental > Terrestrial > Soil >... | reverse complement strand
TCCTTCCCGCCGAAGGACCCGCCGAAGAAACTGCCTGCCAGCTCGCCTCGATCCGCGCCGCCAACTCCTCTGCGCTCACGAACCGTCCGCCATCCGCTCCGTCTACGCCGACAAACTCCGTATCGCAGAATTGGCACACCGCTGCCGCGCGGTCCTCCTCGCGTCCCGACCAGAGATTGCATCCCGCGAACCGGCAAAAGACGGCCGCGCGCCCCGTCTGCGCTCCCTCACCCTGCAGCGTGTAGAAGATCTCGTTGACGGCGTAGCTCATGGCTGTACCCCGTAGTTCATGGCTGCGTCCCGCGATACATCAGTGGATCGACGAGTCCGTTCTCGCGGAACCCCTTCTGCCGCAGCACGCAGGAATCGCATCTCCCGCACGGCCCGCCACTCGGCGACGGATCGTAGCAACTGCTGGTCAGCGAGTAATCCACGCCAAGCTCCAGCCCCTTGCGAATGATCTCGGCCTTGGTCAGCGAGATCAGCGGCGTATGGATCTTCAGCGCCTGCCGCCCCTCCACGCCCGCCCTGGTCGCCAGATTGGCCAGCCGCTCAAAGGCCGCGATGAACTCAGGCCGGCAGTCGGGGTAGCCGCTATAGTCCAGCGCATTCACTCCGATAAAAATATCGCTGCATCCCAGCACCTCCGCCCACGCAAGCGCGAAGGAGAGAAAGATTGTGTTGCGCGCGGGCACGTAAGTAATGGGAATTTCTCCGGACATCTCTTCTGTCGAACGCCCCTTGGGCACGTCGATCTCCGCGGTCAGCGCGGAGCCGCCAAAGGCGCGCAGATCGATCGATGCCGTTCGGTGTTCCTTCGCTCCCATCGACAACGCAACCGCTCGCGCGCACTCCAATTCCCATGCGTGTCTCTGCCCATACGCGAAGGAAAGCGCATAAACGTCATACCCCTCCGCCTTGGCGATGGCGAGCACGGTCGCGGAATCGAGCCCACCGCTCAACAGGACCACTGCCTTGGATTTCTGCTGGGACATGAACGGCTTCTCCCGATGGACCCTCGTTTAAGGGTACAACGGTCAGCCGCAACGCATCGCTATAGAAGACGCGTCTCTGTTACTTGGCAGCCGCTGGCGCCATCTTGTTGAGGTCCAGATTCAGCTGTAGCACATTCACCCTCGGCTCGCCCAGCAGTCCAAACTGACGCGGCGTAACGTGCGCCGCAACCAGGCCCCGCACCGCGTCTTCGCTCATGTGCCGCTCGGCCGCCACGCGCGCCACCTGATAGAACGCCGCGGCGGGCGAGATGTCCGGGTCGAGCCCGGAGCCCGACGCCGTCGCCAGGTCGATGGGCACAGCCGCGCCCGTGCCCTTGGGGTTGAGCGTCTGCACCGTCCCTGCCACCCGCGACACCAGCGCTGCGCTCGTCGGCGCATAGTTCGATCCTCCGGAGTTCCCCGCGTCGTAGCCATTCCCCGCCGCCGACGGCCGCGACCAGAAGTAGCCCGGCCCGCTGAACGCCTGACCGATCAGGCGCGATCCCACCAGCGTCCCATCGGCGCGGTGTATCAGCGACCCCTCGGCCTGCCTGGGGAAGAACAGGTGCGCCAGCCCCGTCACCGCCAGCGGATAGACAACGCCCAGCAGCACAGCCGTCACCACCGTATACAGCACCGACGTAATGATGAGCTTCTTCATGGGTTCATTCCTTGCTGACTCGCTGACTTGCTGTTTCTCACACCAGATGGATCGACGCGATAATCATGTCGATCAGCTTGATTCCGAGGAACGGTGCGACAATCCCGCCCATTCCATAGACCCACAAGTTGCGCTGCAGCAGGGCCGCCGCCGACATCGGCGTGTATTTCACGCCGCGCAGCGCCAGAGGGATCAGCGCAACAATAATCAGCGCGTTGAAGATCACCGCCGAAAGGATCGCCGACTCCGGCGAGCGCAGATGCATCACGTTGATGATCGCCAGTTGGGGAAAGACCACCATGAACATCGCCGGGATAATGGCGAAGTACTTGGCCACATCGTTGGCGATGGAGAAGGTGGTCAGCGCGCCGCGCGTCATCAGCAACTGTTTGCCGATGCCCACGATCTCGATCAGCTTGGTCGGATTGGAGTCGAGGTCAACCATATTTCCCGCCTCCTTGGCCGCCTGCGTTCCGGAGTTCATAGCCACGCCCACGTCCGCCTGGGCCAGCGCGGGCGCGTCGTTCGTGCCATCGCCGGTCATCGCCACCAGCTTGCCCTGCGCCTGTTCGCGGCGGATCAGGTCCATCTTGTCCTTGGGCTTGGCCTCGGCCAGAAAGTCGTCCACGCCCGCCTCGCGCGCAATGGCCGCCGCGGTCAGCGGATTGTCGCCGGTGATCATAATGGTCTTGATCCCCATGGCGCGCAGTTGCTCGAAGCGCTCGCGCATCCCTCCCTTCACAATGTCCTTCAGATGAATGACGCCCAGCGCGCGCCCATTCTCTGCCACCACCAGCGGCGTCCCTCCGCTGCGCGCCACCTTGTCCACGGTGGCCCGCACCTCGTCCGGCAGGATCGACCCGTTTTCTTTGAGGTAATTGGCAATCGCATCCGCCGCGCCCTTGCGAATGCTGCGCCCCTCCATGTCCACGCCACTCATGCGCGTCGTTGCGCTGAAGGGGATGTACTCCACGTTCAGGTTCGCCAGCTCGCGTCCGCGCAGGCCGTACAGCTCCTTGGCCAGCACCACGATCGAGCGGCCCTCCGGCGTCTCGTCGGGCAGCGACGAGAGCTGCGCCGCATCCGCCAGCTCTTCCGCCGTAACGCCCGCCGCGGTCAGGAACTCCGAGGCCTGCCGGTTGCCCAGCGTGATCGTCCCGGTCTTGTCCAGCAGCAGCGTATTCACGTCGCCTGCGGCCTCGACGGCGCGTCCAGAGACGGCCAGCACATTGTGCTGCACCAGGCGGTCCATGCCCGCAATTCCTATGGCCGAGAGCAGGCCGCCGATGGTGGTCGGAATCAGGCACACCAGCAGCGAGATCAGCACGAAGACCGTCTGCGGCGCGCTCGAATACACCGCAAAGGGCTCCAGCGTGACAACCGCCAAAAGGAAAATGATGGTCAACCCGGCCAGCAGAATGTTCAGCGCGATCTCGTTGGGCGTCTTCTGCCGCTGGGCGCCTTCCACCAGCGCGATCATGCGGTCCAGAAACGTCTCGCCGGGATTGGAAGTAATGCGCACCACAATCACGTCGCTGAGCACGCGCGTGCCTCCGGTCACCGCGCTCCGGTCGCCGCCCGCCTCGCGAATCACCGGCGCACTCTCGCCCGTGATGGCCGACTCGTCCACCGACGCCACGCCTTCGATCACCTCGCCGTCGCCGGGAATCATCTGCTCGGCAACCACGCGCACCTTGTCGTTCACGCGCAGATGCGAGCTTGGGACCTCTTCCACTTTGCCATCCGCGCGCAGCAGGTACGCCGTCGTCTCCGACTTCGCCCTGCGCAACGCGTCGGCCTGCGCCTTCCCCCGCCCTTCGGCCATCGCCTCGGCGAAGTTCGCAAACAGCACGGTGAACCACAGCCACAGCGTGATCTGCAGGTTGAACGCGAAGAGGGTCGAACCGTGCGGCAGGATCAGAAGCAACGTGGTCACTACGCTGCCCACCTCCACCACAAACATCACCGGGTTCTTCGCCTGCACTCTGGGGTTCAGTTTCTTCAGCGAATCCACCGCGGCGCGGCGAACGATGGACGATTCAAACAGCGCCCGCTTCTTCGAAGTACCTGTATGTGCTGCACTCATCTCTAAGCCTCTTCTAACTCACTGACTCGCCGACTCGCCGGCTCGCTAACTAGAAACTCATCCCTGCCCTCAGCAACAAATGTTCCAGAATCGGTCCCAGACTGAGCGCCGGGAAGAACGTCAACGCCCCGACGATCAGAATCACGCTGACCAGAAGCACCGTAAACAGCGTCGAATTCACCGGAAACGTGCCCAGCGACGGCGGCACAATCTTCTTGGTCGCCAGGTTTCCCGCAACCGCCAGCATCGGCACAATCATCAGGAAACGCCCAGCCAGCATGGTGATCCCCAGCGTCGAGTTGTACCAGTGCGTGTTGGCGTTGATCCCCGCGAACGCCGAGCCGTTGTTGCCCGCCGCCGAGGTGTACGCATACAGGACCTGCGAGAGTCCGTGCGGCCCGTGGTTCGAGATGCCCGCCAGCCCCGCGGGCAGCAACACCGACACCGCGGCAAACCCCAGAATGATCAGAGGAAAGATCAGCACATAGAGCATGGACAACTGCACTTCATACGCCTGCACCTTCTTGCCCAGGTACTCCGGCGTTCGGCCCACCATCAGGCCCGCGATGAACACCGACAGGATGACGAAGATCAGCATCCCGTACATGCCCGCGCCCACGCCGCCGAAGATGATCTCGCCCATCATGATGTTGGCCAGCGGGACCATTCCTCCCAGCGGCATGAACGAATCGTGCATGGCGTTGACCGCGCCGCAGCTTGCGTCCGTCGTCACCGTGGCAAACAGCGCGGAGTCGGCAATGCCGAAGCGCACCTCCTTGCCCTCCATGTTGCCGCCGGGGCTTAGCGACTGCCCCGGTCCCGCCGTCGCCACGCGCTGGTTCACACCATGCAGCAGCGGGTTGGGCTGCGCCTCCGCCCAGTAGCAGGTGGCCACGCCGGCGAACCACAGCACCGACATCGCCGCAAACACCGCCCATCCGTGGCCCGGCGAGCCTGTCATCTTGCCCAGCGTGATGCACAGCCCCGCGGGAATCAGAAAGATCGAAAGCATCTGCAGCATATTGGTTAGCGGGGTCGGGTTCTCGAACGGATGGGCGGAGTTCGCATTCATGAATCCGCCGCCGTTGGTGCCCAGCATCTTGATGGCTTCCTGCGAGGCCAGCGGCCCCTGCGCGATCGTCTGCGTTGTCACCCTCGTCGTCACCGGCTTCCCATCGGGGCCGGGCGCGGTCACCGTCTGCGGCTCCAGCAGCGTCGCCGTGTCGTACGGCTTCAGGTTCTGGATCGCGCCCTGCGAGACCAGCGCCAGCGCATACACGATGCAGATCGGCAACAACACCCACAGCGTTCCGCGCGTCAGGTCCACCCAGAAGTTTCCCAGCGTCTTCGACTCGCGGCGCGCGATGCCGCGGATGAACGCAATGGCCAGCGCCATGCCTGTCGCAGCCGACCAGAAGTTGTGCGTCGCCAGCCCCGCCATCTGGGTCAGATAGCTCATCGTCTGCTCAGGCACATAGGCCTGCCAGTTTGTGTTGGTGGTAAACGACGCCGCCGTGTTCCACGCCAGATACGGCTCAACGGCCGCCAGGTGCTGCGGGTTCCACAGCGGAATCACATACTGCAGTCGCTCCAGCGCATAGGTCAGCAACAGCGTGGCCAGGCTGAAGATCAGCATCGCCGCGCCGTACTCAGTCCAGCGCATCTCGGCGTCGGGGTTGACGCCGGTCACGCGATAGAGCAGGCGCTCCACCGGACCCAGTACGGGGTCGAGCGGCGTCTTCTGGCGCTCATACACCCTGGCCATGTACAGCCCCATCGGCTTCGCCGCAAGCAACAGCAGCGCGAAGAAGACCGCAATTTGCACCCATCCATTGGGGGTCATCTCAGAATTTCTCCGGACGCAGAAGCGCAACCACCAGGTACACCAGCAGCCCGGCCGTCAAGAGGAGGAGAAGAATGTTTTCAAGCATTGCCGCCGCCTTTCAGGGATTGGCAGCCGTAGACATACAGCACGGCGACGAAGAAGAAGGCAAACGAAGCTGCAAGGAAGACGAGATCGCTCATAAACAGCTAAACTCCTGTACCCCACCGCAACCATATTAAGCGCGGAAGAATCGCAACTTTGAGTGGAACAGCGGGCCGCGTAGGAAATCTATAGGAAGAGTGTTAAAAGTCCGTAAGTGGCGTCCGCCCCGGTCCGGCCTCGTCCCGGCTGACCTCGTTCTCACTGGCCGGCCGCGGACTGAGCCGATAGCCCACCCACGGTTCGCTGAGGATATATTGCGGCTCGCCGCCCGGCTCGATCTTCTTGCGCAGTTGCGCCACCAGCACGCGCAGGTATTCCGGCTGATCGGCGCCGGCAGCGCCCCATACCGCCCGCAACAGCACCTTGTGGGTCAGCACGCGGTCCGCATTGCGCACGAAGTACAGCATCAGGTCGAACTCCTTCGGCGTCAGGTGGACCTCCACGTCGCGCACCAGCACCTGGTGCCTCTCCACGTCCACGCGGAAGTCGCCCAGCTCGATCAGGCTCGCCTGCGGCTCGGTCGCCGCAACCGCGCGCCGCGACTGCACGCGCACCCGCGCCAGCAGCTCCTGGATGCTGAACGGCTTGGTGATGTAGTCGTCCGCCCCCTCATCCAGCGCCGCCACCTTGGCCGCGTCCTGGTTGCGCACCGAGAGCACGATGATGGGCACCTGCGAGCGCGCGCGAATCTCCCGCGTCAGCTCGATCCCATCCATCCCCGGCATCGCCAGGTCGGTAATCACCAGCTCCGGCTGCGCTTTCATGAACCGTGCCAGCGCGTCCATGCCGTTCTGTGCAACCGTCACCTCATGCCCATTGCTCTGCAACGAGGTGCGCAGCACCCGCGTAATCTGCGGCTCATCATCAACAATCAATATCCGCATGGCCCCAACCCTTCAGTCCCACCATCACAAACCTCGAACTTCGCACCTACTTCGGCTGTTGCGTCACGATGTGCACATCGACGTTCGGTGCGTCGTTCATGAACTGCTGCAGCGCCAGATAGTACGCATACTTCTTCCATCCCTTCACCGCCGACCGCCCGAAGATGACCTGCGTGATTCTGTTCCGGGTGATATACTCTCCGGTCACCGCCGGGATGCTGTTGCCCTTCAGCCGGACCACCCTCGCGCCCACGTTCTCGGCAAACTGGATGTTGGCTTCCAGCGATCGCCGCCGGTTCTCCGGCACCTCGGTCGCGCTCTCGACATGGAGCACGAAGAACTCGCCATTAATCGCCTCCGCCAGGCGCGCCCCGCGCGCAATCAGGTCGCGCGACTCCGGGTTCGCGCTGATGCAGACGGCCACCCGCTCGGCAATCTGCCAGTGCCCGCTCAACTGCTTGCGCGTCACATAGTCGTCCAGCGTGCGGTCCACCGCGCGCGTCACCCGCTGCAGCGCCATCTCGCGCAGGGCGATCAGGTTGCCGCGCCGGAAAAAGTTCTGCAGCGCCCGCTCCACGCGTTCCTGGGGATAAATATCGCCTCGGCTCATGCGGTGCACCAGGGCCTCGGGCGTCAGATCGCTCATCACGATCTCGTCGGCCCGGTCCAGCACCCAATCGGGCACGGTCTCCCGCACCGTCACTCCGGTCAGGCTCTGCACCCGCGGCGTAATGCTCTCCACATGCTGGATGTTGAGCGTCGTCAGCACGTCGATCTCCGCCTCCAGAATCTGCAACACGTCCTGGAAGCGTTTGGGGTGCGCGCAGCCTTCGACGTTGGTGTGCGCCAGCTCGTCGATCAGCACCACCTGGGGCCGTCGCGCCAGCACCGCATCCACGTCCATCTCTTCGAAGATGGCGCCCTTGTACTCCATCTGGCGGCGCGGAACCTGCTCCAGTTGCGCCATAAGCTCGGCCGTGCGGGCCCTTCCGTGCGTTTCCACAATGCCGATGACAACGTCTTCGCCGCGGCTCTTGCGGCGGATTGCCTCGCTCAACATGCTGAAGGTCTTGCCCACCCCCGGCGCGTATCCCAAAAACACCTTGAACCGGCCGCGTTTCTGGCCTTCCGCCGCGGCAAGCCACTCTTCGGGGGTCTTCACATGAGGTTGTTCTGGATTCATCTGGCTCATCTTTCTATACAATTCTGTCTGTGTCCATTAAACACATTGTCGAGGCGGCGCGCTGGATTCTCATCGCCAGTGGGCTTGCCGGTATTGTAGCTCTCTATCATCACTTTCCCCGGGCAAACAATACCACTGTATCGCTCACTCTGCTTCTGCTTGTGCTGCTCTTTGCCGGCAGCTGGGGCCTGCGCTACGCAATCGGCGCCTCCATCGCCGCGACCGTCCTGTTCAACTACTACTTCCTTCCCCCGGTCGGCACACTCACCATCAGCGACACCCAGAACTGGGTCGCGCTCTTTGCCTTTCTCGGCACCGCGCTCTACGCCAGCCACCTGGCCTCCCGCATCCGCCAGGAATCACATGAGGCAGACACCCGCCGCCTCGAATCCGAGATGCTCTACCGCCTCGGGCGTCAACTGCTGCAACCTGAAAACGTCGCCCAACTGCTCAACTTCATCCCCTCCAGCGTGGCCAATGCCTTCAACAGCCCGGCCGTCACGCTCTATCTTGCGGACGGCGACCGCATCTATCTCTCCGATCCCAAGCGCATCTCCAGCCCGCAGGTGGCGTGGAACCCGGGCGACACCCCCAGCACGGCCGCCGGCGTGGAGCGCACCCGCGCGGAGATCATCCACGATCTGCGCGAGGCCATGCTTCATCCCGTCACCACCTCCACCGCCGACGGCTTTCCCGCCGTCATCCCGCTGCGCGTCGGCGTGCGGCCCACCGGAGTGGTGCTGCTGGAGTCCACCTCGCTCTCTCGCGAGACCATGGAGGGCCTCAGCGGACTGGTCTCCATGTCCATCGAACGCGCCGAGGCCCTGGAAGACAGCGCCCGCTCCAAGGCCGCCAAGGAGACCGAGCGCCTGCGCACGGCCCTGCTCGACTCCGTCACCCACGAACTGCGCACTCCGCTTACCTCCATCAAGGCATCCATCACCTCGCTGCTCTCCCAGCAGGCCCTCGATTCCCCCTCCCAGAAGGATCTGCTCACGGTCATCGACGAGGAGTCCGACCGGCTCAACCACCTCATCGAGCAGGCCGTCGAGATGTCGCAACTGGACGCGCGCAAGGTGCAACTGGAGTTGAAGCCGCAGTCCATCGCCGCTCTCATCTACGTCGCGGTCGAGCAGTGCCGTTCCACCCAACCCTCCCGCGACTTCCGCGTCTCTCTCTCCAGCTTCCTGCCCAACGTGCTCGCCGACAAGGCCTGGATCGAGAAGGTTCTGGCCAACCTGCTGGGAAACGCCACCAAATACTCGCCGCCCAATCAGCCCATCTTCGTCTCCGCCGATCCCCAGAAGGAGATGCTTGCCATCAGCATCGCCGACCGCGGGACCGGCATCGACCCGCTGGAGCAGGGCATGATCTTCGATAAGTTCTACCGCGGCCCAAGCCAGCGCAACCAGGTCAGCGGCACCGGCATGGGCCTGGCCATCTGCCGCGCCATCGTCAAGGCCCACGGAGGCGCCATCAGCGTCACCAGCCAGCTCGGCCACGGCTCCGTCTTCACCTTCACCCTCCCCATTGCCACTCCGGACCCAGCCCGCCGCTGAACCACCCCCTATGCGATCCAGTCGGGCGCTCCACATCTCGCCTCTGAGATGTGGGGTTCGCGCGATTGCGGCGGCCTTGTGCTTCGTCACAGATGCAGAAAATATACCGGCGCACACCCAGCCAGCCACGCCGCGGCCTGCAGTCCCAGAACCCCCAGTGTCTGTCGCGGAGCGTGCCGCAGCCACTTCACCGCGAAGAACAGCATAATCGGCCACTGCACCGTCATCAGCAACTGGAAGAGGTGCGCGACGGCCCCTTCGTCCGGATCGCGAGCGATGGCGCCTCCCCGGGCAAGGTCCACCGCAACCGCGCCCAGAACCATCGCCAAGGCTGCCAGCGACATCGCCACCGGAAGATACGCGCTTGGCCGCCGCATCATCGCGGCAAACGAACTGGGGTCCTGTTCCATCTTGCCTCCTCGTGTCGGGATGACGTGCTCGCGTAGCGTTGACTACAAGCTATCGATCAGCCTATCCAGGTCCACATATTCAGAATAGCTACCCACCCCGCCCCGCGCGAATATTTCTTCCCGCCCTGTAATCCATGTCGCTGGTTCCCCGTCTATGGCTGCTGAACGGGTCGGTTCTTCAGACCCTCCCAGGGAGACTCACATGAATCTTCGCAGCCTAATTCGCAAAACGGAAGTGACACGGTTTCTCGGCGTTGCCGCCAGCCTTGGCGTCGCTGCCGGTCTGCTGCTGGGATGTTCCTCCGCCGTCTCGCCCGCCACAGGCAGCAACATCAACTCACCGTCGGTCTCCGTTCCGGTGCTCATCACCGATGCCCCCAGCGCCCCGCTGGTCGCCTTCACCCTGACCCTCGACAGCATCACCCTGACCGACACCGCCGGCCAGACGGCCAGCGTGCTCAGCTCTCCCACCACCATCGAGATCTGCCATCTGAACGGCATTCAGGCGCCGCTGCTCACGGCCAACGTCCCGGAGGACACCTACGTCTCGGCCACCATCACCTTCTCCGACCCGCAGATCACCTACATCAACAGTTCGGGTCAGCCGGTGACGGTCTCGCCCACGCTCGCGACCACCTCCTTCAAACTGACCTTCCCGGCTCCCATCACCATCAGCAACACCTCGACCTCACTGCTGGTCGATCTGCTGGCCGCGCAGTCGGTCACCATCAGTGGCACCACGGTCACGGTCAACCCGGTCTTCAACGTGACCAACGTGCCGCCCCCATCCACCATTCCGCCTCCCGGCCCGAACGGCACCGGAATGCAGCAGATGGGAACCGTCGTCTCGGTCAGCGGAACCACCCTGGTCATCGAACCCGGCAGCGGCCCCAACTTCACCCTCACCACCAACAGCGCAACCGTGCTGCAGGGATTCAGCTCGCTCTCCACCCTTACCGCCGGCGAACTGGTTCAGGTCGACTTTGTCCTCCAGTCGGGCGGGGTCTTCCTGGCCACGCGCATCCAGCTCGCGCCGCCGCCGCCCAGCGGCCAGCCGCCCATCAACCTGCTCAACGGCACCGTAACCTCGGTCTCCTCCGGTAGCTTCCAGATGGTCGTGATGCAGGGCCTCGGCCCAGCGGCCAACCCGGCCAGTCCCACGGCCGTCTCCGCCTTCACCGTCACCACCAACAGCTCGACCACCTTCGCCATCACGCCGCAGTTCCAGTCGCTCACAGGACTTCCGTTTACTCCAACCTTTACCGCGTCGAACCTCACTGCCGGCCAGACCGTCGGCGTCCTCGCCTCCTCCGTGACGGGGACCACCGCCGTGGCCTCCAGCGTCGACCTCATCCCGCAGACGCTGGGCGGAGTGGTAACGGCGATCTCGACCGTCGGCAGCTACACCGCCTACACTCTCACCCTGGTCGGCGGGGACGCCTTTACCTCACTGACGGGGGCCTCCACCGTCACCGTCTACACCTCGGCCGCAACCGCGGGCCCGGTTGCAGCCACCGCCATCAACAACACGCCCATTAAGGTGGGCAGCCAGGTGCGCTTCAACGGCCTGGTCTTCAACACCGGCTCCGGGACCTTCGCCATGGTCGCCGGATGCTCGCCCGACGGCCCGCCGGGAATCTAACCCCGTTTGTGGATGGCGAACGGCCCTCCCAGGTCTGTGACCGCTCCACAAATCAAGCCGGGAGCCTGCCAACCGCAGGTTCCCGGTTTTTTGTGCGCCGGACCGTAGCGTTTGGACGAGGCCCGCGCCTCGCCCGGCGATATTTTTTCGTTCTAGGCAAATAAAAAGCGAATATAATGGTTGGCGACGGAGGCCGTATGGCCGAAACTCCCCAACCCGACCGCTCCGGGGTCCCCGGCCAGCTTGCTGGCTGGGGTGGTGACCGCTTCAGTTTCCTCCACGTAGACCTCAACAGCTTCTTCGCCTCGGTCGAGCAGCAGTTGCACCCGGAGTATCGCGGGCGCCCCGTCGCCGTCGTCCCCACCCAGGCCGACACCACCTGCTGCATCGCGGCCAGCTACGAGGCCAAGGCCCTCGGCATCAAGACCGGAACGCAGGTCGGCGAGGCCAAGCGCATCTGCCCGGAGATCGTGCTCGTCATGGGAGAACACGGCGTCTACGCCGACTACTCGCAGCGCATTGCGCAGGCAGTCGAGCGCTGCTGCCCCGTCGCCCACACGCCGTCGGTCGACGAGATGGTCTGCGAGCTGATGGGCCGCGAGCAGGAGCCTCCGCGCGCCCGCCAGATCGCGCTGGCCATCAAGCAGGCCATCCGGGACGACGTCGGCGAGTCGCTGCGCTGCTCCATCGGAATGGCCCCCAACCGCTTTCTGGCCAAGATTGCCAGCGACATGCAGAAGCCCGACGGGCTGATTGGCCTGCTTCCTTCGCAGCTTCCCCGCGCCATCGCGCACCTGGAGTTGCGCGATATTCCCGGCGTGGGCGCGCGCACCGAGGCGCGCCTGAACGCCAAGGGCATCCACACCATGCCGCAACTGCTCGCGCTCGACCGCAAGGGGATGCATGCGCTGTGGAACTCGGTCTGGGGCGACCGGCTCTATCACTGGCTGCGCGGCGCGGAGACCGGCGACGACGGCGCTCCCGTGGACTCCGGCGCGCAGAAGTCCCTCGGCCACTCTCACATTCTCGGCCCGCAGCACCGCACGCCGGAGGGCGCGTGGGCGGTGGCGCACAAGCTGCTGCACAAGGCCGCGATGCGCCTGCGCATGGAGCGCCTCACCGCCAGCTCGATGCATGTGACCATTCGCTACGCGCTCACCCGCGAGCAGGTGGCGCAGGCGGAGAACGCGGGCAAGCGCGCCAAGCGGCACTTCAGCGGGCTGCGCCACTCCGGCTGGGGGATGGAGGCACGCTTCGCGCCCTGCCAGGACACGCTCACCCTGCTGCAGGCCTTGCGCGGCATGTGGGACAGGCGGCCCGAGGGCGCGCAGTTTTCGCACCCCTTCTTCGTTGGCGTCACCATGCACAACCTGATCGCGCAGAGCGATCTGCAGCCCTCGCTCTTCGCCGATCCAAACCATCGCGCGGACTTGGCCGCCGCCATGGACAAGTTGAACCTGAAGTACGGCAACACCACGCTGCACTTTGCCGCCATGCTGCCCGCCAGGCAGTCCGCGCCAACCCGCATCTCCTTCACCCAGATCCCGGTGAAGTACGGCGTGGATTACATCTAGATCGGCTTTGCAGGAACTGTGCGGATGCTTTACTGCGGCGGCGTTGTGGGCTGAGGTTGTTTGTTGTCGCCGCTGCCGAAGATCTTCTGCAGCAGGCCCTGCGGGGCCTCCCCGCCCATGTGGCTGCATGTGCTGCTGGGGACCGTCCCATTGAGGAAGGCGAGGTTGTAGTCCTCGGGGCAACTGTCGTCGGCAGGAAGCCAGGTGTTCTTGTCGATGCGCACCTGCTCGACGCCATCGGGCGGAGTGAAGGAGTGCATGTCGGAGTACTGCGGCAGCTTGATGGCGCGGTCCATGAACTCCGCCCAGATGGGCGCCGCAGTGTCCGCGCCCTGCAGCGAATGAGTTAGTCCACTGGAGATGTCCGTGTAATCGTCGTTGCCCACCCAGATGATGCACAGCAGGTTCGACGAGTAGCCGGCGAACCATGCATCGTGGCTGGTCCCGGTCTTGCCTGCGGCCGGGGCGCTGAATCCATGGCCGCGGACCGCGGACGCGGTGCCGTAGCTGGCCGCGAATTCCAGCAGCGACTGAGTCAGGTAGGCAGTGCGCGGGTCCATCACCTGTCTGGCCTCCGGCGCGAAGTCGGCCACAATGTCGCCGTTGGCGTTGCGCACGCTGGCCAGCATCCACGGCTTCAGGTGGACGCCGTTGTTGGCGAACACCGTGTACGCTCCCGCCATGTCGATGGGAGTCGCGTTGTAGGTGCCGATCGCAACCGAGGGCGTGCCCCGCGCGTTGACGATGCCTGCCGTGCGTGCGAGCGCTGCGACATTCTCATAGCCGATCTGCTCGGCCAGGTCGATGGTGGCAATGTTCAGCGAGTGGGCGATGGCTTGCGCCGCCGTCACCATCCCCGGGTACTCGCCTTTTTCGAAGTTGCCCGGATCATACGGCTTGCCATCGAACATGAAGGTGTGTGGATCGTCATTCAGCTTGGTCAGCGCGGTAAAGATGCCGTTGCCGCCCAAGTCCATCCCGTTCAGGCTGGTGTTGTAGGCTGCGGCATAGACGAACGGCTTGAAGATGGAGCCGGTGGGCCGCTCGGCGGTGGCGTGGTTCAACTGCGAGACGCCGTAGTTGCGCCCTCCCACCAGCGCCAGGATCTGCCCGGTGTGCGGGTTCAGCGCAACCAGCGCGACCTGCGGGTACAGGAAGTTGCCGGCATTCTTTTTATGCAGCTTGCGCACCAGCTCGTCGACGTTCTTCATCCCCGCGTCCACCGCCTCGGCGGCGGCGCGCTGCAGGTCCGGGTCGAGCGATGTGTAGATGCGCAGGGCGTCGTGGCCCAGCTCCTGGTCGCTGACGCGCTGGGCAAGCTGGTCGTGCACCAGGTCGACGAAGTAGGGCGCCTCCGACGCGTCGATATTGGGCGCCGCAAGACGCAGCGGCTCGGCCTTGGCGCGGTCGGACTCCGCTTGCGTGATGGCCCCGGTCTCCACCATTGAGTCCAGCACCAGGTTGCGCCGCTCCATCGCGCGGTCGGGATGGCGGTAGGGATTGCGCCAGCTTGGGTTCTGAATCAGTCCCGCGATCAGCGCGCACTCCGCCAGATCGAGCTGGCGCAGGTCCTTGCCGAAGAACGACTCGGCAGCCTCGCCGAAGCCGTTGATCTCGAACGATCCGCGCCGCCCGATGTTCACCTGGTTGGCGTAGTCCTCGAAGATCTGCTGCTTGTTGAAGCGCGCCTCCAGTTGCAGGGTGATCATCAGCTCGGCCAGCTTGCGCGTGATGGTCTTGTCCGGCGTCAGGAAGAAGTTCTTGGCCAGTTGCTGGGTCAGCGTGGAGCCGCCGCAGTCCTTGCGCCCGACCATGACGTCGTGCACCACGCATTTGATGGTGCGACCGTAGTTGATGCCCCCGTGCTCGAAGAAGCGCCGGTCCTCGATGGCCAGCACCGCCTGCACCATGTTGGGCGGAATCTCGTTGTAGGTCACCAGCCGCCGCTTGGTGCGGTTCTCCCCGGAGAGCGCGGTGATCAGTTGCGGCTCCAGTTGGTAGGCCGCCAGCGGCGCCCCGTTTTCCGCGGTGATGGACTGCACCACCGGCCCGCTGCTCGTGCCCGCATCGGTGCTCTGGCCGGTGGTGATGGTGGCGCCGTCCGTGGAGTGGAAGCTCTGCGGGCCGGGCTTGATCTGGATGCTATTGCCGCTCAGCGTGTAGCTGCCCAACTGCGGATTGCTGTTGTAGCCTGCCGTGCGCAGCTCCTGCGCGATAGACGAGACCGTCAGGTGCTGGCCCACGCGCACCTCGCGCGGCGCGGCGTAGATCTGCGCCACATTGGCAAAGATCGGCCCAGAGGCCAGCCGCTCGTCCACCACCGACTGGTACTTGAAGTAGAAGACGCCCACCACGCACGTGCCCAGCAGCAGGCACGCCATTCCGCCGATCAGCAGCCCGCGCAGCGCGCGATGCCGCAGGCCGGGGCGGCGTCCATGCGCGTTGCCGTTGCCGCCGAGTTTGAGTTTGATTGCCATGAAAGACAGGTGCGAGGGACTAGGTTCGAGGTTCGAGGAATGAGCCAGCCAGCGCGGCCTGCATCTGTTGCACGGCCTCGCCCGTGGGAATGTCGTCGGTCCGGTTGGTCAGGCGGTTAAGCAACTCCACCTTGCCCTCGGCCAGCTTCTTGCCCACAGCGATGCGGAACGGCACGCCGATCAGCTCGGCGTCCTTGAACTTCACTCCGGCGCGCTCGTCGCGGTCGTCCAGCAGAACGTCGATTCCCGCGGCGCTGAGGTCGGCTGCAATCTTCTCGCCTGCCTCCAGCAGCGCTGCCTCGCGCACGTTGGTGATGGTGACGACAACCTGGAACGGCGCAATCGAGGGCGGCAGCGCATAGGCGTCCGTTGCGTTCTGCGCGGCAAACTTCGCCGCCGATTGCTCAATCGCCGCCGTCAGAATGCGCTCGATGCCGATGCCGTAGCTGCCCATGATCGGCATCGTCTCCTTGCCGTCGCGGTTCAGCACCGTTGCCCCCATCGACTTCGAGTACCGGTAGCCCAGCTTGAAGATGTGGCCGATCTCGACCGCCTTGGCGATGCGCAGCGGCTCGCCGCCGACAGGGTCAAGCTCACCTTCGTTTACGCTGCGCACGTCGGCCACCAGCGTCGGCTTGAAGTCGCGCGTCGGCGTCACATTGCGTAGATGGAACTCCTCCTTGTTCGCTCCTGCGATCAGGTTCGTGCGGTGTTCGAGGGCCGCGTCAAGGATGACCAGTGTTCCCGGCTTCTTCGGGTGCGGCGCGGCAGTGAGCCCGATTGGCCCGAGGAATCCGGCGGGCGCGCTGAAGGTGGCAACAATCTCTTCCGCTTGCATGGGGCGAAGTTCGCCGCCTGCGATCCCCGCCAGCTTGGTCTCGTTGAGCTGATGGTCGCCGCGCAGAAAAACAACCACGGCTCGCGTCTTGCCCACGGTCTTGATCTGCTTCTCGTCGCTGTTGGGATGCTCGACGACATAAGCCATCGTCTTCATCTGGTGGACCGGTTCTACACCCAGAAAAGCCCCAACCTCGTCGATGGTCTTCTGCCCCGGCGTATGCACCAACTCCGGCAATCCATCTCCGCTTGGCGCGAGGTCAACGACCGGCGCGAGCTTCGAGGTCGCCTTCTCCACATTTGCCGCGTAGCCCGAACTGGAACTTGCAATCAGGTCCTCGCCCGCCTCGGTCGACACCATGAACTCCTGCGAGCCGGTTCCGCCCATGGCGCCGGAATCTGCCTCCACCACCAGGAACTCCAGCCCGCAGCGCGTGAAGATGCGCCGGTAGACCTCCTCATGCTTGCGGTACGACTCGTCCAGCCCCGCCTCGTCGATGTCGAACGAGTAGGCGTCCTTCATCAAAAACTGCCGCACGCGCAGCAGGCCCGACTTCGGCCTCGGCTCGTCGCGGAACTTGGTCTGGATCTGGTACCAGATCTGCGGCAGTTGCTTGTAGCTGCGCAGCTCACTGCGCGCGATTGCGGTCATCACCTCTTCGTGGGTCATGGCCAGGCACAGCTCCGCGCCCTTGCGGTCCTTCAGCCGGAACATGTTGTCGCCCATACCGGCCCAGCGTCCGCTCTCCTCCCACACCTCGCGCGGGTTCAGCGCGGGCAGGTGCATCTCCTGGCCGATGGTGTCCATCTCTTCGCGCACGATGGCGACAATCTTGTTGATTGCGCGGTTGCCCAGGAAGAGATAGCTGTAGATGCCCGCGCCCAGTTGGCGGATGTAGCCCGCGCGCAGCAGCAGTTTGTGGCTTGCGACCTCGGCGTCGGCGGGCGCCTCGCGCAGGGTGGGAATGAAGAGTTGCGACCAACGATGCATGGGTGGTGGGAGAACGCTTTCCGGCGTGGATCGCCTGGTTGCCCGTGCGCCTGCGGCCTACCGCATGAACGAGGCACGGGCGCATGGGGCCAAGTCCATTCTAAACCGGCGAGTGAGACAGCGTGATCTCTGCTGGTGCGATTCGAACCTCAGCGATGAACCGCGAGCGATGCGCGTCTCAGGCGTACTTGCGCAGGATTCCCAGCACCTTGCCCTGGATGGCGACGTTGCTCGCGGGTGCGAAGATCGGCGCCATCTCCTTGTTGGAGGGTTGCAGCCGGATCATCCCTCCCTCGCGGTAGAAGCGCTTCAGCGTCGCGTCGTAGCCGTCCACCAGCGCCACGATGATCTCGCCCTCGCGCGCGGTCGCGGTGCGCTCCACCAGCACGTAGTCGCCGCTCACAATGTGCTCGTCGCGCATGGAGTCGCCGCGCACCTCCAGCGCGAAGACCTCGCGGTTGCCGATGATGTCGCCCAGCGAGATGCTCTCCGCCATCTCGATGGCCTCGATCGGCTTGCCCGCCGCGATCCGCCCCAGCAGCGGCAGGCGGTCGAAGCCCTTCTTGCTGGAGCGCGGAGGCAGCACGTCGATCGACCGGCTGCGGTTGTGCGCGCGCTGCAGCAGCCCCTTGTTTTGCAGGTTGGTCACATGCTTGTGCACCGTCGCCAGCGAGGTGAGGCCCAGTCCGTGCGCGATCTCCTCGTACGAGGGCGAGTAGCCGTTCTTCTGCGTGAAGTTGGTGAGAAAGTCGATGACTTCTTTTTGCCGCCGGGTAATAGCCATGCGCCGATTGTAGCGAATAAACAGCGAAGCGCAAGCTCTTTCGCAAATTAAATCGTTGCCGGAGTGGATTCCTTGCCGAATCGGGGCCGATTCCGCTCTCACTCAATCTGGCTGAACTTTGTGCGCACCAGCCTGTAGTCCGACTGGCCCAGCCCGCGCCGCTCGGCCAGCTTCAGATACGGCATCGAATCCGCGTCCAGGTTCCAGTATGTCTTGGCGACGTACGCGTCCACTGCCACCGGATCGGTCCCCGCCACCAGCGTCTTGTGCAGCGCCACGTCCTCCAGATTGCCGCCCGTCGGCCCGTTCCGCAGCAGCACGCGGTAGCAATCGATCAATGTCAGCGTGGGCAGCATGAACGCCGCCAGGTCCACCAGGCTCTGGTGGATCTGCTGGTGCAGCCGGTTGCGGTCGCCGCCCAGAATCCCGTACCAGTTCTTGAATCCCAGCGTTGCCCCGGTCAGCGCGTGCTGTTTGGCGATCGGCAGGTTGATCACCTTGTCGGCCTCCAGAAACGGCGCGAAGACCTGCCAGTCCTGTAGGATCTCTCCGCCCAGGTTCACCTCGCGGAAGCGCGACGGATCGGGCAGAATCACCTCCGCGCCCTCGCCGCGCGCCGCCGCCGCAATGCCCGAGCGGTGATAGCAGCGCTCGGCCTCGTTGCAGCTCACATCGGTCACAATCACCCGCTTCGCCCCGGC
>Ga0208189_1000605_pt1 | contig 18844 bp, 18 predicted proteins | sample June2015DPH_10_5_FD_184702 | JGI IMG/M metagenome (GOLD analysis project Ga0208189, IMG submission 184702) | Peatland microbial communities from SPRUCE experiment site at the Marcell Experimental Forest, Minnesota, USA - June2015DPH_10_40... | ecosystem: Environmental > Terrestrial > Soil >... | reverse complement strand
GGACTCGGAACCAAGCACAAGTCCACGACCTACAAGGAGATGCGAACTAGACGGACCGTTCCAAGCCACCCAGCCAAGACTGACCACAACATATTGTGGCTTGCTGAAACAACCGGATAAGCATGAGGAAGCTAGCCGCGCAGCGCGGCATTGAGGTCACGCTCCTCACGCGGGGGCGCCACGAAGCCACCGTTCCTCCTGGGGTTACAGTCGTCAACATGGACATTCAAGACAAGGCGGCCGCGGCTCGCGCGTTCGCGGGCGCGTCGTTCGACGCCGTGGTGGATTGGATTGCGTTTGTCCCGGCGGACATAGAGCGCGACTTGGAGCTTTTCTCGGGACACACGAGGCAGTTCATTTTCATCAGCTCGACTAGCGCGTATCAAAAACCCGGCACGCACTACCTGATTACAGAGTCCACGCCGCTCGCAAATCCTTACTGGGATTACTCGCGCAATAAGTTTGCCTGCGAAGAGCGATTAATGAAAGCGTATCGCGAGACTGGCTTTCCGGTGACGATCATTCGGCCCTCGCTCACCTATGGCGACACGCAGATCCCGCTCGTGCTCAATAGTTGGGAGAAGCCGTACACCATCATTGACCGCATGCTCCAGGGGAAGAAAGTTGTGGTGCCGGGAGACGGCTCGTCACTCTGGGTGATCACGCACAACAGCGATTTCGCCAAGGGACTTGTGGGATTGCTGGGACAGTCGCAAGCGATTGGCCACGCGTTTCACATCACTTCGGAGGAAGTGATGACCTGGGACCAGTGGTATCGGATCGTGGGTGACGCCATCGGCGTAGAACCGCGGATCGTTCACATCCCCTCTGATTTCCTCATCGCTTGCATGCCGGAACTCCAAGGCACCCTGATCGGGGACAAGTCGGTGAGCGTCGTATTCGACAACACCAAGATCAAGCGCTTCGTCCCCGGCTATTGCGCGACAACCACTTTCGCCCAGGGCATTCGCCAAACCCTGGCTTGGTTTAACGCGGACCCGTCTCGAAAACAAATTGACGCAACTCTGAACGCGGCTCTGGACAAGGTAATCGACGCCTACGAGAAGGGCCTCCGCGACGCCGCCGCCAGTTTCCGGTAGTCCTCTCGATTGCCCCAACACCTCGTGCCGTTGATTTCACATGGTCAGTGGCCTGCAGGAATTCGGGTGCCCCAGGTTTGATTTTCTACCTGGGTCTTGGGGTTTCCGCCGGGCGGCACACCCTTGACCCGCTGGGGTAACTCCGGGTGGCCTACCCTTGCGCTTTTGGTTTTTGCAAGGGTGGGACGCTCTTCTCTTGGGTGCCCCAGGTTTGATTTTCTACCTGGGTCTTGGGGTTTCTTGCGGCTCCCAAAAACAAAAGCCGGAGCAGTTCTGCCCCGGCTTTTGCAAAGTGTTCTTGAGCTGCCCTACGTTTCTACCAACCCCTTCTCCAGCATCTCTTCGTCGCTCAGCCACAGGTCCGGAATATTCGCCGAACCCAGCCGCAGGATATCCTCGAGCGCGCCGCGCACTTCCCGCAGCCGGAAATCCACGCCGATTTTCCCCAACAAATCGATCAGGGACTGCGCTCCCTCCGCCAGCATCGCGCGCGGCCGCGTCCCCACCTTGTCCAGCCGGTGATAGGTCACGATGTAGAAGGCGTTGAGCCCTCCGCCGTGTCTCACGATGTGCAGGAATCCCCGCGCCTTGGGTTGATTCGACGCCAGTTTTGCGGCTAATGCGGTTCCGGTTGGGAGTGCGCTCATGGCGTCTTCTCCTTTTTCCTGTTACCGCTTCAACTGCAGCCGCTCGTACTGCCGCAGTTCTCGCACTTGTAGCACGCTCCGTTCGGCACCATCAGCATGCCGCACTCGGAGCAGGTTGGCGCACCCTCGTGCGCGTCCCGCGGCGAGTAGCTCATCGGCTCGCTCGTCCGCGGCGGCACCGCCGTCGCCGCCGTAACGGAGGTGTTGTGCGTTCCACCAAAACCTACCCTGTCCCCTCCGGTCACTCCGTTCAGCTTCAGGTAGTCCGCCGAAATGAACTTTCCACCCAGCCACCGCGCGATGTAGTCCAGCACCGACGTGGCGAACCGGATGTTCGGATTCGCCGTGATGCCGCTCGGTTCAAACCGCGTATTCACCAGCTTGTCCACGAATACCTTCAGTGGCACGCCATATTGCAGGCCCAGCGAAATCGTCAACGCCAATCCGTCCATCACGCCCGATAGCGTCGAGCCTTCCTTGGCCATCTTGATGAAGAGTTCACCCACTCTCTCGTCGGGATACATACCCACGGTAATGTACCCTTCGTGGCCGCCCACGCTGAACTTGTGCGTCACGGAGTCGCGTTCCACGGGCATCTTCTCCCGCTGCATCCGCGGAAACATTTCTCGTTGTTCCGGTTCCACCACCGCCGCCTCCACCTTCTTTTCTTCCTTTTTCCCTGCGGCGCTAAGCGGCTGCGACCTCTTGGAATTGTCGCGGTAAACCGCCACGGCCTTCAGCCCCAGCTTCCACGATTCAATATAAGCCTTCATGATGTCTTCGAGCGTCGATTCTTCCGGCATGTTGATCGTCTTGCTGATCGCCCCCGAAAGGAACGGCTGCGCCGCCGCCATCATTTTCACGTGGCCCGTCCACGCGATCGAACGGCCCCCGCCGGCCGGCGCCAGCGAGCAATCGAATACCCGCACGTGCTCTTCCTTCAAGTACGGCGCCCCGTCAATCTTCCCGTTTTTATCAATGTGGCTCACGATTTCGCTGGTCTGCTCCGGCGTGTACCCCAGCCTCATCAGCGCCTCGGGCACCGTGTTGTTCACGATCTTGATCACGCCGCCGCCCACCAGCTTCTTCATCTTCACCAGCGCCAGGTCCGGCTCGATTCCCGTCGTGTCGCAATCCATCATGAACCCGATCGTGCCCGTCGGCGCCAGCACCGTCACCTGGGAGTTCTTGTAGCCATGCTTCTCGCCCAGTTCCAGCGCGTCGTCCCACGCTTCCTGTGCGCCCATAAACAGCTCAGGCAGCACGTGCTCTGGCTTGATCCCGCACATTGAGTTGCGGTGCATCCGGATCACTTCCAGCATCGGTTCCCGGTTCACCGCGTAGCCCGGGAAGGGTCCCATTCTTTCCGCCACGCGTGCCGACTGCGCGTACGCCTCGCCGCACATCAGCGCGGTCACCGCCGCCGCCACGTTGCGTCCCTCATCCGAATCGTACGGCAGCGCCATGGACATCAGCAGCGCGCCCAAATTTGCGTACCCCAGCCCCAGCGGCCGGAAGTTGTGCGAGTTTTCCCCGATCTTCGGCGTCGGGTAGCTGGCGTTGTCCACCAGGATTTCCTGCGCCGTAATGGTCACGTCCACCGCGTGCCGGAACGCTTCCACGTCAAACTGCCCGTTCCCCGCCGTGTACTTCACCAAATTCAGCGAAGCCAGGTTGCACGCCGTGTCGTCCAGGAACATGTACTCGCTGCAGGGATTGCTGGCATTAATCCGCGCCGTGTTCTTGCACGTGTGCCAGCGGTTCACTGTCGTGTCGTATTGCATTCCCGGGTCGCCACAGTGCCACGTGGAATCTGCAATCTTGCACAGAAGCTCCCTGGCGCTGTACTTATCGTTTGGCTGCCCGTCAGTGACGTTCTTCGTCCACCAGTCGCGGTCCTCTTCCACCGCGCGCATGAATTCATCCGTCACGCGCACCGAGTGATTGGCGTTCTGGAAGAAAATCGAGCTGTACGCTTCGCCGTCGATCGCGCTGTTATAACCCTGCTCGATCAGCACGTGCGCCTTCTTCTCTTCTTTCACCTTGCACTCGATAAATTCCATGATGTCCGGGTGGTCCACGTTCAGGATCACCATCTTCGCCGCGCGCCGCGTCTTCCCGCCGCTCTTGATCACGCCCGCGAAGGCGTCAAATCCCTTCATGAAGCTGACCGGTCCCGACGCGATCCCTCCGCCCGATAGCGCTTCTTTGCTCCCGCGCAACGCCGAAAAATTCGTGCCCGTTCCCGAGCCCCACTTGAACAGCATCCCCTCGGTCCGCGTCAGTCGCATGATCGATTCCATGTCGTCCTGCACGGAGTTGATGAAACACGCCGAGCACTGCGGCTTCGCCTGCACGCCCACGTTGAACCACACCGGCGAATTGAAGCTCATCTTCTGCTCGACCAGCAGGTGCGTCAGTTCGTCCCGGAAGGCGTCGCGCGACGCCGTGTCCGCAAAATATCCGCCCTCTTCGCCCCACCGCACTACCGTCTTCACCACGCGGCTGATCAGTTGCCGCACCGAGCTTTCCCGCTCCGGCGTCTCATGCTTCCCGTGGAAATACTTGCTGGCCACGATGTTCGTCGCCGTCTGCGACCAGCCCTTCGGCACCTCGACGTCTTCCTGCTTGAAGATCGCCACGCCCTTCTCGTTGCTGATCAGCGCCGTGCGCTTCTCCCATTCCACGTTGTCGAACGGGGCAGTTCTTCCGTCGGTGAAGTAACGCTCAAACCTCAAGCCGCTCTTCGTGCCTGCGCTCTTCGTCGCGCTCGCCGTTTCCACCGCTTTGCCATTTAATGCTGGCTTCACCGTTGCCATCCAAGTTCCTCCCCGCTGCAGGTTCCCGTGTTCCAGCGGGGAACCTCTCTATTTTACTCCCCTGTTCGACAGGGCGTCGCGCGCCACTTCCGTGGTCGCGCCACTCAATTCCAGGTTTCGTGGAAGACGCTGCCTGGGAAAAACATAAAAAAGCGAATGCGCTGCCCGGTGCCGGTGTTTTCCACACGGCCGAACAGCTCACCCCGCGCCTTACGGAACTGCGCGGAGCCTTCTCTTCGCGCTCGTTGTTTTACGGTGATCCCGGGCTGCTTTCGTGGGTCAAATGCCGGACCAAGGCAACTCCCCGACTCTGGTCCGTCTGGCGCTTCCACGTCCCCCGAATCTGGAAGTGCAGTATTGTCCCGCGCGCGGGTGCTGTCAAGAGAAAATCGCTAAATCTGGATAACTTTTTCTTTACATGCCTATATCTTGTGGTGAGGTTCCCTGCGTGGCCTTCTCATTTTCTTCTTCTTCCGCCACTTTCTTTTCCCTAAACTCTTTGCGTGCAGCTCTCTATGCGCCTATTTTTGTTTCTGCTCGCCGCTCTCTGTTTCGCTTTGGCTCCAATCCTCGCTCTCGCGCAATTTCCTGCGTCGGCGTCTGCATCGCCTGGATTCGCCGAGAAAATCTCTCTCAATGGTATTCACGACGCCGGAAAAGTCTCCGATCAGCTTTTTCGCGGCGCGCAGCCCACGCTTTCTTCACTTCCGCAACTCCAGACTCTCGGCATCACCACCATCGTCGACCTCCGCCGCGAATCGCCGCAGACCCGCGAAAAGGAACGGCACCGCGCGGAATCCCTCGGTTTGCGCTTTGTGCACATTCCCGTCGGCGGCTTCTCCAATCCTACTTCCGCACAGCTCGCGCAATTCTTCTCGCTCTTCCGCGAAACCCCTCCGCAAAAAATCTTTGTCCATTGCGAATTCGGCGAAGACCGCACCGGCGTCTTCATCGCTTCCTATCGCATCGCCTTTCAGCACTGGACCGCCGAGCAAGCCCTCGCGGAGATGTACGCCTTTGGCTTCCGTGGCTTTTGGCATCCCGCCATGATCACTTTCGTCCGCGCTTTCCCGGCTCGCTTGCAATCCGATCCCACCCTCAAAGCCGCTCTCTCCGCGCCCTAGCCGCCTGCCGCTCCAGCCAGCCCGCCAAATCTCCTCGCGCCTTACCCTGTCCCACCCAGTACTTTCGTACTCTTCTCCTCGTGACTCCTGCTTCATATCCTTCTCGCACCCCTTCCTCTACCATTTCTCTGGTGGCATTGGGTCAGAGTTTCCGCAGCATGGAGAGGATTGCCTTGCAAGTCGGCCGCTATCAGGTTCTCGAGTCCATCGGCACTGGCGCCCACAGCCGCGTCGTTCGCGGCTACGATCCCCTGATCGACCGCCCCGTCGCCATCAAGCTCTTCTCCCCCGAGCTCGCCCGTGGCGAGGCCCGCGCGCGTTTCCTTCGCGAAGCCCGCGTGGTCGGCAAGCTCTCTCATCCCTTTATCGTCACCCTGCATGACATGGGCATCGAGGAATCCACCTCCACGCCGTATCTCGTCATGGAGCTGGTCGAAGGCCAGCCGCTGGAAAAGCTGCTCAACAAGGGCAGCGTCCCCTTCCCCACCGCCTGCGCCTGGGTCGCGGAAGTTGCCGTTGCCCTGCACGTCGCGCATCGCCGCGGCGTCATCCATGGCGACGTCAAGCCCGCCAACATTCTCATCACCGAGGAATCCCACACCAAGCTCACGGACTTCGGCATGGCCCGCCTCGCCAGCCACGACAAAATGGATACCTCGCTTTTCGGCACGCCCGCCTACTGGTGCCCGGAGCAGATCATCGGCCGCGCTCAGGATGCGCGCTCCGACATTTTCTCCCTCGGCGTGGTGCTCTATGAAGCGCTCACCGGCGTTTCCCCGTTTTCCGGCGAATCCCTCCAGGCTGTCTGCAACCACGTTCTTTCGTCTTCGCCGCAGCCCCCCTCGCGCAGCAATCCTTCCATTCCCACTCCCCTGGACGACCTCGTCGCCGCCTGCTTGGCCAAGGATCCCGACCAGCGCATCGACTCCGCCCAAGACCTCGCCGAGCAGCTCTACCCCCTCGCGCGCCGCAAGCTCCAGCCGCAATCCATCGCCCCCCAGTCCACCCTCCGCACCCGCGCCGCCCGCTTCCTTCGCTCCGCCTAATTGCTTCTTTTCCTTTGTAGTGGCCAGCCTTCAGGCTGGTTCTTCCTTTTCTCCTGCCTTTGTAGCGGCCGCCTTCTGAGGCGGGCCGAAATGGTAATGTCGGCGCGCCGTGAGGACACCGTCCCGTCTCTTCCCGCGAACTCCCCACACACTCCCCCTCCTTGACACCCTTTCCCACCTGATCAACTATCCTGATCGATCAACACTCCATGACCAAATCCCCCATCAAACTCCCAGCCCCGGTCTTCGACGACCCCAAACACCACCTCCGCCTCTACCAGGGTGATTGCCTCGAACTCCTCGCACTCATCCCCGAATCCTCCGTCGACCTCGTCTTCGCCGACCCGCCCTACTTCCTCTCCAACGGCGGCATCACCTGCCACGCCGGGCGCATGGTCAGCGTCAACAAAGGCGATTGGGACAAATCCAAGGGCCCTGATGCCAATCATGAATTCAATCGCGCCTGGCTCGCTGCCTGCCAGCGCGTCCTCAAACCCAACGGCTCCATCTGAGTCAGCGGCACCGCCCACATCATTCACTCCGTCGGCTTCGCCATGCAGCAGCTCGGCTTCAAGCTCCTCAACGACATCTCCTGGGTTAAGCCCAACCCGCCTCCCAATCTCTCTTGCCGCTATTTCACCCACGCCACCGAAACCCTCATCTGGGCCGCGCGCGACAAAAAATCCCGCCACACCTTCAACTACAAACTCATGAAGGAAACCAATCGCGGCAAGCAGATGAAATCCGTCTGGGAAATCAAGCCGCCCGAGCCCTGGGAAAAACGCTTCGGCAAGCATCCCACGCAAAAACCTGTCGCTCTCCTCGAACGCATCCTCCTAGCCTCCTCCAACCAAGGCGACCTCGTCCTCGACCCCTTCTCCGGCAGCGGCACCACCGTCGTTGCCGCCCTGCGCACCCGCCGCACCGCGGTTGCATTAGAACTCTCTTACGAATACCTCACTCTCACCGTGCAACGCCTCTCCTCCGAGCTAGTGCGCGTCGCACTTTCTCTCACCACCATTCAGTTTTCTCTTGATCCCGTCTCCGATCCTGTGGATCGATCCTGTAGGGGCCGCCTTCCGAGGCGGGCGCCTTTACGCAGCCATCTCGACCACGTGTCCGCAAAGCTTCAACTCGTTCAGCAGGAGTGCCGCTTCCACTTCATCGGCCGACACAACCGCGCCGTAATCTTCTCCGTCCTCGCTCCTACCCTCGATGACGCCCTCCAACAATTCCGCTCCCACGGCCATTCCGACTCCGACGCCCTCTTCATCATCAAAACCGAAACCCAAATCTTCCTGGCCTGATTCCGCCGCCTTCGTAGCGGCCGCCTTCTGAGGCGGGCGCCTTTCTCTGGGTTTGTAGTGGCCGACCTTCAGGTCGGTTCTTGCTTTTCTCCTTCTTATGTAGGGCCCGTCCTGGCGTTTACCCCGACCCGGTCGGGGAGGCGGGCCGCTCCTCGCATGTGTAACGCTGGCATCCATGCCAGCTTTCTTGGGGTCGTTTTTTCTTCAGGGGGTCGGAGCTTCAGCTCCGACATAAAGCCCGGCCATGAATTGGGCTTCAGCCCCTGAGGACCGCGCGCATCAACTCAAGACCGTTGCGCCCCTTCCCAGGTCGATCCAGGCGTGATCTAATCCCCTGTGTACGTTACTCCTGGAGCAAGCGGAATACTTACCCAGGGAGCACCCGACCATGATCCAGCCACGCCCAAATACAATCGGCGAAATCTTGACACTCTCGAAACACTTTGTAGTTCCTCCATATCAGCGCGGCTATGCTTGGGAATCCGATGAAGCTGCCGAGTTCTTCACCGACCTTGAGATGGAGTCAGAGTCCGGACGCGGCCTGTTTCTCGGGACCCTAATTTTCAATGTCTCGGAGGAGTCGCAGGATAGGATCACCATCGTTGACGGCCAGCAGAGACTTACTACCATTTCCTCCTACTGATTGCTTGCAGGATTTTGGCTAAGCAGCTGAAAGCGGATGGGATAGCGCACGAGACACAGAAAAGAATCACATTCACAAATCCCGCGACTGCGCAGTCGGAAGGCTCGCTTCTGGTCGCCTCGGGGTCGATAAGGGATATTTTCAATCATATGACCGAGACCCAATGGAGTGGGACCTTTCCACATAAGGTCGGCACCAAACCAGTTAAGAGACAAAACAAGCGCGTCAAACCCATCTTTGAGGCTTTCCAAGAACGAATAAAGGATTACGACCAGCCACGACTGAGCAGACTGCTGGACGCGATTTACAAGACCAGGGTCATTCGCATCGACATTGACGGAGATGAAGAAGCCTTTAACATATTCGAACGAACCAATGCCCGAGGAATGGATCTCGAAGTCTCCGACCTACTAAAGACCTACTTGTACCAACAGAAGGTTCCCGAATTGGATGAAAAATGGGACGAAATCGTCAAGAATGCTGACGGCACGATTCTAAAAATGCTGAAGTACTTCTACGTATCAAAGAACGATTACGTCAGCAAGTCGGAGTTATATCCCAAGCTCAAGACCTACTGCAAAAACGTCGGCGGGGCAGCGAAATTCGTAGAAGAGCTTTGTCAGTTTTCCACTTTCTACAACATTGCCCGAAAGGAGGAAAACGTTGGCCTAATAAAGGACTACTTTGATGCTGTTGACTGCAAAACAATTTCGGGAGACCCGGACAAATACCAGCGAATTCACACTTCCCTTCAGGCCCTGCGGTTATTCAAAGTATCTCAAACCTACCCACTGATTAATGCAGCCATCGGCTCACTCGTTAGGACCGGAGGCTCAAGCAGCCGCGGTGCAGGGAAGGTGCTTATCAAGCTCCTCGACACTCTGGAGAAATATCATTTTATAAACAGTGCTGTATGCGGACGGGTCGGCAATGAGGTCGAAAAACTCTATGCCAACTTCTGCAAGAAATTCTGCGAGTCTAAAGACTTCGAAAAAACAACCAATGATCTCATCCTAAGCCTACGCGGCAAATTAGCGTCTGAAGAGGAGTTCACGTCGCGGTTTTGCGAAATCTCATACGACTCCGACCCCATACAGCTCATCGCCTACATTTTTGATCGATTCAACAACTACAACCTTGCCCCGGGAGAGCGCGTTGCCATTTATGATCCACAAACGGGAGTGAAAAGAAAAAACCATAACGTCGAGCATTTTCTCTCACAAAAGCCCGACAAAGAAACAGTGGTGGACTCTGCCACGCAGGAAGTCTTGGACAACATCGGCAATCTTCTTGTCATCAGCTTTAGGGCCAACTCCAGCTTAGGGAATCTCTCGCCAAGCAAGAAAATCCAAAAACTCAAAGGTGACTTATCAAGAAAAACCCAAAACCTCCCTTACGTTAAGGAATTCGTGGAGAAGTACGGCGCAAAGGCTGAAACATGGGATGAGCAAGCAATTGAGGATCGAGCGCGCGACATGGCCAAAGAAGGCTACGGCCAAATTTGGAAATTCACTTAAGTCGCACGCGGGTGGCCGACTCGAGATGAGTGGGCGCGATTCGGCTGCCGCCGAGTGACAAACCGTTGGAACGAAAGGGTACTTCTGCCATAGTTGAGCCTTCTCGAAAGGAGCATGGAATGCCAAGAGGAAAGAATCGCGTGTGGTTGAAATTGGACAAGACTTCCAAGGTCAGCGTGCGAGCCGGTAGCACCAACGTAGAGATAAGGCTTACCGTCCCCGCTGACAGAATTAGAAGGCAGTTGGACCGCCTCAAGCCCAAATAACATTCTGATCCCGTAGTGAGGGGCTAGGTGGGCGGGAGGTCCACACGCGAAAGTGTGAATCGAATTACGGGTACCGCACCCTTTGCCTTTTAAGGGTGCGCGCCTTTTGCGCCCGCCGATTTCTGGAGGGCGGGTTTGTCCTCTGCCTCTTTCCTTGAACTTTGAACCTCTAACTTTCAACCGCACCCACTGGCTGTACTTGCCGCTCGATCTCCGAAACTTTTCCCAGCCGCTTCGTCACTTCCAAATCGTAAAAATTCTGCAGGTTCAGCCAGAATTCCGCGTTCGTCTTGAAGTACCGCGCCAGCCGCAGCGCCGTCTCCGCCGTGATCCGCCGCCGCCCGTGCACGATTTCCCCTATGCGCGTCGCCGGCACGTGCAGCTCCAGCGCCACCTTGTTCACACTCAACCCCAGCGGCTTCATGAAATCCTCGCGCAGGATTTCCCCCGGATGCACCGGCGGCAGCAATTCTGATTTACCCATCTTCTTCGCCCTCTCTCCGGCTGTCAGGCTTTGTACTTGCAAACCCTGAGTTAAAGATGTACGACCTCCACAGATCGACACTAAACCATACAGAATCAACACTTACAAGGTACATGGCTTATAACTACTGCGTAATCAACACTTGCACATCATTCTCAAAATAAAGCACCTATATCCCCTTCAGAATCCGCACTTGTGCGCCTCGATTTCACTAACTCCTTTCCCCTTCGCACTTACGCAAAAACACGTGCACTGTCGGCCCGCCGACATTTTGTTTGCTTCCCCAGGCAAGCAGAAAATTACGCGGAGCGCACGAAGCGGCCGGCTTCCACTTCACACCGTCACAATCCCCAACCGCGGATGCGCCGCTCGATACATCCCCTCATCCAGCGTCAGCAACGTATACCCCTTCAACAGCGCGTGCGCCCCAATTAAGAAATCCGCCAGAATGCGCCGTTGGGTCTTCCTTCAAAGAAGCTGCTACTTCGGCCAACGCAGATGGACCTCTCCCAAACGCGTGATAGCCGCCACGAACGGGGGCCCGCTGCGGCTCGCCATACGAACCATTTTGGGTAAGGCTCTCTCCAGAGCCGCGGCCATCTCTTCTCCCGACAGGTTTCCCGACGCAAACACAAATTCCTTCACGCCGCATTCGGCCAGCGCTTTCTTCTCCAGAATGTTGTAGCGAATTCGCTTGTCCGCCGTTAGCAGCGCCCATTTTTTCTGGCCAACCATGGGCAACCAATCATGGTCCGGCGTGCCGCGAGGGAAATGACCCAGATGGCGTTCATGCTTCACGCCCATCCGCGAAAGCAGGCCGAGTATCGCCTTCGCATTGCAAAGATTTTCATCGAGATACAGAACGAAGTCTTCAGGCGGCCATGAGGAATGGCCGCTCCCAGCGGATCGCTTCCTCGATTTGTCCCGGCGTGCACCCATATTCTTCAGCGAGGTCCGTCACGGACTCACGGGCGTTAAAACGTGAGGCGATTATAGCAGTGGAAATACCTGTTCCGGAGATTACCGGCTTTCCAAACCCGACGAGTGGGTTGATCTCGATGGTCTTCGGCTCTTTCTCGTGCGGCACCATCACGAACGGAAAAAACCGGAGCGTTCCTTTCGGAGTAACTTCCACTCTCTCCAGGAACATCTTGTAGAAATCAAAACCCATCTGTTGCTGCGGCCGCGAGACATTGATGATCTCGCCCATCTTTTCAACGAACAGGTCCTTTCGATCAGTCAGAAACACTTGTGATATCAGAGGGTGGGGTTTGCCCAGCTTTTCGTTCACCTGCGTCAGTGCTGCCCTCACCTTCGGCAACTTCAGATCGTACAGCTTCCTCATTCCCGCGAGCGCGTGGCATTCCAGCAGATTTAAAAAAGAAAGACGCACGGGGTCGGCTTGCACGGGTACCACCACTGGCGGCATACGCTTGAATCCCGTTAGCCAGTATCGCAAAGTGTTGTACGGCAGCTTCAGATAGGCGGCAGCCTCGGACACGCCGTAAGCGGCTTCCTCATACAACTCGGTGTCTTTGAATCGCGTGCTCATCTCCTGCTATCCCCCGCCTCTCGCTGCTATTCTATACCACGTTGCGCCAGAAGAACGTCACCCTCCTGGATGAATTGCCGCCAAGCAACCGGTCGTGCCGGCCGGCTGTCAGCGTTACTCCCCTCGCAACTCCCGCAACCACTTTTGGATGCCCTTTCTCCCTTTTCCAATCCCTGGATTGCCAATTCCCCGATACTTCTCAAAGGGGCTCTCCCTCCGTACCACCTTCACCCACACCCCACCGCGATCTACTTCAAACTCCAACCAGTCTCCGGCGCCCAGCCTCCATCCGCGCCGAATCATAGCCGGAATTGTGATCCGCCCTTTGCTCGTTACTTTTGCTTCCCACTTCATGGCCCCTCTTCAAGTTTCTCAGGCCGAGAGACTTCTCTACATCATGCCACGGAGTAGCAATTTTGAGTGTGGTACCTCATGAATAATCATTGACAGTTGGTATATAAGGTAGTATCATGCCTTGTGAACACTCGGCACACACCCGCGCGACTCCCAGAACAAAATGCTCCCGGTCCAATCCTAGACCACTTTTGCCCCCGCTCTTTGTTTTTCCTTCGCTTTTCCGGCCTCAAACTTCCCCTAAGTCCAATCATTCCCGTACATACGCAAAAACAGGGGGTTGGGTACCTTTATAGTAACGTATCTAAAATATGTCGGCGCACCGACATTCGCGTTCCCGCACGCACACCGCACAATTTGGAGTGCGGCGGCTTGCCGCCGCTTTTGCGCGCTGAGCACCTTCACGAAAATGTCTCTCTCTGCAGAATCTTGCGGCCCGCCTCAGAAGGACGGGCCCTACATAGCCAAGAGAAACCCAGGAACACAGTCAGGAGTGACTGTGCCACAAGAGTTGGAGGCACAAAGTCGCGGGATTATTCGTAGCGCAGGGCTTCGACGGGATCGAGTTTGGCGGCTTTCATGGCGGGCCAGACGCCGAAGATCAGGCCGATGCTCACACTGACCGTGATGCCCGCCGCGGCCGCCCAAAACGGCACCACGCCCGGCCAGTCCAGGGTCACGCGGATCAGCAGCACCAGTGCAAACACCAGCACCAGAGCGATCAGACCGCCCATGCCGGTGAGCGTCATGGCCTCCAGGAGGAATTGCCAGGTAATGTCTTGGCTCTTGGCGCCAACGGCCTTGCGCAGGCCGATTTCGCGGGTGCGCTCGGTGACGCTGACCAGCATAATGTTCATCACGCCCACGCCGCCGATCAGCAATCCAATCGCGCTGAGCACAATCATGGCCAGGTACACCATCATCATGATGTTGTGAAACTCGGAAACTTCCTGCTCCGCAGTATCAATGGAGAAATTGTCTTTTCCGCCGAAGGGGACGTTTCTGCGCCGCTCCAGGACTTCGCGGATCTGGTCCACGGCGTTATCCAGCATCTTCGGATACGCCTGGGCGCGCATCTCGATTTCGTCCGCGTCGGGATAGGTTTTCTTGAAGGTACTGTAGGGGATGAGAACGCGGCGGTCCTCGTCGCCCATGCCGAAACCGCCCTTGGGCTTTTCGACCACGCCAACGACCTGAAAAGGAGACCCGTCGATCATGACGTCTTTGCCGATGGGATGTCCCTCGGGGAACAACACGGGCGCGACGTTCTCCCCCAGCATCACTACCTTTTCTTTGTGGAGATCGTCGCCTTCACTGATGAAGCGCCCTTCGATGGTGGCGGCGTTGGCGTAAACTTCGCCGAAATTGGGTTGCACGCCGCGGAAATCGATCGCGGTGACGTCGCCGGCTTTGGTGCGCACGACGTGGTTGTGGCTCCAACTGGTCTGAATAAAAACAGTCACGCTCTTTACGGCGGTGCAGCGCTCCTGAATGGCTATGGCATCTTCGATGGTGAGCGGCTTGCGCTGCTGCTCCTCGAGAGGTGGAGGGCCACCGTGGCGTCCCTGGTCCCATTTGGTGATGAACGCCGTGTCGGCTCCGAATTGATTGATGCTTTCCTGGATTTTCTGGTCGAAGCCGGTGAGCAGGGCGGCCACCAGCATGATCACGCTGACGCCCAGGACCACGCCGAAAACGGTCAGGGCGCTGCGCAACTTGTGGGAGCGCAAAGTGTCCAGCGCTTGTCTCAGGTTTTCACCGTAAGCCTGTGCCATGTGCGTTCCTCAGCCCTCCGAGCGCAACGCTTCGATGGGGTCCAGCTTGGCCGCGCGCATCGCCGGAAAAATTCCAAAGAAAAGACCAACCGCCGTTGACAGACACAAAGACAAAATGACCGCGCTAACCGGCGTATGCATCGGGAAGGAAAAAACCTCTTCCACAAAAAAGACAGCGGCATAAGCCGCAAGGATGCCAATCATTCCGCCAACGGCAGCGAGGACCGCGGATTCGGTCATGAATTGCAGCAAAATGTGCTTTTTCCTTGCGCCCAGCGAGCGCCGCAAACCGATTTCCCGAGTGCGTTCGGTCACGCTGGCAAGCATGATGTTCATGATCACGATGCCGCCAACCACAAGGAAAATACTGACCAGGGCCATGGCCACGAAAGCGATGTTCTTGGTGAGGTCATGCCACAATTGCATGATGGAATCGGAGCCAAGAATTCCGAAATTATCAGGCGCGTCATAAGGCAAATGGCGCCAGGCGCGGAAGAGCATGCGCGCTTCGTCCTCGCTGGCGGCCATGAGTTCCTGGCTGGGAGCCTGCACGAAAATGGTTAACCAATCCTGATTGGTATGCCACCCTTTGCGCCAGGCGCTGAGCGGCATGATCATGTAGTTGTCCTGCGACTGCCCGAAAGCGCTGCCCAGCGCTTCGGCAACTCCAATCACTTCGTAGTTGTGCGTCTGCACACGAAGGGTTTTTCCGAGAGGATCCAGATTGGGGAAGAACTTGGCGGTCAGATCCGGACCGATGAACACGACTTCGGAATGGTGTTCCTCATCCGCCGGGGTGATGAAGCGTCCCTGGGCGACGTTCAGGTTCCGGACTTCGGCAAAGTTCGGAGTGGTGCCAAACATCTGGACGTTTTCCATGGTCAAATTGCCGCTTTTCACTTCAACGAAGTGATCCTCCTCCGCAGCCACGGCCGAGGCGAGTTTCATATTGTCGCGGAGGCGCGCATAGTCGTCATAGTTAATCAACGGGCGCTTCTGCGCTTTGATCCATTCATCTTCACTGGTAATGATGCCGAAACGGTGGACAAGGAAAACGTTGGCGCCGAGATTGGCAATGCGGTCAGCCACGTACAGATTGAGGCCGTCGATAACGCTCATAACGAGGACAAGGGTGGTAACGGCGAGAATCACACCCAAGAGCGTGAGGAAGCTGCGGAGTTTGTGAGCACGCAGGGCGCTCAAGGCCAATTTCAGGGTTTCGCTGAAAGTAACGAAAGCCGCGCGGAGACCCCTGGAGCGGGCTTTGGACACCACAGCGCCCCCCGCTGTAGGCGGGACACGCGTCAACCCATCCATGGGGGTTACAGCCAAAGCGAATTCCTCATCTCATAAGGATACGCAGGAGGGTGCTGAATCGTTCCTCAACCACCCTATATAGACGCTGCGGAGGCAACTTTTATTTCACGAAAACTACGTATAATCTCGATGCGATCCTATTCTACCCGCTTACGCGGCGCGGGGAAACGGAAGCGGCGGAATGGGGACTACGGTGCTGGTTTATCTATGAGTTGCAGACTATCCAGAGAGACCCGATGGCCACGATGGAGCGCGCTGACCGGAGGACTGGTGCTGTGCGGGAGCCTTTTTCTGGGATTGGCGTGTGCCGCCCAGAATCCTACACCAACAGCATCCGAGTCTAAAGGAAGCGAACTATTCCAGCGGGTTATCGCCAACCAGAAGCGCACCGATCAGGAGCTGGATCTTTTCGAGCGGATTGAGCGCACGGAAATCCGCAAGACAGGGAGTGATCCGAAACCCGCGGAAGTAAAAGCCTGGCGGGTTTTCCCCGCCGGCGTGGCCAATGACAGGATTCCTCTTTCGGCGGAAGGCAAACCCATCAGCGCGGAAAGTTACGGTGCGGAGTTGCAGAAGCTCGAGAAGCTGCTGGTGTGGGCCATGCAGCAGGGACCGGGACAGGATGAGGCGCTGGCTAAACTGGCGCGCAAACGGAAAGAGCGAAACGATCTGATTGAAGCAACACACGCCGCGTTTATTTTCACTTTGGCGGGACACGAAATGCGCGGCGACCGCAGCCTGGCGAAATACAGCATGGTGCCGAACCCGAAATACAAACCAACTTCACGGAACGCCGCGCTGTTCACGAGAGTCAGTGGGTTCATCTGGATCGATGAGGAGTCCGCGGAGTTGGCAAAGGTGGAGGGCGAGGTGAGCCAGGACATTTCTCTTTCCCTATTCCTGGCCAAGATTTATAAGGGCAGCCACTTCATGCAGGAACGCTACGAGATGGCGCCGGGCATCTGGCTGCCGACCTTCCAGCAATATGATTTCGACGGGAGGAAATTCCTGCTGCCGTTTTCAATCCACGAGCGGACGTTGTACACGAATTACCGCCGGGTGGGGCCGCCGAAGGAGGCGCTGGAGGTGGTGCGTGGCGAATTGGGCAAGGCTGTTGGTGAGACGGGGGGACCTTGAAACTTTAAGGGATAGAATGGGTTAGATAGTACTAGTCCTACCCCGGCCGGTCTGGAGGATCCATGATCCGCTGGCTCCTAACCCTGGTTCTGCTGCTGGTCAGTTGGGCGCTGCCGAGCGCGGCGCAAACGAGTGACGCGAATTCGTCCGGACAGAGGCCAAGCAATGCGGTCGCCCCGGAATCCGCGGGCAATCCTTCCCCAAGTGCCCCGAAAAAAGTGTGGACGAACGACAATCTCTCCGACGCGAGCAGGAAGATATCGGTCGTGGGCGACAAGGGCAATCAAAAATATCCCATGACGCCCACAAAAACGGCGGATCCAGCGACGGTCGAGAGAATCCGCAAGAACCTGCAGAAACTCCAAGGACAAGTGGAAGATATCAAGAAGCAACTGGCGAGTTACAAGGAATTTCAGGAGGGCGAGGCGGTTTCCACGAGCGGGTACCAGGTCGACAAGGGGTACGGCCGGATTCCCGTGGAGCAGCAGATGATCATGTTGGAAAAAAAGAAAAAGGATTTGGAAACGCAGATTGATGAGCAGCTCGACGAGGCCCGGAAAAAGGGGATCGACCCGGGGCAGTTGCGTTAGACGGAGCGACACAATGAAGCACAGAAGTTTGAGTCTCGGTTTTTTCTTGCTGGCGCTGGCTGTTGTTTATTCCGCGCAAACGCAGGACACAGCGAATAAGGACTCGAGTGGCGCCAAGCCCGCCGCGCCCGCAGACAAGAGTGCGCCGAAGCAAGATGCCCAAGCGACGCCGGAGAAAAAGAAGCCCAAAAAGGTGTGGACGAACGACGAGGTTGCGACCTTGCCGGGCCAGGTTTCCGTCGTGGGCCAGCCGAATCAAAGAGTGGAGTACAGACGGGAAACGGAAGAGGGTTCGTCATCCGACAAGGGCAATGGCCAAGAAAGTCAGATCGACAGTTACCGCCAACAAATCAGCGAGCTCCACAACCAGATTGATGCTGTGGACCAGCGCATCGCCGAGCTGAAAAACTTCAAAGGGGAAAATGCCAGCCCCACGGGTGGAATCAATCCGAACAAGGGATACAACATGGTGCCCGTGGAGGAGCAGATCAAGCAGTTGGAAGCGAAAAAGAAAAAGCTGCAGGGGCAAATCGACGACCTAGAAAACGAAGCACGAAAGAATGGGATCGATCCGGGGAAGCTTCGCTAGACCTGATTTCTCCCAATCGACGATTCATCCGATGTCCAAGTTCAACAAGTCATGTTCATCGTGAGGCGATCCGATGGGGTTTGCAGAAGGACCTCAAAACTGTGCACGGTGTGTCAGTTGAGATCTTTCGGGGCGCAAACGGCGCGCCCCTCAAGATGACAGGGTGCTGCGCCATTTGAATAGCATCAGAATTACAGCTGGTGAGAAAGCCCGGCTAGCGGCAAGAATTCCGGGGGCTCACAAAGTACATTCAATCATCAAAATAAGCCTGAGAGCCGAAGTTGAAGAGAGATTTCTCCGCTCCGGGACGGCAAGAAACCGCCGCCCCTCCGGCCGAAATGACAGATTTTGGGTGACGGGTGATGTGGGAGAATCCTGCTTCGGCGAAGTTGGACTCACCACGACAATCGATTGAAACAAAACAAAATGCCCTCGCCTGTAGTTAGTCAACTCATGCTTATCCGGTTGTTTCAGCAAGCCACAATATGTTGTGGTCAGTCTTGGCTGGGTGGCTTGGAACGGTCCGTCTAGTTCGCATCTCCTTGTAGGTCGTGGACTTGTGCTTGGTTCCGAGTCC
>Ga0208189_1000597_pt1 | contig 18938 bp, 15 predicted proteins | sample June2015DPH_10_5_FD_184702 | JGI IMG/M metagenome (GOLD analysis project Ga0208189, IMG submission 184702) | Peatland microbial communities from SPRUCE experiment site at the Marcell Experimental Forest, Minnesota, USA - June2015DPH_10_40... | ecosystem: Environmental > Terrestrial > Soil >... | reverse complement strand
AAAGAAGGATCGGATATCCGTATCATTAACGAGCCTATCCAAGGCTCGCCCGTGTTTCTGGTGGAGACGGGGGAGAATCAGTTTCCACGGGAAACACGGAATATACCCAAATGGGTGATAATTGCCTTGAAATCAAAACTTGTTAGCGAATCCAAAAGTAGATAAATGGAATTGTTCGATCTTATCTTCCTTTAAATTTTCAATCTTCCTAAAATAAATCTTCATAATCACTAATAAAAGGTAGTGACTTTTGAACTTCTACAGACCACCACTTGACACGTATACGTTCCATGTATACACCAATAGGCCGGGGTACAGTCAATTGAGTTACGCGCTTGCAAGGCTTTTTAATTGACTAATAAAGGGGCCGGGTTTTCCCCGGCCCCTTTATTAGTAGCACATATTTTGTTTAACGATTTTAACGCATACTGAGTATCAAATGCCCCTTTTACTGGCTTATCCAGAATCGTGCCCCATATTCGTCAAGGAGCAAAGGCCCGAAGTATCCGGAAATGGAGGCATATTGATCATTGAAGCCATGAAGTGATGGTTGATACAATGCATATTGGTATGGTTGAAGCAAAGATATTACGAAATGTTGTTGCGCCACATACTCGTTCGCTTGTTGTACGATAGACATGACTTGAGCAGTAGTCGTGGCTGCGATAGCTTGCGTATAGAACGCATCAAAAGTAGGATCGCTAACCATCGCATCATTAGATGAAGCGCCTGTCTGGAATTTCGTAAGCTGTCTGATCGGGTAATAAGTCAAACCAAGGGCGCCCTCGGTACGCATTGCCAGCGCGTCATTCGAGTGGTTGACCATTACGTAAGTGCTAAACTGAGCAGAAGGCATTACATTGATACTCATGTTAACCCCGATATCGCTGAAGTCCGACTGAACAAGTTGCAGCAGTGTCTGATCTGCTGCTGCATCGACAACTATATCAGTATTAAAACCATTAGGAAAGCCGGCTGACGTTAAGAGAGCCTTGGCCTGTGTCGGATTATAGGCGTATTGAGCCTGTAAGGATGCCGGCCATTGGCTGTATGGATATCCCCATCCGTTCATGAAACCCGAGGTCAACGGTTCCGGAGTGGATTCCGATTTGCCATTATAGTATGTTTGGGCGATCGTGGGCAGGTCGATCGCCATCTGTAATGCCTCCCTTACCTGGAGGTTGTTATAGGGTGCTTTGTCGTTTCTAGGATCTATCGTGTAAGCGTTTCCTTGTGGAACAGGTATTTGTTCGATTGAAGGATTCGTTTGCTGCATGTTCGTGGCGTCCGTAGCTGAAATTCCATCGATTGCGCTGATCTTGCCTGTGCGCACGTCCGCCAAAGCTGTGGCCGGATCAGATATTACAAGCATATCAATTTCACTTATGTACGGCAGTTTGTTCTGCGGGTAGCGCTCATCGTACCCCCAGTAATTCGAATTCGCCGTTAATGTTGCGGCAGAATCGTCAACCCAATTCGTCAAAGTAAATGGGCCGGTACCGATGGCATTCTTCCAATTATCGAGGTTCCCATCGGCCTGAACCGCATCAGGGTCCTCAATAGTTACTTCGCTGCCCGGAGCATCCATGTTTTCATAAATAAACTCTACGTTGGGTGTCCCCCATTGCATCGTAACTTCAAATTGACTTGTTGCGGTTACCGATTGTAACTGGAGCCAATCGGTATCTGTTGAATAATAGGCACCAGGTTTGGTAAAACCATCACCGAGTCCGAACTCCCGGTCAAAGTGATACACTACGTCAGAGGCGGTAAACTCGCGCCCGTTCGATGGCGCTATGTTTTGCCAGTCAACTCCCTGCCTTAGCTCGAGGACCAAGGTACCGGGAGTTGTAAATGACCAACTTTGTACCAAATCGCCTTCGGCCTGGTCGTTTGTCCAGAAGCTCAATTGGAAATTTTGTTCCGATGGGTTCATTGTCCAGCTAGGCATGAACAATTGGTCCATATAGGTATCGTATACCTGGTTGTTAAAGTCTCCGTCATACGGGTCAAAAGAGGTGAGGTCAGAAGGTGTTTGTAGGGTTAGCGTACCGCCGTATTGGGGCGTACCCTGGCTAGCCCACCAATTGCCGGTAGAAGTGGTAGTTGCCGCAACGGTGGAAGCGGTGTTTGTGGTTGATGTTGTGGATGATGTTGTGGTGGATTTAGAACAGGATGATAGAGACATGGATGCTGCAATGAGGCAGCTCAAGGCTAAGTAGACAATTCCTTTTTTCATGCGACCTCCTTTATATTTTTAAGAATTTTATACAATTGCAAATTCAACATTGGTTACAACGTCACGGTATTCAACTTGGTATGTTACAAACAATAGTATCCAATATTAAATTTGATAAATTAATTACAGCCTAACATTAGTTTTAAGCTTTGTCAATGGCGTAACAGCAACCGTAATCCGTGATTTCTTAACAAATAAGAAGTTGCCTCCTAACATTTTATTCGTTCAGTCATCCATTATGAGTTGCAAGTTCCAATAATTAATGACTCCATATCTCCAGGGGCACATCTTACGCAAACAAGCCTTATTCTTGTCGATCAGATGCAATGGATCGGAATCAAAACCAAACTTGTTAGGAGCGCCTTAAATGGCAAAGGTTGAAAAGAAAATTGTTGGTTGGTAGCTTGTTGGGAATAAACACATCTTCCATTTTTGCATTTAAGAAGTCTTTGCAGGTAAGATATAAACAATCCAAATTGATGTTAAAATTGATTATATCGGGATTCAATCCGACTTAAGCGATCAAGACCTCCTATACTATAGTCCAAAACGGTTCATTATTTCTCCTGTTAATATTAGTAATTTTTAAGGGAGTGGAATGTTTTATAAAGCGCTGGATGGCATAAAAGTTGTGGAATTAGGCAATCTTATTTCCGCTCCGTTCTGCACGAAGATCCTGGCTGACCTTGGCGCAGAGGTCATTAAGGTTGAAAAACCGGATTGTGGCGATGATTCCAGAAACCAAGCGCCCTTCTTAAATGATGTGCCAGGTTTAGAGCGTAGTGGCCTCTTCCAATACCTGAATATGAACAAATTAGGGATTACTTTGAATGTTGAAACAGCCACGGGCAGGGAAATACTCAACAAGCTGTTAAAAAATGCTGATATTTTTGTCGAGAACAATCCTCTTAAAACGATGACGGAATTGAAACTATCCTACAGTTATGTTAAGCAGATAAACCCGTGTATAATTATGACTTCAATCACTCCTTTTGGACAGACTGGTCCGTATAAGGACTATAAGGGCGGGGAATTAGTTACGACTCATATGGGGGTTGTGGGTTACATCTCGACTCGTGAAGGAGATGTCAGCAAGGAACCAATCAAGTATCCGGCACACCTGTTCAGTTTCCAAGCTGGTCTAAGTGCGGCTGCAGTAACCCTGGGAGCTTTTTACCATAAAATGGCAACTGGCTTAGGCGAGCATATCGATGTGTCAGAACAAGAAAGTGTCATCCAAAATCTGAATGCGGCGACAGCTCGCTATTCATATGCAAATCAGATCATTTCAAGGACGGATGTTTTATCAGTAGCTCCATCTCATATTTTACCGTGTAAGGATGGATACATTTATAACGCATTGGCAGAAGAGCACCAATGGAGACGTTTTGTGGAAGTCATGGGACATCCCGATTGGGCTGATAACGATCTGTTTAAAGATGCCCAAACTCGGGCCGAATATTGGGATGCTCTCAAGCCTTTGCTTTTGGAATGGACGATGGAACACACTGTAGAAGAGATCTATCGCAGCAGCCAGGAAAAAGGTGTACCAATAGGGGCAGTTCGCACCGCCGATCAGGTGCTCAGTGATAAACAGATGTCTGAACGCGGATTTTTCGTGGACATTGAGCACGGGGAAATTGGTAAATTAAAATATCCCGGGGTACCATACAAGTTTTCTGACCTACAGCAGGAAGCGCCTCAAGCGGCGCCGCTTTTGGGTCAGCATAATGAAATAATATATTGCGGGCGATTAGGCTATGCCAAACGGGATCTGACCAAACTAAAAGAATCCGGGGTTATATAATAACATAAAACAATCGCAATCGCTTAGGAGTATCAGGAATGGCAAGAAAAGGACATAAGGGCACTCCTTATCTCAAAGGCATACGGATCATTGCACTGACGTGGATGTGGGCGGGACCTTGGATGGGCGCGGTGCTGGCCGACATGGGAGCTGAGGTCATAAAGATCGAAACAATTCAAAGACTTGATCACCAAAGAGTTGCCAAACTTTGGCAAGATGAATCAAACCAAAAAACAGATATAAATCGAGGGTTGTTTAATATTACCAATCGTGGTGTGAAGAGCTGTACCCTGAATCTAAAAAAACCTCAGGGGATAGAAATCTTCAAGAAACTGGTTAAAATTAGTGATATAGTGATTACTAATCTTGCACCCAGAGTAATGCCCGGTTGGGGGCTGGATTATGTTGCGCTGAAAGAAGTAAAACCCGATATAATCCTCATCTCATTGCCTGCTTTCGGGAGTACCGGACCTGACAAGGATTATGTTTCTTACGCTTCTACTATAGAAGCGGCAGGAGGGTTAAGTGTTTCTTTCGGTTACCCTGGTGAAGGTCCGGTTCTTTCCGGAACATATCCTGGTGACCCGATAGGCGGTATGTATGGTGTGGTTGGTACACTCACTGCTCTAAATTACCGTTTTAAAACAGGGAAGGGGCAGCACATCGACATAGCCCAAAGCGAAGGAGTGACAACTCTTATTCCTGAAATATTTATGGAATATGTGATGAATAGTCGAATTCGGCCTCGCATGGGAAACCGTGATGAGATCATGGCTCCTCATGGTTGCTATCCATGTAAAGGTGAAGACAAATGGGTGGCAATCGCTGTGGGCAAAGAAGAAGAATGGAAAGAAATGTGCAATGTCATGGGTAACCCTGACTGGTGTAAAGATACAAGGTTTGCCGACCAATTCAGCCGTTGGCAAAATCAAGATGAATTAAATGAGCTAATTGCTAATTGGACAAAAAATTTTACCCATTATGAAATCATGAACAAACTTCAAACAGTGGGAATAGCTGCTGGGGCTTCCCTCAACATTGAGGAGGTAATAAATGACCCGCATTCAAAGAAGCGGGGTATCTTCATTGAACAAAATCATCCAATTGCGGGCAAGACCGTTGTGTATCGATCTCCTTGGGTATCGGCTTTAACTGCTACAGAATTCCCGGCACCGTGTCTCGGAGAGCACAATGATTATGTTTTCAAAAAGTTGCTGAATATGTCAGATGAGGATGTCATTAATTTGGTAAAAGAGAAAGTCATTTACTAGATCCAGACGAAATGGATGTCAAAAAATATTATCTTCAACCAAGTGAATCAATGAGGCAGCAAGTATTATGGGGATATTAGGCCAATATTGTAAATTAGGAAGGAGTAAAAAATGTCGTCAGAAAAATTAAGTCCGCTCGATCAGTTGATCGAAGAATGGGGGAAACTGATTGGCAACATTATAACCAGCGAAGAGCAAAGAGCACTGGCTCCAATAACCACAAATAATAATCTTAATAGAACTGTTTCTGCCGATCAAATAAGAATCTTCTTGGACGGCGAAGGTGATTTAAACCCACTCTATCGAGATCCAGAGTATGCTAAAAAAACTAAATATAAATGCCTCATTGCTCCGCCAAATTATCTTTACACTATTAGTTATGCCCAGCATCCAGAAGGTCGGGTTCCGATGATTCCTGGTATCGCAGGATTTTATTCTGGTTGTGACCGAGAATGGTTTCGACCAGTTTGCGATGGAGATGACTATACTTATCGGGTAATACATCCCTCAGAAATTAAAGTGAAGAGCAGTAAATTTGCAGAGCGAATAGTACTTGGTTATGAACAACTCGATTATTACCGGCAGGGAGGAGAAATAGTCGCTGGATATAGCTCTTACGAAACATGGGCCGAGATAGAAAAAATCAAAGAAATGAACAAATATGGAAATTTGGCCAAAGTACCCGAATATACGGAACAAGATATAGAAGAAATTTATAAGGCGCAAGATAGAGAAGAGATCAGAGGCGCAAACCCACGTTATTGGGAAGATGTTGAGTTAGGAGATGAACTAATTCCAATCGTGCGCGGGCCAATGAGCGAGAATGAGAGGGATGCTTGGATGGCAGGTGGCCACTTTCATAAATTATCAGACCGTTTAAATCGTTTGCTTTGGGCGAAAGAGCCTTCAACTATAATCTCAACATTTGCTGGCAGAGAACCACCAGCCGGTTTCAATGCCGCGCATCCTAGGCCGGCTGTCGCGGGCCAGCATCCCGAAGCCTGGCGTTATGTTCTTCTTACAAACTGGATGGGAGATGATGGATTTCTTTGGAAATTCAACTCGCAGATCAGGATGTTTACTATGATGGGGGACACTACTTGGGTTAAAGGTAGGGTTATTAAAAAATATTGTGACGCTAGAAAATACTGTGTGGATATCGATATCCAGAATATAAATCAAAATGGAATAGTCACGATTAAAGGAACTGCTACAGTAATTCTGCCTAGCAGAGAACATGGCGCGGTGGTTTTCCCTGCACCTTATAATCGCGTTCCAAACAAGAGCTGTTGAAGTTTTCACCATAGATGTTTGCCATCTTCCATGTTCAGTACCACAAATAATATTACGAAATTAGTTTACCGACCTGACAAGGGTAGGAGGACATTTATGAAGGCGTTGGTTATAGGTGGGACCGGCCCGACGGGCCCATATGTAGTTGAAGGATTGCTTAAAAAAGGTTATGACGTTGCCATTTTGCATCGTGGACTTCATGAGGTTGAATATTCACAACCAGTAGAGCACATTCACATAGATCCCTTCGCTCCAGATGCGATGGAAAACCTTGGGTCACGGAAATTTGATTTGGTTGTAAGTATGTATGGACGATTACGGCAAATCGCCGTTGGGATGAAAGGGCGGACTCCCAGATTCCTGGGTGTTACGGGGCCGGCTTACCTCGGATCAAACAATCCTGCGGATAATCCGGATGGACTTTTGATGCCCATACCTGAAAACGCACCGGTCATAAATGACCCTAATATATTCAAGATAGGTTATTTGATAGTGGCAAGCGAGCAGGAAGTGATGCGGTTGCATCAGCTGGGAGAATACAACGCAACATTATTCCGCTACCCGATGATCTACGGCCCAAGGCAGCTTCCTCCCAAAGAATGGAGCATAATAAGAAGAATTCTGGACAAGAGGGATAAACTCCTTATTCCTGACGGTGGCTTGGTTATGAGATCGAGGGCCTACGCGGAGAATGCTGCTCATGCTTTACTGTTGGCAATAGATTATCCCGAATCCGGCGGACAGATTTACAATGTTGCAGAAGAGAGAACTCTTACCCTGAGAGAATGGGTGGAGACTATTGCCCACGAAATGGGGCATAATTTTGAATTTGTCGATCTGCCCTGGGCTCTCGCTAAACCTTGTCACATGTGGGCAACCAGTGAACGTCATGTCGTATTGGACAATACCAAGATAAAAAAAGAGCTTGGGTACCGGGATGTGGTTCCAGCCAAAGAAGGATTAAAGCGCACGGTGCATTGGTTTCTTCAGCACCCGCCTGAATCCGGTGGAGAAATTGAACAACAGCTTAGAGACCCTTTCAGATACGATATCGAAGACAAGATTATTCAAGAATGTGAAAAGGCTTACACCAGCATCCAAGGTGTATCGTTCATCATAGAAGAGAAAAAATACGGCTACGCCGACCCGCGTGCCCCAAAAAAACCATAACTTTCTCGGGACCACGTAAATATTGCTGAAAAATAATTAGGCCTTGGATGTAATCCGTATTACTTTTGTTGACTTATGAACCAATAACCGGAACAGACGATTTTGAATAAGGAGCAGCCCTTGGATGCAAATTATGAAGTTGTTATTATAGGCAGTGGCCCGGCGGGCTTGGCGGCAGGAGTGTACGCAGCACGGTCGCATGTCCGCACTTTGATTCTGGAAAGGGAAACGCCAGGTGGTGAGTTAATGAATATAGACCTGATTGAGAATTATCCTGGTTATCAAGATGGAATTCCGGGGCCAGATTTAGGCTCTAATCTGTTGATGCAAACATCAAAGTTTGGTGCTGAATTACAGTTAGCTGACGTCAAACAGATCATGCCTGGTGCAGATGCAAAAGTGGTCAAAACCTCTCAGGGAGACATTAAAACCAAAGCAGTCATTATTTCAAGTGGATCGCACTCAAAAAAAATCGGGGTGATTGGTGAGGAAGAATTCACAAATAAGGGTGTATTTTATTGCGCAGCATGTGATGGCCCTCGTTTTGCGGGCAAAGTCGTAGCGGTGGCTGGTGGAGGAGATTCCGGACTCACAGAATCGCTCTTTCTGACCAGATTTGTGTCAAAAGTTATATTAATTGAATTAATGCCCCATTTAATGGGCAACAAGACGCTCCAGGAAAGAGTTTTTTCTAATCCCAAAATAGAAGTCAAGTGCGGTGTTAGGATTAATGCAATTCGGGGTACAAATCAGGTTGAATCCTTAGAAATTTATGATATGCCTACGGGTCAGAAAAACAGTCTGAAGGTCGATGGACTATTGGTGAGAATTGGCCTTTCGGCTAATACTGACTATTTAAAAGACACCTTAAGCATGAATGCAGTCGGTCAGGTTGTAGTAAATGATTGGATGGAAACGGAAATTCCGGGTATTTTTGCTGCCGGCGATGTCCGTCATAATTCCTCAATGCAAATTGTTACTGCGGTAGCTGATGGTGCCACAGCAGCGTTGCGGTCGCTTAAGTACTTGGGAGTTTATTAAGGATATAATCGCAAAAAAGCGGACTATTTATACGCCCAGAAATAACATGATGGAGGCAAAAACATGGCGAAAATTATTGAAGTATTAGTTCCCACCGCTGAAACTAAGGTTGAAAAATTCCTTCTTAACCCTCGGGCTCATGATCTCAATGGGAAGGTAATCGGCTTTCTATGGGACGAGAAACCTAACGGTGACTTTCTGTTGAAATATCTTAAGGAACAGATTTCCCAGAGATACAAGTTGGTCGGTACGGAATGGGCCCAGGCTAATGGAGTCCATATCGCGGCAGAAGACGCTCCAGAAGTACAACAAATCTCTAGAGTCGCTGATATGGTGATAATTGCAGTCGGTGATTGAGGGGCTTGTTCGACGTGGTGTATCCACGCCGCGGCAGAGATTGAGAAAGGAGGCAAACCTACAGTTACCATTTGCACTAATCGCTTTGAAATTTTAGCCAGAACTACTGCAACTGGTTTAGGCGTGCCAAATCTCTCAATGGTTGTCGTTCCTCACCCAATCGGAGGTATTAGTGAGGAGGAAGTCAAAATAAAAGCATATGGGATTGTTGATGACGTAATTGCCCGGTTACTTGGACGACCATAGCAAGCAATTTATTCGTACCGTGATCTGCAGGAATTGTCCTATTACAATAAGTACAACTGCCCTCTAATCACATTATCTACTGTTGACAAACCGAATGTACCTAGACTGAAAGGATGGTCAAAATGAATTTAAAGTTTACCTCTGAAAAATTGAAAGTCGAGGACTCTTTAGAATCAATTAATGATTTGTTCAATGAGAAGGGGTGGAGTGATGGATTACCGATAATACCACCGACTGAGCAGGCAGTGGAAAAAATGGTTTTAGGAATAAAAGGCGCCCCATCAGATGTGGTGGCAAACATTCCCCCTTGTTGGGGTGAAGCAACAATTGAAAAGATAGCTATCAACGCTGTAATGGCTGGTTGCTTGCCTGAATACATGCCGTTGATTGTTACCGCGCTTCAAGCGATGGCTGAAGAACGATTCCGCCTCGCCGAAATTCAGCCTACTACACACCCGGTGGCTCCCCTGATCATTGTCAACGGACCGATAGCTGATAAACTGCTGATCAATAGCAAATCCGGAGCATTTGGGCCTTGCTGGCGAGCAAATGCTACCATAGGGAGAGCCATCAGGTTAATTCTTTTAAATATAGGTGGAGCTGTACCTGGCAAACTGGATCTGTCCACCCAGGGTCAGCCAAGCAAATATACTTATTGCATAGCTGAAAATGAAAGTGACAGCCCATGGGAACCTCTTCATGTTGAGAAAGGTTTCAATGCTAAAACGAGCACTATCACGGTGGTGGCCGCAGAAAATCCACATAATATTAACGATACTGTTGCCGTCACTGGTGAAGAGATGCTGATTTCGCTATGCAATGCAGTCATGACCACGGGGAGCAATAATGTTTTGTTTCAGGAAGGCAGCCCCGTCATTGCCTTGTGTCCAGAACATGCAAGGACAATCGCTGCGGACGGTTTTTCTAAAAACGATGTTAGGTCCTACATCTATGAAAAAGGTAGAATTCCTTTAAATCGATTTTATAAAAGGGCAATAGAGAAGCATTTCCCAGATTGGGGTGAAAACGAACTCGTGCCGCTGACTGCCCATAAAGAAGACTTAATCATCATAGTAGTTGGCGGCCCAGGCAAACATTCAGCATATTTGCCTGCTTTTCTGCCGCCCTCAATAACAAAAGCAATAAATGATAACCTTTTTCCAACACATTAAAAGACTACCTGACTAAATGCAACAGAGGCGATAAAGGGAAGATCTTACAGGTAATTGCCGCTCTGACCTAAAGAAATGGCTTTGAAGGCGCCCTGGAGACTGTGGATCACGCTCTGAAGTACGCGGCCACAGATATTGACAACCTGATCAATCCCCACTACCGTATTTACAGTCAGGTCCCTGAACTGGCTCCCATGGCTCTGGCCGGGGATATTCCCGAACTGATCCGGGTGATCCCTAATTTAGCGGTTTATGATGCCAGACTGGTCAAGGCAGGTGAGTCAAAATGCTGACAAATGAACCTCGCCTCGCCGAACGTATTGACGTTTATTCACTCAACTCAATCGGATTGCGTTTGTACAAGGCTCATTTCGGGGTAGTGAAGCTAGTAAGCAGAGACGATATGAAAGCACTTCTCAAGGAAGCATTCGAAGCTGTCGGCGGTCAAAAGTTCACTCTCCATTTTCTACTAACTGAATGGGAACAAGTCGTGGATACATGGCAGTTAGAAAACTGGGAGCAATATCGGGATGTCGCCCGCCTTGGACGTAAAACTCGTCTGCCAGAGGCACAACGAATAATTTTGTGGTCCATTTTCGAACGTGCCCGTAAGTCGTTAAAAGAGAAAAACCTGATGACAATGCCAGCAGTATTCACCAGTTTGGCATCTGCGTTTGTCGGAAGTAAGAACATACCTTTTGATTTTGCGGTCATAGACGAAGCACAGGATATTAGTGTTTCTCAACTACTTTTCCTTGATGCGTTAGGGGGAAAACGTCCTAATGCCCTGTTCTTCGCTGGTGACATCGGGCAACGTATATTCCAGCAACCTTTTTCCTGGAAATCACTTGGCGTTGACATCCGTGGACGTTCACGGAATCTGAGAATAAACTACCGGACATCCCATCAAATTCGCCAACAAGCTGATCGTTTGCTTGGTCCGACGGTAACGGATATTGACCGCAATAAAGAAATCCGTGACGATACTATTTCCATTCTCAATGGGCCTCCGCCTGTCATCCGAATATTCGCAACCTCGGAAGAAGAGATTAAATTCGTTGGGGCATGGCTCGCTGAGCAATTGAATGCCGGATTATTACCCCACGAGTTTGGCATTTTTGTACGTTCTGAGAAGCAGCTTCCGAGGGCTGAGGCGGCGGTAAAAGCCGCAAAATTATCTTTCAAAATCCTCGATTCGCATGTGGAGACAACCAGCGGTTATGCCTCCATCTGCACGATGCATTTAGCCAAAGGACTGGAGTTCCGAGCTGTAGCCGTGATGGCTTGTGATGACGAGATAATACCTTCGCAAGAACGCATAGAAGCCGTGTCAGATGATTCGGATTTGGAACAGGTCTATAACACAGAGCGACATTTACTATATGTAGCCTGTACCCGTGCCCGTGATCACCTGTTAGTGACAGGAATTGATCCTGCATCTGAGTTTTTAGACGATTTACGGATGTAACAAAGGTCAGCTTAAAAATAAGGAGAATAAAACAAATGGGCGAAATCACGTACCTCGCTCTGAGAAGAAAAGCATATTCAGATTTTAGATGTCACCTGTGTATTCCAGAAGCCAAACCAGAGACAAATTCGTGATAATCCATAGTACTTCACACTTCTTCCTGCGGCTGCTCTGCTGCCCCAAATGCAACTGAACATTATTGCGAAGTAATGGCTGGGAAATCTATACGGAATATACCCATAAGGCTAAGGAGGCTTTGCAATGGTCAGAGGTAAAAACAGGAGTTTCTGACGCCTGAAAAGACGGGCCGGTTGGCGGTTTGCAAAAGAAGTCGTTTGCAAAGGCTCAGGTGGTAAATTTTTACCAATAGAAAACAATTTAGTCGCAAGAATCACTTTGGTTTAGTGTTTCCCCCTCCACGATGTATTCTCTCATCCCAAAATTACTATACAATGAAACCAGTTGCATTTATCTTCATAGTCACCCACATGAATCCAGTGGACTCTTATAAATGCCAGAAAGAACTGGAGTATTCTGCTCTTTTAGACTCTCCAGAAATTATTCCAAGGACACAGTGAAGTTATAGCCACCGACGTTGCAGAGCGAATGGAACAAAAACTCCAGAGGCGTGTCTCCAGTTATGTCGTCGAGTATCTATATACAACCTTGGAGTTTGTTGCCAAGGCTAAGGCAGGACAGACCAGATATTATATTGATCCCTCTCCAACCGCTGGCGGAAAGACGAGAATTGTAACAATGTCATTATCAATTTTCGGTTGCCATAAACTTGCTTCAGTGATCATCGCTATGGCCGTAAGCATTCCTTGACGGCTTTCTCCAACGTATCGACGTGGATGGGTGTCGGTGAGTTCATCTTCATTTTCCAGACCGTGTAGCCCCCTTTGATAGCTTTACCACGCAACTCATTTTGTTTTCCTTCAGAGATGAAACGCACCTGTATTTTCGTCCTGCCATCTTCCTTGATGTCGAAGAGCTTTCGTGCAACAGCATCGGACAGTAAATGGCCGCCTTTAGTATCTAAACAGAAGATATCGGCCTTCTTCCAGACAATAAAATCCGGGTAGAAACGTGCGGTATCACCCTCTGATAACAAAGGGATGAAGAAGCCACCGCTGGACGCATTCCTGTGCCATACATAGCCAACGTGGTCGAGTGCTTTAGCGAATGGCATTTCGAACTTGTTAAAGCCGGCGTAACGGTCGTATAAGCCGTTTGTGAAAGCGGGAGCATTTTTGGGCACACGCAATGTACCGAATTTGAATGGCTCATTGCATAATTTCTATCGCTAAGGGTCTTAACGAACGGCTCATCCCCACGAAGGGTTCTAAAACCGGAAAACGTAAGTTTTGGCACAGTCTCACTATAAGGAGGATGATTAAAAATTCGTCTTACATCGGTAAAACTTATTTTGGCGTTACTTCCAGAGTAAGCAGTGCAAGAACTATTGTTCACCCTCAAGATAAATGGACACTTTTAGAAAATGTAACTCCTGCCATAATAAGTGAAGAATTATTTAACGATGCTAACGCCCAACTTGATAAGCCTAAAGTAAGAACAGGTCGACCGAAGAATGAATATCTTTTGCGGAACCATGTTTTTTGCGCGATTTGCGGTAAACCAATGGTAGGTCATTGTATGAACAAGAAGTTTCGCTATTACCAATGTAGTAATAATAGGATTTTTGAAAATAGTGGGCGGAAATGCCATGGTTTGCTAATACGTGCCAATGAATTGGAAGAGAAGGTGTGGAATAAAACTCGGGAAGTGTTAGAAAACCCAGAGGTTGTTTTAAAACACTTGGCCGAGGCAACTGATCAAAAGAACATCGATTCCTTGGAAAAAGATATTAAAGAATTAGAAAATAATTTACTTAATTATGAAAAACGACGGAGTAATCTGCTCGAAGCAAAGGAATTAGGCGAATTTGGTAAAAATGAGATTCTTGACCGTTTAAACAATATCAAACATTTTCGAATTGAAGATGAAATTAAGTTAGGGGACTTGAAGAAAACCAGAGATAATATATCAAGTTTGGCAAATGCCAAAATCAAGCTCAATCATTTATACAATAATGTGATGGACAATCTTCAAGATAGCACAATAGAAATAAAAGTCTATGCGAAGGGGAATGACACCGTAGAGATTCAGGGCATCATTCCCCTTGAATTAGCTTCATCTACCACTGCACAAACATCGGCATCAATGTTAAGTCCTGCGTAAACATGAAAGATGGTGTTTGGGAAGAGTTTATATCTTTAATTCCAATATAACGATGACTATGAAAAAATTTAACTTTCTCTTTTCATAGCGATTTTCCAAAGACAAAAACCATGATAAAATGATATGGACGTTAGTACGCCTATCGATGGATTTTAATTCGGAAATACCTAAATTAAGGAAAATACAAAATGCCTAAAATTGAAGTAAGTTATACAGATTATCTGAAAGAAACTAACAAGATGCTTGGACATGGTGGTTTACTACTCGCATCAGCGGATGCAAAAGGAAACCCGAATGCGATGACAATCGGCTGGGGCACTATTGGGATTATCTGGGCTAAACCGATTTTCGTCGTGTTGGTTCGCCCATCTAGATACACTTATGATTTGATTGAAGTCGCGAATGATTTCACTGTTAACGTCCCGACGCCTCAACTTGCCGATAAAGTATCGTATTGTGGCACTGTTTCAGGTCGCAACCAGAACAAGTTTAAGGCGAAGGGGCTTACTGCTGTCCCAGGCAAGAAAATCAAGTCTCCTATCATCGAGGAATGCGTTATTAACTACGAATGCAGAGTGGTGCATAAGAACGATGTCATTCCTGATAGATTGACAGATGAGATTCGCAATAGAGCCTATCGTCAGGGAGATTTCCATCGAATCTACTTTGGTGAGATATTGGTAGTATATGCTGACATCGATGCAAAGGAAAAGTTGGCATAATAAAGTGTTGGATAAGGAAAGTGCCGACTCTCCGCTACTTGCTCCAAGTCCCGTTATAGGCGTACCTTTTACTTGAATCCTAAACGGGATTATCGGTTGGTAGGTCTAATTCCCAGAGGGACAGCGCTCTGGCAAAAAAATATGACAGACGCACTAGCATCGAGAGAGCATACTCTGAGGAAAAAGGTAGCCATAAATTAGCAGACCCACGAGTAAGGAGACTGGAAAAGATCAAAATTCATACCTACTTAGCTTTATGTGCCCAGATCATTAAACGTATTGGAGCCGCCATAACAGAGGGCCGGATTATACCTGAAGCTTTACCTTTCCCCGTCCGGACCTAGCGAACCTTTAAAAGGAGGTTATTCTAATCCCGCCGTAGCCGGGATTAGAAAGTGTTGTCCTGAATTGCTGATTATTCTGTTGTTAAGGTACTAAAATCATCAAAAGAGAAGAAATAATGAAAAAACGTTTTTAATCATAAACTCTTCATTTTTTAATCCTCCAAAAAAGAGGGTTAGAGTACATCAACTATCATTTTTAAACAGCCTCAACTAATATAACTAAATTAATAAAAAAACAAACATTTACGATAACTGCCAAACTGAAATTACTTTTCAAGATAATAACAATATAGTAACTTCTTACATGTTACAAAAATATACAAAGAAGGGGGCTTGTGAAAACAAGCCCCCTTCTCGAATCTCTGCGGAGAACGCTCTCAGTTAACTGATTGTCCTAGTGTCCTAATGAAGCTTTCATGGATTGGTTAATCCAGACAGCGAGCGGAGCACCATCACCGAACCCAGCACCGACAGTTGCGTCGCCTAAGGTATTGTTACCGACAGCGCCCATAATCCACGGTTGAACCATGTTGAACGTGGACGGCTGAGCCAGGGAGACGACAAAGTGCTGAGTCGCGATGTACAGGTTCTCATCGTGCAGCAGCTGCTGTACCTGGGCCACACTGGTGGCGGCGATAGCATTGTTATTGAAGTTAGTACATGTCGGGTCGTTAACCTGGATATAGTTGCTCTGATATCCGGGGGTATATCTCATGAACTGCCGGAAGATATCAAAGTTGAAACCCATCAGCCCCTGGTTTCTGGCACAAAACGCATCATAGGCATGGGAGGTCATGATTTGCGACTGCCACTGTGCAGGCTGTAAACTCGTGATGCTGATATTTACGCCAACTGAGGCGAGTTCAGACTGAACGATCTGGTATAAGCCCTGGTCAGCGTCAGTCTCCAGCACCAGCGTATAGGTTTTGGAGAAATTGAAATTCTGGGCTGTCAGCATCGTTTTGCACAATGTTGGGTCATAGGTGTATTGGGCCTGAGTAGCTGCCGGCCATTGCGGATAGGCGCAACCCCAGCCGCCGATACCCATCTGATTTTCAGTCAGGGAAGCGGGCCACGGAGTGCCGTAACCCTGATAGTAAGTCGAGGTAATGGTTTTGATGTCAATGGCATGCTGGAGCGCTTCACGAACTTGCTCATTATTGAAAGGAGCCGACTGGTTGTTCATATCCAGCGTGTATTCATTACCCTGCGGTTTCTGCTTGACGACAATTTCAGGATTGGTCTTCATCATGTTCAAAGCATCCTGAGTCGGCATGGAGCCGTAGCCGTCAATCTTACCGACGCGCATGGCGGCTTCGGCGGTAGGATTATTCGGGATGATTAAAATTGATAAGGTGCTGATGTAAGGGAGTTTGTTCTGCGGCCAGCGCAGGTCGGTGCCCCAGTAATTGGGATTGGCGACATAAGTCGCGGAACTGGAATCAACAAAATCCTTCAACATAAACGGACCGGTACCGACTGCATTCTGCCAGTTCAGCAGTTGCGGTTGGGTCGCAGTGGTATAGGATGCCACGGCCTCAGGGGCTTCGATTGAATTATCAGCCCCAGCGGCTTCCATAATGGTTAAGATGGAAGTCGGTCCGACCGCACCCTGCTTCCAATTAAAGGTCACGGTAAAGTTACCCGTGGCGACGACCGAAAGCAAAGGCGCCCAACCGGTAACTGACACATAATACGGATCGATTTTGAAGCCGTTACCAAGGCCCAGCAACCGGTCGTAATGGTTGACGACATCGCTGGCAACGAACTGCCGGCCATTGACCGGTGCCAGGTTCTGCCAGTAGACGTTCTGACGGAGAGAACAAATAACCGTATAAGGATTGGGCATGGTATATCCGGTCATCATCCAACCGGTGGCGTACTGGTCCGGCAGCCAGCCGATTTCGAAGTCCCAGACGGACGGGTCAACAGCGTAGTTACCGTACCATAGCTGGGCCAAATACGGGGCGTATCCAGCTTGACCGTTGGTGCTGGAGTATGGGTCCCACGTGGTAATGTCCTGGGTGATCCGGTCTACGAGCGTCCCGCCGTAGGTGGGGGTTCCCAGGCTGTCATACCAGTTACCCGTTGAAGTAGTGGTGACAGAAACAGTGGTGGGTGAGGTGGTGGTGGATGTGACTGAATTAGTGGTTTGGGTTGTAGATACGACGGATGAAGTGGTAGTGGTGGTTGTCTGTGTGGCTGCTGTTGTGGCGGACGTCGTGGTTTTACTGCTGCATGATGCCACAAGCATGGAAGCTACCAGAAGAAAGGTCAGAGATACGAGGATAATTCCTTTTTTCATTTAGCCTTTTTGAACCTCCTTTTTAATAGAACAAATTACTTTGGATTTTGTTATATACCCTTTTATAGATAAAACTGGCTTTGCCGATAACCGCCATATTCCGGTGAAGTGAACCACCATCTCGCACTTCACCGAACTATTACGGCATTGCCAATCTTAATTTTCTAATCGCCCACACTTCTTATTATTAAATTTTTCATCACATTTTAATGTAATGATATATAATAATGATGTTATAATTATGATGTTACACTTAAAAAACTCATTTCCAATTTTTACATCCTAGCATTAATAGTTAGATTTGTCAATAGTTGCTGACTAGTGTAGTTATAATGGCGAATAACAAGCATTTTTTGCCGAAATCGAATACTCGTGAACATATAATAAAACTACGTTCTTCCAACTTGTGCTTGACGATGTCAGAAATAGCTAGGAACGAAGGCGTTTCAAGACAGCATGTTTACCAAGTATTAAAAAAAGAAGGCCTTCCCACCAAACACAATATAAAAAAATATCAATATGAATGTCCCGTGTGTGGTACCATAAGCACTAAAAAATTCTGTAGTAAACAATGTAAAATTAAATGGCGACAAATACCGATGATTTGCACGAAATGCGGCATTCTGTTTTTTAGGTACTATTCACAGCTCTTGACTGATAGCCGCCGCGGTCACACTAATGCTTTTTTCTGCAGTAAAGAATGCAGAAACCAATGGTTGGTAGAACAATATGGATTCCATACCCCGCGCAAATATAATTGGGATGGAGTTTGGAAAAGTCATCTTGAGACCGGTTATGGTGCTTTGCGATTATCGAAACTATTAAATATTCCAGTAACTACAATATCAGCCATACTAAATCATTACAAAAACGATGGCTGATCGCTCTGATAATTAATGATTTACTTATCTCGTGAATCTTAACACAAAAATCGTCTCCTGATCACTCTTGTCCAAGATAGGTTTTCAGCCCGTGTAGAAGAGAGGCTTTCCGAGGTCTCAAAAACATTGGCATCAAAACTCTAACTATGATCAACCTCAAACAAATTCAGGGAAGCGGGTTTCAACAAACAGATAGAATACAATTATGTTCACTGCAGACCAGACGATGGAGCAATGTAATCGAAAAGTTTGAGTGATGGTAGTAATCAATCACTTGCTGGCTTGGGATATCGAGATTGGTGACATATCCTTTTATTCCAGCTAAAGCATAGGCTTTATCAATAAGGCTTTGGTTGAGTTGTTTGGTTTGCGCCTTAAGGG
>Ga0208189_1000588_pt1 | contig 19191 bp, 16 predicted proteins | sample June2015DPH_10_5_FD_184702 | JGI IMG/M metagenome (GOLD analysis project Ga0208189, IMG submission 184702) | Peatland microbial communities from SPRUCE experiment site at the Marcell Experimental Forest, Minnesota, USA - June2015DPH_10_40... | ecosystem: Environmental > Terrestrial > Soil >... | reverse complement strand
TCGCGTTTCCCACATTCCCACAGCGCCGACGACGGTTCCTCTTTCTCTCTCTGAACTCAAAACGAAAGGACCCAGCCTGCCGGCCGACCTACCTCCGTTCAGGCTCATCCTTCAATGAGAATATGCTGCAGCGGCCTTCTCATGCCATCTCGGGCCGGGGCAGGTGAGGCTCAGTGCTACACTTCGTAGCGATGTTCAGGATATCGTTGGGCCGGGCCATGGTCGGTTGCGCTGCTCTTAATTTGGCCGCGGTGGCGGTGCTGGGCGGGTATGATCACCGGTTCTGGTTCGTCCACCTGGTCGCGCACGATGCTTTTAAGCCGGAACAACTCTTGGTCGCCGCGCTGGTCATTGCGCTGGTTCTCAGGCCTCCGCTCGCCAGCGGCCCGGTGGGGTCAGCCGCGGCTGCCTGCTCGCTGGGAGGCGCGTATTCGGCGCGCGGCCTGGCTTTCCTTCTTGCGGTTCCCGCGATCCTCTACCTGCCAAGCGTTGGCATCCATTTCGAGCACCACGACTGGAACTACGTTCACGTCTCTTCCGCAATACGTAGCGTCAGGCCGCTGCTGGCGCTCTTCACGCATCCTCAGCCTGACGGATTCTATCGTCCTTATAGGGTTCGTTTCGCTCTGGATCGACAATGTGATCTTCGGGACTCGATCCTGGGGGTACCACCTGCAGAGCATCGCACTGCACTTACTTAATGCGGTGCTTGCCTTCAGGGTCTTCCAGCGTCTCAGCTTTGGCCGCAGAACCTCTGCTTGGGCGGTCGGCCTCTTCGCGATAGCGTCGGTTACCGTGGAGCCGGTGGTTTGGCCGGCCGCGCGATTCGATCTTCTGGCGACGGCCTTCATCCTGGCCGCGCTGGGAAGCTCGCTGGACTACCTGCGCGATTCGCAGGGCGGTAGAGCGCGTCTGGCCGCGGCGGTCGTTTTCACCTCGGTGGGCATTCTGAGCAAAGAGATCGCCTACTCGGTTCCGATCATCGTGATTTTCCTGATCGCGACGGCTCCGGTTTGGGAACTCGGGCGGCCGGGTCTGCGCCGCATGGTTCGGCTGGTGGCGGCCGTGTCGGTTCCGTGCCTGCTCGGCGTGGCGGTTCGGCTTGCTCTATACGGTGGTCTAGGCGGCTACCCGGGCCAGAGCCGTCCGATGTGGCTGCCCTCGTTCAAGAGCGTCGTATCGCTCGTAATCAGGGTTCTTCCGGTTCCTCCTCTTGGGCTGAATTCGAGCATCCCGCTCGGTTTCCCGGGGATCGCGGCTCTGGTTCTCTTCGCCGCGGGCTGCGTGCTGATCGCGCTGCTGAGTTCCCGGCCGCTGGACAGGAAGGCGTACGCGATCGCCGGACTCGCGCTCGCCAGTGCGCTGCCGGTGGTGAATGTGGCTGGATGGCTGGGACCGTCCATGCTGCACAGCCGCTACCTCTATTGGCCCGCCGTCTGGACTGCGCTCCTGCTGGTTCACATCGTCGAGACGTGCCGCGCGCCGCGCCTGGTGCTGGCCATACTGCTGCTGGCGAACGTATTGGCCACGACGTCCAACCTGCTGGCCTATCGCGGTGCAATGACATCGGCCGAGCGAGTGGCCGCGAGGGTTGGCCGTGACATACGGCGGCGGCCGAACGCCCGAGCCGTGTACCTCGCCGGCATCCCCGGTAGCGGATACGGGGTGCTGTTCTTTGCAGATCACATGCTGGCGCTCGTGAACAAGGAAGCGGGAGGCCGGCCGGTATCGCTGGTCCCGGCCGCCGCTCGCGATCCGCTCCCGCCAGATCTGATTTACCGCTGGGATTCGCGGCTGCGCGACGTGCGGTGAGCCGGCGCCGTCCAGACAGCGCGCGATGACCCCAGTATAGTATGGGACCTGATGGAACTGCGCCGCATGGTCCTCCTCCTTTGGGCGTGTTTCCTCGTTCGCGGCCTGTTCTACTGCATCAGCCTTCCGCTCTGGGAGGGCTTCGACGAGCACGCGCACTTCGCGTACGTACAGCGCGTCGCCGCCGGAAGCTGGCTGGTGCTTCCCGAAACCCGCGCCAGTCGCGAGGTCGAGCGCTCGGTGGCCCTCGTCCCCATGCCGTGGGTTCTGCGGACGGAGGCGCCTCCGCACGAAACCCACGATTCTTATTGGCGGATCCCGCTGGAGCAGCGGCGCAGCCGCGAACGCGAACTGGCCGCGTTGCCACGCTCGCTCAGCGCGCAGGACGCCGCTGGCCTCATGCGCTTCGAGTGGCAGCAACCGCCGCTGAGCTATTGGCTTATGGCGCCCGTCTGCGCGGCGCTGGCCGGTTTCCCGCTGTCGGTGCGCGTGCTCGCACTCAGGGTCCTCAATTTGTTGCTCGCCTCGGTTGCAGTGCCTGCCGTTTGGTTCGCGGCTCGGCGCGTTTTCGCGAACCGCGTCGCCGTGGCCACCGCCGCCCTCGTCGTGCTCATGCCGGAAGTGATGTTCGACGCGGCCCGCGTAGCCAATTCCGGCCTGACCATAGCACTCTTCTCGGCGCTGGCCGTGCTCAGCCTGGAGGTCGTGGACGGGAGGCGCGGGGCGGCCTTGTGGATGGGCGCGGCTTTCGGCCTCGGGCTCCTCGCAAAAGGGCTGTTTCTGTGCGCCGTCCCAGCCGCTGCAGCGGTGCTGGCGTGGGCAATGTGGAAGGGGCGCTTGCGCCTGCGGTCCGCGGTTGCCTCGCTCGGGCTCGCCGTTGCAATCTCTGCGTGGTGGTACGCGCGCAGCCTGAGAATCACGGGGTCGTTATCCGGCTCGCCTCAGGATGCGGCGCTACGCCACGTGCCGGTATTCGAGCGTCTGTGCCGCCTGACGGAGGTGGACTGGCGAACCGCCCTCGACTCGACGTTCCTCTCGCACATCTGGTTTGGAGGGTGGAGTTTCCTGCAGCTACGAGCTTGGATTTACCACTTCTTCGCGGTCCTGGCCGTGCTCGCCGCAGTCGGACTGGGCGTGGCGTGGATTCGCCTTGCTCCAGCGCGACGGCACTTGTTCGCCCTGGCGAGCATCTACCTGTTCTTCTGCGCCGGCCTGGCGTATCACGCACTCACGACGTACCTGGCGAATGGAATGTCGAGCACTGCGGGCTGGTACCTCTGCGCCGTGGTCGTGCCGGAGGCGGTCCTGGCAGCTGTGGGGCTCCGCGCCCTTGCGCCTGCAAGGGTGCAAGCATACACTGTCGGCGTCGTCGCTTGTGCCCTCGCGCTGCTCGACCTCTACGGGATGCTATTCGTCGCCCTGCCCTACTACACCGGCCTGATCGGCCACAAGCCGAACGGTTCGCTGGAGGCATTCCACTTCGCGCGCCTCGCCGAGACTGGCCTCGGCGAGGTGCTGCGACGCGTCGCCACCAACAAGCCCGCTTTCATCGGACCAGCCGCCGTTGGAGCGGCGGCGTGCGCCTACATTGCCGCGACCGCCGCTGTTGCTGCCATCGCTCTTGTGGCGGAGGTGTGGAGGCCAAAAGCCGACTCCAGGGCAACGCCCCGGCCCGTTGTTTGACCTCAGCGAGGAACGGTCCGGCAGAACCGTCCCGGACCTCGTCCCGCACGGGCGAGCGCGCCTGGCTCACTTACTTCGCCGCCTCGATCTTGTCGACCGCGATGACGTCCGAGCCCGGATCGAGCGTGCCCGTCACCTTGACCTTCTGCGCCGCGAACTTCTCCGGCGTTTGTTGGTCGCTGAGCGTGTAGACCTTTTCGCCAACGGCGAGGGCGTACTTCGAGCCGTTCTTGACGCACTCGCGCACGCACTTGGCGTCGGGTTTCACGCCCATGGCCGAGTGATCGGCGCCGCACATCGTATCGGTGATGACGCCGGTGAAGGTCTGTTTCTGGTTTGCCGCGCCCAGAAGAAGGGCGCCGCCAAGCATAAGGATGGTCAGTTTATTCATGGTGCAGTGTTCTCCAAAGTTCGTCGTATTTCCGCGCGTCGAGCGGTTCTTTAAGCTGAAAATTGAAATCCTTCCGGTTGCCGTAGTGTTCGAGTGCGCGCTCGAAAGTGGTCAGCGTCAGCGCGAACGGGCCGGAGGTGCCGATGTTGTCGATGTCGCCGTAGCGCCAGGTACGCGAGGCGCCCTTGCGCGCAGTGCTGTATACGATCCGGTCGCGGCCCACGGTCAGAATGCCTTCCGAGCCCGTGATCGTGCCGAGAAGCTTCACGGGGACGGACCACAGCGGTTGGACGGCCGCGTCGGCCAGTTCCGCAATGAATCGCTGATCGAGCCGGTCCTTGAGCAGCGGGTAAGAACCCGTGAAGTCCTCGCCGGCCAGGGCGTCGAAGGTATACGCGAAGTCGGCGCCCAGCCTCCGCGTGTTGTCTTTGTACGTCAGCACGCGGACCCGCGCCGGCGCCAACTCGAGCTGCTGGATGTCCTGGTAAGCCCAGCTAAAGTGGCGCGGGAGTTTCTTCCCCGTCTCCTGGTACGAGACGCCGCGCTCGTCTATGGTGAGCGTTCCGTGCTTCACCTGGTACTGGGCCGCTAGCAGCGGGACCGCCGCCAGCGCCATCAGCGCTTTCGAAAGTTCCATCTCCACACCTCGTAAATCGCAGGGTAAACCAGCAGCTCGAGAGCGAACGACGTGAAAATCCCGCCGATCATTGGCGCGGCGATGCGCTTCATCACGTCCGCGCCGGCGCCGGTCGACCACATGATCGGGACCAGCCCCGCGAACATGCACGCCACCGTCATGAACTTCGGCCGTATGCGTTTGACGGCCCCGTGCTGGATGGCCTCCCGCAGCTCCGCCAGGCTGCCCAGCCGGCCCGCCGAGCGCGCCTGCTCGTACGCCAGATCGAGATACAGCAGCATGAAGACCCCAGTTTCCGCGTCCACGCCCATCAGCGCGATCAGTCCCACCCAGACGCCGATACTCATGTTGTACCCCAGCAGGTAGAGCAGCCACACCGCGCCCACGGCCGAGAACGGCACGGCGAGCACGATGATGAGCGTCTTGGCCGCCGAGCGCGTGTTCAGGTACAGCAGCGTCAGAATCAGGAAGAGCGTCAGCGGCAGGACCACTTTGAGCCGTTCCCGCACACGCGCCATGGCTTCGTACTGGCCGCTCCACTGCAGGGTGTATCCCGCGGGGAGGCTGAGCCTGCTTCGCACCAGTGCTTTGGCCTCCTCCACGTAAGAGCCCACGTCGCGGCCCGCCACGTCCACGTAGACGTAGCCGTTCAACATGCCGTTCTCTTCGCGCAGCATCGAAGGCCCTGAAACCAGCTTGACCGTGGCGACTTGGGCGATCGGGATCTGCTGGCCGTTCGTTCCCGACACCAGCACCCGCTCGAGAGCCGGCACGGAGCCGCGGAAATCGCGCATGTAGCGCACGTTGACCGGATAGCGCTCGCGCCCCTCCACGGTCGTGGTCACGTTGTCGCCGCCGATGGCGTTCATGACGGCCGACTGCGCCTCGTCCATCGAGAGGCCGTAGCGCGCCAGCTCGTCGCGCTTCCAGTCCACGTCGACGAAGTAGCCGCCGCCGGTCCGCTCCGCGAATACGCTCCGCGTCCCTCGAACCGCGGGAAGCAGGGATTCCAGGCGCGTTCCGATTGTCTCGATGGTCCGTATGTCCGGGCCGTAGACCTTGATGCCGACGGGCGTGCGCACACCGGTGGTCAGCATGTCGATGCGCGCTTTGATGGGCATGGTCCAGGCGTTCGAAACGCCCGGCACGTTGAGGGCCTCGTTCATCTTGTCGACGAGCGCGTCGGTCGAGATGCCCGGGTGCGGCTTGAGCACGATGACGGTCTCGAACATCGAGAGCGGCGCGGGATCGGTCGAGGTCTCCGCGCGGCCGGCCTTTCCAAGCACGGTTTCGACCTCCGGGAATCGTTTGATGATGCGGTCGGTCACCTGCAACAGGCGCTGGGCCTCCGTCTCCGAAATCCCCGGCAGCGTGGAGGGCATGTAGAGCAGGACGCCCTCATCGAGCGGCGGCATGAACTCCGAGCCGAGCCGGTTGAACACCGGAACGGTCGCCACCACTACGGCCACGGCCCCGCCGATCACCAGCCATCTCCACCGCAGCGCCCACGCGCAGACCGGCTCGTAGAGCCGAATCAAAACCCGGCTGATGGGGTGGTTCTCCTCGGAGTGAATCTTGCCTACCAGCACCGCGTTCGTCACGCGCGCCAGCCAGCGCGGCCGGAAGCTGAAGTTCGTCATGTGCGTGAACATCAGCCGCATGGCCGGATCGAGCGTGATCGCGAGCACCGCCGCCACGATCATGGCCAGGTTTTTGGTGTAGGCCAGCGGTTTGAACAGCCGCCCCTCCTGCGCTTCGAGCGTCAGCACCGGCAGGAATGACACCGCGATCACCAGCAGCGCGAAGAAACTCGGCCCGCCGACTTCCTTCACCGCGTCGATCACCACGCGGTGGTAGTCCTCGTGCCGTCCCGTGCGCTCCCACTCTTCGAGCTTCTTGTGCGTCTGCTCCACCACCACGATGGCCGCGTCCACCAGCGCGCCGATGGCGATGGCAATACCGCCCAGCGACATGATGTTCGAGCTCAGGCCCATCTGGCGCATCGGAATGAACGCGATGAGGACCGCTATCGGAATGGTGAGAATCGGGATCACCGCGCTGGGCACGTGCCACAAGAAGATCAGGATCACGATGGCAACGATCGCCAACTCCTCGATGAGCGTGTACTCGAGATTGTCGATCGAGCGCAGGATGAGGTCCGAGCGGTCGTAGGCGGTCGCGATGTGCACGCCCGCCGGCAGCCCCGGCTCGATCTCTTTGAGCTTCTCCTTGACGCGCTCGATCACCGCCAGCGCGTTCTCTCCCTGCCGCATCACCACGATGCCGGAGACCGCGTCGCCCGTGCCGTTCCAATCGGCCACGCCGCGGCGGATGTCGGGGCCGAGAATCACCTCACCCACGTCGCGCACGTGGATCGGAACGCCGTTCATACTGCTGGCGAGCACGATATCGCCGATGTCGCTCGCCGACCGCACGTAGCCGCGCCCCCGCACCATGTACTCGGCGCCGCTGAACTCGATGAGCCGTCCGCCGGCCTCGCCGTTGCCGCTGCGCACTGCCTCGACCACTTTGCCGATAGGGATGTTATAGGTCTGTAGTCGGTTGGGATCCACGTTCACCTGGTATTGCCTAACGAAACCGCCCAGCGGCGCGACTTCGGCCACTCCCGGTACCGATTTCAGGTGGTAGCGCAGGTACCAGTCCTGAAGCGAGCGCAGCTCCGCCAGGTCGTGCTTGCCGGTCGTATCGACCAAAACGTACTGGAAGACCCAGCCGACACCGGTGGCGTCCGGCCCCAGTTCGGTGCTCACACCCTGCGGCAGGCGCGGCAGCACGCCCGAAAGATACTCCAGCGTCCGCGACCGCGCCCAATAGATGTCGGTCCCCTCGTCGAAAATCACGTAGACGTAGGAGTAGCCGAAATCGGAAAAGCCGCGCACAGCCTTGACGCGGGGCGCGCCCAGCAGCGCGCTGACGAGGGGATACGTCACCTGGTCCTCTACGATGTCCGGGCTGCGGTCCCAGCGCGAGTAGACGATGACTTGCGTGTCGCTCAGATCCGGGATGGCGTCGAGCGGCATGTTGCGCATCGACCACCAGCCCGCGGCCGCCGCCGCGATCACCAGCAGGAAGACCGCGAACTTGTTGCGGCCCGACAACTCGATGATGGCGTTAATCATGCGTAGCCCCGGCCGCGGCTTTCAACTGGCTCTCCGAGTTGAGGAGGAAGTTGCCGGAGATGACCAGGCGCTCGCCCGCCGCGAGGCCCTTGCGCACCGCCACGCGGTCGCCGATCCGCTCTCCGGTCTCCACTTCGCGCGGCTCGAAGTGCCCGTTGCCGAGGTCCACGAAGACCGTCTTCTTCAGCCCCGTATCGAGCACCGCCTCGACTGGCACGGTCAGCCGCGCAGGCTCCGGCGACCGCAGCTCGACGTTGACGAACATATCCGGCTTGAGAGCGAGCCCCGGATTGGGCAACTCGATCCGCACCTGGAGCGTGCGTGTCTGCGCATCCACCTGCGGCTGTATGAAGCTGACGCGCGCGTTCCAGCTCCGGCCTCCGCCATAGGGCAGCGAGACGACGGCGGGCTGGCCCACGTGGATCAGCGGCCCCTGGTACTCGAAGACGCTCGCCAGCACCCACACGCGGCCCAGATCCACCACCGTGTAGAGCTCGGTATCCGGCGTGATCTTCTCGTTTGGAAATGCGTTCCGCGCCATGACGTAGCCCGAAGCCGGCGCGTAGAGCGTGGTGTTCGTCACCGGCTTGCCGGAGCGCTCGACATCTTCGATCTGCCGCTCGCTCAAATCCCAAAGCTGCAAGCGGCGGCGCGACGCCTCGGCCAGCGAAGCCGCGTCGGCCGCGGCCCCCTGAATCGGGCTGTCGCGCATGGCGTCCCGAGCCTTGATCGCGAGCAGGTATTCCTGCTCGGTGGCCAGCAAGTCCGGGCTGTAAAGCGTCACCAGCGGCTGGCCCTTGCGGACCACGTCGCCGGTAAAGTCGGCGTACACCTTGTCGATCCAGCCCTCGGTGCGCGAGTGAACGTGGCTGACGCGCGTCTCGTCGATCGCGACTTTGCCGGTCGCGCGCACCGTCTCGGCGCCGGCGGTGATTTCGGCCGTCCCAACGCGCACTCCGATGAGCTGCTGTCTTTCCGCGCTGATCGCGACCGTTCCCGGCACCGTCTTCAATGCGGAGGCCAGCGTCTCGTCGGCGTAGACCGGAACCAGCTTCATCCCGCAATCCGGCGCGATGCCGGGCTTGTCCGACTTATACGCCGGGTGCATGGGATCCACCCAGTAGAGGACCTTGCGCTCGGGCGTTCTCGGCGCCTTGGCCGCGTACCAGCGGCCCGCGAAGAACGCCCCGGCGACCGCTACCACAATCAGCATGATTCGCACGATTCTCATAGGTCCCTCACTTGAGCAGGTCCACTCCCGTCATCTCTTCCAATCGCGCCAGCGCCAGAAAGTAACTCAGCGATTCGTCCTGGTAGTTGAGCTCGTAGTCGAGCATGTTCGTGAAGTTCATCAGCACGGAAAGGAAATCCACCGCACCGGTCTCGTAGGAAGCCAGTGACGATTGCAGCGCCATGCTGGCCTGCGGCACCACCGTAGTCGAGTACATATTCATCAGGCGATAGGAGGTCTCGGCCATGAGGTAGTCATCCTTGACGCGAAAGCTGAGCGCTTGGTTGGCCGCTTCGTATTCGTGCCGCGCGCCCGTGGCGCTGGCGGCCTGCTCGGCCACGCCGGCCCGCTGCTTGCGCCAGAAGTAGGCCGGCAGCTTGAAATCGACGCGCGCCATATACATGGGCGGCATGCTGCCCATGTAGTAGTAGCCGCCGGAGACGGTGTAGTCCGGATAATAGTCCTTGCGGGCCAGGTTGACAGCCAGTTCGGTGCGCTCCACCAGCTTCTGCTCGCGCCGCAACATGGGCGCGTTCTCGCGAACCTGCGCCATCAGATCGTCGAGCGTCACGCCGATGGGCGCGGGCGTCAGATCCACCGGGCGCGCGAGCGGCGCATCGACGGAGCGGCTGAGCAGGCTGTTGATCTCGGCCTGGCGGCTGGGAATCTCCTGCCGCAGGCGCTCGATGCGCGTCTCCATCACCGAGAGCTGCGTCTGCGCCTTGAAGATGTCCTGTTGCGCGGCCTTGCCCGCCGAGTAGCGCGCCTCGCCGATGCGCAGAAACTGCTGCATCAGGTGGTGCTCCCGCGTCAGGGTCCCCACGGCGCCGTAGAGGTACGCGAGCCGGTAGTAGGCCTGCTTGAGCCGGGAAACGACGCTGAGCCGGGTCATCAGGTATTGGTCGAACTCGGCGCCGGCCTCGCTGGCCGCCATCTCGCCGCGGAGCTTGCGCTTGCCCGGGAACGGGAACTCCTGCGACGCCATGACGCCGGCATTCGCCACCGGCTCCTTCCCCAGTCCCTGGAACGGCAGCGGATTGCCGCTGGAGTTGTAGCTGAAAGACAGCATGGGATTGGGCAGGCTGCTTTCCTGGGACGGCCGCTGCCGCATCGCTTCATACCGCTTCTGCGCCGCCAGGATCTCGGGATTGCGCCCTAGCGCTTCCGAAACCAGATCTTCAAGCCGCAGCCGGCTCTCCTGGCACGGAGCAAGCGCCGCGACAGCAAGGAATAACGAAAGACTTCGCAGATTCACACCACCCTCCTCGCACGACACACACGGATACACCTGGGACAAAGCCGCGAGGAGGGTGGATCAGACCAGCAGGACGGAGTTCAGCAGGTACAGAGCGGGTGGCGATGGACCCGACTTCACCGCAGACGGGCGCGCCAGCGGCACAACCGCAACCGCGGGCGCCTCGGCCGTCGTCACCGCGAGCGCCGGTGCAGCGGACTGAGGGACGCTCACCTTGTGATAGCTCACCGGGGCGAGGGCCAGGTTAGGGCAGACCTTCGCGGCGGGCTGCTTCGGCGCGGGCATCCTGCACTTGCTCGGATGGCAGCAGCCATGACCCGAAGCCTGCAACGGCGCGACCGCACAAGCGGCGCACGGTCCCCACAGCAGGGACCCTACGAGCAAAACCGCCACAAACACGCTGGAGAACCTGGTCAGCACCTGACTCCGATCGTATCACAGGTGCAGACGACGGTCCCCGCGTTTGGTTTCAATGAACCCTTTTTAGGAAGCCCCCCGGGCTGAAGGTCAGGCCGAACTTTTCGCGGCTGGTGTCCCGCACCAAGCCGGATTCCTGCGCCAGAAACTCCTCAACCGCCTCCGCCGGACCCGGCCCGAACGGCCGGTTCACCGGGTGCCCGTTCAGGTTCGTGTCGTCCACCACGACGTAGCTACCCACGCTTGCCATCTTGCTGTAGATTCTGAGTTCCTCGAGCACATGATGCTTGGCGTGGTCGGAATCGAGCGTCACCAGCACCTTGTCGGAGGGCTTGATAGAGCCCTTCACCGTCTTGACGATCTCCTCCGCGGTCGAGGAGCCGTGCAGATAAGTGATCCGGTCATGCCGGGGCCTTCCAGGCACCTCCTCCACGTCGATGGTGATCACTCTTCCGCGTTTCAAGAGGTCGCACATCGATGCGAAGAAATAGGCGCTCCCGCCGTCGCGCGTGCCCGTCTCGACGATCACGTCCGGCTGGACTTCGAACAGGATCTCCTGATAGATCCACAAGTCCAGGGGAACCCGCTGCACCGGCACGCCCAGCCAGTAGGTGTTCCTCCAGGTGGTGCGATAGTTGGAGTGGTAAAGCAAATGAAAAGCCGTGGTGATTTCGCGGCTGACTCTTCGCGCCATCCACGGACGGCGCTTGATGATTTGCAGGGTTGCCGGCAGCGGCAGCACTCCTGCCAGAACGCTCTTTGGGTTGAGTGATCCCAGATTCATCCATCCCCCTTGCGGAAAAAGTACACGACCGGTGCGCCCCAGACTGACACCCGGCTCTATAATCTAACGCCGCCCGGCGGTGCGGAGGTCACACGTACCAATCCGGGCCTTGGCGAGCTTGCTGCCAGTCTACCACCACCGAGCGCGAGGTTGTAGAATTTTACTTAACTTTACGTTTCGGCGAGGTGGTTGCATGAGCAGATCTGAGCAGCGGTCCGGTTTCACGCGACGCGGCTTTGCCGCGCTTACGCTGGCTGGCGGCGCTGGCGCAGGGGCATTCGCCCAACAGGCCACACGGGAAATCACGGCGGCATCGGTGCCCGGCGATCCAGCCGCGCCCGGTCCTCAGGAAGGAACGCTTCCGGAAGAGGAGCCGTTCCAGGGCCCCCTCCGCTTCACGCGCAAGGACGTCAACGCGAGAGTCCAGCCGTTTGCGGGCACCGAAGTCCGTCTCCTGCCGAGCCGGTTTCTCGACGCCCAGCAGGCCAACCAGGCCGTTCTGCGGCGCATACCGGCCGAACGGCTGATCCACGCCTTCCGGCTCAACGCCGGCATCTCTTCCTCCGCGCAGCCGCTGGGCGGCTGGGAGAAGCCGGATTGCGAGATCCGAGGCTGTTTCGCCGGACACTTCCTCACCGCCAGCGCGCATATGTACGCCTCCACTGGGGACGAAAACATCAAAGCGAAGGCCGACTCCGTCGTGGCCGGCTTGGCTGAGTGCCAGGCCCGCCTTCGTGGCGGTTACCTCAGCGCCTTCCCGATCGAGCTCTTCGATCGCTTGAATGCGCGCCGCGAGGTCTGGGCGCCGTTCTACACGATTCACAAGATCATGGCGGGACTGCTCGAGATGTACCGGATCTGCGGCAACAAACAGGCTCTGGAAACCGTCGGGGGCCTGGCCCGCTGGGCCGATGCCTGGACAGCCGCCGTGCCGGAGGAGCACATGCAGGCCGTTCTCGACACCGAATACGGCGGCATGAACGAAGTGCTCTACAACCTGGCCGCCATCACCGGCGACGACAAGTTCGCCGAGGCGGGCGATCGTTTCACCAAGAAGCGCTTCTTCAACCTGCTCGCGCTCGGTTGCGACCGGCTACGCGGTCTGCACACCAATACCCACATCCCGCAGGTTACCGGGGCCGCCCGCCGCTACGAGCTAAGCGGCGACCGGCGCTTCCGCGACGTTGCCACCTTCTTCTGGGACCAGGTGACCGGAGCGCGATGCTATGCCACCGGCGGGACCAGCAACAACGAGGGGTGGTTGACCGGGCCCCACCGGCTGGCGGCGGAGCTGGGCCGCGGCGAAGCCACCAACGAATGCTGTTGCGCCTACAACATGCTCAAGCTCACCCGCAAGCTCTATAGCTGGAGCGCGGACCCTCGGTACTTCGACTATTACGAGCGCGTGCTCTACAACCACCGCCTGGGTACCATCGATCTCGGCACCGGAGCGACCCAATACTATCTCGGCCTCGTGCCAGGCTCGTGGCGGACGTTTTGCACCGAGTACGACTCTTTCTGGTGCTGTACCGGCACGGGCGCGGAGGAATTCTCGAAACTGAACGACAGCATCTACTTCCACGACGACGAGGGACTGTACGTGAACCTCTTCATCCCCTCCGAGGTGCGCTGGGCCGAGAGAGGGGTCCGCGTGCGCCAGGAGACGGGCTTTCCGGAGGTCGCGAGCACGACCCTGCGAGTTACTTGCAGCGTGCCCACCGCCATGCCGCTCTACATTCGCATCCCCGCCTGGGTATCCGGGGCACCGGCGGTGAAGGTCAACGGTCGGCCCGTGGAGGTCTCTGCGAGTCCCGCGAGCTACGTGCGGATCGCCCGCACGTGGGACCAGGGCGATCAGGTGGAGATCGCCCTGCCAATGCAGCTTCGCCTGGAACCGATGCCCGACGATCCAGGAGCGCAGGCGGTGTTCTATGGCCCGCTCCTTCTGGCCGGCAGGTTCGGACGCGAAGGGCTGATGCCCGAGTTGGTGGTCGGTCCGATGGGCCCGCAACTGAAGAAGGCTCCGCCCCTGACGTTACCTCCGCTGGCCGCAGCCGAAATCCGGCCCGAGGGCCGGCCCCTGGCCTTCCGGACCGCCCGGGTGGGACTCGTCCCCTTCAACCAGGTCTCGGACCAACGCTACACGGTTTACTGGAAAACAGGCTGAGCGCCCGTAGCGCTCGATTGGCCGCACCTAGCTGCCGGGTTCGCGGGCCGGCGGCGTTACTCGCTGAGAAGCGGCGAGTCAATGTCAACAAGCTTGTAGGAATCGTTTGTATCCAGGACGACCCGGTCAATATACGCGCGATCGTAGCGCCGCATCTGTCTGAATTCGTTCTTGGCCAGCACCACCAAGTGATAGTTGCGCAGCTTTACGGGTTGTTGTTTTGCGCTTGCCTCGATTCTCTTCCAATCGGGGATGCCCCATCTTACATCGATGTCAAAACTATGCATCAATTCGATAAAACCGTTTTGCTCGCGAAAGAACATCCTGTAACACGGAACCTCGTCCACGGACTCGGTCACTATTGCATAAATCGTCCTGCCTTTTCGAGGCACGAGTAGTTGCAGAGACAAGATGTAGTAGAGAACGGCCATAAACTTATCGGTGCTTCGATCGGGTTTTGCGAAACCGTGCTCAACGTCACGCCCGGCGGTTAGTGCTGTCCTGGCCAGCCGCGTTTTCATGGAAATGTCCTGGCCGAGGGAGCGCTTCATAGCTTCATCTACAAAAACACTGGCCGCTTGCGCATCCATTGCCTTTACGCGTGCTCGTTTAAACAGAAAATCAAAGAGACCCATATCCTCCTCCTCGCGACGCGCGTAGGATCTTCATCGGCTATGGCGCTCGCCGCGCCCGGAACGCGCTGCCGGGCATAGGTAAGTTAACAAGCTCGGGCCCCCAGAGACCTGGCCACCACCAGGGCGCGCCGTCTTCCAACCGGCCGCGCGCTTTGGCCTGCGACACCCTCTGCGACCTATTTCTTCTTCCCCTGCGCCGCGACGGCGTCCATAGCCGCCTTGATCTTCTCCGCGTCGCCGAGATAGTAGTGCTTGAGCGGCCGCAGCGAGGTGTCGAGCTCGTAGACCAGCGGGATGCCGGTGGGAATGTTCAGGCCGACAATATCCTGGTCCGAGACGTTGTCCAGATACTTCACCAGCGCCCGCAGGCTGTTGCCGTGTGCCGCAATGACGATGCGCTGCCCCGATGAGGCCGCCGGCGCGATGGTCTGGTGCCAGTACGGAAGGAAGCGCGCGACGGTGTCCTTCAGGCACTCCGTGAGCGGAAGCTCGGCCTCCGGCAGGCTCTTGTAGCGGCGGTCGTGGCCCGGCCACCGCGGGTCGGATTTCTCCAGAGCGGGCGGCCGGATGTCGTAACTCCGGCGCCAGATCTTCACCTGGTCCTCGCCGAATTTGGCCGCGGTTTCGGATTTGTTGAGCCCCTGCAAAGCGCCGTAATGCCGCTCGTTGAGCCGCCAGGAGCGGAACACCGGAATCCACATCAGATCCAGCTCGTCCAGGACGGTCCACAGCGTGCGGACGGCGCGCTTCAGCACCGAAGTGTAGGCCACGTCGAAGGTGTAGCCGGCCTCCTTCAAGGCGCGCGCGCCTTCCAGGGCCTCCGCGCGGCCCTTCTCCGACAAATCGACGTCGGTCCAGCCAGTGAACCGGTTCTCCCTGTTCCAGTCGCTTTCGCCGTGCCGAATCAAAACAAGTTTGTACATCTTGAACCTCCAGAAATTGATGGGGCAGATTGTGGGGCGGACCCCCTGGTCCGCGCGGGTCCCCCTGGACCCGCCTTTCTTGCGGACCGGCGGTCCGCCCCAGCCCCGATCAGGCCCGCTGGCGCAGCACTTTCCTGCCCGCGAACTCCGCTGCCGCGCCGAGCTCTTCCTCGATGCGCAGCAACTGGTTGTACTTCGCGATGCGGTCGATGCGGCTGGCCGACCCGGTCTTGATCTGGCCGCCGTTGGTAGCCACCACCAGGTCCGCGATGAAAGCGTCCTCGGTCTCGCCCGAGCGGTGCGAAACCACCGTGGTGTAATTGTTCTCGGAGGCCATGCGCATGGCGGCCAGCGTCTCGGTGACGGTGCCGATCTGGTTGAGCTTGATGAGGATCGAGTTGGCGATGCCCTCCTCGATCCCGCGCGCGAAGATCGCCGTGTTGGTGACGTAGATATCGTCGCCCACAAGCTGGATCTTCTTCCCCAGCTTCTGGGTCATCAGCTTCCAGCCCGGCCAGTCGTTCTCCGCCATGCCGTCCTCGATGGAGCGGATCGGATACTGGCGCACCCAGTCGGCCCAGAACTCCACCATCTGTTCGCTGGTCCGCTCGCTCTTGTCGGACTTCTTAAACACGTAGCGGCTCTTGTCCGCGTCGTAGAATTCGCTCGCCGCCGGGTCGAGGAAGATGCCGACCTCCTCGCCGGGCTTGTAGCCGGCCTTGGTGATGGCCTCGAGAATCAGGTTCAGCGCCTCTTCGTTCGACTTCAGGTTGGGTGCGAAGCCGCCCTCGTCGCCGACCGCGGTCGAGTAGCCGGCCTTCTTCAGCACGCCCTTAAGGGTGTGGAAGATCTCCGAGCCCGCGCGGAACGCATCGGAGTAACGCGCCACGCCGTAGGGTGCGATCATGAATTCCTGCACGTCCACGGAATTATCGGCATGCGCGCCGCCGTTGAGGATGTTCATCTCCGGCACCGGCAGCACGTGCGCGCCGACGCCGCCCAGATAGCGGTACAGGGGCATGTTGCGGCAGGCCGCCGAGGCCCGGGCCGCGGCCATCGACACCGCCAGAATCGCGTTCGCGCCCAGCCGCCCCTTGTTTGGCGTTCCGTCCAGGTCGATCATCGCCTGGTCGAGCTCGGCCTGATCGGAGGCCTCTTTGCCTTTGAGCGCCGCCGCAATCTCCCCGTTGATATGCCCGACGGCCTTCAGCGTCCCCTTGCCGAGGAAGCGCTTCTTGTCGCCATCGCGCAGCTCGACCGCTTCATGCTCGCCCGTCGAGGCCCCGGAAGGGACCGCCGCGCGCCCCATGGCGCCGCACGCCAGCCATACGTCCGCCTCGACCGTCGGATTGCCGCGCGAATCGAGAATCTCTCTGCCGGATATTTTTACGATTTCGGTCATCATTTACAGTTCGCTCCTGAAAAGTAGTCGGAAAAGAATCATTGGGCGTCAGCCCGCCTGCTTGATCGTGTACGGCTCCAGCCCGGTATAGATCTGCTGCTGTTCGCAGACCACTACGATGCCGGTTTCGGTGACCGTGTAGCCCTTGGCGCGATCTGCCTGCAGGTCGTATCCGATCACGCTGGACTCCGGAATCTTCATGTCTGGCCCGATGATGGCGCGCCGGATACGGCTGTAACGGCCCACCTCGGCATTGTGCATCAGAATCGAGCTCTCCACCTCGCAATAGCTGTTGATCCGCACGCCGGGAGACAGGATACTTCGCACCACCCGTCCGCCCGAGACGATGCACCCGCCCGAGACGATGGAGTCGATCGCCACTCCCATGCGCCGCCCTTCCTGGGCAAAAACGAACTTCGCGGGCGGCATCTGGGGCATGGCGGTTCGTATCGGCCACCGCTTGTCGTACAGGTTGAACTCCGGTACCACCGACACCAGGTCCATGTTGGCGTCGTAGTAGGCGTCGATCGTCCCCACGTCGCGCCAGTACTTCACCGTCTTGTCGTTGAGATCGATGAAGTCGTAGGCCACCACCCGTTTCTTTGGGATGCAGCGCGGAATGACGTCCCGCCCGAAATCGTGCGAGGAATTCGGGTCCTCGGCGTCTTCCATGAGCGCGCGCATCATCACTTCCGTGTTGAACAGGTACACCCCCATCGAAGCGCTCACCATGGCCGGGTTGAAGAAAGACCGGACCGGATTCCCGTGCTGCGGCTTCTCTTCAAACCCCCGGATTTCGTAATTGTCCCCGATGTCCACGACGCCGAGGCGGGTGACCTCTTCGGGCGGGACCTGAATGGTGCCCAGCGTGATGTCCGCCTTCTGGTGCTCGTGCCAGGCGATCATCTCGTGGTAGTTCATCTTGTAGATGTGGTCGGCCGCGAGGATCAGGCAATGCTCGGGGCCTTCCGCCATCAGGGTCTGGATGTTCTGGAAAACCGCATCCGCGGTGCCCAGGTACCAGTCCTCGTGAACGCGCTTCATGGGCGGGATGATTTCGATGTATTCGCCCAGCTCGGGCGAGAGGATCATCCAGCCGTCGCGAAGGTGGCGGGTCAGTTCCAGAGCCTTGTACTGCGTGAGCACCAGAATGCGCCGGATGCCGGAACTAATGCAGTTGGAAAGGGTGAAATCGATAAGCCGATAGATGCCGCCGAACGGAACCGCCGGTTTGGCGGTATTGAGCGTCAGCGGGGACAAGCGCTCCCCCGCGCCGCCGGCAAGCAGGATGGCTAGGATGTTTTCCATTCGAAGCGAAGGCTCTTCCTTTGGAGTGTATCAATGATCGCCCCCGCGCAGTCGGAGGCGGGGTTCGTTGTATCATGGAAGCTGGCCTGCCCCGGAAGTCCGGACGGCAACCCCCACTAGTGAGGAGGTGATTCGAGATTGGCTGAAGTAACCGTTCAAGACGGCGAGACCGTTGAGAGCGCGCTACGCCGCTTCAAGCGCAAGGTCCAGCAAGAGGACATCATCAAGGAGATCAAGCGTCACTCCTACTATCTGAAGCCGGGCGAGAAGAGGCGCGTCAAAGCGGCGCTAGCCCGCAAACGGAATCGGAAGAAGCAAGCCAGGATTATCGAATAACCTTCCCCGCCGGTCCGGCCCGCCCGTGCCTAGGCGCGGCGGCCGGATCGGAGCGGGTCATCCCCCAGGCCGCTATACTCGATCAGGGTGCCCCCCAAGTGAAGATCGTCATCGATACGGCGGAGCAGTCGATTCGCGTGAGCGCGCCTGGCGGCGAATCGGTGTGCCCCCTTTATAGCCCGGCGGGTTTCGCGATTCTTTCGCGCGAGTGGCTCAAAGTGGGCTGGAACCTCGATCACTGGCGCGGTTTCTCCTGGCTGGGATTCCAACTGCACCAATTGCCCGAAGACGTGCTGCGCCTTCAGGAAGTCGTGTGCCGCCTGAAGCCCGACGTCATCGTGGAAACCGGCGTCTTTGAAGGCGGCAGCAGCATCCTCTTCGCCAGCCTCTGTGAGCTCAATGGCAAGGGCCGCGTCGTCTCGGTGGAACTGCAGGTGCGGCCCGGGCTCCGGGAGTCCTTTGCCGCTCACCCGCTCGGCCGCCGCATCGCGCTGGTCGAGGGCGACTCGTGCTCTCCGCAGGTTTTCGAGCGCGTCGCCCGAGAGACGTCCGGCGCGGAGACGGTGCTGGTATTCCTGGACAGCGATCATCGCAAGGCGCACGTCGCCGGGGAGCTCGCGCTGTACTCGCGGCTGGTGACTCCGGGATCTTACATCGTCGCGGCCGACGGCGTCATGCGCGTTCTGGCCGACACGCCGAAAGGGGATGCCTCCTGGGTGGAGGACAACCCCGCCGCCGCCGCGCGCGAATTTGCCGCCGCGCACCCGGAATTCGTTCTCGAGCGCCCCGCGCCGTTGTTCGCCACCGAAGCGGACAATGGCGATCTGACGTACTTCCCCGACGCCTGGCTCCGCCGCGCCGGCCCCGCCGCCTGAGCGCGTGGCGCGCCCTTCAGGGCGCACGATGACTTCCGCTCCTTGGCGTCGCGGTTCGGTGCTAGTGTTAGTGCGGCGTAATTAAGGACCCATATGCAGGACGCTGCCAGAGGGGCTTCCTGTGGCGCACGCACTCTTGCGTGCCGCGTCGAGACTCTTCTCGACGCCCAGCTGTCGGCCCGAGTGCCGACACGG
>Ga0208189_1000581_pt1 | contig 19299 bp, 18 predicted proteins | sample June2015DPH_10_5_FD_184702 | JGI IMG/M metagenome (GOLD analysis project Ga0208189, IMG submission 184702) | Peatland microbial communities from SPRUCE experiment site at the Marcell Experimental Forest, Minnesota, USA - June2015DPH_10_40... | ecosystem: Environmental > Terrestrial > Soil >... | reverse complement strand
GCTTCGCGATCGCGGCGGAGGCCATCCGTGAGACTCCAGGTCCAAACGGGAACCGGCGCGGCGAATAGCCCCACGGCTACTTCCCGCAGCACCCTTGCGACCCGCTGTTCTTCGACGGTGCGGATATACGTGAGTGGCCGGCCGGACTGGAAGGCCCCCCAAATCGCCCGCGCCGCCCGGCTCTCGGATGCTGTCTGGGTAGTCACCTTCATCATTATGGACGAACGGCCGCGCGATATGGACGAACCGCGCCGGAATTTTGGTTTAAGATAGTTCCGAACCACTATGCTGAGCCGAACCTTGCTGCTGGCCTTCGCCGTGGTTCTGACGGCTACGGCCCAAAAGTACACTGGCCCGCGCCCTCCCAAGGCGGACCTCCCATATCTGAAGCACGCCGACAACCTCGTCCCCACCGAAGCCGCCGAGGCCAAGGAGGAGAAGAAGAAGGACGATATCCTCTACGTCGTCGATGGCGCCAACTCCTCCGCCAAGACGCCGCTGGCGTCGCCCATATTCCTGTTGCAGGCCGCCAAGCTGGCCCCGGAACGCCTCCAACTTTTCAAGCTCGATTCCAAGAGTGACCGCCGCGAGATCCTTTTCTCGCCCAAGCACCCGCCCAAGGCCATTCGCGTCGAGGTCACGCGCCTTGGCTCCGACCTTTATCGAATCGAGGTGAACGAAAGCCTGGATCCCGGCGAATACTCGTTCAGTCCGGAAGGCTCCAACACGGTGTTCTGCTTTCAGGTGTTCTAGCGGGGCAGGGCGAAGTGCTCTAGTTCATGCAATTAGACACTAGGGGTACTTGAGAGGGGAGAAAGCGTCGAAGAGAAACTGGTTGAGCCAGTCGCGGAAAGCCGGCGATCCCAGGTAGAGTATCAGGCCTCCGGCCAGCAGGACGACGCCAATGAACGCGGTCAGGCGGTGCGCCTCTTCGGGTCCGGGGGTGTCGTCGGAAATGGGAGTGCTTTCCAGGTCCATCACTGGCGCGGAGAGGGACGGGCCGGCGGAACCAAGAGGCATAGCAAGGTCAGGCGGCAGGCCGGGATCGTTGAACTCGCTTGAGAGCGCCATGCTGTAAGGAAGCTCAAACGATGTTGGGACCATCGGCTGAGGAAAGATCTCGGTCTGGCCGGTTCCGGCGATGTCGAATACGGAAGCCGCAAAAGCCAACGTGGAAGCCACCAGGAGCAGTGAGACAAGGCTGAGGGGTGTGCGCAGCGCCCCATGCTTGGATTGCAAACACCTCGAAGCACTCCTGAGGTGTGAAAGGATGCCCCTGTCTGGGAACCGGATTTCCATCTTGCTCCCCCAATCCGACTTAGTATACACCCAATTGCCTCAGCTCGATCCTCGAGGAGACGAGACGCAGACTGCCGGCATCGTCCGCGACGTGTTCGAACTGCGCCTCGCGCCGGATCGCACCATCGTCAGTCCGCCGAGCCGGTACGACTTTTTCGAACTTATTCCCAGTTCTTCGCACTTCATTCCTAATTCGTGGTATACCCACGCCTGTAGCGCAGAGCTGCGTCCGGCGCAACCTATTGTTTTTCAGTCACCTATCGACGACGAACCGTTTGGCGACTGACTTGCCTGTACGAAGCCGGTGCCAAGGCTGATTTGTGCGCGACCATACAGAATGACCGCCGCCGGAGGCCCGGTACTAACGGTACTAAAGAGGAGACAAGAGATGAAGAGAATACAATCGGTAGTTCTTTTGGTGGCGCTAGGTTTGGTCTTGGCGGTAAGCCCGGTCTTCGCCGACTCACCCGCCGTCACCTTCGACAATTTAACAGGCGAAATGCTGGGGAACGGACCGTTCACCCTAGGGTGGGAATTCACTGTGAATACGCCCATTATGGTTTCGGCGCTGGGCGTGTTCGACGACAACCAGGACGGACTGGTTGAGAGCCACGACGTCGGAATTTGGAACAGTACCGGGGCCCTGGTAGTGTCGGGCACGGTTGCCAGCGGAACTGTCGACCCCTTGACGGATCAGTTCCGTTACGTGTCCGCGTCGGCCCTGCTGACCCCCGGCAACTACGACATTGGTGCGGTGTGGGTGGACGGCGCCGATCCGAATTTGTTTCCTGGGGATGTAACTGGTTTTGCGACGATTCCACAAATCACGTTTCTTCAAAATGGATTTGCCGCGGGTGCAACTTTGACTAATCCGGTAAACACCGACAGTCCCATGCCGTCCTATTTCGGCCCAAATTTCCAAGCGGGCGCCGTCGTGCCGGAGCCGAGCTCGATTCTGCTCATGGGCACGCTGCTTTTGGGCGTATCCGGCTTGCTCAAACGGAAGCTCCGCTAGCATTGACGTGTGTGTGTTTTCCGTTCAGGCTGGGGAACAAGGTCCCTCCGAGTTCTCCAGCCTGAGGTTTTTTTGGCCGGGGTGAAACCCGCCTAGCCTTTCAAACCGCCCTCAGGTTTGCCTCCGAATCAATCCCCAGCGTGACGAATTAGCGTAATCCCGAAGGTAGGAGTGGTAGTGTGTGGGCGCACGCCAGCAAGCAGATGCGCCCCGCGGGACGGAACACCGGAAACTCCCGCCGCCACCTGCCTGGGCTGTGGCCGGTCCTGGCGAGGAATTCAGTTAAGGCGCACGCCGCGCCGCGAGGAGGGAAAAAAGCAAACAGGCCAGGGAGCGCCTCCCTGGCCTGTCGGTTACCTACAACTTGGTATATGTCTTGGCTCTTACCGCATTGCGCGCTTGCGGCGGCGAAGAGCGGTCCCGGCGATTCCCACCAGCGTGGTGGCAAACAGCATCAGAGCGCCCGGTTCGGGGACCGGAGCAGGCGGCTCGTAGGCGCCGCCCACGACTACGCTGCCCCCCGCATTCGCGTTAAGCCAAGCCAAGCCTGCGCCATTCAGGCCGACGGTGATATCGGTGTAACTGTTTCCTGGCCCGATCATCAGCGACCCAATCACCGGGGCGTCCACGATGCCATTGTAAATAGCAGGGTTCGTGTAGCTGAAGGCCGAGTCCACTTCCGCCGGGGTCAGAGCCGTTCCGTAGATGTCGAAAGTACCAGGATTGGTGACGCTGTACGCGTCGAGAGTGAACGACGCCGAGGTAACACCCGGGTCCAAGGTGGCGAGGTTGAATGAGAAGAAGTTGGCGCAGTACACCCCGCACTGGCCGTACCCGGAATAGTAGTTTTGGTTGCCGCCGTCGTGAACGCCGGTGTTCGTCACCCAACCGGAATCCGTGTTGTAGTACGGAGTCCCGTTGATGTCGAGGTAGTTGCCAGAGGTGAAATTGCTGAAACCAAAGGCATATGGCTGAGCAGAGGCGGTGTGGGTCAAAAGCACCAGGCACAGCACCCCAAGATAAACAACAGATTTACGCATAGGTTCGTCGCTCCTCGTGTGATATTGGCACCTACCTGGGTTACTCACCAGGATTAGCAATCCATACTTGTGAGGTCAGCAATGAGCAATTTCAGAGCCAATCCCAATCCGGCAATCTACTGGTTCGGCAGAAACAAACCGAGAGTCTGCGGCGGTGCCGGGATACCTTTCAGTATGAGTAATTTAGAACCCTTGTCACCAAGATCGACTGGGAAGGGCTTCATCTGTTCAGCGCCCATGGGAGTTCGCAAGATTCCCAAAAACTGGCACTGCAATCCAAAACCTGGGCAATGGAGGTGGTCGAATGCCCGGCCTGCCACTCAATTTCGACCGGCATCATATTATAAGGTGATTCTCGCTACTCGCATCGGTTTCGAGGGATGGCGAATCGAGGCCTATCAGGTGAATCCCTGAGCCGTCATGTCGGATGTCAGGGTCGCGCTGCACGCCCCAGGCGCTGCGGGTAGACCCGCGGCTATCGAGCCGGCAACCTTGTCGAATTCGACTTCCCAATAATTTGGTTCGAATTGAAAAAAATCCTCCTGTCCAATAACCTCATCGCAGCGAGAATCTGCTGATTCTATTGGGCTTGGTTTTTGGACCGTCAATTGCTACATACGTGTCTTCATGCCAAGGGAGGATTTGGCAAGAGAGGAAATTGGGGTAAACTATCATGAAAACGTCGAAACTGTGCAGCGTGATTTTTCTGGCTTTGGTGTTGGTCCTGTTCGTCGCACCCGCGCGAGCGACCATAACTCTCAGTGACAGCGACTCAGTGGTCTTGATCGATCCCACGTCGTCGGCCGGGATATATTCGTGGAGCGTGGACGGTGTTAATCAACTGGCTCAACAGTGGTACTGGTATCGCATCGGTGCCACCGGCGTCGCACAATCGATCGACAACCTGGGGCTGCTGAGCATAGTACAGGCCCTACCCGACCAAGCGACGCTAAGTTACGGAAGCGCTACGGGGTTGGAGGTCATCTTAAAGCTAACGCTGGATGGCGGCCCGGTTGGCAGCGGGTTGGGCGACTTGGACACGCAAGTCCAAATAGACAACCATGCGTCGGCTACCACGACGGTCCACTTCTTCGAGTACAACAATTTTGAGCTGAATGGCGTGACTGGCGGTCAATCAGTGACGCTCACGGGGACGCCAGTGAACTCGGCAATACAGTCAAATGGATTGACTTCCTTGGCCGAGGAGGTTGCCGGACCCGCCCCGGAAGAATATGAAGCCGCCTTGACTCCTGTGATTCTAAACGGCTTGAATACTGTGTCGGGCTACACACTCAACGACACCGCAACAGCCGGCCCCGGCGACGCCACTTGGGCGTTTGAATGGGACAAAACCCTCGGCCACAACGGCGCTTACCTCCTTAGCAAGGACGAGAGCCTCTCTGTCGTTGTGCCTGAGCCGGCAACCATCTTCGGCATGGGCGTGATCCTGTTGGCTGTGGGTCGCAAACTGCGGAAAACCCGGGTCTGAGTATTCTAAAACGGAGGTAGCGGTTCTACCCTGAAGAGCGGCCGGTTTCGCGTGGCGTCACGCGGAACCGGCCGCTTTTTTCGTTTGCAGGCCTTTTGCCGGTGGAGGTCCCCGGCACCTTGACCTGGCTGGCGGCGTAGATTCAAGTCCACGGCGCCGTGGGGAAGACGTTGCTTCGTTCAAGGCAGGATTCCATCAAGATGGGAACGGAGGGTGAGCGCACGAACTTCTCAACGGCTCCAGGGGTGGGGGATGTCAAGGGGATCGCGGTGCCCTGGGGCGCCGCGTGACAGCCGCCCGGGCCCGTGCGGCCGGGTGTGTTCGATCAATCGTTCGCAGCTATTTGGCCGTCTGCCCCTTGGCCAAGTCCGCCAGAGCCCGCTTGGCGATTGCCGCCTCGGGCAATGTCGGGTCCAGTTTCAACGCCTGGTTCAGCGTCTCCGTCCCGCGCCGGCGATCACCCATCTTGAGGTATGCCATAGCCAGGTGATACTTTCCGGTCGCGGTCGGCCGCTTCGCGGCCGATGCTTCGAAGTACCTGACCGCGGTTGGATAGAGTCCCTTGCGATAGTGCACCCATCCGATGGTATCGTCAATGCCCCCATCGTCGGGCGATAGTTCCTTGGCTTGCTGCGCATCCTTGAGGGCTTCATCGAGCTGCTCGTTCCGGTCGGCCAGCAGATACGCAAGGTTGTTCAGTGCGGCGGAGGATCGAGGAGTCTTTTTCAGGATTCTCCGGTATTGGTCGATGGCGCCGGCCGGATTCCCGCTCTTGATTTCCACCTCGGCCATCAGCATCCCGGCCGCGCTGTTCTCGCTATCCCTGGCAAGCAGCGCCGACAGGATTCCTCTAGCCTCATTCGTCTTGTTTTCCGCTAAATCCATCCGAGCGATATCGAGATCCGATCCGATGCTGTTCGGATTGGCCGCCTTTGCCACAGCCAGAGCAGCCCGCGCGTCAGACGGTTTGCCGCTCGACGCGAGCACCATGGCCACATACTGCTGGACGGCTGACGACATCGGGTGTTGGCCGGCGTATTCCTGCGCCCGTTTCAGAGCTTCAGCGGCCTGCCCTTGGGCCCGATAAACGCCCATCAGCACGTCCAGCGCCCGCACGTTGTCGGGAGCCAGACTGAGAGCCTCTTCCGCGGACTTTCGCGCGGAGGCAAAGTCCCTGCGCTGCAACTTGAGGACCGCGTCCTGCATCAACAACTCCGGCGATCTGGCGATTTTTAGCCCCGCCTCCACGCCCCTGGCAGCCTCGTCCCTGCGGTCTAGCCCCATTAGCGCCGCGTTCCGCTGCACCATTACCAAGGCGTTGTTCTGCTGCGCATTCGGCGTCTGATTTATCAGGTCCAGCGCGGCCTGCGGCGCTTTTTCGTTCAGCAGCGCGGACGCCAGTTCCAACCGGGCGCCCAGGTACTGCGGATCCCGGCGCAACGCTTCCTCCAGTTCCTGGCGGTAGAGGCCCTCCGCGCCCTGAGCCTGGTAGACCTTGGCCAGCATATGATGGGCTGAGACAAGGCCCGGCTGAAGACCCAGGACAGGGAGCAGGTCTTTCTGCGCCTCGGCGTATTGGCCCGCCATCAATTCGACCCTGGCTCGCCCCATCAGCGCATCAATGTCTTTTGGGTTGTCCTCCAGCACCCTGGAAAGAACCTGATTGGCTTTCGGGATCTCGTTTCTCGACATATAGACACCGACAAGAAGACTCCGGATTTCCCGGTCGCGTGGGTTCTTGTCCATCAAGCCCTTCAGTTCCGCAATGGCCGCGTCGGCCTGGCCCTCATGCAGAAGAAACAGGACGTGACTGGTTCGATACCCGCCCCCGGGCAGAGACGAAACTCTTCGATAGGTCTGCTCCGCCAGGTCCTTCCGTCCGGACGCCATTTGAAGGGCCCCCAGATCGATGAGCGCGAGGCCACTCTTGGAATCGAGCTGGAGGGCCTTCTGCAACTGCGTTTCCGCCTGGGGATATCGCCGGAGCGCCAGATAGAATTCCCCCATGGCGATGAGGGTATTCACCGATTGCGGGCTCTTCTGCGCCGCTTCCAGCATGACCTGCTCCGCGCCGGCTGCGTCTTTCTGCGACAGCTTGAGCTTGGCCAGCAGCAGCGACGAGCGTAAGGAGGTTGGCGCGACCGCCAGGGACCGCACGAGTTCATCTTCTGCGCCCGCCGGTTGGCCCAGCCGCAGCTTGGTAAGCGCCAGCGTAGTGAGCGCCTCCGGGTTGTCCGGTATGTCCGACAAGACGCCCTCTACGTGTTTTTGGGCCTCCTCCAAAACTTCCCGGTTGTGGCTTGAAGTCATCAGCTCGGCGAGTTTCAACTGGGTCGGAACATGTTTCGGATCGAGCGAGCTGGCCTGCCGCAGAGCTTGCACAGCCTCCACATAGGAGCCGTGCCCCAGGTACGCCAAGGCGAGCTGATAAAACGCCTCGGGGTCTCTAGGCATCGCCTGCACGGCATTCCTGAACTGAATTACGGCTCGCTGGTAGTCCTGCCGCGCGAGCATCCGCTTGCCGCTCTCCAGGAACTTGGCTTCCTTCTCGGCCGGGTTTGCGCAGCCGGAAAGCGTCAGAATTGCGATGCCCGCGAGAGCCGTGAGCCCTAACAACAGGCGGGATTTAAAAATCTTTGCCATATTCACCTCGAAATCCATACATTATTATTAGTGCAAGTCGGATGCCAGCGCCGAATACGCACGTAAATCTTTATAAGCATTCGCCGTGCCGTAATCCAAACGTTTCGAAACTTGATTCAGGTCGAAGAATCTTCGACCCTACTTCTCAGAGATACCACACTCGCGCGGACAAGATGGCATTTCGGGTCGGGCAAGCGGCCCAGGGAGCGCCCAGGTTCACCGTGTGCGGAGCAAGGGTCTGGAAACGCTGGACCGGCCTACCGTCTCGCCGCCCCGCTGCCGGCTTCCGCCGCCATCTGCAGGGCCTCGGCCGCTTCGGGCAGATTCGAATCCATCTTCAGCGCCTGGTTCAATTGTGCCGTTCCGCGCGGGCGATCGCCCGATTTGAAGTAAGCCATGGCCAGGTGGTACTTCCGCAGCGCGTTCGGCTCCTTCGCTACCGCGACTCCGAGGTGCTCCGCCGCCACGGAGTAGATCCCCTTGCGGAAGTAAACCCAGCCGAGGGTGTCGTCGACGGCTGGATCGTTAGGCGCCAATTCCTTGGCCTGCTGCGCGTATTTCAGCGCTTCATCGGGCTGGTTCGCCTGGTCGGCCAGGAGGTAGCTCAGTCCGTTCAGCGCCACGAGGTTCCTGGAATCCGTCGCCAGGACTTTGCGGTACTGGGCGATGGCGGCCGCCGGATTCCCGGTCTGCCACTCAATTGCGCCCATCATCAGGTGAGCCGGATTGCTGGCGTCGTTCTTCGCGAGGACCGCGGACAGCCGCTTGCGGGCGTCCTCCGGTTTTTTATCCAGCAGGTCTAACTGGGCCAGGCTCAGATCGGCGTCCGCACTTTTGGGATTGTCGGCCTTGGCCGTCTCGAACGCGGCGCGCGCTTCCGCCTTTTTGCCACTGGCCAGGAATACCGCGCCCAGGTACTGTTGAATCGGCGCCGATTTGGGATACCGCGCAGCGCGCTCCTGGAGGCTGAGGAGGCCGGCTTCCGCCTGGCCCTGCGCGCGGTACGTGCCTACCAGGATAGTGAGCGCCCGCACGTTGTCGGGAGCGAGGGTCAGCGCCTCTTCCGCGGACTTCCGCGCGCCGGCGGGGTCTTTGCGCTGCATCTTGAGAAGGGCTTCCTGGATCAGGAGATCCGGCGAGCGGCTGATTTTCAGCCCCGCCTCGACCCCCTTGGCGGCGTCGTCCCAGCGGCCCAGGCCCATCAGCGCCCCGTTCCGCTGCACCAATACATAGATGTTGTTCTTCTGCGCCGCCGGCGTCTGATCCATCAGATCCAGCGCGGCCTGCGACGCGTTGCTATTAATCAACACGGAGGCCATCTCAAGCCGCGCGTTCAAATACTGCGGATTCCTGCGGATGGCCTCTTCCAGTTCCTGCCGGTAGGCGCCCATCGACCCTTGGGCCTGGTAGACTTTCGCCAGCAGATGATGAGCTTGGGCCATATCCGCCCGGTAATTCAGCACGTTGATAAGGTCTCTCTGCGCTTCCGCATACTGCCCCGCCATCAACCGGATTCGGGCCCGCGCGAACAGCGCGTCGACGTCCCTCGAGTTCTTGGCCAGCACGTCCGAGAGGATCTTGGTGGCTTCCGGCAATCTGTTGGTTGCGACATAGACGCCAACCAGGAGGTTCCGGGTCTGCCGGTCCTTGGAATCCTTCGACATCAGGTCCTTCAACTCGACGACCGCCTCGTCGGTCCGGTTTTGAGTCAGCAGGAACTGCGCATGGGTGGTCCGGTAGTCGCTTCCCGGCAGCGCGGCGGCTTTCCGGTAGGTCTGTTCCGCCAGGTCCTTTCGACCGGAGGCCATCTGGATCGCGCCGATCTCGATAAGGGGGGCGCCGTCTTTGGGGTCGATCTGGACGGCCCGCTGGAGCTGCGCTTCCGCTTCCGGGTTGCGGCGCAGAAGCCGGTATAGCCGCGCCAGGGCCATGGCTGCGTCCTTCGATTTTGGATCTTTCGCCACCGCCTCTTTCATCACCTGCTCGGCTCCCGCCATATCCTTCTGGGAGAGCTTGACGCTGGCCAGAAGCATGGAGGACTTCAGGCTGGTCGGGGCGGCCTGCAGCGCCTTGATGAGCTCCTGTTCCGCGTTCTTCGATTCCCCGAGACGGAGGTTGGTCAGCGCCAAGGTGGTGAGCGCCTCCGGGTCTTCCGGTGTTGTCGTGAGCACGCCCTCAACCCGCTTTCGGGCATCCTCGACGGTCTCCTTGCTGTTGCTGGCCGCCATCAGCTCCGCGAGCTTCAGTTGGGTCGGGACATGTTTCGGATCAAGCGCGGCGGCTTTGTTGAGCTCGCCGACAGCCTGCTGGCCCGCGCCCTGCCCAAGGTATGCCAGGGCCAGCTCGTAGTGAGCTTCTACGTCGTTGGGCGCCAACTGGATGGCGTTTCTGAACTGGAGGGTCGCCCGCGCGTAGTCCTTCTTGGCAAGGAAACGCTTGCCGGTCTCCACGAATTTTGCTCTCTTCTCAGCCGGATTAGCGCAACCTGAAAGGAATAGGACCGCAGCGATCGCAATTCCGGCCACGCACGCCGGCCCACGGTATTTGAGCGCCTGTGCCATATCTACCTCGACTCTTATCATTTTATGCAGGACTGTGTCCAAATGCACGTCAGATGCCATGCCGGAGCAGGGGAAATGCTGAGAAGTCGTTATAAACGTTGCCGGAAGCCGGCGGAAAACCGGCAGATTCCCAAAATTTGGGATTCTCAGGATTGAAAATCGTCACGTTGGAGCTGGACATTCCCCCGACGGCCGGGCGAAACGGGAAGCGGCGCGACGACCGTCCGCCTTTACAGCAGGCGGTCGCCGCGACAGGAAACCACACGCTTCAATAAGCCAACTCCCGTTATCGCTACCTCCAGCGCCTGGCGAGGCCTCTGCCGCAACCGAGCAAGACGAGCCCCAGCAGAAACATGCTCGCCGGTTCAGGCGTAACGATAGGCGGCGAGTAGGTCAGGAATTCCTGCATCACATACCCTGGAGCGGGCGTGACGACGGACCATCCGGAGCCGATTGCGGAGTTAGGGTTGAGTGGCGTTCCTGCCTCTTGCTCCGCCCACCTTAAGTCGAAAGCCACATCGGATGCGAAGTTCGAACCGCTATTATTTATGGCGTTCGTGAGCTGAGTGTAGTTGTTGCTGTCAACGAACAGGGTCCATGCGGCGGCGCTAAGTTCCTGCTCATTAACGAGTCTGGCCTGCGTTTGGGTTTGGCCCTCCAGGCCGGAAACCACGTCGAACAGAAATGCCGCCTGCAAATACAGATAGTAAGGATCCGAGACAGGGACCAGCGACCCCGAAATCTGACCGGAGGAATACGTGAAATCGTACGCGCTGGTGATGTTGCCGTATAGGAAACTCTCTACGTTGGAGGAATCCAGGGGATTGATTGCCGCCTCCCAAGTCGGGTTCCCAGAGAACTCGGTGTTATAGTCGTCACAAAACAGCGTCAATGTCGTCTCCGGGGTCTGGGACAAGTCCGCCCCAACATACGGATTCACATAGACGCCTTGCCAGACGTTGTTACCCGGAGAGCTGAAATAAATTGTGTCATCGGCAAACGCGCCGGGCGCAAAAATCAAGAGCACGGTAAACGCAATAAGAAACAAATGTCGCATCATTGAGGCTCCTTTCAGCCTCTAAAAACAAAGTTCGATACTCTTCAGTGCAATTTGGGCACCATCGCTTAAGTCATTTATTATCAATAGATTTCAGGCTGATGGAAGCAACTTCCCAAATGTTAGGATAGAAATCCCAATTTTAATCAGATCGGAATTACCCGAAAATGCCAGGATGAGAGCGTCGATTTCAAGCGAGCTCGAGCGCTGCGATATGTCGGCAGGGCAAAGAAGAATGCGGCACCGCGAGAGAGGTTAGAATTGGCCAATCGTCAACTTGGCTGGGGTTCTTCCCCGACCACCGCCCCTGGTTCGGGCGGCTCTGGCGACATTGGCTCGTCCCGCCAAGGCTCGAATCCATGGCGCAGAATTCTGACCGCGGTCCCGCGATTGTCGCTCCGGACAACCATTCCCAGAACGGAGAGCCTGATTGGGGGCGCCTCGTCACGGCGAACCGGCCAATCAATCGAGAGCACCATAACCGCGTCCTGCGGTTGGCTTAGCCCGGGACTGAAAAGTATGCCCGTGCTGCTGATGTCGACGATGTAGCCCGAGGCCTCCGGCGCAGCTCCCTGATCCTTGCGCGAGAACCGATAGCGGAGGTTCATTCGGATGGGGAAGCGCACACCAGCCCTGCGCTCTTCACCGAAGGCCCTCATTGGCCTTTGCTCCCAAAAAATCCGGACAATTCCAGACTCCGCGAAACAAAATGGCACTCTTACTTGGATGATTAGTACTTTTATGCAATTTGCTGGCCTTCGTGGGAAGAGCCTGGCTGTGTTGATATGAAAGGAGTTAAAACGGGGCCGCTGGGACCTCGAAGTCGAAGATGCCGTTCTTTTTCCAGGAGTTCCCGGATTTTGGTACTAGAGCTGCGCGTCAGACGGCCGCGGCCAGCCCGTCCTCTAAATCCTCAGACTCGCCCAGGCTTCCCGACGAGGGTGCCGTAGCGCCGGCCGCCTTCTTGGCGCGAACCCCGGCTGATTCGGTAGCTTCACTCCGCGAAATGGAGAGCTTCTTCATCTTGTAGAGAAGCGCCTTATATTCGACGCTCAGGACCGCGGCGGCCAGCTTTCGGTTCCAACCGGTCGACTGGAGAGCAGCGAATATCGCCTCCCTCTCCGCCAAATCCCTGGCTCGGCTCACCTGATCCAGGATTCGATTTGTAGAAGCAGCTTTGCGCGGTTCGGGAATCTGGATGGGAATTGTGCGCGACGAGCCGCTCCTCTTGAGGGACTTCATTCTCAACTCGAGAACCAGACCCTCGGCATCGCGAAGGATGACATACCTTCTCATTACGTTCTCCAGTTCACGGATGTTTCCCGGCCATTGATATTCCAGCAGCGCGCGGCGCAGTTCGTGAGAAAGCGAAGGTCCGGGCGTTCCGGGTACAGCGTGCCTTGCCATCAGGAACTCGGCCAGTGGGATGATCTCTTCCTTCCGTTCCCGCAGCGCCGGAACCTGCACCGAAATGACGTTCAGGCGATAGTACAGATCTTCGCGAAACTTCTCTTCGGCGATCGCCTGTTCCAGGTCGCGGTGGGTCGCCGCAATCACGCGCACGTTCACGTGGATCGTGTCCTTGCCCCCAAGATGCTGGAAGGTCTGATCCTGCAGCACCTGCAACAGCTTGGCTTGAAGCTTGAAATCCATGTCGCCGATTTCGTCGAGCATCAAAGTCCCGCCATTGGCCTGCTCGAACATGCCGGCCTTCTTCTGGAAAGCCCCGGTAAAGGCGCCTCGCTCATAGCCAAAGAGTTCACTCTCCACAAGTTCGGAAGGCAGCGCGGCGCAGTTCAGCTTCACGAAGGGCTTGGCGGCGCGCGGCGAGTGCATGTGCAAATAGCGGGCGATCACTTCCTTTCCTGCGCCCGTCTCTCCCAGGATCAGGACCGGCGCGTCGGTCGGAGCAATCTTCCGAAGCAAGGCCTCCAGGTGCCTGGCCTTCCCTGTATTCGCGAACAGCGCCCCGTTTCGCACCGTCGCGGCCGTTTCAGGGGCGCTGGCAGGGACCTTGCTCCAATTGCCATCGAGCGCCTTCTGCAAGGCCTTGCACAGATCGTCGTGGGTGACAGGCTTGGTGAGGAAATCGGTCGCTCCACGCTTCATCGCCTCGACCACATGGCTGGATGAGGCGGCGCCGGATATGACGATTACGGGCAAGTCGCGATCGAAGGCCCGCACTTCCTGCAAAACGTCCATGCCATCCTTGCGCGGCATCATCAGATCCAGCAACAGCGCGGAAACGGGGTGGGGAGAGCTGCGAAGGTAGCTAAGGACCTCGTAGCCGTCCTCGGCGAACTCCGCCTGAAATCCGTGGCAACGCAGCGCCATGGCGAGGTAGCCGCGAACTTCCGGCTCGTCGTCCGCTACCAGAATCGTTCGATCAATGTCCGTGCCAGGTGTAGTCTGCATCTCGATTCCTCACAACCCGGCAGATAACGCGCAATCCCCATACGCCGCCTCGCGGAGCTGCCGCACGTCGGCAGACCGGAACGGCAGGACCACGGAGAACATCGCGCCGCCAATATCGGAACCCGCCGCCCAGATGTCGCCCTGATGCGCGCGCACGATGGTCTTGCAGATGGCCAGCCCCAGTCCGGCGCCGGACCGGTCCTCCGGACCGCAATATGAGGTGTATTCCTCAAAAATGCTGGGAAGAAGTGCCGCGGGAATCGCAGGGCCGCTGTCCCTGATATCCAAACGATAACTATTCGGTTCAGTGCCTTTGCGAACTCTGCGCTCGATGCCGAACGCGGCGTTTGGATGGCCACGCCTTTCCCAAAAATAGGGATATCCAAACACCTCAATGGCACCTTGTTTTGGGGTGAATTTGCAGGCGTTGTCCAGCAGATTCACCATGAGTTGCTCGATGCGGGCGGGGTCGAAGCAAAGTTCCGCGTCGTCCAACGGCGTCAGTCGAACGGTAATGGCGATTCGTTTTTCCTCGGTAAAGAACGCAAGTTCGTGGATGGCCTGTTCGATGCAGTCGTCAATCGGGTGAGGCCGTGCTTCGAGCGGCATCTGCAGTCTCCGGACGACGCTCAAATCGTACAGCGAGGAAGCCATCCGGGCCAGGCGGCAGGCGCTCTGCTGCATCCGCTGCAGGACCTCCTTCTGCTCCGGACTAACAGCTCCGAGCATACCCTCCAGCATGAGCCCGCAGTACCCATTCAGCGCGGTCAAGGGCGCCCGGAAATCGTGCGTGGCCCGCGCCAGAAAATTCGTGCGATCGTGATCGTACTCCTGCAACCGCAGGTTCGCCTGCAACAAGAACTGCAAGATATCGTCGCGATCGGAACGGGAGCCGGCGCTTGACGCGGCGGTTTCCGCGCTGCCCCGTCCATTGGAGGCCGCGCACCAAGCCACAGCTTGCTCCAAAAACGTCCGCAGCGTGGCTCTGGTGATAGGCTTCAGTACGAGACCGACGGGCGCACAGGGCAGCGCATCCAGGATCGAGTCCACCTGGTTCCGCTCGACCAGGAACAGGTATTGCCGAGTGTTCGATCGCTCCAGCAGATCCGGCGCCGGGGCCGCCGCCGAACAGTCCCAGATGCAGATGTCGGGCTGTGACCCAGGTACGTATTCTTCGGCCACGACGACACTGAAATTCTGGCAGGGCAATTCCGCGAGAACTTCCCGGCAGAGTCTGTGAAGGCCGGTATCCGTGGACACGATCTGGATAACGCCCCGCAAACCATCCGACGGCCCAGTCAACATCGAGGTGCTCACCCAACGATTTGCGTTCGACAGCATGTTATCTTAATAACCAATCCTGCGGCCGCGTTCAAGACCTTTGGGCATTTTGAGAGTATCAGTACTGAGGTTCTATCATGAGGTTGATCCATTTGGTCCTAGATGCTAGAGAGAAAATCATATCAATCCCAGTATAATACTGATATAACGCAATTTAAATTTGTATCTAGATGTGAATTCGCCGGTTCTAAAAGTACTGTTTGTAAGGCTAATCTGACAATTATATGGTGAAAAACTGAAAGCAGCCGGTCGAATGGCTTACGAGTTCATGCGGATGTAACCTAACCATTGCGGAACGAAATCCAGGGTTTCGACACCCCGAGTTGTTCTCTACGGCAGGGGTTCAAGGCCCTTCGCGTCAAGTTCATGGCGCATGGCAAAACGAATCAACTCGGCGTTACTGGCCAGGTTCAATTTCATCATAATGCGCCGCTTGTGCGTGCTGACTGTCTTTGTACTCATGGACAGCTCCCGTGCGAGTTCCGTCTGTTTCTTTCCCGCGGCGATACCTCGCAGAACCTCGTATTCACGGTTTGACAGCCGGTCCTCAGGAGCCGGCGATGTGGCGCCCACTGCGATTTGCTCGGCCATCGTATCGCTAAGGTATCTGCCTCCGCCCATGACCCGGCGCATGGCGCGCACCAACTCCTGCCGGCTGCTACCCTTGTGCAGGTAGCCGGACGCGCCGGCCCGCAATGACCGCACGGCAAACTCGTTCTCGGAGTATGTGCTCAGCACCAGGATTGGAGTCTTGGGAAACGCGGAGTGCAACTCCGACACGAATTCGAGTCCGCCTTTCCCCGGAAGAAACAGGTCGAGAATAACCAGTTGAAATTCCCGGCTGGCCAATTGCACCAGCGCGGTGGCGGCGTTGGGGGCTTCTTCCACGATGGCGCCAGGCAGTGCTTCCGCCAGAAAGTGCTTCAGGCCCCGTCGAACAACGGCATGATCCTCGATGATCAGAATCGCTGTCGTATCAACCTCCGTGCGCGTCCAGTGGATTCTCACTCTGTGGCATAGCGCCAGTACCGCTGCCATTACCCACTACAAATGTACCCCCTCGGCGTGCTCGATAGCATAGCGCGTCAACGCAGCGTCCCGCGAGATCCCCAGCTTGATCATCAGTCGCCGCTTGTGCGTGCTCACGGTCTTCGCGCTCAGCGACAGTTCCTGCGCGATTTCGGTCAGCTTTCGTCCGGCCGCGATTCCCCCGAGGACCTGGGACTCGCGCTTGGACAACCGATGCTGCGATGGGGACGCCACCGGCCCAAGAGCGATCTGCTCCGCCATGTCCTTGCTAAGGTATTTTCCACCACGCCTGATCTTCCGGATGGCCTGTCCCAGCTCCTGCTGGCTGGCATACAAGCCCAGAAACCCCGCCGCACCCGCCTGCAACACTTTTGCGGCAAAGCGCGCTTCCACATGCGTGCTCAGCACGAGAACCGGAACCTCCGGGTAGGTGGAGCGCAAAGTGGCCAGAAAATCCATTCCCTCCTCTGGGCTGAGATCCAGCACCACGGCGTGGCAGTTGCGTTTAGCCAACTTGGCCAGAGTTTCGGCGCCTGATTCAGCTTCGACCACCCCGGAGCCCGGCAATTCCTCAATGATGAATTGCCTCAGACCCTGCCGAACGACCGGGTACCGATTAACTACGAGGATCACTGACATGGGGTGCGCAGATCTTCCCAACGGTTCAAACTGGATAGCCTTAGGGCACGGATTCGCCCTCGACGATGGCCCGTTACGTGAGCAGCAAACTTCGGTCCATATTCTCGCATCATCAGGCCCTCCGCGCAAGCACAATTAAGCGTTATGAGGGGCGGCGCCGAGATGGCCGCAAAAGTGCTCCGTTTAAGGTGAATCATATGGCGCTGCTGGTTCGGGAACGACGCAAACGTGAGCGGGTAGACCTCCAATGTCCGGTTCAACTCTTCACCATTCCAGAAGGGCCGGCTCTGGAAGCTACCACCGTGAATCTTAGTTGTGACGGTGTATACTGGGTTTCGAACGCGCCGTTCTCGCTGGGCGAGCGGATTCAGTGTTCGATTCACATTACGCCGCCTGGGTTTAGAGCCACCAAGAGCCGTCTGCTCTTGCATTGTCGCGTGCGCATAGTCAGGGTGGAGGAATCCGCAGCGGGATTCGGGGTCGGCTGTCAGATCGAGGAGTTCGCGCTATTTCCGTCCCACCAGACAAGCACCGCCGGACTAAACGCATCCTCGATGGGGGAACTTGCCACCACGCGGACCGGGTGTGACTGAGACCGCGGTCTCCCGGATTTCCTGTCCCAATTCTTTGGTTCGTTGCCAGTTTTTGGGACTATATTCCGCTCCCAAAACACCGTTCGACCTCGGGAATAACACGCCCGGCGAAGTCCATCGACTGCTCTAAAGCACCGGGACGCTCGGCGGTCGTGATCCGCACGATGCTCCCCGCCGTCTGGCCGCTCCGGGCAGCGTCCCAGAGCAGATAAAATTTTGCCTTGTACTCGCTGGCAACGACTCGATATGGTCCCTGGTACCAGTACAGCATCCGCATACGATCGCCGGATCGATACAGAACATAATTGTTGAGGTCGGTCTGGCGCCCTTTCGAAGCGATGCTCGTCTTACCGGAATCCAACATCTCCCAGCCGCCGCCCGGCATGCAGTACTTCGGCGAGTGCATGGACTCTCCCGCGCGCTGATTGGCGTAGTAGGCAACAAAGAGGCTCAGTTCCTGCGGGCCGTTCCGGTAGGTTCGGTTGATATACGAGGTGGGCGCGAGCGACGCCTCGATTTTGTCGGAAAGGGGGGTATCGTCCGTGCCGATCCAGTTCCCGATCCGATCGGGAATGGTACTAAATGGATAGGCGAGGGGCGGAGCTTTCCGCAGTGCATTGGACGCCGACACCGCCAGAGCCAGGGACAGCAAGATTACCGTGATTCCGAACCGCCTCGAGAGCTTCATGCGCGCAACGCTCCTTGCTTCCGATTGAGCAGGTATTTCAATATCTTAGTGCACAGCAGCAGCGTGCCAAAACCGGCCACGAAGATCAGCCATCCGGAAATCGCGTGGTAGAATCCCATCGCCAGATCCGGATTCCGCTCGGCCAGAAGCGCCGTTCCGGTCACCCGTACTATGTTGAAGAATATCGCGATCGGGATCGCAAGCGCAAACAGGCCTACACGGGCCCAGATGCCGAAGCGCTCCAGGAACCCGAGCAACAACGCCCCGACGGCCAGTGCCCCCAGCGACCGAAGACCGCTGCATGCCTCGGCAACGCCCAGAGAGGTGGCCGCCAATTGTATTATGTTTCCGTCGCGGTAGACGGCAACCCCTAAGAACTGGGCCGCAACCGTAGCGAGGTTGGATGCCAGAAGTTGCAGCGGGGCTGCCAGGCTGTTGTAGACGATCACCGGAAGCGGCACAACCGAGGCTACCAACAGCAGAGGGAACGCCAAATGCCGCAGGCGCTGCTTTCCCCAAAATGTCCAAACCAGGCCGACAACCACAAGAACCAGCGACATACGCGTGGCGAAGAATTCCGCGCCCAGCTTCCCGGCTGTGAAGAGCAGGCAGCCGATCCCCGTCAGGTATATACCCTTAGCGCTCGGGGCGACAGGGGTTGCCAGGATCGTCTGGCGCTGTTTCCAAGCGATGTAGAACGCCAGAGGAACCACCAGGAACCCGTGAGAGTAGCTCTCATTGGTCCACCAATCGTCTGCCAGCGATGCCAGCACGTCCGCGTACAACGCCGCCAGAAGGAGGGAGATGACCAGCACCCTCCATTGCTTCCCAATCGGGAAACTATGCTCTCGCCTCGGCTGGCTCACTTCATCCGCTGGAACAAACGCCTTTGTCTCTGGCACTCCCATCCTCGGAAGGGCATAACAGGCACGTAAAGGGCCAATTCCCAGGAGGGCGGGGTGGACCCGTGGATACCCAAACCATGCTCGGGCCGGGGAAAAACTTTTGCACTGGAATCCGAAAGAGTCTCCCTGATCGGCGATTCAAACGGCAGGTCGCCACCTTCCCAGCTTGCCGAGTCGGCCGGGTACGCTGGCCGGGGTGGATTTTGTGCTCCGCACATGATGCTCTCATGTTGCAAATCAACGAGTTAGCCGGGTACCAGTACCGTGAGAACTTGGTATTGGCCTCTGGATTGCTGCTTTTTGGGTTAAACTCTTAAATATGGGTAAACTTAAATGACGAGCCAATCCAGCGCTGTTCGCAAGTTCAGGCTTCAGCCGCTTTCGCTTGTGCGGATGTTTTGGAAGCACAAGCTGTTATGCGTCCTGGTCTGGGTGGTGCTTTCGGCCGGCGGCGTAGCGGTCGTGCACAGCCTTACGAATGTATTTCGAGCCGAAGCTCTTATTCTGGTCGAGTCTCAGAAAATCCCCGAGAAACTGGTCGAATCGACCGTTAACGACGAACTTAAGGAACGCCTCAGCAGCTTG
>Ga0208189_1000557_pt1 | contig 19906 bp, 13 predicted proteins | sample June2015DPH_10_5_FD_184702 | JGI IMG/M metagenome (GOLD analysis project Ga0208189, IMG submission 184702) | Peatland microbial communities from SPRUCE experiment site at the Marcell Experimental Forest, Minnesota, USA - June2015DPH_10_40... | ecosystem: Environmental > Terrestrial > Soil >... | reverse complement strand
CGATGATATAGACCGGGCCGGGCAGTGCGGGCATTGGGCTGGGCTGGTTGGCCAGGTCCTGCCAGAGGAAGATGCGCTCTGGGCCGGGCCACTTCTCTGCGAGCGACTGCGGCGTCTCGAAGATCGTTGGCGCATCGGGGAAGAAGCTGCCGTACCAGAGGTTGGAGCTGCGACCGTAGTTGGCGACGCCGTTGTAGTTCGGCTCGGTGAGGATGTGGAGGGGATTGATGGCGACGGGCTGGCCATTCTGCTGCGCGTAGCTGGGCCGCTGGAGATAGAAGCCGAGCGTGCTGGCGAACTCGTACTCCTGATGGATGACGATGAGGTCGCCGGAGTGGATCTGTGGCGCGATTGTGTCGGCGAGTTGTTGCGAGCTGAGCACCGGCGCGAAGATTTGCAGGCCGAGGTGCGCGGCCAGCAGAAAGCCGAAGGCCCCTGCGGCCAGCGCGAGGGTTGCGGCGTGGGGCCGATCTTTCTTGCGCAGAAAAAACGAAGCGAGTGGGCCGAGGAAGAGCGCGGCGGCGGCCAGCGCGAGTGGCAGACGGAAGAGTCCGAGCGCCTGTGCGTTTAGGTCAAGAAAGTGGCCCATGCTGAGCGCGTAGTCGGCGGGGTTCTGGTGCAGGAGACTTGCAAGATCGGTCGAGGGCGCGGCCGCGCGGCTGTGCAGCAGGAAGACGAGCGCGGCGGCGGCGAAGATTGCGCCGAGGGCGAGCAGGACAGATGTTGCGCGTAGGCTGGCGCGACGGATTATTTTTGCGCGATCCGTGACGGGCTGCCCGCCGCATTCCTGCGCAAGCCAGCCGGCGATGAGGATTGTGAGTGCGGGCAATGCGGGCAACACGTAATACTCCTGCCGCGTGGAGAAGCTGAAGAAGAGCAGGGGAAACGCGGCCCATAGCGTAAGCAGCAGGTTCGTTTTTTGTTGCGCGGAGAGGGTACAGGCGCGGAATGCGTGACGCCAGCTCGCCGAGCGGAGCGGGAGCGCGTCTCCCACTGCGTATAAGACAAACGCCGACCACGGCATCAGCCATACCAGGCAGAGTCCCCAAAAGAGACCCAGCGGGACGGTGTCGTAGTCGCGCGGAACGCGGAGATTCAGGTAGCGCAGGAGCTGCTCGTTCACAAAATAGAACCAGAGCCAGCCGTGGACGTTGCCCTGCGTTGGCAGCGGCACAGAGAGGATACCGTGCGCGAGGGCGAGGCCTGCGGGATGGCCCTGCGCGGGATTGGCCAGCGCGATGAGGATGTGCCACGGCGCGGCGATTGCAAAGAAGACGGCGAGCGACGAGAGCGGATGGAGCTGGCGGATGCGGGTGATGGCGGCGCGTGGGCCGTGCGTCAACAGCAGATAGATCAGGACGATTGCGACCGGGAAGACGACGCCGATGAGTCCCTTGGTGAGGACGCCGAGGGCGCAGCAGGCGGCGAAGGCGTAGCAGAACCACCTGAGATTCTGTGGCGCTTCGAATGAGAACCGCAGGTCCTTCGACTCGGCGTCTGCGACGCCTTCGCTCAGGATGACAGATTCAGTGATGGGTTGGAGTGAGGATTGTTCCGTCAGCCAGAAGCAGAGCAGGGCAAGCGTGAGCCAGAGGCAGACCATCGCGTCGGGGAGGAGGATGCGCGTGAAGAGGAAAATTCCGAAGCTGGAGAGCAGGATGAGCGCGGCGTAGAGTCCTGCGCGGGCGCTGCGGAAGGCTCGCCGCGCGAAGGCTTCGACGGCGAAGGCGAGGGCGAGAACAGTCAGCGCGAGTGGAATGCGGGCCGCGGCTGCGCTGACTCCGAAGAGCTTGAAGCTGGCGGCCATCGACCAGTAGAGCAGCGGCGCTTTTTCCAGGTAGCGAATTCCGTTGGCGTAGAGCGTGACCCAGTCGTGGCGCAGCAGCATCTCGCGCGCCACCTCGGCGTGCACCGAGTCGGCGTCGTCCAGCAGCGCGGGAGAGAAGAGCGTGAAGCTTCCATAGAAAATCGCCCACAGAATGAGGAGGACAAATGTGTTGGCCAGCGGACGCTTCGGGACGGGGGTCTGTGGCGCGGTTGAGGGCGGCATGGGTCAGAGGATGGGGATGTCTTCGTCGATGGCGAGCTGTTCGACGCAGATGTAGAGGGCTTCGCCGAGCTTCTTGAAGGCGAGCTTGCACTCCGCGGAGCAATTGCTTCTGTCGGCGCGGCGGAAGAGTTCGTTCCAGATGTTTTGCGCCTGCCAGAGGTTGACGTCGAAGGGCATGGTGCGCAGAGCCAGTGCGATGGAGAGTGCGGTGCGCAGGGACGCCTCGGGAGACTGGCCTGCGTTGACGGCGGCCTCGATCTGGACCATGGCCCGCTTGATGCGCTCGGCGGCGGTAAAGCTGAGCGCCGCGCTATCCACGGCGACGTGGTCTGTGGAGGCGCGCAGGAAGAGTGCCTCGATCGCGGCGGCGTCGAAGTGGTCCGCGTCGATGGCGCGGCGCAGGTTGGCGTTGATGGCGAAGTTGGCAGCGATGGCGAGGGCGGGCGGCGCGGCCACGCCCGACTCGGTCAGAAAGTGGAGCAGCGAGGCGTGGTCCTCGTAGATCTTGCGCAGCGAGTCTTCCATCTCGGCCAGGGTCTGGTTGAGAATCGTGCGCAGAATGCGCTGCTGCTCATCGGCGAAGAGCGAGGTGAGCGAGTAGGCGATGGTGCCGAAGAAGCTGTCGATGAGGCGGATCACCTCGGGAAGATCAGCGCGCTGGATTGCTCTGCGGATGTTGTTGGCGAAGGCGGCAAAGGCTGCGCCGTTCTCCGGGCCGTCGGTGGAGTAGCGGCGCACGGCGGCCGACAGGTTCTGGTCGCCCAGGTGGAGCACGGCGAAGCATATCTCCTCGTTCTCCTCGGTGATGCGCGAGCGCAGATGGGCGCGTCCGACGGCGACCTTGCCGCGGCCGGAGGTGAAGCTCTGGTATGAGTCGCGGTGCAGGTCGAAGCAGAAGAGTTGGCTGTCCTCGGGGTAGCTGCGAAAAATGGAGCTGATGGCATAGTGCGCGCCCACCTGCTCCAGTCCGATGCGCAGCCCGGTGACGTAGCGGCGGTAGAGTCTGGCGCCGTCGCCAATCTCCGCGACGTTGGATTTGGCGTGGGCAAGAATCTCCAGGAAGCGTTCTTCAAGCGCGGCGCCGGCGGGGCCGAAGAGCTTGGCCGCAAGCTGCAGAACGCGCCCGGCGTAGGCGATGATCTGGATGGTCTCGATGCCTGAGAGTTCGTCGAAGAACCAGCCGCAACTGGTGTACATGAGCTGGGTGTGGCGTTCCAGTTCGAGCAACTCAAGCAGGGTGGTGCGCTCTTCGCCCTTCAGGGGACGCCGGGCATGGCGGTCGAAGAAGCGGGCGGTGGAGGCCGGCGAGCGGTCCAGGACGATGTGGATGTAGGCGTCGCGCGCACTCCACAGGTCGAGCAGCAGAGGCGCGGCCAGCTCTTCGGCCAGCGGCGCGGTAGCGTCGCGCAAAAAGTCCAGCGCCTCGCGCAGGGGCGCGCGCCACTGCTGACTCAAGCCGGGCTTGCCGCTGTAACAGCCGCAGTTGGAGCGCCAGCGTTCGATGCCATGCACGCAGCTCCAGGAGGTGTTCTCGGCGATCTCGGCCTCCCACTCCGGCGGGAACATCTCCAGAAACTCGCCGTAGTTGGTCAGCGTTGCGTGGCCATTCGACTCGATCCAGTTCATGGCATAGGAGAGAGCCATCTCGCCGTACTTGTGATGGTGGCCATAGCTCTCGCCATCGGTGGCGACGTGCGAAAGTTGCACCTTGTCGGCGGAGTTGGGCGCGGTCGCGTGGAAGCCGTCCAGCAGGCGGCTGCCGAAGCCCTCGCCGCTGTTCAGCAGGCCCCCGAAGGCGATGGCGCGCGAGGCGGGGCCGTCGTAGAAGAAGACCGCGATGCTGCGGCCCTCATCGAGCTGGACCAGATAAGGATGAGTGGTATCGACGGTGGCATCTGGCGTGGGAGTCCAGTTGTCCGTTCTCCGTTGCTCGTTGTCTGAAACGAGAGGGCGGACGCGCGCGCACTGATGGGGGGCCAGAATGGTGAACTTGATCCCCTCAGCGGCCATCAGGTCGAGCACGCCGCGGTTGACGGCGGTCTCGGCCAGCCACATGCCCTCGGGGCGGCGGCCGAAGCGGTGCTCGAAGTCGGCGATGCCCCAGCGGACCTGGGTGATGGCGTCGCGCCGGCTGGCCAGCGGCAGGATGATGTGGTTGTAGACCTGCGCAATGGCCGACCCGTGGCCGCCGTAGCGCTGCGTGCTGCTGCGGTCGGCGTCCAGGATGGAGCGATAGGTGCGCGGAGTATTGTCGGCCATCCATTTCAGCAGGGTGGGGCCGAAGTTGAAGCTCATGCGCTCGTAGTTGTTGACGATGCGCACGATCTCGCCCTTGCGGTTGGTGATGCGCGAGGCGCTGTTGGGCTCGTAACACTCCGCGGCGATGCGCTCGTTCCAGTCGTGATAGGGCGCGGCGGAGTCCTGCACCTCCACCGTCTCCAGCCAGGGGTTCTCGCGCGGCGGCTGGTAGAAGTGGCCATGCACGCAGACGTATCGCTGGGTTGGGGCGGAGGGTGATGAGTTTGGTTTCGCGTCCTTCGAGGAGCTTCGAGACTTCACCATGGAATTATATGGGGCTCCCGCGCCAGACGGTGCAAGCGCGGCGAACTCGGCTAATTCTCCGAAGGCCGCTCCATGTGGTCGATCACCAGCGTCTCCACCTGTCCCTTTTCGGAGTCGAGCTTCAGCCCGAGGTTGTTCAACCCGGAAAGAAACATCGCCGCGAGGGGGGAAATCCCCGGATCGACGTCATCGGCCGGCGGGGCGAAGGTGAAGTCATACAGGCCGGTCAACCCGGTTTTGTCCTGAACTGGTCCCTGATTCGCCATCACGGAGAGGATCGACGCGAGCGACGCCATCGAGGCCCCGTAAAAGTGTATCCCGTCCTTGTTGAGGACCATGACTCCGCCGAATGGCAGCTTCTGTCCACCCGGATGCTCAGCCGTCGGATCGGTCTCCTTGAACTTCGGCCCGTCTTTGGCCACCACCAGCGTGGTCACCTTACTGTCCTTCAACTCGCGGTGCACCGCCAGCCTGCAGCGTTCCGCGAGCAGCGCCTGCAGCATACCCCGCAACATCACCTTCTGCGACTCCGGCTTCTGCCACTCCGCCCGGTCTTCGTTGGCGATCCGCGCGTCGATGTCGTAGCCATCGCTCAGCAGCCAGTCCGGAAGCCCCTTGATCTGGTCTTGAAAGTTGTAAAACGCCGCGCCGCCCACTTGCGGAACATACGCCGTTAAGAGCAACAACACCAGGGGCTGATGGCTGCGATACCCATCCGGCGTCGGCCCGTCCTGCGCTGCCATTGCCCGTGTTAACGGAACCTTGATCTGGCGGATGGAGATGACATCGAAGGCATACGCCCGGCTCGGCGAAGCTGCTGCCGTTGCTGCGGGCGCAGGAATCGCCGTTGATGTTGGCGCTGAGTTCGCAACTGCCGGAGTACTTGCAGCCGCCGGGGCCGTTGCGGTCTGCCCGAACGCCGCACCCGCACAAACAAATCCCACTGCCAGTATCTTGCCAATCATGAGATAGCCCGTTTAAAACCGGCTCCAGCATACACCTCGATTTTCTCTTTGGGCGTCTCTTCGGAAACATTAGTCGCCGGAGCGGGGCGTCAGACTGCCATTCGCCAGGTCGCAGGCGCGCCACAGATACCAGCTCGCCACCGAGCGCCATGGCTGCCATTTCTTCGCGCGCTTCTCCATCGCGGCTGGCGATGGCAGGTCGGCGGGCGTGACTTTATCTGTTGGCTTCAGCTTGCCGAAGGTCAGCGCGAAGCCCTTGCGTACGCCGTAGTCGCTCACCGGCAGAACGTCGGGACGGCCGAGCCGGAAGATCAGTAGCATCTCCACCGTCCACCGTCCAATACCGCGCACCTGAGTCAGATGCTCGATGATCGCCTCGTCCGTCATGCGGCGAATCTGCGCCAGCGTGGGAACGGTGCCGTCGATTGTCTTGGTGGCCAGGTCGCGCAGCGCCAGGCTCTTGTTATGCGAGAGGCCCGCGGCGCGAAGCTGTTCGTTGGGGCAGTCGATCAGGTGCTGGGCGGAGAAGTGGACGGGATCGCCCTTCGCGCCCACTCCGCAGATCGGCGCGAAGCCTTCCAGCAGGCGGCGGTGGATCGTGGCCGCGGCCTTGCCGTGCAGTTGCTGGTAGACGATGCTCTCCGCCAGCGCCTCGAAGGGCGACTGCGTGCTGGCCAGGCGCAGGGTGCATGGGCCGGCGCGAGAGATCAGGCGTGCCAGTTTAGGGTCTGAAGCACTCAACTCGCGACACGCCAGCGCAAGATCGTAACGGGGAGGGCGCGGTCGTTGGTGCGGTCGAGGCATGACTCACGGTAACGCAGCCGGGGGCAGAATGTCTTGCGCGCTGTGGCTGGGCCTCAGCGCGCGCCGATTCAGATTTGCCGGGCGTAATTGTACAGGTCTTTGGGCTTCTGCCGACGCCCCAACCGCCGCAATGCAACCCACTGAAAAAAATAGCTGAAGCGAAACAATTCCCTACAACATCCATAACTAAGCACTCAGAACGCCGAGGAGACGGGAAAGCACGCATGGCGCAGGTTTTCGATCGCAGTTCGAATGCACTGGCCCGGGCCAGTCTGGTGCTGACCGGCCTGCTCGTCATCGTGCTCGGCGTCACGCTGGACGAGTTGCAGCGTTCCCCCTGGGTCACCCGGCAGGGCCAGCGCGCGGAGCAGCCGGTCCCGTTCAGCCACAAGCACCATGTGGAGGGCCTGGGCCTGCAGTGCCAGTACTGCCACGGCACGGTCGAAGTCTCCAGCTACGCGGGCATTCCTCCCACCAAGACCTGCATCAACTGCCACTCGCAGATATGGACCAACGCCGCGCTGCTGGAGCCGGTGCGCCAGAGCTGGGCCACCGGCGCGTCGATCCAGTGGATCAAGGTGCACGACCTTCCCGACTACGTCTACTTCAACCACGAGATCCATGTGAACAAGGGGATCGGATGCGCCAGTTGCCATGGCCGCGTGGACCAGATGCCCCTGATGTACATGGAGAACACGCTGCAGATGGAGTGGTGCCTCAACTGTCATCGCAATCCGGCGGTGAATCTGCGGCCCACCGGCGAGATCTACAACATGGCGTGGACCGGGCCCTCCACCGATAAACCCGTCTGGTGCGCGCCCACCGGCAAGGGCGCGTCGGGAACCGGCCCCACCGCACAGAGCGTGGCCTGCACCACGAAGGACCCATCGAGCAGCGGCAATCCGGAGATCGCGATGCTGCAGGCGCAGGCTGGATTTAATCCAATGCAGCAGCATTCGATTGCCAGCGCAGGCCAGGCCGCAAGCGACGGCCCGCCGATGGGTGTGCTGGTTCCGGTGAGCTATCGCAAGTTCACCAGCCAGATCGACCTTGGCCGCTACCTGACCTCTCAGTACCACATCCGCCCACCCAACGAACTCACTAGCTGCGAGACATGCCACCGATGAAGACGACACGCGAGACCGCAATGCAGACCACGCAAGCCAGCGCGCAGCTTGTCACCACGATTGCGCCTGCGCGCGCGGATGCAGCTCCGATTCCTGTCGGGCATGAAAACATGGCAAAACTGACGCTGGCCGAGGTGCGCGCCAGACTCGATGGCAAGCACGGCAAGCGCTTCTGGAAGAACCTGGACGAGCTGGCCGAGACGCCCGCCTTCCACGAGATGCTGAAGGCGGAGTTTCCCCGGATTGCCGGAGGCACGGCCGGCGAGTGGACGGATGCAGTTTCGCGGCGCGGATTCCTCAAGGTGATGGGCGCGTCGCTGGCGCTGGCCGGGCTTGCCGGATGCACCAAGCAGCCCGACGAGCCGATCTTCCCCTACGTCAGGCAGCCCGAGGACCTCATCCTCGGCAAGCCCATGTACTTCGCCACGGCCTTCCCATTTCCCACCGGCGCCATCCCGGTGCTGGTAAAGTCGGACGCCTTCCGCCCCATCAAGGTGGATGGCAATCCCGACCACCCCATGTCGAAGGGCAAGTCGGACGCGTTCACCCAGGCCACGTTGCTCGATCTATACGATCCGGACCGCTCGAAAGAGGTGCTCCTGCGCGGGCAGACCAGCGAGTGGGCCGACTTCCAGCAGGCGTTTTCATCCGCGGTGAAGAAGAGCGACAACGGCGCGGGGATTGTCTTCCTCAGCGAGACCATCACCTCGCCAACGCTGGCCGCGCAGTGGAAGCAAGTCCAAACCAAATACCCATCCGCGAAGTTAGTCCAGTGGGAGCCGGTGAATCGCGACTCCTCGCGCGCGGCGTCCAGGGCGGCCTTCGGCGGCTACATGGACGCGCAGTACCGGCTGGAAAATGCGGACGTGATTCTCTCGCTCGACGCGGACTTCCTGGGCGGAATCGCGCAGCCCGGCTTCCTGCCCATGGCTGCGGCCTACGCCCAGCGCCATCGCTACCAGGCGGGCAAAACGATGAACCGCATGTACGTCGTCGAGACCATGCCCTCGGTCACCGGCTTCAAGGCGGAGCATCGGCTGGCGCTGAAGCCGAGTGAGATCGCCATCTTTGCCAACGGGTTGAACGACATTGACGTGGGCTATCCGTGGACCCCGGAGCAGCGCAAGTTCGCGGCCACGCTCTACAACGACTTGAAGGCCAACGCCGGCAAGTGCGTCGTCATCCCCGGCGAGCAGGCCTCGCCCGCCGTTCACGCAGCGGCCTACGCGCTCAATGCCAGGCTGGGCAACGTCGGCAGGACGGTCATTTATACCGAGACGGTGAACCCGATTCCATCGGAGCAGGTTGCCGATCTGAAGTCTCTGGTCGCCGATATGAACGCGGGCAAGGTCCAGTGGCTGGTCGTGCTGGGCGTCAATCCGCTCTACTCGGCGCCCGCCGATCTGGAGTTCGAGGCCGCGTTCAACAAGGTCCCCAACACCGTGCATCTCGGCTCGCATGTGGACGAGACCGGCGCGGTCAGCGTCTGGCACATCCACCGCGCGCACTATCTGGAGAGCTGGTCGGATGCGCGCGCCTGCGACGGGACCATCTCAATTATCCAGCCCATGATCGCGCCGCTCTATGGCGGCCACAGCGCGCACGAGGTGTTGCAGACGCTGCTGGACAATCCGCAGGCCTCGGCCTTCGACGTGGTGCAGGCCAATGCGAAGACATACATCAAGGGAGATTTCGCGACGGCGTGGCGCCGCGCGCTGCACGATGGATGGGTCGAAGGCTCGGCGTTTGCGCCGAAGCAGGGAACAGGGAACAGGGAACAGGGAACAGGTGCCTCTGCGCCGAAGAATATGCCGCTGCCGATCTCGCTGAAGAGCGCGAACGGCGTTACCAATATTCCCGCCAGGACAGAAATCCCCCTACCGGCGGGTGGCCTTGAAATTTCCTTCCTGCCCGATCCATCGCTCTACGATGGCCGCTTCGCCAACGTGGGCTGGCTGCAGGAGCTACCCAAGCAGATCACCAACCTGAGCTGGGACAATGCCGCGCTGATGAGCCTGCGCACGATGGAGGCCCTCAAGCTCGAACAAAATGATGCGGCAGAGCTTGAGGTGAACGGCCGCAGGATGATGGTTCCGGTGCTTGCGGTTCCCGGACACGCGGACGGCGCGGTGACGTTGCATCTCGGCCTCGGCCGCCGCGCGGAGGCTGGCCGCGTGGGCGCGGGAGTCGGCTTCAACGCGTATCTTCTGCGCACCTCCGATGCGCCGCGCGCGACCCTCGGCAAGCTGACCAAGGCAGCGGGAACGTATGACATCTGCGTCACCAAGGTCAATACCATCGAGCATCGCGGCAGCTTCGCGCAGCAGGACCTGCAGCATCCGGAGTCGGACAAGCAGGGAACGTACTCACTGCCCGGACACGAGGCGATGGAGCGCGCCATCATTCGCTATGCCACGCTGGCCGAAGCGAAGGCCAACCCCGACTTCGCTCACGAGAACGAAGGCGATATGAAGGGCGCTCTGATTGACAAGGTTGGATATTCGCCGCTGGGCGAGAAGCCCGGCCACGACGAGAGCTTCTTCCCCGATGCGTGGAAGTACGACCACACCGACGTCTCGTCGCAGACGCTGCAGAACAAGTGGGGCATGGCCATCGACCTCAACTCCTGCGTGGGCTGCAACGCGTGCATTGTGGGCTGCTACGCGGAGAACAACATTCCGGTGGTGGGCCGCGAGCAGGTGAAGATTGGCCGCAACATGCAGTGGCTGCGCATCGACACCTACTTCGAGGGCGACCTCGATGCTCCGCGCGCGCACTTCCAGCCCATGGCCTGCCAGCACTGCGAGAACGCGGGATGCGAACAGGTCTGTCCCGTGGGCGCCACGGTGCATACGCCCGAAGGCCTCAACACCATGGTCTACAACCGCTGCGTGGGCACGCGCTACTGCTCCAACAACTGCGTCTACAAGGTGCGGCGATTCAACTTCCTGCTCTACTCGGACTTCGACACCGAGAGCCTGAAGCTGATGCGCAACCCCGACGTCACGGTGCGATCGCGCGGCGTAATGGAGAAGTGCAGCTACTGCATCCAGCGCATCGAGGCGGCAAAGATCACCGCCGACAAGGAGAACCGCGCGGTGCGCGACGGCGAGATCGTGACCGCGTGCCAGCAGGCCTGCCCCACCTCTGCCATCAGCTTCGGCAATCTCAACGACCCGCAGAGCGAAGTGTCGAAGCGCAAGGCAACGGAGCGCGACTATCAGGTGCTGGCCGATTTGAACTACCGCCCGCGCACAACCTACACGGCCGGCGTCATCAACCCCAACCCGGAGCTTGCATAGCATGGCGACCAAATCCCCCATCGACGATCCGAGAATCGACCCGCGCACCGGCGAGTATGAGGTCATCGCGCCCGGCCACACCTTCCGTTCGGTGACGCAGAAGATCGCCGGCCTGGTGCTCACCGGCAACACGCCGCTCGGCTGGTTTGGCGGGCTCACGGTTGCCGGCGGCGTTGCCACTTTGTTGGTGGTCGCAATGACGTGGCTCTTCCTGAAGGGCGTGGGCATCTGGGGCGTCACCATTCCCGGCGCGTGGGGATTCGCCATCATCAACTTCGTCTGGTGGATCGGTATCGGCCACGCGGGCACGCTGATCTCCGCCATCCTGCTTCTGTTCAAGCAGACCTGGCGCAACTCCATCAACCGCTTCGCCGAGGCGATGACGATCTTCGCGGTGGTCTGCGCCGGCATGTTTCCGCTCATCCACCTTGGCCGTCCCTGGCTTGGCTACTGGCTCTTTCCTTACCCCAGCACCATGAATGTGTGGCCGCAGTTTCGCTCGCCGCTGGCGTGGGACGTCTTCGCGGTCTCCACCTACGCCACCATCTCCGTCGTCTTCTGGTACATCGGAATGGTCCCCGACTTCGGCACCTTGCGCGACCGCGCAGTGATGCCCTTTGCCAAATACATCTACGGCCTGTTCTCGATGGGATGGCGCGGATCGACGCGCCACTGGGTCCGTTATGAGTCGGCGTCGCTGCTGCTGGCCGGTCTGGCCACACCGCTGGTGCTCTCGGTACATACGGTCATCAGCTTCGACTTCGCGGTGGCCGCGATGGCTGGCTGGCACACCACCATCTTTCCGCCGTACTTCGTGGCCGGCGCCATCTACTCCGGCTTCGCCATGGTGTTGACGCTGGCCATTCCCATCCGCAAGTTCTATCACCTCGAAGACCTCATCACGCTGCGCCATCTGGACAACATGGCCAAGGTAATGCTGGCCACCGGATGCATCGTCGGCTACGGCTACTGCATGGAGATCTTCATGTCGTGGTACTCGGCCAGCCACTGGGAGTTCTTCATGATGTGGAACCGCATGTTCGGCCCCATGGGCTGGGCGTACTGGACCCTCATCCTCACCAACCTCGCCATTCCTCTCACCACGCTGTGGTCGCGCAAGCTGCGCGTGAACGTGGTTTATCTCTTCGTGCTCTCGCTCCTCGTGAACACGGGAATGTGGCTGGAGCGCTTCGTTATCGTCGTCACCAGCCTCTATCGCGAGTATCTGCCCAGCAGTTGGGGCACCTACCGCGCCACGCGCTGGGACTACATGACCTTCATCGGAACGTGGGGGCTCTTCACCTTCCTCTTCCTGCTCTTCGTGCGCCTCCTGCCCATGATTCCCATCTCGGAGATACGCATGATGCTTCCGCAGAGCAAAATCCGTCCCGGCGGGGCCGACGCCGAAACCGTTGTTGAGGAGACGCTCTGATGACGCCGCGCGAGGGAATCTACGGATTGCTGGCGGAGTTCTCCACTCCGGGCGAGTTGGTGCGCGCCACCGAGCAGGCGCACCAGGCCGGCTTCCGGCGCATGGAGTGCTACACGCCCTACCCGGTGGAAGAGGCCGCCGTCGCGCTGCGCTTCCACAAAACGAGCGTGCCGCTGGTCTGCCTGCTGGGCGGCGTCATGGGCATGCTCACCGCGTTTCTCATGGAGACGTGGATCACGGTCTGGTCGTATCCCATGAACATCGCGGGCCGCCCGCTCTTCTCGTGGCCAGCGTTCATCGTTCCGGCGTACGAGTGGACGATCCTCTTCGCCGGGCTCTCGGCCGCATTCGGAATGCTGGCGTTGAACGGTCTGCCGCAGCTCTATCACCCGCTCTTCAATGCGCCCAACTTCCGCGATGGCGCGTCGACCGACAAATTTTTTCTCTGCCTCGAAGCAACCGACCCACGCTTTTCCATCCTCGAGACGCGCGCCTTTCTGGAGAAGTTCGCGCCCGTCTCCGTTGTGGAGGTGGAACTGTGACGAAGGTTCGGGGTTTAAGGTTCGAGGTTCGAGGGAACAGCGTGCGCAGCGTTTTCGCGCTCTGCGCGCTTGCGGCTGCCGGCCTGCTCATTGGCTGCCGCCAGGACATGCAGGACCAGCCGAAGTTCATTCCGCAGCGCGGAACCGATTTCTACGCCGATGGCCGTTCCGTTCGCCCGCAGGTGGCCAACACCGTGGCGCGCGGACAACTCCACGCGGACGCGTACTTCTACACCGGACTGGTGGACGGCAAAGAGGGCAATGTGATGCCCTTTCCTGTGACGATGCAGGTCCTCGCGCGCGGCCAGGAGCGATTCAACATCTACTGCTCGCCCTGCCACTCGCGCGTGGGCAACGGCGCGGGAATGATCGTCCAGCGCGGCTATCGTCCAGCGGGCAACTACCACACGCCGCGCCTGATGGCCGCCCCGCTGGGCCACTTCTTCTATGTCATCTCCCACGGATACGGCGCGATGCCGGAGTACGCCTCGCAGATCGCGCCGCAGGACCGCTGGGCCATCGTTGCCTACATCAAGGCGCTGCAGTTGAGCCAGAGCGCCAAGCCCGCCGATGCGCCGCCGGGCGCGCGCATCCAGTCGCTTGCCACCATCGCCGAGAGCGAGGGACTGCCCGCCAACTTCGCAAATCAGTGGACGCTGCCGCCCACCGCCGTCTACGGCACACCCAACAATCAGGACAACGGCATTCCGCCTGAGCTGCCACCGAGCGCCAATGGCAAATATCCGGCGGCCCAGACCACAAGCACGAAGAAGAAATAGACACCGATTTTTCACCAAGGCTGAACGAAATGTCATTTGGACACGAACAACACGGAGAGCACGGAGCGCACGCCCACCACGCGCCGCGGACGTTGCCTGCGTCGCTGGACGCGCCGGATGTGCTGCTGGCGTGGCGCAGGCGCGCGCTTGTGGTCGCAGTCGTCTTCGCTCTGCTCACGCTCTTCTTCGCCTTCACCAGCGAAGGCCGCGACCACATCATCCGCGCCTACCTGATGGGCTATATGACCTGCTTCAACTTTGCCGGCGGCGCGCTTGCCCTGCTCATGCTGCAGTATGTAACGGGCGGCAAGTGGGGTCTGCTGCTGCGCCGTCCGCTGGAAGCGATGACGCGCACCCTGCCTCTGGTGGCGCTGATGTTCGTTCCCATCCTGGCGCCGCGCATCGGCGGGCATCTCTACCAGTGGGTCCGCTATCCCGATGCGACCTCCACCAACAACGCATATCTGCATCACCTCATCACCCACGAGCAGGCGCTGACGGCGGACTTCAAGCGTCCCATGCTCAACCCGCACGCGCTGATCGTCGAGTCCTGCATCATCTTCGCGGTTCTCTTTCTTTTCATGTTTCTGCTGAACCGCTGGTCGCTGCAATGCGACGACGACCCTCTGCGCGGCACGCAGGCCAGCTACGAGCGCTGGCGCACGCGCTTCGAGAACCTCAGCGGGCCGGGCATTCTGCTCTACGTCATCCTGCTCACCCTGGCTGCCATCGTCTGGGTCAAGTCGCTCGATGTCACCTGGTACTCGTCCATCTGGGGTCTGCAATTCCTCGTCGCGCAGGGTTATGCTGTACTCGCGCTCGGCATCCTCAGCGTGATTCTGCTCTCGCGCTATGGGCCGATGAAGACGCTGCTGCGCACCACCGAGCAGCACGACCTGGGCAAGTTCCTCTTCGCCTTCGTCATGCTCAACATCTATCTCTGCTTCGCCGAGTTCCTCATCATCTGGTCGGGCAATCTTCCCGACGAGATCCCCTGGTACCTCAACCGCATTCACGGCGGATGGTGGACCATCTGCACCCTGGACTTCTGTTGCCACTGGCTCATCCCCTTCTGCCTGCTGCTCTCGCGGGACCTCAAGCGCAGCAAGCGCAGGATGATCTGGATCGCGTGCTTCATGATCTTCGCTCGCCTGGTCGATATGTTCTGGCTCATCGAGCCGAACTTCTCCGACTCAGCAGGCAATCTGCACATCGGCGGCGGAATGCTGGCGTATATCACCGTGCCCATCGCGCTGCTTGCGCTGTGGTCGGCGTACTACATCACGCAGTTGCGGGCGCGGCCTCTCATATCAACTAACGATCCGCACCTGGAAGAGCTTTTGGAGCCGGAACATGCATACTGACGGCAACAACACGGGCAAGAACACCGGCAGACAGAACGGGCCGCTCGATGCCGAGCATCCGGGCTACGAGACCTCGGATGCCAACGTCGGCGGTGTGATTGTCTTCCTCTGCGGTCTCGCTGGAACGCTGGTCGTATTTCTCTTCTTCTGCTTCTACATGGGCCGCGCCATCAACGCCGCGTGGCAGAAGCAGGATGGCTCGCCCACCAAATGGCAGATCGCATCCGGCGCGGTTCCACCCGCGGGCAAGGGCAAGGACCTGGCCAGCAATCCGGAGATCGAGCAGAAACAGCTACAGCAGATCACCGGCACCTTCCCCGAGCCACGGCTGGACATCGACGACGGCAACCAGGCCACGGCCGACCTGCACGCGCGCGAGGACCTTCTGCTCGAGCATTACAGCCTGGTCGACGGTCAGCCGGGAACGATTCGCATCCCCATCGAACGCGCCATGCAGTTGATTGTGCAGCGCGGGCTGCCCGTCGCGAATCAAACTTCTACCGCTGCCGATTCGGTTGCTTACGCAGCCCGGCCGGAGATCGAGGCGCCGTTGACCACAGGCTTCGCGCGCACTGGATTCGAGCTGACGACGATCGAGGCGCGCCAACAGAAGATGATCTACGGCAAAGAGGAAGCAGCGCAGGCGGAGATGCCGGCGAAGTAGGTTCGAGGTTCAAGGTTCGAGGTTCGAGGAAAGGCAGGCACGGAGCCTCAGACTTTTTTGAGATGGAATGGTGGTGATTCAGATGAGGAACGGTCGGACAATTCGGCAAACGATGGCGCGGGGCGGAATCGGCGCGGCGCTCTGCTGTGTGCTGCTGGCAGCGTCGGCGCGCGGCCAGGTCTCCAGCTACGGTGACAAGCAGGCGGGCGAGAACTCCGGCGACCAACTGCCCCAGGTTCTGCAGCAGGTGGGCGTGACGCAGCGCCTGAACCAGATGCTTCCGCTGGACGCGCAGTTCGTCGACGACACCGGCAAGACCGTGCGCCTGGGCGACTACTTCGGCAAGCGCCCCGCCATCCTCTCGCTGGTCTACTACAACTGCCCCATGCTCTGCTCCGAGGAGATGGACGGCATTGCCAGCGCGCTGGAGATGGTGCGTCTCACTCCGGGCAAGGACTTCAACATCATCCTCATCAGCATCGACCCCACCGAGACGCCGCAGATCGCCGCGAAGAAAAAAGCGTTCTACGTCAAGCGCTATGGACGGCCCGAGACAGCCAACGGATGGCACTACCTCACCGGCCAGCAGGCGGCGATCGACGCCGTATGCAAAGCCACCGGCTTCGGCTACGTCCGCGTGCCGGGGCCGGACGGCAAGCTGGACCAGTTCGCCCACGCCAGCGCCATCGAAGTGGTCACCACCGATGGCCGCCTGGCGCAGTACTACCTCGGCGTGGAGTTCTCGCCCAAGGACATTCTGCTGGGCCTGATCGAGGCCTCGGGCAACCGCATCGGCTCGCCGGTGGCCAACATCCTCACCTACTGCTACCACTACGATCCGCAGACCAACCGGCACTCGCTCATCGTGGCGCGCGTGGTCCAACTGGGCGGAATGATGACGGTGGTGAGCCTCGGCAGCTTCATGTTTGTCATGTTCCGCCGCGACATCCAGCTTGGCCGCAACCACGATCTGACCAGCAAGCGAACGGACGATGAAGGGTAACCATGGGGATTAGTCCAGTACTGTGGCAGTTTTTGGTGAAGTGGCTCAACGCCTCCGCGCTCTTTCCGCGCGAGGCGTCCACCATTGCGCCGTATATGGACTCGCTGTATTTTTTCCTCCTGGCCATCACCTTCGTCGGCATCTTTCTGGTGACGACGCTGCTGGTTACCTTCTCCATCCGTTACCGCAAGGCGGTGCATCCGGTGGCGACGCAGATCGAAGGATCGACCCTGCTCGAAGCTACCTGGACCATCATTCCCCTCGGCCTCTTCCTCATCTGTTTCGTCTGGGGCGCGCTGCTCTACTTCCGCATCTACACTCCGCCGGCCAACGCGATGAACATCTACATCGTCGGCAAGCAGTGGATGTGGAAGGCGGAGCATCCCGGCGGCCAGCACGAGATCAACGCCCTGCATGTGCCCACCGGGCAGCCCATCCAGCTCACCATGATCTCGCAGGATGTCTTTCACAGCTTCTCGATTCCCGAGTTCCGCATCAAGCGCGAGGTGATTCCCGGCCGCTACAGCACGGTCTGGTTTGAGGCCACTACGCCGGGCAGCTACCACCTCTTCTGCACCCAGTACTGCGGCACCAACCACTCGGCCATGATTGGCACCATCACCGCGCTTTCGCCCGCCGACTACAAAAAATGGACCGAGCAGTCCACCAGCGGAATGTCGCTGGCGCAGAACGGCGAGCGCATCTTTGCCAGCATGGGATGCAATGCCTGCCACTCCGGCAACGCCGCGGCGCGCGGGCCAAACCTCGCCGGTGTCTTCGGCTCCACGCTGCGCTTGACCAACGGCTCGGACGTTCTGGTGAACGAGGCGTATCTGCGCGACGCCATTCTGAACCCGTCGCAGCATGTCACGTCGGGCTATACGCCCATCATGCCCACCTATCAGGGTCAGATCAGCGAAGACGGCCTCATCGACCTGGTCGAATATCTCAAGAACCTGAACAGCAACGACCGCGTGCAGCAGACGCTGACTATATCGCAGTCCGGCCAGTCGGCGCCTCCGGCGTCAGGGGTGGTGAAACCATGAGCGCGCCCAATCCCACGATCCTCAACCTTCCCGACCAGCGCACCGCGACGATGCCCCACCGCAACTTCATCAACGCGGAGCATGGCCTGCTCAGCTGGCTGCTCACCGGCGACCACAAACGCATCGCGATCCTCTATCTCATCTCCATCACCTTCTTCTTCTTCATCGGCGGCGCGTTTGCCGGGCTCATCCGGCTGGAGCTGCTTACGCCGCAGCCAGACCTTGTCTCCTCGGACACCTACAACAAGCTCTTCACCATGCACGGCATCATCATGGTCTTCCTCTTCCTGGTGCCGTCGGTCCCGGCCACGCTGGGCAATTTTTTCATCCCCATGATGATCGGCGCGCGCGACCTCGCCTTTCCCAAGATCAACCTGCTCAGCTGGTATCTCTATATGGCTGCCGGCATCATGATGCTTACCGCAATGGCGCAGGGAGGTGTCGATACCGGCTGGACATTCACCACCCCGCTCTCCACCCATTATTTGAATACCCACGTCATCACCACCGCGTGCGCAGTCTTCATTGCGGGCTTCAGTTCCATCTTTACCGGGCTCAACTTTATCGTCACCATCCACCGCATGCGCTGCCCCGGAATGACCTGGTTCCGCCTGCCGCTCTTCGTGTGGGCGCACTACGCCGCCTCTATCCTGATGGTGCTGGGCACACCGGTGTTGGCCATCACCCTGGTCTTGGTCGGGCTGGAGCGCATCTTCGGCATCGGCGTCTTCGATCCCACCAAGGGCGGCGATCCGCTGCTCTTCCAGCACCTCTTCTGGTTCTACTCCCACCCGGCGGTCTACATCATGATCCTGCCCGGCATGGCGGTCATCTCCGAGGTGGTCAGCACCTTCGCCCGCAAGCGCGTCTTCGGCTACACCGCCGTTGCGTTCAGCTCAGTCGCCATCGCCCTCTTCGGTTTCTTCGTCTGGGAGCACCACATGTTCATCATGGGCATCTCCAACTACTCGGCGCTCATCTTCTCCCTGCTCACCATGCTGGTCGCCGTTCCATCGGCCATCAAGATATTCAACTGGTGCTTCACCCTGCAGCAGGGCTCCATCACCTTCGAGACGCCGATGCTCTACGCCTTCGGCTTCATGGGCCTGTTCACCATCGGCGGACTCACAGGCGTCTTTCTGGGCTCGCTGGGCATGGACATCCAGCTTACCGAGACGTATTTCATCGTCGCCCACTTCCACTTCGTCATGGTGGGCGGAATGCTCATGGCCTTCCTCTCTGGCGTGCACTTCTGGTGGCCCAAGATGACCGGCCGCATGTATCCCGAGTCGCTCTCCAAACTCGCCGCCGTGGTCACCTTCATCGGCTTCATCCTCACCTTCATGCCGCAGTTCGTCCTCGGCTATCTTGGTATGCCGCGCCGCTACCACGCCTATCCGCCGGAGTTTCAGGTGCTCAACGTGCTCTCCACCGCCGGCGCAACCATCCTCGGCATCGGCTATCTGCTGCCCATGCTCTACCTCGCGTGGTCGCTGAAGTACGGAGCGATTGCGGGCAACAATCCCTGGCAGGCCACCGGCCTGGAGTGGCAGACCCAGTCGCCGCCGCTGACCGAGAACTTCATCGAGATCCCCATCATGGACCACGAGGCCTACGACTACGACTGGCTGGAGCACAAGACCGCAGACGAGGTGACCCACGTTGGATAGCGCGATCGCAAACCCGCAGGCCGAGCACGACACAGCCGAGCACGAACACGTCGTCCTGCCCCAGCACCGCCATCACTTCGCCACCCAGGAACAGCAGCGCGAGGCCGGCAGCTTCGGCATGTGGCTCTTCCTGCTCACCGAGATCATGTTCTTCGGCGGCCTCTTCTTCGCCTACCTGCTCTACCGCAACTGGTACTACGACGCCTTCGTCACCGCGTCGAACCAGCTCAGCGTGCCGCTGGGCGCGGCCAACACCGCCATCCTCATCACCTCCGGCTTCTTCATGGCGCTGGCGGTGTGGGCGGCAGAGGTGCGCAAGAAGGCCTTGCTGGTCGTCTTCCTCATCTTCACCATCGTCTTCGGCCTCGCCTTTCTCGGCATCAAGGCCGATGAGTACCACGAGAAGTGGGAGAAGCACCACATCCCCGGCGCCAGCTTCGACGCCTCCGAGTTCATCAACCCGGCGGCCTTCGGCCTACAGGAAAAGCCGCTCGCTCCCGACGCAGCCCAGAAGACGCAGATGTTCTTCTTTCTCTACTTCGCCATGACCGGAATGCACGCGCTGCATATGGTGATCGGCATCGGCCTTCTCTTCT
>Ga0208189_1000555_pt1 | contig 19962 bp, 25 predicted proteins | sample June2015DPH_10_5_FD_184702 | JGI IMG/M metagenome (GOLD analysis project Ga0208189, IMG submission 184702) | Peatland microbial communities from SPRUCE experiment site at the Marcell Experimental Forest, Minnesota, USA - June2015DPH_10_40... | ecosystem: Environmental > Terrestrial > Soil >... | reverse complement strand
CATCGACGACCACCGGAATGCACTCATCGGTCGCAAGATGCTGCTCGAAAACAGCGGCTACGAAGTTCTAGAGGCGACCGGGGGGGATGAAGGGCTGAATCTGTTCCGGTCCCATCCTGTGGACGCCGTCGTTCTCGACTATCAGATGCCCGGGATGAACGGTGATGTGGTCGCTGCCAAGATGAAGCGCATCAGATCCAGCGTCCCAATCATGCTGCTTTCCGCGTATGGTCCACTGCCGGAGAGCAAACTGAAATCGGTCGACACGTTCGTGCCAAAATCCCAGGAGCCGAAAATGCTTATATCCACACTCCAGCATCTGCTGAACAGCCAGTCCAGGCCTTTTTTCTCTCGTTGGCTCGATCACTGGAGAGATCGCAATCAGGCGGTGAAGCTATGAACTTCCTAATACATCTCTTGGGACAAGGTTGCAAGCATCGCTTTGCCTGGCCGCGGAGTGATCACGACGGCCGCCACTATCAGATCTGCTTGTTGTGCGGAACGGCGTACGAGTATGACTGGAGAATGATGCACCGGACCGACCGGTTGCTGGCGCCCCACGTCCAGCACGGCTCGCAGTCGGGAGCGACCGCGGGTCCGCAACATTATCGAGGGCACCGAAACGTTGACCGGGCATGGATCTCGTGAGATGCCAATCTGGGACCGGTCTTTCATCAGATTGACGGGGACCAGGATTTGGGTTTTGTGCGGACCGATAACGTAACCAGGTATATAGAGTCGACACAAAAGAGATGATTTCGCCTAGTAGGGCCCACCTCATTCCAGGTCCATCCCCGCTAAAAACGAACGACGAAACCGATTGACCCAAAACCCGGAAACTGTGCCAAAGGAAAGTAAGGCTTGAGACAGACCGTCTTGTAATATACAATAATACATGTTATCGTTCTGGCATTATGCGCAACACCGAGAAAACCATCAGCTTCCGCGCCGTTGCCGAAAAGATCGACACGCTTGATGCGCTGGCCGCCGCGCAGGACCGTTCGCGCAGCTATCTCATCAACGAGGCGATCACCAACTACATCGATCTGCACGCCTACCAGGACGCGCTGGTTCACAAGGGTATTGAAGAGATGCGGAAAGGCCGCGTCGTAAGCCACGAGGAGGTCGTAAAGCGGCTCAAGAGGGCGGGGCGCGCTCGCCAATGATCGAATGGACCGAGCAGGCGACCCGGCAACTGGATCAGGCTCATGATTACATCGCGCTCTCGAACAGCGAGGAGGTTGCCGCCCGGATCACGATGCAGATCGTGACCAGCGTTCAACAGCTCGCGACATTCCCCATGTCGGGCAGATCAGGCCGGGTTCCGGGTACTCGTGAGTTGGTCATTTCGAATACGCCCTTTATCGCGGCCTACGCCATCGATCAAGACCGCATCGTGATTCTCGCCGTCTACCACGGTGCACAACAATGGCCGGAGGTCTTCTAAGCACAGAGAACTGCACGGTTCTGACTACTCAGTTCATCCGCCCGCCGCGCAGCGCAGCCGAACCGCGCTTTGCGCGTGACGGACGGGCTCAGGAATATTCAAACGACGATCTGGCTCGGTCTGACTGAAGTGATGGCAATCGAAGGTGCTGAAGTGCAGAGAAATGCACATAGCGCGGAATTCACTTTCCCTCAAGTCATACCAGGGTAGGTCCTAAGCCACCCGACCTGAACTTTGAGAAAGTGAGCAAGAACGTGCCCTTGAGCCGCGCCGAACAGCGAAGACAGTTCGGATTCCCTCCACTGCGTCAAGTCTAAATACATTCCCTGTTCTGGAATGCCATCAGCAAATGAACTCCCTGATGTTGCCCTGCTATTTCCCTGTTCAATTCTTACCTTTTGCCGGCAGATTCTGCAGCAAAATGTGCAACTTGGAGAGCAGGAGTGCGACGTTCGCAGGCCAAAGAAATCGCAAATTCCCTGTATTTTTCCCTGTTAGCAGGGAATTGCCGGTGACCGGGCTCGCCGCTAATCGCGGGAGGCACGGGAGCATCTCTCAGATCTGCGAGATTCTCTTAACGATTGGCACAGAAGCCTACGACAAAGGAAGGATCGAAGTATCTGCACCCGCAATCTGGCGCGGATTAACGAAGGATGATGCTTGGTCGGCGCTTCCGATTAAGGAAAACCTAGTGTATACTAACCGTATATACATTATTGGAGGTTAGTGTATGAGCACAGCGCGGGTTTTTCGTTCGGGAAACAGTCAGGCGGTCCGGCTGCCGAAGCAATTTCGACTGAAGAGCAAGGAAATGGAGATCTTTCGGCGAGGCGATGAGATCGTCCTGCGGGAAAAGGACGGTACCATGGTGCGAGCATTCGATCTGCTGGCTGATTTGCCGGATGACCTCGTCGTTGACCGCAAGAAGGATCAACCGCAGAAACGAAAGAAACTGTAATGGAGCCTCGCTATCTGTTGGACACAAACATTTGTATTTACATCCGGCAAAAGAGGCCAGAGGAAGTCTTGCGCCGATTCCGCAAGCTGCGTCCCGGGGAAGCCGCGCTTTCGGTCATTACCTACGGCGAACTGCTTTATGGCGCGGCAAAAAGCGCGCAACGGGTGGCGGCGCTTGAGCGGCTGCGTGAGCTTGTGCAATTGCTGCCCGCGCTCTCCTTGCCGGAATCGGCGGCCGAAGCGTACGGATCGATTCGGGTGGAGCTGGAATCGAAAGGCCAGATGATCGGAAACAACGATCTCTGGATCGCTGCGCATGCTGTCGTTGCAGGGCTGACACTGGTTACAAACAATGAAAGCGAATTTCGGCGGGTGCGTGGGCTGAAGATCCAGAACTGGGCTGTCTAAGGATGGTCAGAGTGACTGTGTAGTAGGGCTTTTGCGCCTGCCGACGAATGCGAAGTGGCGAAAGATTGCCGGCACCTACCGCTGTGGATGTTAGCGTTCATGCTTCGGCCTCGCCGTTGCCCGAGATGTCGGTGAGGTCGGCAGAGAATGGAATAGCGGAGGAGGTTTCTGTGGTCTTGGGGCAGCCGAAATCCCTGTCCGCCAGCGTGGATGTCGATGTTCGTGCTGACGCAGGAGCAGTGGATTCGGTGGCTGAGGAGGAAAGTTGGCCGATTGCGAAACGAACCCAATAAACCCCTTGTTCTCAGTATTTCTGGTACAAAAAGGGTCCGGGAGAAGTGAGGGTCCAAGTTTGGCCAAAATTTGCGAACTGCTTCTGAGAGGAAGGATTCACGAGTACGAGAGAGAAGGATCGAGATACCTTCAACGCCTTGTAGCGCGGCCAAAGGAGAAGGACAGGTAAGCGCCCCAGTGTTCCGGCCCCCGCTGACTGAACTCGCCAAACGGTCGACACCACTCACTGAATCAGCAGATAGAGTTTCTGCTCGCAGTTGGCTCGAATAACTTCCTGTTTGTCACTTTAGGGCGGAGTTCGCAGACCATGCGAATGTCCGCCGCTTTGTTTTTGCAGGAGATTTAACGGCGCGACCGAGCACCACGGTCCAAGTGTGATCGTGCACTATCGGTAGGGCGAATCCATTGCTCTCATGGCTGAACCCGCGGTACGATGAAGCAACGATGTTTCCGTCGACTTGCCCGGTTTGCGCGTCTTTCGCTTTTCCGCTTCGAGTTGGCGCGCATCATGACTGTCCTGGATTCTGAAAAGGGAGACGTGTGTTTTGATTTATTCGGGCCAGCGTTTTCGGATGTTCTGTTTCACTCTTTGCGCTCTATCGTTCGTGGTTTTCTGCCCGGCGAATCTGCGAGCCGATGCCGCCGCTTTTGACCTGACCGGACCGAAGGTCGACGTCCGCGTACAACGCGCCGGGCATACGCTTCCCATCTCCGAAGTTCCCAATCTGCAGTTGGGAGATCGGCTTTGGGTGCATCCCGATCTGCCGGATAATCAATCGGTGCGTTACTTGATGGTTATTTCCTTTCTGCGAGGATCGACCAATCCTCCGCCGGACTCATGGTTCACTCGCATCGACGCGTGGAGCAAGCCGGTTCATGACGAAGGTGTCTACGTCACCGTTCCGGACGGAGCCGAAGAAGCGATCGTGTTTCTGGCGCCCGAAACCGGGGGCGCGTTCAGCACCCTGCGCAGCGCAGTCCGAGGGAAGCCCGGAGCCTTCGTTCGTGCCGCGCAGGATCTGGAACAGGCGAGCCTCGATCGCCAGCGCCTGGAAAAATATCTAGATTCCGTTCGTGAAGCTGCATCGTCTGATCCCGAACAGATGAAGGCGCGCAGCAATCTGCTGGCGCGCAGCCTTAACATGCGCCTCGACCAGCAGTGTTTTGACAAGCCCAGCGCCCAGCAGGCTCCCTGCCTTACCCAGAACACGGATCAGCTGGTCCTCGACGACGCTCACAGTCAGACCATGGTCGCAACTCTTAGTTCTGGGCCATCCAGCGACCTGCTGGTGCAGGTTAGCGCCACTCCGACCGCGGGCGCTGGATACTACAGCGCTTATGTGGGCGCAGTCGTGGACGTGGTTCGAATCCTGGGCACAGCGCTCACGGCGCAATATCAGTACATTCCGGCCCTAGCCCTGCCGAGGAAGGACAATCTTAATCTTCGTCTGAACACTCCACCTTCTTTCCGGAACCCAAAATCCGTTATCGTGATCGCTCTTCCGCTGGTTCTGCCGGCGGCCAATCCACCTCTGCGCGCCATCGATGCTGCGCAAGTCTTCTGCATCGATAAGCCTTCCCTCCTCTTGCCTGCAGACGGGGCTCCCTTGGTATTTGCCACGGAGTTGGCGCACAACTTCGTCTTGCACGTGGAAACGAAGTCCGGACCAGGGATCGATCTTCCGGCCGTGCCGGATCCCGCCCAGGGCGGCTTTGTGATCGATACCAAGGCCATGCAGTCGGTTGAACTGCAGGGGGAGGTCAGCGGAATCCTGCGGGGCGTTTGGGGCTTTCGTCCCTTTGAGGGCCCTCGCTTCCGGTTGCGCGGATCCAGCCCTGAGCAGTGGGTGGTTGCATCCAAAGACGCCAGCGCCCTTATCGTCGGGCGCGAAGACACTTTGCATCTCGAGTCTCCGGATGCTTGTTGTGTCCGTTCCGTCGGCCTGCGCGATGAAAAAGGCAAGATCACCGAAGCGGGATGGAAGATTGCCAAGCCCGAAGAACTGGAAGTGAAGGTTCCTCTGCAGAACGCGACGGCAGGAATGCTGACCGTGATGATCTACAAGATGGGGACTCGCCAGGCGGATGAGATTCCGCTCCATACATACTCCGAGGCGGGACGGCTGGATGCCTTCGATATCCACTCCGGTGACACCGACGGCGTGCTCAAAGGCACCAGACTCGATCAAGTCACAGCGATCGACGTTGCCGGCTTGCGTTTCGCGCCAGACGGTTTATCGCGTGCCAACCAGCGCGACGAGTTGAAGCTGGTTTGCCACGACGCGTCGGTAACCAAGCGGCTGCAGCCCGGAGACTCTATCGTGGTGCACGTGGCGCTGCAGGACGGCCGCTCGATGGATTTGAAAACCGCCGTGGAAGCTCCTCGGCCGCGCGTCAACGTGCTCAGCAAGAGTGTCCTGCTGGATTCATCAGGCCCTCCATCCACGGTCAGGCTGGATCAGGATGAGCTTCCTCAGGACGCGCGCCTGAATTTCTTTCTGAAGACGCAGGTGCCAGAGAATTTCCCCTCTACCGAGAAGATCGAGGTGGCCACGGCTGACGAGTCCTTCAGCGTGATGCTCAGCGAGAAAGATGGCAACCTCACCCTGCAGGATTCCAAAACCATTCTTGCCATGCTTGATCCCATGAAGTTGCTCGGTCCCTCGGCGTTCGGGCCGTTGAAGTTTCGTCCTGTGGATGGGGATGGGATTGATGGGGCCTGGCAACCCTTGGTCACCTTGGTGCGAATCCCAGTTCTCGAGGGAATTCGTTGCGCGCGCGACGCGGAAAAACAATGCACTCTGAATGGAGACAAGCTCTTTCTGATCGACGCCGTCAGCAGCGATCCTGACTTTACCAACTCTGTGACCGTCCCCGACGGCTTTGTCCAAGTCACGCTGACGATTCCACAGCCCAAAGGGAAGACTCTCTACCTGAAGCTGCGGGATGACCCGTCTACGGTAGTCACCGCCGACGTCCCGATTTCACTGGCACCTGAACAATAAGTCCGAAGAATCCTCGCCGCCTACGCTCCCGCGGCTCCCTTACCCTGGAAATTTACTTCCACCAGCCGCCGGTCCTCGTCGGACACCTTAAACATGGAGCGCGGTTTCAGGTTCATGAAGCTCTGCTGACGGTTTTCTTGTTCTGGTGGTGGATAGGCTGGGAGATCGACCTCAAAATCACCCGACGCAGCTCCGGCCCGATATGGACGTGGGCAGAGTTTGTCCTCGACGTTGGCCTTTCTTTGATGCTGCTCTTCGAGCCCCGAGCCGAGCGCGTGAATGTCCCCGATTTGATGTCGATCGTTTGGGGCATCGTTCTTGTCTGCTACTCGCTTCTGCAACTTTTTCGAGGAATTGCGATGCTGCGTTCAACTCGCGCGACGACCTGACCGCAGTAACCTGGACGCTGCGCCAACGAAATGCTGAAATTAGTCAACTGAATCTGATGCATAAGGGGAATGCTATGCCGACACTTCGAATAGTCTTGGCGATCGCAATATTGGGCGCTCTGCCAGCAGTGTGTTCCGAGCGCCAGCCGATACAGTGCGATGCCCAGTGCGTGGAAGGAGTGAAGAATAGGACGCGCTCGTACAAGATATTCCTGGGCAAGTTTCCGAAACGATCCTGAAAGCACCAGCGCCATAAAACACTCACGAGTACGAGAGAGAAGGATCGAGATACCTTCAACGTCTTGTAGCGCGGCCAAAGGAGAAGGACAGGTTCGCGCCCTAGTGTTCCTGTCCCCGCTGCCTGAGCTCGCCAACCAGTTGGCACCACTCACTGAATCAGTAGGTAGAGTTTCTGCTCGCAGTTGGCTCGAATAACCTCCTGTTTGCGGACAATCCAGAAATGAGCGCGGTTACTGACCACAAGCGCGTCAGAACGAAGCCGCTTACGCGGCGGACGCTGCCGCGTGTATGGGTGCAAGCGTATCTTCGCTTGAAAGAAGAAGAGCCGCGGCGTACTATCATCGGGGTGAACGCGAGGAGCAGTACATTGACGAACATCAATAACAAAGCTTTTCGCGCAACTCCCTTCCTTGCAACGACTTCCAGCTCCAAATCGATTGAATTCCCATAGACCGCATCCGCCGCAAACGCAAGCGGCTTCCTTCTGACGGTTTTATCGAAAGCGCGCCACAGCATCGTCGCCACACCCACTCAGTCTCGAATGCGCGCTTCCGATAAAACACTAGCGTTTGTCGGTACGAATCCGCGTTTCGACCTGGCCGGATCGGATGCAACCGGCACCACTCTCCCCCACCCTCGCACGACCGTAGCCGGAAGGGCGAAGTGTGGCTCAGATATGCGAAGCGTTCTTATACGCAGGTTTGATGAAATATGAGAAAGAGGGCACAAAGTATGTTCAGAAATTCTTGGCTCGTCAGGAGCAAGAGCCCTCATAATGCATTGACCATTTTCCAGGTACCAGCACAGGGCCGTTCAGTAACACGCAGTTGGTGACGGTACAAAATTGGCGCGCAGCTTCCGGCTCGTTTGTTGCAAGTTTATTGGATGATGACCACGTTCATGCTCCAGGGAGTGAGAGTCAGGGTAAGAGGTAGGGTCTGCGCCCCCATGCTGGTGGTAATTGGCGGGGCCCAGGTGCTCGTCCCTGCCGGGTCCGGCGGGGTGCCGGTCGGCGAACCCGCCAAGTCATAGATGGCCTTGTCGTAGGTGGTGACGTTCACGCTGGAAGAGAAGCTTTTGCCCGAAAGCGTGACCATCACCTGCTGGGGGGTGGTTTCGTTGTCGTTGAACAACAGCAGGGCCGTGCCGTTGGGATTGGTGGCCGCATATGCGCGCACGTCGATCGTGTCGCCCGCGACGGTCGCCGTCAGCACCGTCTGGCCGTTGACGGCCATCTGGCTGAACAGCTGAAACGCGCGCGCCGTGGGAGACATGGTACCGATGGGGCCCGCGCCCGGACAGGTGCTATCGGAGGCTCCATCGGAGAAGACATTGTAGGCTCCGAAATCCTGCCATCCATAGAGCGACGTACTATCGTTTCCGTTGGAGCCGTTGCAATTGCCGAAGCCAATCCACCAGGTCAGGCGCGAGACTCCATCGTTCATCATCTCGCCCAGCACTTGGCCGGCATACAACCCCTGGGTAATCGACCAGCTTTGCTTGCCCGGATTGCTATAAGGCCCTCCGATCTCGCCCACGTAAATGGGCGTGTTCGGAGTCCCCCACTTGGTCAGCTCTGACCTGAGGGTGTTGATGTTCGTGGTCAACTCCTGCGCGGCCTGCTGCACCAGGAAGGTGTCGTTTTCCTCGCCCGGCGTCTCGGGATAGTAGTGATATTCCACGAAGTCATAAGACCCCTTGGCATTGGCCATCACGGTGTTGTCCCATCCATTGGTCGCGTTATCGGCGTCCACATCGATGCCGACCAGCGTGTCTGGGCTGGACGTCTTAATCGACTGGTAGTAGCCGGTTGTTCCCACCACAGCGGCGGCGTAGATCGTGGGGTCGTTCGGAGTCGAGTGCAGGTCGTACTCCCAGCTCCCATACTCCTCGTTGCCCACCGTCATATGGCTCGGCGTGATGCCGTCGGCCAGCGCGGCCGTGACCCAGGCGGCAGCTTCGCTTGGCTCGCCGCCCGCGTTGCAAGCTGCGTTCGAGCCGTAATTCGCCGTCAATGCCACATCAAGGTCAGCGGGAACGGCCATGTCGTTGACGAAATTCGAAAACGTGTCATTCGCATCGGCATAGCCGCCATCGCACTCAGAATTGGTCGCCCAGTGGTAGAGGTCGGAATCCGATCCGCCCGGCCAACGCACCTGGGTGATGCCGGCGGCCTGGAAAGCATCCACTATTCCGGTCTGGTTGGAAACCAGATCGTACCAGACGGCCATGTTCATTCCCAGCAGCTTGTCGGTCACGGCGGGGCCGCTGCTCGCCAGGTCCACCGTCACCGAGGTAGCGACGGTTCCCGTTACTGTTACCGGGGCGGTCGCGGTGACCGCTGTACCGCTGGGATTGGTCACGGTGAGAGTGTAGGTGGTAGTCGTCGTGGGGCTCACGGTCACGCCTGCGCCGCTGGTGGCGGAAAGATTGCCCGGCGTGATGACGCCTGCGCCGTTCGCGAAGACGCCGGTCAGAGTCGCACTAGATCCTGTCGTAATGGTCGTCGGAATTCCGATGAAGCTGGTGATCGTTGGTGCAGGGTTCAGGGTGATGGTGGCCGTCGCGGTCACCGCTGTCCCACTCGTCGGAGTAACGGTCAGGGTATAGGTGGTGGTCGTCGCAGGACTCACGGTTACAGCTACGCCGCTGGTGGCTGGGAGATTGCCGGGGGTGATGACGCCTGTGCCGTTCGCGAAGACTCCTGTCAGCGCCGCGGTTGATCCATCCGTAATGGAGGTGCGATTCGCGGTGAAGCTGGTAATTGAGGGCGGTGGAGGCGGCGTTTGCGTGCTCGACGACCCACCTCCGCAACTGGTCATCCCTGCCAGGCCCAGACTGAGAGTCATGGCCAGCTGAGTTAGAACAAGAAGACGTTTCATGGGATTCCCCGTGTCTAGGTCAGGTAGAAGCCAGTGCCCGCCGTCTCAATTCCCGGGCCGGGTTACAGCCAGTCATTCCACCATAGGATCCCGCGTGATGGTAGTTACTGAGGATACGAACGACATTCGCTCTGATTCCGAATTGCCGGGTGCCCAATTACCTACTTCCCACACACTTTCGCGTGCGACAAAATTGATTGCGAAACGATGATCAGGCCATGGGCCGCGGCTTACATAGAATGTAGCCAAGAGCCACAGCGCAAAGACAGACCCGACCCAACTGTTGAAACATCGCCTCATCGACCGGTCGGGTCAGTTCTGGTGTCGGTGCGTTCTGAGATTTCCTGTATCCTCGAATGCCCACTGCTCTGAGGACGGATCACAAAAGTTTGAGACCGGCCGAACGTGAATGCCAGCACAGCGATTCCGGAGGGCCAGCCCCAACAATCCAGCATATACCGATAGTGATGCGCGAAAGCCTTCGTACGAGTACAATGCCTGCGTATTTGGCGGGAAGACGATATGAACTGGGCCCGACTCGTTGCGATCATTGTTGGCGCCGGTGTCGTCTCATCGCTCACTGACTGGTTCTTCGCCGGAGATTGGATTCATCGACGCTACACTTACCCGGAAATCTGGCGTCAGGGCGAGGAGAGTAGGGCGATTGCTCTGACCAGTCCGCTACCATTTCTGACCTGCGGGGTCTTTGCCTGCGTCGCCGCCCGGCTGGGTCTTCATTCTGTATCAGGCGCGGTCAAACTAGCTGTTGCGGTATGGCTGATCGGCCCGTTGCCACTGATCCTCACTAATGCCGCATTTATGAAGCTGCACCGGGTTTTTGTGGTGTCTTACGCGATCGGCTGGTTAATAAAGCTCACGATCGTTGCAGTGGCAGTTGGCTGGTTCCTTCGTTGAGGCCGGTCAATGCGCCTTTTATATTGCGTGCAATTCGTCAACAACCAAAGATTGCAGGGCTCCGACGTCTGGGTTCTTGGCGCTCACCGTCCATCCGATGTGACCCACGTCACTGACATTACCCGCTCATTCGTGTAGGTGTTACAACATCCCGCTTCACCGAAGAGCAGGTCCCACCACGGTGTGCACACCCCCTGAGGCGAGAGCTTTGAACGTCGGCCCATCTAGTAATTGTATTGTCGGTGACGATTCGTATTTTGGGCTGGCAGATCGAGGTCGGAACGCTCGTAGCTGAATGATCGACCTCGACCATGGCCCCCTGCTTCCGTCCGTGAAGGAGGTCTGCTATGACCGGCAAACCCACTCGTAATTATTCTCTCAGTGTTGTTGCGGCTCCTGTCGCAGTTCTGGCGATTCTGACTCTCTTGATCGTGGCCGCTTTGAAAGTAGCGTGACTGGAAGTGCAAACAGAGGGGAGTGGCGACTATGGACACTTACGGTGAGTGGATAATGAAGTCTGCGGGCATCGGCGCATCACTCGGTGGCGTCGCCGGGTCTTTCTGTGCAGCCTACATCATGGCGACCATCGGCGTTCTCAGCTGGACAGATGTATTAGGTACAGTGGAATCCGTTGTCGTTGTTTTTATATTCGCAGTCATGATAGGTAGCCTTTGTATCGCAATTGGTGGGCTGGCCGGACTGGTCTTAGGCTTCGTTACGTCCCCGCTTAGCAGGGTCAGGGTCCGGAAGACCACCAGATCGGAAGGAAGAACGGCAACAACCTAATCTGCTGCTTCCGGTAGTTGCGAACCGGCAGCCCAGCCATTTCGCTCTCGTAGAAATAAGTGCCATACCAACCAAGGCTCGCTCGTAATCAGTTCAGGTCAGAACTCGGTCCGACCCATGCATCTCTTCGGTCACAACCTCGTTGAGGTCCGGAGTCTCGCCCTTAATCGGACGGATTGTTGTTCGTGCGACAGGGGACCGAGAGAGCTACTCGAAAAGTGTCACGCTCCGGGATGAATCAATCGCACCAGCCAGGATGCAAGCGCCGCCACAAATGCCGACGCCGGAATCGTCAAAACCCAGGCCCACACGATCCGCCTGGCCACTCCCCAACGCACGGCAGAGAGGCTATGAGTCGCTCCCACTCCGACGATTGCTCCGGTAATCGTGTGCGTAGTGCTCACGGGAATCCCAGCCAAAGCGGTCGAGAAAAGCGTAATAGCTCCTGCGGCCTCAGCGCAGAAACCTCCTACCGGCTTGAGTTTGGTGATGCGCGAGCCCATGGTGTGCACGATCCGCCAGGCTCCAAAATATGTTCCCAGAGCAATCGCGGTATGCGCGACCAGAATGATGGGCCAATGAAACTTTCCCCAATTCCCGGCTACCTCCGTGGAGGTTAGAAAGTGCGCCCCGTACAGCGCGCTGGCCACTATCCCCATTGTCTTCTGCGCGTCGTTCCCGCCGTGACCCAAGCTATAGGCAGCGGCGGAGAGAAGCTGTAGCTTGCGAAACCAGACATCAATTTTCTGCGGAGGCTTATCGCGGAGAAGCCAGAAAATAGCGACCATGAAAGAGAAGCCCAGAATTAGTCCCATGATGGGAGCGACCACGATGAAAATCAGGGTTTTGTACCAACCCTCCGCAATAATCACATGCCATCCCGATCGCATCACTGCGGCTCCCGCAAAGCCCCCAATAAGGGCGTGCGAGGAAGAAGTTGGCAGTCCCCACCACCACGTCAATAGGTCCCATACAATGGCGCCGAGGAGGCCCGTGATCACTACATACTGCGTAACCTGCTCGATGTGAATCATCCCCGAACCGATAGTTTTAGCCACTGCGGTCCCGAGGAGAAAAGCGGCGACGAAATTGAAGAATGCGGCCCATAAAACCGCCAGTTTAGGGGACAAGACCCGCGTGGACACGACGGTCGCGATGCTGTTGGCGGCGTCGTGAAACCCATTCAGGAAATCGAAAATCAGGGCGACTAGTACTGTGACGATCAGCAGCAGCAGGTCAGGCTTCACAGTTTTCCTGTTTGCTCGGATTCATCGAATTTCAGGTGTTCTTTAGGACGACGGTTTCCAGCACGTTGGCTACGTCTTCCGCCTTGTCAGTGGCCCGCTCTAGGAATTCCAGCAATTCTTTGACTTTGATCAAGTTGATAGGATCCTTCTCGGACTCAAACAGCTTGGCAATCGCCTGTTGAGAAACCAAATCCGCTTCGTTTTCCAGGCGGTTAATCTCCACGCAATGGATGAGGATATTTCCGTTCTTTTGCATGAGAGACACCGCTTTTTGCAGTTCCTGGCACTGCATCAGGATGATCTTAGCTAGCTCTCTGGCGGCGGGCGGCGGATCGGTAATGCGATACATTACGATCCGGGCACCGGAGGCGTTGATGAAGTCAAGGACATCATCGAGCTTCGAGGCCAGCTGGTGAATGTCCTCGCGGTCGAAGGGCGTGATGAATGTCTGGTTCAGTTTGGTTAGAATGGCGTGCGTGAGCTCGTCACCCTCACGCTCGATTCGGTAAATCTCATCGATTTTGTTTCCGACGTCTTGGTAGTCATTGAATAGATCTACCAACGCACGAGCTCCCGCGATGAGGTTTTCAGACATCGCGGAAAACATCTTAAAGAAGCTGGTATCCTTCGGGATGAGCCGGAACATTTGGAAGAAACAAGCTTGGTTTCGCGATGAAAGCCAGCCACTATCTCACGCCACACCAATCAAGTCAAATCATGCAGCGGGAATGATAGAACCACGGGCCGCGAAACTCGTTATGCTGATGGAAGACGATGAGGATATTGCGCGTCTTGTGGTACATCATCTTCAGTCTGGCGGTTTCCGGACGCATCGTCCCTCCCGGCCGGAGGCTCTAATTTCGGAAGCCGAGACAGAGCAGCCGGCACTCTTCATCCTAGACCTTATGCTCCCTGAATTGGACGGTTTTGAGCTTTGTCGGAGCATACGAAGACATCAGAGTCTCGGAAAGATCCCGATTCTGATCCTTACTGCGAGGACGCGGGTGGAGGAGCGAAAAAGGGCAATGGAAAGCGGCGCAGACAGTTATATGACGAAACCCTTCACTCCGTCTGAGCTAATGCGGGCTGTGAAAAGGCTTTCAGGCGGAGACTATTCTCCAGGGCGGTAGTCAAGGAAGCTGTTAGGGTCTTGTGCGACGCGTGACGGCGCCCATTGAACGTCGAGGTATCCAAAGCCGTGTAATGAGGAGCAAAACAAATACGATACCTGCTCCGAGTGCAATTCGATGTAGAAAATCGAGAACGTGGGAAGTGACGCTGCTCATTCCCGCATTGTGCAACCCTTGTGGAGAAAACTCGACATTACGATGATGCTGGAACTAAGGTTTCAGGGCTCCGTTGAAAACAATGGCTCGACATCTGGAACGATCCGGGGAGTTAGTTCCCTGAAGTACACCACAGCCTGCGTTCATAACATTCATTTTTTTAACAGCAGCTCGGAGAATTGCCTTCTCGCTCAATCCTTCCAGAAATGTCTGCCGTTGCTTCTCTGGCAGAAACTTGAAGAACCTCGTCATCGAAAACAGCAGCATCTCTGGATCCCCGTGGTCCAGGTTGGCCCCCGCCAAGAAGGCCGCGCAGATCATTTCCAGACAGTAGCCGCGGGATCGGTCGCTACCCAACATCAAACACGCAGTTTCGATCGCCCGCTCAATGACCGGCAGCTGGCTCTGGTACAGTTTGACGTAGATAATCTCCCATGGTTCCGTTTCCCGCCCCGTCAGTTCCTTCTCGACCTCCTGCTTGAACATTTCCCGTGCCCGGCGCAACCAGGTTCCAAGCCGAAGAGGTTAGGCCAAGTAGTAAGAAATCTTCTAAGGACCGTGGCGAATCCGACTATTTTCAGGCCCGAACTTCTTCGACCGGCTTGACAGGCACGATCCGCGCGACGCGTTGCATGACCTTCTTGTTTTGCTCAGACTTTTTCAGGTCGTAGGCGGCCTGCAACCGCATCCATACTTCCGGCGAGCCGCCAAACAGGCGGGCCACCTTCAGGCACATGACCGCAGACAGGGGTTTGCGTCCAGCCAGAATGTCGTGAAGCATCTGGCGGGACACGCCAAGAGCTTTGGCCGCGGCCGTCACGGACAGGCCGACAGACGGCAGGACATCTTCCTTGATAATCTCGCCCGGATGGACGGGCGGTAGTCTGTTGTTTTTCGCCATAACTTCCTCCTAATGGTAGTCTTCAAAATCGACATCCAAAGCGTTTTTATAGGACTTCTGGCCCGGAATAATTTCCTGTTTGCCCGTCGGTCGGGAAGTATCTTCAAATCTCAGGGATAGCTACTGATCGCCTCGGACGCTCCACCAGTCTAACTGCTCGAACTCGGCCATTTTTTCGGCCCCGTGTTGCGTATACCAGTCTTGCCACGCAGAGGCATCGGCAGGCACGTTTTCGTCGGTGATCTCGCGCAGGGCGAGGAAGGCCCAGCTTCGCATTTGCGGGGTGGTTTGGGGATCGGCTGCTAATTCGATCAGTTTGGGCACCATCCGCATACGCTGAGTGCGCTTGAAGTTGCCGCAGTCGGACACGTTACAGCCCGCGCGATCGCGAACCGCGTCGGACGGGTCGTGCGTAAAGGAATCGAAGAGCTGGTCTAAAGCTTCATCGGTGCCAAGATAGCGCATACCTTCAACAGCCCACTGGCGCACCAGCGGGCTGGGGTCATTCTTGGCATAGTCGACCAGCACGGGATAAATGCGATCGTACCCTACGCCGCGGCCGGCCAGCATCCCCATGTGATACACGCTGTAAGGGCGATGTGCGGGGTCGGATTGTGCCTGAGCGATGAACTGGTCCGCCGAATTTTCGGTTTTCGGAAATCCGTCGAGGGCCAGGTTCAGATCGGCGTTGGCGTAGCGAACCCGCAGGTCGGTGGAGAAACGCGAGCGCACCTCCAATTCGTTCATGTGCGGGGTGCGCGTGATATTGTGCCAACCGCCAATATTCTGATCGAGCAAATCGAGCGCGCGCGCATCATGCTGAATCGCCCGGTCCAGCAATTGCTCTGCCTGCGCCTGTTCGGGTATCGACTGCAGGTGTTGCACATCCTCGTCCGTCAGGGGCGAGTAGGCCACTTGCTGCAGCGGATGCTTGGCCGCCGCGCCGCCATTGGAAACACGCTTGAGTGGTCCGTGGTCGCGAGAGATGAACCGGTAGCCGACAAAGCCCGTCCACGCGAGAAAGATCGCGATCCCTAGGGCAATGGTGGCCGGACTGTTGCGACGGAAAGCCGCGCGCGATCTTGATGGTGCTTGGCCGCGTTGCGGCGGCGGACCGGAGGCCCCGAAACCCGAGTCGACAGCGACGTGTGTGTCTAATTTCAGGCCGGCGAACTTCTCCAGTTGGGCCGCAACCCAGCGCGCCTCCTGACGGTTATCGATCTCGTCGGCGAGCTTCAGCTTCCTCCCATCCCTGGTATGCAGGCAAACATAGTAAGAGGCTCGTGTGCCTTTTTGTTGGGCCACCGTCACAGCCAAAATCTGGGAAATGTCGGAGAAAGCAACTTCACGCGCGCCTCCGATCCCCAGCACGGCTCGACGGAGGAGGATCTTCCCATTGCCCACCTCGATGCGGCATGAGCCCATTGTCGCCCGAATCAGTGCGTAAATCAGGAAGAGGTCAAAGAACCCAAACAGCGGAGCAAAGAACCACGGGGCTTGCGAATGGATGAGGAAATAGACGATTGCCGTCCACACAGAAGTGAAAAGCACCAAAACCAGAACTCGGGACGGGTTGCGAAAGGGCGGGAAGTAGAATTCAGTCCCTCCGTTCATCCCGGCCGAGACTACTACTTTCGGGTTCGCGGGAGCAGCCACGTCGGAGGCATCGGATTGGAAACCAGGAGCAGCGGTTCCGCCCTGTGCATCGTTCGAGAACGACGCCATCGGTTCTGAGGCTGACCCCGGCGATGGCGTCCGGCGAAAAACTGGGACCTCAAAATCGTCCGAATAATTAACGCCGGGAACGTCCGCCTGCGCGTGCAAAACCCAGAGGACCTGATCGCTAGGGTCGTCGTGATTCGACTCATAGGCGTCGGTCGGTATGCTGAAGTCCACGGGGATCACGGCGTCTCCCATCGGACCGGGCGTGAGCGATCCCTGCGGCACGTTCTTGTCAGCTTGCCAAAGAACACTCTCCTGGGTGGTACGATCTTTACCGCCGCCGGTGGTGACCTGGCGGACACAGCAAAGACTCAAGTCGATGCCATGTCTGGCATCAGTATTGAAGCGCAAGTGAATCGTGCCCTTCAGCGTCCGGCCGGGAGAAAACGGCAACGAGGCGAAGTCAAAATAGGTTTCGCCAAAGCGTTTCCGCCGCATGCTGGCGCGCGCCGCTGCGCCCGCCAGAACCACGCCAACCACGCAAAATAGAAGGGGCAGGAGGGCCGCTGGATTCGACGTCCGCCAAGCTTTAGGTACGGTCGTGACCGCAACGGTAACCGCAATCGTATTCCAAAAAATCGCCGCGAACCAAAGGAAGCTGGCGCTGTTGCGGTTCTTGCTTTCCGCCCGGCTAGAGGCCCAGTCCTTTCGCCAGAGCCAGGGCGATTCCGGATTCGACTGTTCGGCTGCGGCTCGCTCCCGTAGTTGGCGGTTTCCATTCCTTGCGGCGTAAACGATCCCCCCACCCACAAGAACGAAGATCGTCGAGACGACCACTCCCACCCAGCGATTCCCCTGGACCTGGCCTGGAGCACCAAACAAAAGAGCGCTGGCGAAAAAGAGTCCGGCCGCCAGGAAAACCAGGCCAAAAACAATGAAGAGGACTTCGGCGCCCTTGGATGGTCTTGTCACAAGGAAATTATAGAGTTGCCGAAGACAGGAACCGGGGTAAGAGAACAACCTCCTCATTACCCCAGTCATGTGCTCTCGATTCCGGATCCTCACCAATGGGCAGGTAATCCGAGCCCTTCAGAGCATCGTCCTTGCGCTAGAAACGGGCTTCGGGGAGATCAATGAATGATCTTTTCGAAGACGACTTCCAGAGAGTGGCGACATTTCACTTGTCCGGTTTGCGCGTTTATATTGACTTGAGAAGATTCGGGTGCGGAGCGAGTGGATCCCTCTGCTCACGAACTCAACCCACTGCTACGGGCTTCCTCTTCTCCAGATTCCTCGTCTGCTCAAATGCAAACGCCATCTGCAGCACACCCCAATCGTCGTGATTCCGTCCCACAATCTGTATTCCGATCGGCAACCCGCTTTTCGAGTACTCGCACGGTACCGACGCGGCCGGATTCCCTGTTGCCAAATCGTCGCCGCTCCGGCTTCTCGTCTGGCGTACTCGCATCCATCACCACCACCATCAGCACTTTCTTGTGTACCTCAATGCCCGCTATCTGGTACGACATGGCTTCCTCCGCGCGTGGAAGCGGCAGAACGCGCGCGAAAAAGGTTACACACCCTCACGTGCTACCCTCCTTCCTGTCGGAATGGGGGCGCGACACAGATTGGTTCAAAACGCACGTTCCAGGTCAAACTCATTGACGGCCTCACTTCATCCAGAGTGCTAACGGCCTTTGCCGTCCACGCTTGATTGATCGTACCGCCGACTCGGACCGATTTTCATTCCTATGGGTGGGCCGCAGGCCCATGTGAAACTCATTGACCCGTGGCGACGTGGTTTTGGCTTCGCTCCATTACCCCTGGGCCTCCATGCCACCGATCAATGGGCTGTTCTAAAGGCCTCTCGACAGACGAACCCGTCGTGTCTCATTCAGTTATTGGCGGAATTCCGATATACTCCGGCCGTCACACTCAATCCGACGAAAACACCGAAGTGGCCGCAACTATCCCACGTTCGATCACGCCCGCTGCGGCCCATCTAGTGGACCGTACGCGGCGTCATATTGCCTTGCGGCTGTTGCCGTTTCTTTTCATTCTTTACATTACGAATTATCTGGACCGCACCAGCGTGGCTTATGCCGCGATCGGGATGTCTCGCGACCTTGGATTCAGCGACCGCGTATTTGGACTGGGAGCAGGAATTTTCTTCGTCAGCTACGTGGCCTTGCAGGTTCCGGGGGCCTTGCTGGTGGAATGCTGGAGCGCGCGACGGATGATTTCTGCGACCATGATCACGTGGGGATCGCTGACGGCACTGACAGGACTGGTGCATACTCCGACGCAGCTTTACCTGGCACGCTTTATGTTGGGAGCGGCGGAGGCCGGGTTTTTCCCGGGGGTCATAGTGTACCTGAGCCACTGGTTCATACACGACGACCGCGCGAAGGCAACGAGCAACTTCATGGCCGCAATTCCCATATCTTTCGTCATTGGATCGCCAATCGCGGGTTGGATTCTCGGCTACAGCTGGTTTGCTATTAAAGGCTGGCGATGGCTTTTCATCCTGGAAGGAATGCCGGCTATCCTGCTTGGCATCGTTGCGTTCTTCTACTTAACGGACTTCCCGGGCGAAGCGACGTGGCTTGCTGCCGAGCAGCGACAATGGATTAAAGGAAAGCTGGGCGAAGAAAAGTCTGTCACAGCGCAAGCGATGTCTATCAGGCTTGCTCTCAGATCTCGGACGATTTGGCTGCTGGCCTCAGTATGCTTTCTGAATTATTTCGTGCTTTACAGCTTCTATTTCTGGTTCCCGACTATGCTGAAACGCCAGTCAGGATTTTCGGACGTGAATGTAGGCCTGCTCGGCGCTCTGCCATACTTGGCGGCTTTCGTCGCGATGCAGGTCAATGGATGGCATTCCGACAAGAGCCACGAAAGATACTGGCACTCCGCGGTGCCGTTTCTTATCGCGGCAGCCGGACTTCTGGGGCTCATCATTCACCCCCGATCCATTCCGTTCTCACTCCTGTTGTTCACGATGGTGGGTATGTGCATTGCCTACCTTCCGGTCTTCTGGGCGATCCCGACCGAAATCCTGGGCCAGTCGGCGGCAGCGGCAGCAGTGGGAATGATCAATGCAGTGGGCAGCGTTGCGGGCTTTGCCGGACCTTACCTGTTCGGTTACCTGAACACTCGAACCGGATCACTTTTTTACGGACTGGTCGTGATGATGGTCTCTTCACTTGCCGGAGGGCTGCTGATGCTGTGCACTCCAAGGAGCGCGCGAACGCTTGTCAGCTGAACCTGCCACTTGGTGAAGCGCAGCGCGGTCTTGATTCGCCTTTACGCCAAACGAAACCGTTCATGGAGAACGCACGTGCCAATTTCCAACACGATTCTGGACGTATTGTCGGCAAACGGGAAGTGCGCGCTGAGCAGCGCGTTGTTCAGGAGGGTTGAAGTCCCTCTGGCGCTCAAATGAGGGGCGCCATATCCAAGAAGCGGGGTTCGTTGCCTCGCTGGCCGGAGAAAGCGGAAGGTATGGAGACGTCTAAACGGGCACGAAGGCAAAAGCTGGAC
>Ga0208189_1000554_pt1 | contig 19980 bp, 16 predicted proteins | sample June2015DPH_10_5_FD_184702 | JGI IMG/M metagenome (GOLD analysis project Ga0208189, IMG submission 184702) | Peatland microbial communities from SPRUCE experiment site at the Marcell Experimental Forest, Minnesota, USA - June2015DPH_10_40... | ecosystem: Environmental > Terrestrial > Soil >... | reverse complement strand
CGCACCGACAAGCGTGACGCAGAGCGCGCCAAACGCGTGGCTCAGCGCGGTTCGCTGGGGCACGGCCGTCATCTGCACCATGCCGAGCGGTACACCGATGATCGTGCCGAGCACCAGCGCGATAGCAATCCACGTGTAGTCGACAATACCGTGATGGAACAGCGTTCCAGCGATGGCCAGCAGCATCCCCAGTTCTCCGGCGCGGACGCCGCGCCGCGCCGTGCTCGGCGAGCTCATCCATTTCAAGGCGAGAATGAACAGGGCCGTGGCGACGAGGTAAGCCAGTTCGATGATGTATTCGCTGCTGATCATTGCTGTCCTTATTTCTTGGCGCCGCTCGCCTTGAACATTCTGAGCATCCGATCCGTGATCACGAACCCGCCCACGACGTTGCTCATCGCGGCGACGATCGCAATGGTGCCGAAGACCGTCGCGAGCGTGCTCTTGCCCTCACCGACAAGGATAATCGCTCCGACAATGGCGATTGCGTCCAGCGCGTTGGTCAGCGACATCAGTGGTGTATGAAGCAGCGGAGAGACCCGGCGAATCACCTCGAAGCCGATGAACGCGGCCAGCATGAATACATAAAGGCTGGTCATTATATCAATGTTCATTGACCATCTCCCCTGCCGTCCGTCGGGATCGCCGGCAGCGCGAAGAACTCGCGCACCCGGGCGTTGACCACCTCGCCCCCATGGGTCAGCAGCGTGTCGCGGACGATGTCGTCATTCAGATCGAGTTGCGGTTTCCCATCCTTCACGATATGAAGCAGGAACGCGCTCAAGTTTCGAGCGTACATCTGGCTGGCATGGTACGGCACCGAGCTGGCAAGGTTGAACCAGCCAATAAGGGTAACGCCGTGCTCGACCACGCGCTCACCGGGCCGGGTCAGCTCGCAGTTGCCCCCGCGTTCCGCGGCCAGATCGACGATCACCGAACCCGGTGCCATGTGTTCTACCATCTCTCTGGTGACCAGCACCGGTGATTTCTTGCCGGGAACCACCGCGGCCGTGATGACGATGTCGCTCTCCGCCACGACCCGCCCCAGCAATTCGCGCTGGCGCTGGTAGAAGGCCTCGTCCTGCGCCCGCGCGTAACCGCGTGCGTCTTCCGCGTCCTTGACCTCGACGGGAAGCTCGACAAAGCGCCCTCCCAGGCTATGCACCTGCTCCTTGGCCGCAGGCCGCATATCATAGGCAGAGGTGACGGCGCCCAACCTCCGCGCCGTCGCGATGGCCTGAAGACCTGCCACACCTGCCCCGATGATGAGTACACGCGCCGGGGTAATGGTGCCTGCTGCGGTGGTGAGCATGGGGAAGAGCCGCGGAAGCCTGTCCGCAGCCAGCAGCACCGCCTTGTAGCCGCAGATCGTCGCCATGGAAGAGAGAGCGTCCATACTCTGCGCGCGCGTGGTGCGCGGCATGAGCTCGATGGAGAATGCCGCAACTCCCGTGGAGGCAATTTCCTGAACAGTTTCCACAGACCCCAGAGGGCGCAGAAATCCGATAAGCAGTTGGCCGGGTCGAAGCAGAGGCATGTCGGCCTTGCCAGTTACGTCGTTCGATCCGTAGCAGAGCACTTGGAGCACGACATCGGCAGCTTTGAACACCTCGGCTCGCTTGAGGAGAATCTTGCCGCCCTTCCCGACGTATTCTGCATCCGGGTAGCCGGCGCCGGCTCCGGCGCCCGACTCCACAACCACCTCAAAACCCGCTTTGAGCAAACTCGGAATTACCGCGGGCACCAGCGCTACGCGCCGCTCCCCTGGAAAGCTCTCCTTTGGAACTCCAACGATCATGAAGCCTCCTCCCCACTCCGTCTTGGCTCCCTGAATTGCGCCTTCTTACTCTTGCGCCCTGGCTCTTTCCCTTACTCATATCTCTCTGAGATTTTCAAGCAACTACGAGTGACACTGCAAGGATATTCTTGTGGTACTCTCTCCAGTGGGCGGAGTTCAAAGCCATTCTCGAGGAGGATTGTATTCTTATGAATATCGCGGTCATTGGAACCGGGTATGTGGGGCTTATCACCGCCGCGGGCTTGGCCGAAATTGGCCATCGGGTTATCGGTGTTGACGACGACGCGCGGAAGATCGAGCTCTTAAACCGGGGAGGAATGCCGTTCTACGAACCGATCCTGGGAGACCTGGTCAAGCGAAACCAGCAGGCGAAGCGGCTCGAGTTCAATTCTCAAATAGAAGACGCCGTGGCCAAGTGCCAGGTCATCTTTATCTGCGTGGGGACTCCACCCCTCGAGAGTGGTGAAGCGGACCTTTCCTCCGTGGAGTTGGTGGCGCGAAGAATTTCCGAACATGCCCGTGGCTACCGCCTGGTAATTGAAAAAAGCACTGTCCCCGTACAGACCGGCCGCCGGCTTCAGAAGCACTTCTGCATATACAGGAGCAACTCCCAGTTCCAGTGTGACGTGGCCTCCAACCCCGAGTTCTTGCGTGAAGGATCGGGCGTGGAGGATTTTTTTCATCCCGACCGTATTGTTGTAGGCGTTGACTCGGAAAGAGCGGCTGGACTCCTGGAGGAAATTTACCGGCCGGTGCTGGAGCAGAGCTTTGCCTGTCCCGTTCACGAGAATTGCCACAACAGCCCGCGCGTGCCTTTCGTCGTCACGGACATCAACAGTGCCGAGCTGATCAAGCATGCTTCGAATTCCTTCCTGGCCATGAAAATCTCCTTCATTAACATGATCGCCGACCTGTGCGAAGCCGTGGGAGCGGACGCCGGAAAAGTGGCGGAGGCAGTGGGCATGGATAAAAGGATCGGCGGCAGCTTTCTCAGACCGGGCGTGGGATTTGGTGGTTCCTGCTTTCCCAAGGACCTCCAAGCCTTCGTCCGGGTAGGCCAGAATGCCGGATGCGACTTCACGCTTCTGCGCGAAGTGGAAAGAATCAACCAGAGCCGCATCGATTTGTTCGTTAAGAAGGTCAAGGAGGAGCTTTGGGTGGTACGCGGAAAACGGATCGGAGTTTGGGGACTCGCCTTCAAACCCCGCACGGATGACGTTCGATCTTCCCCATCGCTGGCGGTAATCCGGAGATTGCTTGCGGAAGGCGCTCTTGTGCGTGCGCACGATCCACAGGCGATGGAAAAGGCTAAAGCGGAGCTCCCCGAGATTGAGTATTGTGCAGATGCTTACGCAGCGGCCGAAGGCGCGGAAGCTGTCTTGGTTCTCACCGAGTGGGAAGAATTCCTGCGCCTTGATTGGGCGAAGGTTCGCCAAATCATGGCGCGGCCACTGATTCTCGATGGTCGCAACATGTTTTCCCGTGCCACGATGGCCGGACATGGTTTTGAATACGTGGACATCGGCAGCGGATCGCCGGCTCGTGAGCGCCTCCCCGATCCGAAAACTGTTTGACTGGATAACGAGGGACTTTGATGAGGGTTGTCATTACAGGGGGGGCGGGTTTCCTGGGAAGTCATCTCTGCGAGCAATTACTTGCCCTGGGGCACCAGGTTTGCTGCGTGGATAGCCTTATTACCGGACGCCTGGAGAACATTGCCGCCTTTGAAAGCCACCCGGGATTCAACTTCCTCCGCCACGATGTCACCAAGCCGATAGAAGTGGAAGGGGCCGTCGATGCGGTGATGCACTTTGCTTCTCCCGCCAGCCCCGTTGATTACCTCAGGCTGCCCATCCAGACATTAAAGGTGGGATCGCTCGGCACCCATAACGCTCTGGGGCTTGCGAAAGCCAGGGGCGCCAGGTTCCTGCTGGCCAGCACCTCAGAAGTCTACGGCGATCCAGAGGTGAGCCCGCAAGCGGAGGACTACTGGGGTCGTGTAAACCCGGTGGGGCCTCGTGGGGTCTACGACGAAGCAAAACGGTTCGCTGAGGCCTTAACCCTGGCGTATTATCGCACTCACCGCCTGGATACACGCATCGCTCGCATCTTCAATACCTACGGCCCTCGGATGCGACCTTACGACGGCCGGGTCATCTCCAATTTCATCGTCCAGGCTTTGCAGGGCAAGGACCTCACTATCTATGGAGGCGGGACTCAGACCCGCAGCTTTTGCTACGTCTCGGACCTCGTGGAAGGGATTACCCGCTTGCTCATTCACAACGCCGAAAGCGAGGAACCCTCGCCAGGACCCTCCGATGCCATTCACCAGCCCATCAACCTGGGAAACCCAGCAGAAATTAGCGTCGCTGACACCGCCGCGCTGATCATCCGGCTCACACAGAGTTCGAGTCGAATGGCCCACCACCCCTTGCCAGTGGATGATCCTAAATGCCGCCGCCCGGATATCTCGCGAGCTCGAGACCTTTTGAGTTGGGAGCCGCACGTCAGCCTGGAAGAAGGTCTGGGCCGGACCATTGACTATTTTCGCCGCTTGTGACCGAGGGCCTGCTAAGTGCCTCGCGTAGCAGCAGCGCGTCGTTTGCAGGGGCTGGCTGCTGTAGAATGTTCCGGTGGATCTCCTGTTCCCAAAGCCGTGGTTCTTCCCTCGAAGCGGCCCAAATCACCGGCCCGGCCCGCCCCGCCCCGGGGTTGGGTTTTGAGGTTCAGGACTATCTGGAACCACCAATTGGGCTGGTAGTTGATCTGGACCGGAACCCCCCGCAGCTCACCGGTAGTTCCAAGCAAAACACTGAAGTCAGTTTTGGCGCCGGACTCCTGGTTGTAGATCTGGAACTGTGATTCTTTGAGGTCGCGGTATGACTGGTCGATTTTCCGGCCCTTCTCCTTCAGCGTAATGCGGACGTCCTTTGTGGTAATGGGAATCACACGCTGTAAAGTCAGTGTATAAGGGCGGGCGTTGTAAATATAACATAAAGAGACAGGGGTTTTCTCCCCGGTCAGGGATCGTTCGAGCAGCTCCTCAGTTGTAGATAGAAACCCCCCGGGCCTGCTGCACTCGCCACGCGCCGGGCCGTCCAAACGACGGAACTTTCGCGCTTGGCCGTCGCCCAATTGACCCAGGGCCAGCTTCTGGGCGTCCGCGAGCTGGTGCATGTCATAGTCCTTGTCGCTGTAAAAGGGAACCGTCGTGGAGATGGCTTGCGCGCCGTCTACCCGGCTGATAATGGCTTCAAACAGATGCTTTCCGGTGCTTTTCTCGTGGGAGAGTTCCCGCCGCATGGCTGATACAGATTCACCTTTTGAAGACTTCATGAAGCCTACAAAAGCGCTCGACTCCGGAGTTTTACTGCCATCTGATCTTAGAACTTCAGTTCCTGCACCCCAACGGTTGATGGCGCGCGGGGCCTTGGCAGGATCAGAACCAAAAAGCAACTGGATCATCCGGAGACTTGGGTCGTCAAGCGCCTGGCCGGCCTTGATGTATCCGCCTCCCAAGTCATCCCGACCCACCCAAAAGAACAGGAGCCTGAGGCGGCAGGTCATGATGTAGTCGTATTCTGCGCGAATGCGGGGCGTTGCCCGAATCCAGTTCACCGCCTCATTGATAGCCGCTTGATCGGCCGCGTCGGGCGCCGAGGGAATGGCAAAGCAGGTCCCTGCCAGAAGGAAAGCACAGGCAAGTGACCTCAAATGATTCACGAACACCTCCAAAGAACCATCATAGGAAACTTGCCTGCGAATTGGTACCGCTTCACGCCAGAGTAGAAGCCGATGGTTACAGAATGATATTCTAAGGGTGTGATGCGCGTTGAAATCCTTCAGGAACTCGGCCCTGACGACGCCAGGCTGGAAATCCCTTGGGCCAGCGCCGACGATCCAACGCTGGCCTATGTTGATCTGAAGACATTTCCCGACCATGCGGAAGAACTTGATGAGTGCAGGAGCCGCCCTGTGTTGGGGAGCCTGCTGCGTGCGATCAACCGTCCGGATTCTCTCCTGCGCAGCGCAAAATGCCACGTCTGGATTACACATGAACTGGCCGAGGAGGAGCGCTGGGACTTCGATTTTCCCGTGAAGGTTGCCAGTTACCTCGACCTGCTATTCGATTCACCAGACTTGAACGCGAACCTGGCGCCACACTTGCGATTGGCGGAAGAGATTGCGCGCGGCATGAAGGAGACGCGGTTGCAGGCTCAGATGGACATTGCGGTGAGACGCTGCTTGTTTCATGCGGAGGAAAACTGGGGATACTATCTAACACTTTTCATTCACGCCTACGGCGCGACTGAAAATGAGGCAGAAACGGCGTGGACCCTTGCCCTATTGAATCTGCGTGAAGTCCTGGGTGGATTAACAGAAGAAACCGTGAACACCGGAGGGCTTGGGCGCTGGGGATCAGCAAACTAGAAGGCTTCACCCGAACTGGCTGGGACTTTGGCGGGCGGGGCGGTGGCCTCGAAGAAGGGAAGCAGACCGCGTGAGTTTCATCAACTTTGCTGCACGGGAAATAAACTGCAAGATTGTCTATTACGGCGCAGGCTTGGGCGGCAAGACGACCAACCTGCGCTGGATCTTTGACCAGACGTTGGGGAAGGCGGGGGGAAAGATGATCTCGCTCGCCACCGAGACCGACCGCACACTCTTCTTTGATTTCCTTCCCCTCGACCTGGGCTCGATACGAGGGTTCAAAACCAGGTTTCATCTTTACACCGTTCCCGGCCAAATCTTCTACGATGCCAGCCGAAAATTGATCCTGCGCGGCGTGGATGGTGTGATTCTCGTTGCTGACTCCGAGGCAGAGCGACTGGACGCAAACCTGGAAGCGCTGGAGAACTTGATGGACAACCTCAAGGAGCAGAAGCACGACTTCATGAAAATCCCCTACGTGCTCCAGCTCAACAAACGCGACCTGCCCAATGCACTCCCGGTCGAGACACTGAAAAAGGAGCTCATGAGGAAGGACGAGCCCGTTTTTGAAGCGATCGCTTACAAGGGGGTGGGTGTGTTTGAAACCCTCAAGACATGCGGGCGCATGGTCTTAAGTGAACTGAAGAAAGGCTAGGGCCCTGTCACGCTTAATTGTTGACAACCCGATCTTGTGATTGCCGATTGCTGATTGCCGATTGTTGATTGAAAAAGTGGTGTGGCAACTTCCTCTCCTGTCAATCAGCAGTCGGCAATCGAAAATCGGCAATTCCCAACCCAGGATTTTGGCCTCATTTCACCCCAGGGCCGCACTGCTGTCGCAACTAACACTCCCCTCCGTCGAAATCAGCTCGAAGAAGTGGTGGCCCATAATGGCAAGGGTGATGGCCTTGCTAAAATGGTGACGATGGCGGCGCACTGTCTGAGCAAGAAACTTCCAGTACTCCTTGCGGTAGTTGCAGACCAATCCCTGGCGCCAGAGCGATCTGCCCAGTGCCATGACGTCGGAGAACACCACCGGCGTACGGGCCGCCTCCCCCAGTTGGGAGAGAAAGGCGGAAGCCCGCTCGAAATACTCCTTGGGGCTGTAAATCGTTTGCAGGATTCGCTTGTAGCCATCGAGGAGCTGCTGTTTATCCATCTTGGGAATAAAGTTCAGATCGACGAGAGTGTTGTTCCCGAGGCTCTCTTTTAGGAGCCGGCCTTCGGTTTTCAACCGGCGCCACAATTGCGTATTCGGCAGGGCGGTGAGAAGGCCGACCATGGAAAGCGGGATGGCCGCTTCGCGAATAAATTGAATCTGCCGCTCAAAAACATTGGGCGGATCGTTGTCGAAGCCCACGATAAAACCTGCCATTACCTCAATGCCATGAGATTGGATGAGTTTTACACTTTCCAGCAGATCCATGCGCAGGTTTTGGAATTTTGTTGTCTCCTTAAGACTCTCGACAACCGGTGTTTCGATGCCCAGGAATACACGCGTGAAATGAGCCTGGCGCATCAGCCCCAGCAGATCCTCTTCCTCGGCCAGGTTCAAAGAAGCCTCGGTGTAGAGTGAAAAAGGGAATTTATGGTCACGCATCCACTTGACCAGGTGCGGGAGCAGAATCTTCACGTTCTTCTTGTTGCCGATGAAATTGTCGTCCACCATGAATACCGGTCCCCGCCAGCCCGCGCGGTAGAGCTGCTCGAGTTCGGCGCACATCTGCTCGGGTGTCTTTGTGCGCGGGCGGCGGCCATAGATCTCGATGATGTCGCAAAACTCGCAGGTGAAAGGGCAACCGCGCGAATATTGCACCGCCATCGAGCTGTAGCGGCCCAATTCGGCTAGCTGCAAATCAGGTAGCGGGACGCGAGTGACGTCGGGAAGTTGCGGCTTGATGTAATGAGACCGCGCCGTGCCGCGCTCGAGCTCGGCAGCCAGCTCGTGGATGATTTCTTCTGATTCTCCTTCCACGACATGATCCGCCTGGGCGATAGCGCTATCCTTCGCACTGGCGATGGGGCCACCCACCACGGTGCGCAAGCCGCGGGCTTTGCAACGCGCAATCTGCGCCTTCATCGAGGGGCCCTGAACCAACATGCCGCTCAAGAAAACCAAGTCTGCCCAGTCGAGGTCGGAATCTCTCAGCCGCCTGACATTCAGGTCAACGAGACGTTTCTGCCAGCGCTGGGGAAGAAGGGATGAGATGGTCAATAGGCCGAGGGGCGGATAAGCCGAGCGCTTTCCCTGGAAAGGGAGAGCGTGCTTGAAGCTCCAGAAGGTGTCAGGGAATTCGGGATAGACCATCAGGACATTCATGACATTCTCCTCCCCGCTGGGAACCCGCGTGCCTCACGTAATGCGCGGCAGAGCTCCATCAGCGTGGATGTCAAATAGGCCACGCAACTCTCATGAGCGCCGCGCCTCGTGCCCGCTTTCACGTTTCTCCAAGGGGCACTCCACCGGGGCAGGCCCTTACGTTCGCACAAAAACGCAGCCTCCACGGAGGAACCTCGCGTCAGACCGTATCCTTTCAAAATGCCCCAGGTGCTCCTAATCTATCACTTCCATCCCTAGGAAGCCAGAAAGAAAAAGTGGCCGACCGCACACCGACAGCGATTTATCGGAGATTAAGTTGCTGAAAGGTTCCCACCAGGGTATCCTTTGTTCAGCGGGCCTGTAGAGAGGTGTCTCTGATCCGTCGAGGACTAACCCAAGTTCCGAAATTAGAGCGCCGAGTCGTTTACCGTCAATGCGGGCACGCCCGAGTTTTCACTTCATTTCAATCCACGAACGCGCAACGGGGCAAAGCAGGCAGGTTTCGAGCACCACGCCAGGAGGATTACCAGTATGAAACGAGCTCGGCCATTTTCTTTATTGTTGTGTTTTGTTGTAGCGGCATCGTGGCTTCAGGCGCGGGCACAGGTGAAGGCTGCAAGCGCCAAGCCAGCCTCAGAAACGACCCGCTTGAGCCTCGAAGGCAAATGGAAGCTCTTTTATTTTCCTCAAGGAGAATATCAAATAACCCACCCCGACCAACTTAGGACGCAAAGGCTGACATGGATCGAAGCTTCCGTGCCCGGCAACGTTGAGCTCGATTTGTCAGGGAAGGGCGAGTTACCAGCAGACCTGTTCTTCGCCGATAACCTCGCGAAGTTGAAGCCCTACGAGCTGTACGAATGGTGGTATCAGCGGGAATTTCCAACGCCGGCGCGGATTGCCGGAGGGCGGGTGGAACTTCGCTTCCGGGGTGTAGATTGTCTCGCCACCTATTGGCTAAACGGGAAGGAATTGGGGACCTCGTCGGATGCACTAGTTGAGCAGTACTTCGACGTGACGGGGAAGTTGAACTTGGCTGGGCCAAACATTCTGACGGTCAGGTTAAAGTCGCCAGTGATTGAAGCAGCCAGCAAGCAGTATGACCCAGCCTACACCATCAACGCCGGGCGCACGAATCAAGAGGCGATCTGGATAAGGAAGGCTGCGCACTCGTACGGGTGGGACATCATGCCGCGCGCGGTTTCGGCTGGCCTCTGGCGTCCAGTGGAACTCATCGTCCACTCCAAGCACGAAATCACGGACATGTATTTCGCGACTCTCTCTGCTGAGCCGGGCCATGCCACGCTGGCAGTTTCGTACGAACTCACCACGGATCTCGCGCTGCTTCCCCAGCTCCGGCTGCGGGTGCAGGGCCGCTGCGGCGAATCCACCTTCACCTATGTCCACAAAGTGGAATTCACCGCGGGACGGTTCCTCATCGAGGTGCCGAACCCCCTGTTGTGGTGGCCCAGCGGCTACGGCAATCCCAATCTCTACAAGGTGACGACCCAGCTCTTGCAGAACGACAAAGTGATGGCGTCGCGCCAGGACTTGGTGGGAATCCGCAAGCTGGAGTTGATTCGGACGGAGACGACAAGTATCGAGAAGCCCGGCCAATTCCTTTTCAAGGTTAACGGAGTACCAATATTGGTCAAGGGCTCCAATTGGGTGCCTGCGGATGCATTTCATAGCCGCGACGCCGGGCGCTATGAGAAGATTCTCGCGTTGTTCGTCGACCTGGGATGCAACTTTTTGCGAAGCTGGGGAGGGAACGTTTACGAAGACGACACCTTCTTTGATATCTGCGACCGGAACGGGATCATGGTGTGGCAGGACTTTGCCATGGCTTGCGCGATTTACCCACAGACGCCGGAGTTTCTAGAAGTCATGAGGCAGGAGGCCATATCGGTGGTGCGAAAGCTGCGGAACCACCCCTCCATCGCTCTCTGGTCAGGTGACAACGAAGTGGATGAATCCTACTTTTTCTCCGGGCTGGATCCTGCGCACAACAAAATCACGCGGGAGGTGCTGCCGCAAGTGGTTTTCCAGTGCGATCCTTATCGACCTTATCTTCCCAGCTCTCCCTACATGTCCCCGGAAGTCATTGCCACGGGACAAAGGAAGCTCATGCCTGAAGACCATTTGTGGGGCCCGAGAGATTACTTCAAGAGCCCTTATTACACAGAACGCACGGCGCATTTTGTGAGCGAGATCGGTTACCACGGTTGCCCGGGTCTCTCCTCGATGAAACGCTTCATCGACGAGCACCACGTGTGGCCCTGGCAGGACAATCCCCAATGGGTTTTTCACTCCACCGACATGACGGGAAATCCGTACCGCATCAACCTGATGGCCAACCAGGTGAAGGAATTGTTCGGCGCGCTGCCGGACAACATCGAGGACTTTATTCTGGCTTCCCAGGTCTCCCAGGCCGAAGCGAAAAAGTTCTTCGTCGAGATGACACGCTTGAAAAAGTGGCAGAGCACCGGCCTGATCTGGTGGAACGTCATGGACGGCTGGCCGCAATTCTCGGATGCCATCGTGGACTATTATTTCAACAAGAAGCTTGCCTATTACTATATTCGCAGGGTGCAGCAACCCGTCTGCGTCATGGTGGATGAGCCCCAAGAGTGGCGCGTCAGGGTGGTGGTCGGAAATGATTCGAGGGAAGACGCCAGCGGCCATTACCGCGTCTGGGACGCGGACTCCGGAGAAACTTTGTTGGAAGGAGACTACGCGGCGAAGGCTAATGCGAACCTGGAAGTGGGCGCCATCCCAGTCTTTCATTCCGGCAAGCGACTCTTCCTGATGGAGTGGACGGCCAACGGCAAGAGGTACGTGAATCACTACTTGCAGGGTATGCCGCCCTTCTCACTCGCTCAATACAAATCATGGCTCTCCAAAATAGCTGCTTTACAAAACGATTTTGACGTGGCGAGCGTGGGGAAATGATGTCTCAATGGCAGGTAGCGCGGACCTCCGTTCTTGAGGTCCGCGGCTCTGAAGCTTTGGCGTGCAGATGACCTGCCAGTGATCGGCAAGAAAGACCCAAGCGGTCGATAAGAAGGGGTATATTACGACCCCGCGACGGAAGGCCAGCGCCAGATCACCAGACAAGAGCCGCGGACCTCAAGAACGGAGGTCCGCGCTACGCCCTTACCGCTTCCCACCCTTCGTGCAAGATGAAAGGAGTGAGGCATAAAGCTGCGACGGGGTCTGCCCACTTTATTCCCCAGACGGCGTTGACTGACAGTCCGGCCAGGGCAATCCAAGCCATGTAACCACAGACCGCAGATTCCGCCGCATCGGCTCTCAACGCAGCGCTTGAAGCGGTGGCTGACAACTTCCGCTTTTGAACCGCCAGCCAGGGCATCACCATAGCAGCAACAAGTAGGAGAGCTATTCCTGCAAGACTGGGGTGGACTTCCCGCTTCCCGAGTAGTGCCGCCCCTGAACCGAGGAGCACGTATGCCGCCAAGGCAAAGAGCAGGCCGCCGGCGATTCGAGTGGCTGACTCCTCGGCGTTCATTGCCGTGGAATAGAAGCGGAACCGCCAGTAAACCACCAGAGCAGAAACCAGCTCGATTGCGCTATCGCCACCAAAGGCGAGCAAGGCCGGACTGTGAGCCCGCCAGGCCGCAATCAGGGACACCGCCGCTTCCAGAAACATCCAGATGAGCGTGAAAGCCTGAATTCGAAGAATGCGTCGCAGGACATCGGGTGGCAGCGGCACCATTACGTCGGGCATGGTCACATTATGCACGCAACGGATCGCCGAAAACACTCTCTTGGCATCATCCTGATCTTAGCCGAGTCATCCATATGCGCAGGGGGAGGCTGCAAGCCAAAGAAAACCTGTACGCAGCAAGGCGACCCTACGGGGCCAGCTTCTCAGAGACCACTTTGGCCTGTGTGAAGAGCAAAAGGTAGTCGCGGCCGCCGGCTTTCGAGTCTGTGCCTGACATGTTGAAGCCGCCGAAGGGGTGACCACCCACCAGGGCGCCGGTACATTTCCGGTTGAAATAGAGGTTGCCCACGAAGAAGTCCTCAGCAGCCTTATCCATCTTCGAGCGGTTCTTTGTGTACACGGCCCCCGTCAGGCCGTATTCCGTGTTGTTGGCGATCTCCAGTGCTTCATCAAAGTTCCGGGCCTTGAGGACCGCCAGCACAGGGCCGAAGATCTCTTCCTGTGCGACGCGGTCCCGGGGAGCGACGTCCGCAATCACCGTGGGTTGGATGAAGTGTCCCGGGCCGGGAGCTTCCTCGCCGCCCGTAATGAGGCGGCCCTCCTTCTTGCCGATCTCAATGTATTCCAGGATGGACTGCTTCGCCCGGGCGTTAATCACAGGACCCATGTAGTTGTTAGGGTGCGTCGCAGGACCGACCCTAATCTGCTCCACCCGGCTCTGTAGCTTTTCGAGAAAGGCTTCATAGACCGACTCCACCACGATGGCGCGCGAGCACGCCGAACATTTCTGGCCCTGGTAGCCGAAGGCGGAGACGGTGACGCCTTCCACCGCCGCCTCCAAATCCGCCTCACTATCCACCACGATGGAGTTCTTGCCGCCCATTTCCGCAATGACACGCTTTACCCAGATCTGCCCCGGCGCCGCCTTCGCCGCTACCAGGTTGACACGCAACCCCACCTCCTTCGAGCCCGTGAAAGCCACAAAACGTGTTCGCGGATGTCCCACCAGGACGTCTCCGACTGAACCACCCGGGCCGGGGAGAAAGTTCACGACCCCTGGAGGCATTCCCACCTCCTCCAACGCTTCGAACAGTTTGTGCCCGATCACAGGGGAATCGCTGGAAGGCTTCAGGACCACGGTGTTACCGGCCACCACGGATGCCAGGGTCATCCCCGTGAGGATCGCGAGCGGGAAGTTCCAGGGCGGGATTACAACCCCCACCCCAAGAGGGAGGTAACGCAGAGAATTCCTCTCACCGTAGACTGAAGTGAGGGGCTGCGGCGGGTCAAGCCGGAGGATTTCGCGCCCGTAAAACTCCGCGAAGTCGATGGCCTCCGCCACGTCCGCATCGGCCTCCGCCCACGTCTTGCCCACTTCGTAACACATCCACGCCGCGAAATGGAACTTGCGCTCCCGTATGATCCTGGCGGTCTCGAGCGCTAGTTCAGCGCGCTGTTCGGCCGGCGTGTGGCTCCAGGTTTTGAGGGCCTCGTCTGCCGCGCGGATGGCGCGGTCCGCCAATTCCGCGTCGGCTTTGGAAAAAACGCCAACCGCCTGATCTTTCTGCCCAGGATTGTATGAGCAAAACTTATCCTGAGTCTTGATCCTCTCGCCTTTGATCACAAGGTCGTATTCCTGGCCCAACTCCTGCCGGACTTCGTCCAGTGCCTCTTTCATCCGCCTCTCGTGCTCCGGGTTGCCCTTGAAGTCGCAAAGCGGCTCATTCCTGAATTCAGTAAGTTGCATCGATGTGCCTCCTCCCCAATAGACGCGAACCCGACAGCATACGCCTGCGCCCTCTCGATTCAAACTCAAATCAGGGTGGCCTACGACTTTTGCTTGACTTGCTCAGCCGTAGGGGCTAGACTAACCGATTCTGGGCACCCTCCGGGCTTGGTCAGCCGAGGGCCTTTGCGTGATGACCCAAGTCCAACGATTGCTCGCTTTTCTAAAGCCTTACTCCTTCCGGTTCCTGGTCGCATTCATTTTGATGGCCTTGGTGGGGGCTTGTGAGGCTCTGACGGCGTTGCTCATCAAGCCGGTCTTTGACCGTGTTCTTGCTCCGGGCACCGACGCAGGCAAAATTGTCTTGTTCCAATGGCCCTTCGGAGGGCAGGCGATATACCTCCAATCTTTTTTCCCGGCCTGGATCCACAATGCATGGACCATTGTAGCGATTTCGATCGTTTCGGTGACCCTGATCAAAGGGGTTGCTGAGTTTCTGGCAACCTACTTCATCAACTTCATCGGCCATTCCGTGGTAAGGGACCTTCGGAATCTTCTCTATTCGAGGATTATCCAGCAGTCGATGGCTTTTTTTACGAGGACTTCCACGGGGCGGCTGATGTCAGCGGTCACCAGTGATATTGAGAGAATTCAGTATGCGGTCTCGCAGACTGCCGCAGACTTCCTGAAGCAAAGTTTTACGCTGGCGGGGCTGCTCGGTGTTCTGTTTTATGTCGACTGGCGGCTGGCACTGGGCTCGCTGATCCTGGTGCCCTTGGTGGTGTTGCCATCCCACAATATCGGGCGCTACATTCGCATTTCGAGCCGTTCCAGCCAAGACAAGATGGCAGAGTTGAACAGCGTCCTTCAGGAGACGTTCTCGGGAATCCGCATTGTTAAGGCCTTTGGGATGGAATTGTTCGAGGTGGAGAAGTTCAAGGCGGCCACGCGGCGGCTGCTGCGCGTCAGTCTGCGATGGGTGCGGGCCCAGGCAGCGACCTCTCCGATCATGGAAGTCCTGGGCGCAATCACCGTCGCCGGTCTTCTCCTTTATGCCCGCACGGAGATCATGCACCACGCGCAGACCACCGGAGGGTTCGTGGCTTTCCTGTATGCCCTGATTAAGACCTACGAGCCCATTAAGCGGCTCACGGGAGTCCATAACTCCTACGAGCAGGCCCTGGGCGCCTCGGAGCAAGTCTTCCACTATCTCGATATTCATCCGGATATTCACGACGAGCCGGGGGCATCACGGTTGCCACTCTTCGAGCGTGAAATTGAGTTCGAAAACGTGGATTTCGATTACGAAGAGGCGTTGCCGTTGCTGCGCGATATCAACCTGCGAATCCGCAAGGGCGAGGTGGTGGCCATTGTGGGCTCAAGTGGCGCAGGAAAGACCACCCTCGCCAGTCTCATTCCCAGGTTTTTTGATGTGACGCGAGGCCGAATCCTAATTGACGGCCATGATGTTAGGGGCGTAAAGGTCAACTCACTCCGCGCTCAGATCGGTATCGTCACACAGGAAACAATCCTGTTCAACGATACCGTCTTCAATAACATCTGTTACGGCAGCCACCCTGCCGGCGAGGAGGCCGCCAGGAGGGCCGCGCGCGCCGCACTGGCTGAAGACTTCATCCTGGAGATGCCCGAGGGCTACCAGACGATGATCGGAGAGCGTGGGCAGCGTCTTTCCGGGGGGCAGCGGCAACGAATTGCCATCGCGCGCGCGCTTCTCAAGAATCCACCTATACTCATCCTGGACGAAGCTACTTCGGAACTCGACACGGAATCGGAACTTCTGGTTCAAAGGGCTCTGGCGAACTTGATGAGGGGCCGCACGGTGCTGGTGATTGCCCATCGCCTTTCCACCGTGCGTCGCGCGGAACGGATTATTGTCCTCGACCACGGCACCATCAGTGAGGTCGGGAGCCACGAAGACCTGATCAGCCGGGGGGGTATGTACCAGAAGCTGCACGATCTCCAATTCGTGGACGCGGAACCATAGGTGGGAGTTCGGGCTGAAGGATTACGGAAGGGGATTTGCCGGCCGGGATTGCGAAGCAGAAGCAGAAGAGGACGAGTTCCCGGTCTTGGCAAGTGGACGAGATGCCATGATTCGAAGCATGACGGGTTACAGTAAGGCTCAAGCTGAGGAAGGGGGGTACTCTCTCTCGGTCAGTATTCGTGGCACGAACCATCGCTTTCTGGATGTTCAGGTGCGCTTCCCCTCAGCGCTGGAATCCATGGATCCCATGCTGCGGCGTCTCATCAAGGATCACGTCAAGCGAGGACATGTGGAGGTGGCAGTCAGTTTCGAGCAACCAGACAATGCCGGACTTCTACTTGACCGCAAGCTTGTGGCTGGCTACGTTGCCGCCTATCGGACGCTGCGAGAAGAGTTTGGTTCTGCGTCCGAGCCGGACCTGGTGGCCCTGCTGCGAATCCCCGGCTTGGCCATGGTGGGCAACGGCGAGATTTCGCCGGAAGACCTCGAGCGGGTCCGCCAACTCCTGGAACGTGTGACCACGGAGGCCCTGGAGAGCCTGAACGAGATGCGCGCCCGCGAAGGCGAAGATTTGGGGCGTGATCTCAAGACGCGCTTGGCCCGACTTGAATCGTTAACTGAGAGTGTGGCAAGCCTCGCCGAACGGCTGCCAAAGTTCTACCAAAGTCGGCTTGAAGGCCGCCTCAGGGAGTTGATGGGCAGCACTGAACTGGATGGGGTGCGACTGGCGGAGGAGGTTGCTTACCTGGCCTCCCGTTCCGATACCACGGAAGAGTTGACACGGTTCCGAAGCCATGTCGCCCAAGTGAAGCAACTGCTCGCGGAGAGTCCGGAAGTGGGGAAAAAGCTGGATTTCCTACTGCAAGAGATGAACCGGGAAGCGAACACACTTCTGTCAAAGACCACGGATTTGCCCGAGGTTGGCCTGGAAGTCGCGCGCTTGGCGATTGAAATGAAGAGTGAAATCGAAAAGCTGCGCGAGCAGGCTCAGAACATTGAGTAATGGAGAAAAAGGTATCTAAACCGTCCTGCGGGCGTGCCAGCATTTTGGTCATTTCAGCGCCGTCGGGGTCCGGGAAGTCAACCCTGGTGAGACGGTTGATTGCTTCTCTGCCGGGTTTGGCTTTTTCGGTTTCGCACACCACGCGGCCGCGGCGTGAGGGCGAGAGAGACGGGCGCGACTACTTTTTTGTGACGCGCAAGCGGTTCGAAAGAATGATTGCTGCCGGTGATTTCATTGAGTGGGCCGAGATTTTCGGCCACCTGTATGGTACTTCGAAGGGACAGATCGACAGGGCTCTGAAGGCCGGACGGGATATTTTGCTGGATATTGATGTTCAGGGGCATCAACAAGTCAGGAAGCGTTTGCCGGAAGCCCTCAGCGTCTTCGTCCTGCCGCCGTCCTTCCGGGAACTGAAACGCCGGCTGGCGGACCGGCACTCGGATTCGCCCCAGGTCATTGAAAGACGGCTGGCGGCAGCCCGCCAGGAAATCTCCCATTGGCCCGATTATGACTACCTGGTCGTTAATGACCGCCTTTCGCTAGCCACACAGGCTCTGCGAGCGGTAGTCCGGGCAGGGCGATTTCGACGGCAGAACCAGGCGGAGCGCGCTCAAGAAATTTGCAAGACATTTGGAGGATAGATCGGATGGAATTACCTCAGAAGCTCGACAGCAAGTTTCGCTACATTCTTGTCGCCGCCAAGAGGGCTCGGCAGCTTCAGGCCGGCGCCCGGCCGCTCATTCAGAGCACTTCGAAGAGGCTGACGAGAGTAGCCCAGCAAGAAGTAATGGCGGGCTTGGTCCCTTTTGAGTTGTTTGCTCCTGCGACAGGCGAGAACGACAAGAACAAGAAACAAAAGGGTAGGTAGCAGGTCGTACGTGGTAGGTGGTATGTGGTAGGTGGGGAAAAGAACGGCGCCCGGAGCTCTCGGGACGGCTTTTGCCGAGCACCCTTGGAGGAACCGCAGACCTCCAGAACAGGTCTGCGCTGGCAGGTTCGTCCCTGAATCCTGGATCCTGACTCCTGAATCCTGGTTAACCATGCGAGTTGCACTGGGGATCACCGGCGGCATCGCGGCCTACAAGGCAGCGGAGCTACTACGCCTGCTGCAAGAGCGCGGGCTGGAAGTCCAGGTGGTGATGACTCGGAATGCGCGTGAGTTCGTCGCGCCCCTTACCTTTGCGGCTCTCTCTGGCCGCAAAGTCATCACGGAAATGTTTGAGGGTCCGCAGGGTGGGGCGAATGTGGAAAGCGCCATCGAACATATGGCCGTGGCGCAGTCGATTGACGCCCTGGTGATTGTTCCCGCCACGGCGAACGTGCTGGCGAAGATTGCCCATGGAATTGCCGACGACTTCCTGACCACCCTCTGCTTGGCCACCAAGGCTCCCCTCATCGTGGCGCCGGCCATGAATGTGAATATGTGGGAACATCCTGCCACGCAGAAGAATCTGGAGATTTTGCGGGAGCGCGGAGTGAAGCTCTTGCAGCCTGACGAGGGCTACTTGGCCTGCGGAATGACCGGCGCGGGCCGCCTCACGTCTGTCCAGAGTATCGTCCAGGCGGTCCTTGCGGCCCTCGGGGTAAGTGACGATTTGAGCGGTGAGTGCGTGCTGGTGACGGCCGGGCCAACGGAAGAGCCTTTGGATGGCGTGCGCTACCTCAGCAACAGGTCTTCCGGGAAGATGGGTTATGCGCTCGCTGAGGCCAGCCGCCGCCGCGGGGCTCACGTGGTCCTGGTGAGCGGGCCGACGCACCTCGATCCTCCAGCAGGAGCCAAGGTGGAGCGTGTTCGCACCACCGAGCAGATGGCACAGGCTGTCCTGCGTCATTTCGAGCAGGCGACAGTGACCTTGATGGCCGCGGCGGTGGCGGACTTCCGGTTTGCGGAAGTTTATCCCGGGAAGATCAAGAAGCAAGACGGGATCCCGACCGTAAGGCTTGAGCCGACGACTGATATCCTGGCGATGATCGCTCCGCGACGGCGGCCTGGACAAGTAGTGGTTGGGTTCGCGGCGGAGACTGAGAACTTGCCGGCTAATGCAACCGCCAAACTGCATGAGAAGCACCTCGACTTCATCGTGGCCAATGACGTATTGCAGGAAGGCGCGGGTTTTGATGTGGACACGAATATTGTGACCCTGGTCTTCCCCGACGGCCGCAGTAAAGCTCTCGAGAAGATGAGCAAATTGGATTTGGCTCATCGCATCCTCGACGAGGTCGTCGCAATTAGACAGGATTCAGGATTCAGGAGTCAGGAGTCAGGGGTCAGAAGTCAGTAATCGGGTGATCTGGTGATCGGGCGATCGGTAGAACATGTTCTTTGTTCGCCCGATCAGCCGATCTCCCGATCACCCGATCTGGGAACTGACAACTGACAACTGACAACTGACTACTTCTTATGGACGAGCGCTTACGGCAGGAGCTTGCCGATTGGCTGGAGTTCTATCGCGAACTGGGCATTGAGGAATTCTATCGGCGTGCGCCCGGGTCGGGAGGGCTCTTACCCACTACGAGCGGCGGCAGAATTACCCATTCGGCATTGAGCGGCGGACCTCCGCACCGGACGGTGCAGGGCGGAGCACCGGACCGGATGGTGCAGGGCGGAGCACCCCCGGCGCCCGCGACGAAGCCGGCTTTAACTGAAAGCAAGCCTGTCGTCAGTCCCACCGCGCCTCTTCCGCTCCCCCGCGCCGGGGCTTCCCAAACCGCAGTCGTTGGGGCGCCAATCAGGCCGCCCGTACCCTCCTTGGGTCTTTTCGAAACGCCGCCGCCAAAGCCAAGTGGGCCCGAAACGCTGGAGCAAATCCGCGCGGACTTGGGGGATTGCCACCGCTGCAAGCTGGCGGGCGGCCGCCACACCATAGTTTTCGGGGAAGGGAATCCTCACGCGGAATTGGTGTTTGTTGGAGAAGGTCCGGGAGCCGACGAAGACGAGCAGGGGCGGCCGTTCGTAGGGCGCGCCGGCCAACTTCTGAACCGCATGATCCACATGATCGACATGAAACG